>CAJHYD010000042.1_pt1 | contig 48709 bp, 41 predicted proteins | sample 9198701 | NCBI WGS metagenome assembly CAJHYD01 (sample SAMEA7708365, study PRJEB35096) | sediment metagenome | biome: marine neritic benthic zone biome [ENVO:01000025]; feature: sediment [ENVO:00002007]; material: shallow marine sediment [ENVO:03000034] sea grass bed [ENVO_01000059] ...
AGAAAACTGGCGTCGACAATGACGTTGTGGCCGCTGGTCAGCACCTTGCGCGCCAGTTCCCGTAGACGTGCATAGGTGAGATCGCTGGCCTTGCTGCTGTAGATGCCCTGGTCCAGAGGCGCGTCCAGAGGCGCGTCCTGGGCGCCCGTACCCAACATCCGCTTGCGTTCGACATCGGACCGGACGATCACGGCGGGCAGCGCCGGCGCCAGCTGCCGGGCCAGCCAGCTCTTGCCGGATCCCGACAGACCCCAGGTCATGAGCAGCGCCGGTGAAGTCCGTTTTGTCGCCGCGTGGGCCAGGCTCAGATGGTGCTGGATACGCTGACGCAGATGTCGGGATTCCTCCTCCGCGAGACCGGTCTGGCACAGACGGATACCATCGACCTTGGCCCGCACCATGTGACGATAGACCAAATACCAGTCCAGCAGATCCAGACCGGCATAGTCCCCGGTCACCATCAGCCAGTGGTTGAGGAATCGCCACGCCAGTCGCGGATGGTCTCGGGACTGCAGATCCATAAACAGGAATGCGGCGTCGGAGATGACATCGATCCAGCGTAGCGCCGGCTCGAACTCGATGCCGTCAAAGGCGAGGTATTGACCGTCAATCCGTGCCATGTTGCGCAGATGCAGATCGCCATGACATTCCCGCACAAATCCGGTAGCTCGGCGGACGGCGAATCGCAAGGCCAGACGCGGGTAAGCCTGCTCGGTCCAGTTCTGCAGCATGGTGACGACCGGATCGTCAACGACGTCTCGCAGCTGAGCGAAGTTCTCCAGTGCGGGAGCCACGACCGCCTCCGGTGTGCCCCAGCGCGCAGCAGCTGGCGCGACTGCGGCACCGAGGTGAAACCCACCAATCAGATCGGCGATCGGGTCCATGTCGTCTTCGCCGAGATCCCCCTGGCTGAGCTGTCGGTCCAGCTGGGCCTGCTGCGGGAATCGCCGCATGCGCACCGCGTACTCCACGATCTTCCCGGATCCACCAAAGCGAAGTCCCTGATCGGTCTCGCTCAGCGTCATCACGTCCAGATACAGGCTCGGGGCGAGACGCCGATTGAGCCTCAGTTCCTCCTCGCAAAAATGCTTCCTCCGGGCAAGCCGGGAGAAGTCCAGGAACCCCAGGTCCACCGGTTTCTTCAGCTTGTAGGCGAAGTCTCCGGCCAGTAGCACCCAGGAGATATGCGTTTCGATCAGGCGGATATCCGCGGCGGGATGGGGATAGGCCGCGCTGTCCAGAAGCGCTTCCGGGATGCGCCGGCGAGGCTCATCGGCCGGCACGGCGTCTTCACTCGAGTCCATCGAGTATCCCGGTGGCGCCGTCAGGCAACAGCTCGAACGAGTTCCCATCGTCCACCCAGCGAGTGATTTCCGCGATCTCACCGTCGAGCCGGTGATCGCCCTTGACCCGTGGCACCCGATCGCGGATCTGGTGATGTAGCCGCTGCAGTTCCGGTGTCGTGCGGGCGGGTGCCTGTCCGTCCAGCGCCAGGGCCCCGGCCAGCAGTTCGATGGCGAGGATGCGTGTGGTGTTGGCGCAGATATCCAGCAGCTTGAAGCCCGCCCACGGCGCCATACTGACGTGGTCTTCCTGGCCTGCCGAGGTCGGGATGTTGTCGGCCGAAGCCGGGTGGGCCAGTGTCCGGTTCTCCGAGCACAGGGCCGCCGCGGTGACGTGAGCGATCATCATGCCCGACTCGAGGCCCGGTTCATCGGTCAAAAACATGGTCAGACCCGGGTTGATCCGGCGCACCAGCAGATTGGTGCGCCGCTCCGACATGCTGCCGATCTCCGCCACCGCGATGGCAGAGAAGTCGCAGATAAAGGCCAGCGGCTCGGCGTGAAAATTGCCGCCGGAGAGCACATCGTCGCCAAAGATCAGTGGGTTATCCGTGACGCCATTACACTCCGCCGCCAGCACCTGGGCGGCATGGCGCAGGGTATCCCAGACGGCGCCAAGCACTTGTGGCATGCAGCGAACCGAATAGGGATCTTGTACGCGGTCGCAGTCGGCATGACCCGCGTGGATGTCGCTCTCTGTAAGCAGCTGCCGGAACAGAGTAGCGACGCGTTGCTGGCCGATCAGACCGCGGGCCTTATGGATGCGATCGTCGAAGGGCGCGAAGCTCCCCGCCAGCGCGTCCACGGTCAGCGCGCCGGCAAGTATCGATGTTGCCAGCAGGCGATCCGCCTGCTCGATGCCGGTCGCCGCCAGCGCAGCGCTGGCCTGGGTGCCGTTGAGCAGGGCCAGCCCTTCCTTGGCCGCCAGCGTCACGGGCTCGCAATTTGCCTTGGTCAACACGTCATGACCGATCAGCACGCGATCGCCGAGACGCGCCTCGCCTTCGCCGATCAACGCCAGCGCCAGATGTGCCAGCGGCGCCAGGTCCCCGGAGGCGCCGACCGAGCCACGGGCCGGGATGATGGGCAGCACGTCCTCGTTGAGCAACGCCAGCAGAGTATCCACGACCTGCGGACGGATACCGGAATGACCGGCCGCCAGGTTGTTGGCCTTGAGCAGCATAAGGCGACGGACCAATGGAGCGGACAGCGGCTCGCCGACGCCCGCGGCATGGCTGCGGACCAGGTTGTATTGCAGCTCCTCCACCTGGGAAGAGGAAATCTGCCTATTGGCGAAGGCGCCGAAACCGGTGTTGATCCCATAGCGCGGCTGGTCCGCTTTGACCGCCCGCGTTACCGCCGCCACGCTGGCCTCCATACGCTGCCGTGCGTCGTCCGACAACATCAGCCGCGGTCGCTGTTCTTCGTAGCCCAACAGATCCGAGAGTCGAAGATCCCGGCCGTTAAGGGTCAGCTCGGTCATACGCGGTCTCCGCCGATGTAAACCCGCTCCGGGCGCAATCCGCCCAGCTGATAGATGAGGAATTCGGGTCCGGGAATATTCCACACGCTAAAGTCGGCCGCGCTCCCCTGTGCCAGGGTGCCGGCGCCGGGATGACCCAATGCACGGCCGGCATTGGCGGTGATCCCGATCAGGGATTCGCTGGCGCTCATACCGAACAGCGTGGCCGCCATGTGCGCGGCGGTCAACAGGCTGAGCAGTGGTGACGAACCGGGATTGTGGTCGCTGGCGACGGCCATCGGTACTCCGGCCGCGCGCAAGGCCGGCGTCGGCGGCTTGCGGGTCTCGCCGAGAAAATAGAACGCGCCGGGCAGCAACACGGCGACGGTGCCGGCAGCGGCCATCGCGGCGATGTCCTCGGGCGCGGCATATTCAAGATGATCGCAGGACACGGCGCCGAGGCTTGCGCCCAGTCCGGAGCCACCCAGCGCCGAGAGCTGCTCCGCGTGGACGCGGAGCTTCAGACCCAGATCCGCTGTCGCTGCGGCCAGCCGCCGCAGATGCGCGGGCGAGAAGCCGATGTGCTCGACAAAGATATCCACGGCTTCGGCCAGTCCTTCACTGGCGACGGCCGGAAGCATCTGCTCGATCACCGTGTTCAGATAGCGTTCCGCATCCTGGCCCTCCGGTACCGCGTGGGCACCGAGAAACGTAGCGTGAACGCGCACAGGGGATAACTCATCCAGTCGACGGATGACGCGCAGCATCTTGAGTTCGTGCTCCAGCTCCAGCCCATAACCGCTCTTGATCTCGATCCGCGTGACGCCTTCAGCGAGCAGCGCGGCTATGCGTGGCAGCGCCGCGGCGACGAGCTCCGCTTCGCTGGCCGCGCGGACCGCGCGCACCGTCGACAAGATGCCGCCGCCCGCCTGTGCGATCTCGGCGTAGCTGGCGCCGGCAAGACGCAACGCGTGCTCCGCCATCCGCTCGCCGGCGTAGACCAGGTGTGTGTGGCAATCGACAAACCCGGGCAGCACCGCGCGTCCGCCCAGGGCGATCGTCTGTCGCGCCGGTACGCGCTCGCCAACTGCTGAAATCCGGCCAGCGGTCACGGCAAAACAATCTGCCATGGCGGCCATTGCCGGCCGTGGTGATCCAGGCAGGGCTTCGGCCTCCGCAGCCGCGCCATCCCTGGGCAGCATGGCCGTTGCCGATCCATCGATCTTTGGCATCCCGGTCATCGGATAGAATCGGAGATCATCAAAAAGAATATCGTGCACGGGCACCCCTGGCAGTCCGATGAGTGACATCCTGCGATTCGAATACATTCTCACCCCCGGCGGCATCGAGCGCCACAAGCGTCTGCTTGTTGACCGCGAGGGACGCATCAGCGCCATCGAGGATGAGAATGACCCCGGCGCCGGCTTTGACGGCTGGCTGGCGCTGCCGGGTATGCCCAATGCCCATAGCCATTGCTTCCAGCGCGCGCTGGTGGGGCACGGGGAGGTGGCGCGCGGCGATGACTCGTTCTGGAGCTGGCGCCAAGCCATGTACGAACTCGCCCTCACGATAAACCCGGAGCAACTGTTTGCGGTCGCGGCCAGGGCCTTTGCGGACATGCTGCGCGCGGGTTATACCAGCGTGGCGGAATTCCATTATCTGCATCATCGTATCGATGGCAGTCGCGGTCCGGAAATGGCCCGGGCCGTGATCGAGGCGGCCGGGCAGACCGGCATCCGGCTGGTGTTGCTGCCGGTGCTCTATCAGCGCGGGGGATTCTCCCGGCCGGCAGAACACCACCAGCGGCGCTTCGTCCATGCGCGGATTGAGGATTATCTGACGCTGCTGGAGTCGCTGGACGGCGTCCCGTTGGGCATCGCGCCCCATTCATTGCGCGCGGTGGACGCGGCAGTGCTGGTCGAACTCCTGACCGCGGCCGACCAGCTCCTGTCACCGGGTTACCCCCGGCATATCCACATTGCTGAACAACGCCGGGAGGTCGAGGAGTGCCTCACGGCAACTGGCGCCCGGCCGGTGGAGTTGCTGGCGGATTCGGTGGAACTGGACGCGAGCTGGAGCCTGGTCCACGGGACCCACGTCAGCACGGCGGAACTCAAGCTGATGACGGATGCCGATGTGACGGCGGTGTTGTGTCCCCTGACCGAAGCTTATCTTGGAGACGGGATTTTCCCGGCCCGGGCCTATGTGCAACGTGGCGGACGTTTTGGCATCGGCTCGGACAGCAATGTGCGCATCGACGTGGCCGAAGAACTTCGCCTGCTGGAATACGGGCAGAGACTGGCGCTTGGTCGCAGGGCCTGCCTGGCCACTGACGCTGGTCTGGGCGTGCCAATGTGGTCGCGGGCCGCGCACGGCGGTGCTGCGGCACTGGCGCAGCCGGTTGGCGCAATTCGGCCCGGCGCGTTGGCCGACATCGTGGTGGTCGATGGGGAGGATTCTCCGTTGGCGGCGCTGGACATCAATGCCGCGATGGACGGTTTGTTGACCGCTGGCAGCAGCGCTGATTTCAGTGCCGTCTACGTCGGTGGCAAGCTGCAGGTCAGTTGCCGTCGCCACAGGATCGAGGACACGCTTGCAACCGCATACGCGGGGGTCATGCGGTCGCGCGTCGCGGAGGGGAGATAACGATGCCAGGGTTGACGCCGTTCGAGGTCCGGCTGCCGGCGGCCGATCAGGTCCCGGTGCTGGTCAGCATCCCGCATACGGGTGTCCGGGTGCCGGAGGAAGTGGCGGCGAAGCTGGCCGGAGCAGATATGGCCGCTCTGCCCATGACCGACTGGCATCTGCACAAACTCTATGACTTCCTCCCCGGGCTGGGCATCACCAGCATCCACGCGGTCTATAGCCGGTTCGTGGTCGATCTGAACCGCAGCCCCAGAGCGGCACCGCTGTATCCGGGCCGCTTCGAGACCGGTCTGGTACCCACGGAGACATTTCAGGGAGAGCCGGTTTTTCACCAGCCGCCGTCAACGGTGGACATCGAGCGCCGGCGGCGGCGTTATCACAAGCCTTATCACGACGAGTTGCTGCGTTTGTTGAAGGCGCTACGACGTCGCTTCGGTTTTGCGGTGCTGATCGATGCCCACAGCGTGGCCAGCGCCGCCAACCGCCTGCACGGCGCGTTGACCAACGAGATCTACCTCGGTGATCGCGACGGTCAGACCTGCGGCGAATGGTTGCGCAACGCGTTGGCCGAGGGCTTTGCCGGACAGGGCCTGCAGGTGGTCGTCAACCAGCCCTATAAGGGCGGTTACATCACCGATCACTATGGGCGTCTGGAAGAGGTGGAGGCGATCCAGATCGAGATGTGCCAGCGCGTGTACATGGATGAGGATCGCCCGGCCGAGGGACCGGAAAATCCGCGTTTCACCGCAGCCGGCGTGCGGCTGAGGCGGGTCTTCGAAGGACTGCTGGCGCATCTCGATACGCGGGTTGTCTGAGTCGTTTCAGCCCCCCGGCTTGATAAAACGCAGCGTCATCCGATCGCTCTCACCTATGGCCAGAAATTTCTCCTGGTCCGTTTCCCCCAGCCTCAGGGATGGGGGCAGGGTCCAGACGCCCTCCGGATACTCCTTGATGTCTCGCGGGTTGGCGTTGATCTCGCTTTGACCGTCGAGCACGAATCCGGCCGCGGTGACCTTGTCGATCAGATAGCCCTGCGGCACATAGCCCGATCCGGCCTCCTCGGCGATGTTGATGTCACCGGGTCCCCGATCCGAGAGTCCCTTGCCGCGGTGCTGCACCAGCCCGAGCACGGCGCCCGGTTTGAGCACACGGAACGCCGCATCGATAAAAGCGTCGAGTTGATCGCCCCGGATCAGGCTGTGCATGTTGCGGAAGGTCACGACCATGTCGGCGGAGCTGTCCTGGCTCAGCGCGTTGCCGGCGCCCTTGCCCCAGGCGATCAACTTGACCTGATCATAGATCTCGGGACGGGCCGCGAGTTTCTCGACAAAGCCCACATAGCTGCGGGTGCGATAGTCGGAGCCGGTGTTCTCGCCATAATGGGCCGCCACCAGTTTGCCGCTGCCGCGCAGCGCCGGCGCGAGGATCTCGGTGTACCAGCCGCCGCCCGGCCAAAACTCGACCACCGTCATGTGGGCCTCGAAACCGAAGAAGGCCAGCGTCGCCTGAGGATGACGATAGACATCGCGCGCCTTGTTCTGGGCTGAGCGCTGGTTACCGTTGATGGCGGCGTCCAGCGCCTGGGTCGTCTCGGCGTCCATGGCCTGGAGCGGAGTCGCAAACGTCATAAGCAGCATCGCGGCTGCCAGCATGGCCGGTCCTGGGGTCATGATCTTGTTGCCTCGGCATCGGTCTGGCGAAGGGGCGAATATATCAGCGCCTACCCGCGGGTCAACGTGGCTCCGCGCGGTGGCCTGTGTTAAAAGAGCGCCTCAACACGGGGACCGAGATGGCCGCAAACACGTTTCCTTTGACCATGGTGCAATGCGTGGAGCTCACCCCCACGGTGTGCCAATATGCGTTCCGGCGCGCCGACCGGGAGCCGTTCGAGTTCACCGCAGGTCAGTTTGTCAATCTGCACTGGGACAGGGATGGTCACCGCACGCATCGCAGCTACAGTGTGGTCACCCAACCCGGGACGTCGGATCTGATCGAAATCGCCGTGGCGCCCGTGGATGGAGGGTTTGCGACCGGCAAGTTGTTCGCGCTCAAGCCCGGGGACATGGTGGAGGCGAGTGGGCCCTATGGGCGTTTTGTGCTGCGCGAGGATCCGCCCTGTCGCTATCTGCTGGTGGCGACGGGCACCGGCGTGACGCCCTACCATTCCATGCTCCCCGATATAGAACAGCTGCTGGGTGAGTCCGGCCACACGGCGGAATTGATGCTCGGCGTCCGTAACCGGCAGGAGCTGCTTTACGCTGATGCCTTCCGCCGCCTCGCGGAACAGACTGACCGGTTCACGTTCCGTGCCTGCTACAGCCGCGAGTTGCCGGATGACGCCGCCGACTGGGAGAGCAAAGGCTATGTGCAGCATCAGTTCGCCGGTCTGAACCCGGACGCTGAGAACGACATCGTCTATCTGTGTGGCAACCCCAATATGATCGACGAGTCCGTGGCGCTGCTGAAGGAGCGAGGCTTCGGTGTGCGGCAGGTGCGCAGGGAGAAGTATCTGTCTGCGCGGAACTGAGTCGGCGTCAGCGGTCGCTGTGTTCGGCGCCGACTTCGCGCAGCCAGCGCGCGCGGGTCTCCAGGAAATGCTGCACGCCTTCGATCTCCGCGGGCGTCATATCCGGATGCCAGGCCTCGAAGATATAGACTGCGCGTTCCTGCTCGCTGCCGTTCCAGGCTTCATGCAAAAAGCTGTCGTCAAACGCCAGGACCTTGCCTTCCTCCCAGCCCCGCGTCTCTTCATCCACACGGATGCCACAGCCCGGCGGGATGATCAGGCCGAGATGGATCGTCAACCGTCCATTCATCTGGCCGAAATGGGGGATGATCCGTTCACCGGGTCCCAGCACCGAGAAGAAGGTCTCCGGCATCCAGCCTTCGGCCTGGGGCAGCGGCAGCGAATCCATCAGGGCAGCGGTCTGCGGGCAACGGTTGCAATGCTCGTCGATGCGCCCGCCCTTGTGAAGATGAAACGCACTCCAGGACAGATTCCCGGCCAGATGAGAGAAGTCGGTGCCATCGGGCGTCGTCGCTTCCTGGCCCTGGGTGCCGTGGATGTAGGGCGTAAAGCCGGCACGCTCAGGGAGCAGGGCTTCGAGTTCAGCCCGCACCGCCGGGAATGCGTCTTCGACCCGCGAGACCCAGTCGAAATGTTCGCGCTCAAACCACGGAATCGGCGCCAGTCCCGGGATAAAGAAGAACTCCGGGCGTTGTTGCGGATGATCGTAGCGCCGCTGACGTTCGCCGGCGACGATTTCCAGCGCGGCTTCGATCCGGGTCAGATCGCCGGCCGGATACCGCTGCCGCAGATAGGCCCGGGTCAATTCGAGTAGCTCCCGATACCGGCCGGTCAGCGTCCGATGCATGAGTTCAGCGTCCGCGCGGATCGCCGCCGGCAATCGCGGGTCCTGGAGCGCGCGCCCCACCGGGCCGGTGATCGCGACCACACCCTGGTAGGTCCGGATCGCGGCGTCGCGATCGCCCATCGCGAGATGGCAGCCACCGAGTTTCAGTAACGCGGCCACGTGATCCGGTTTTAGCGCGACGGCTCTGGCGTAAGCCGCGCGTGCTTCGTCGACACGTCGGAGTTGGTGCAACACCGTCGCGCGCCGGAAATGGAGTTCAGCGTCCTCCGGATGATGGCCGCTCGCCAGTTCCAGCAGCCGCAGACATTCATCCATGCGTCGCTGGGCCAGCGCGATCTGCGCCAGCTTCATCAACGCGTCGAGATGATCCGGCCGCTCGGCGAGAAGCGCTTCCAGCCGCGCGGCGGCTTCGTCAAGCAGGCCCTGCACCCGCAGCTGTTCGGCTGCAGCTATTATCTCTAAGGGATCTGAGAAATCAGTCATAATAATATGATATATATAATAAAAAAATCACAATCATGATAGCAAAAAGGAGCAGGAGCGCCGGGTGCGCCCCGTGCTTCAAGCATCCAGCGGCCGATAGCGGATGCGGTGGGGTTGCGTCGCTTCCTCGCCTTTGCGTCGCTTCAGGTCTTCCTCATAGTCCGCGTAATTGCCTTCGAACCAGACCACTTCGCTGTTGCCCTCGAAGGCGAGCATGTGGGTGGCGATGCGGTCGAGGAACCAGCGGTCATGCGAGATCACGATCGCGCAGCCGGGGAAGTTCAGCAGTGCCTCCTCGAGCGCGCGGAGGGTCTCCACATCCAGGTCGTTGGTGGGCTCGTCCAGCATCAGCAGGTTGCCGCCGGAACGCAGGACCTTGGCCAGATGCACGCGGTTGCGCTCTCCGCCCGATAGCTCACCGATGCGCTGTTGCTGGGTCTGACCCTTGAAATTGAAGCGGCCCACATAGGCTCTTGACGGGGTCTCATACGCACCGACCTGGATCAGGTCCTGACCGTGGGAGATCTCTTCCCACACGGTCTTGCTGTCGTCGAGGCTGTCGCGGCTCTGATCGACATAGGCCAGTTCCACGGTGTCGCCCAGACGCAGAGAACCGGTGTCGGTTGTTTCCTGACCGGCGATCATCCGGAACAGCGTGGTCTTGCCGGCACCGTTTGGGCCGATGACGCCGACGATGCCGCCAGGAGGGAGGCTAAAGGACAGATCGTCAAACAACAGGCGATCGCCAAAGCCCTTGCGCAGACCGCTGGCTTCCACCACTACGTCGCCAAGCCGCGGACCCGGCGGGATATAGATCTCATTGGTTTCGTTCCGGGTCTGGAATTCCCGCGACGATAATTCCTCGAAACGTTGCAGACGCGCCTTCGACTTGGCGTGACGGCCTTTCGGATTGGACCGGACCCATTCGAGCTCGTGCTTCATCGCGCGGATGCGGGCGGAATCCTGCCGCGCTTCCTGTTCCAGACGCTGCTCCTTCTGCTCCAGCCAGGAGGAATAGTTACCTTCCCAGGGGATGCCATAGCCGCGGTCCAGTTCCAGGATCCAGCCGGCCACGTTGTCGAGGAAGTAGCGGTCATGGGTCACGGCCACCACCGTGCCGGGGTATTCGTCGAGGAAGTGCTCCAGCCAGGCCACGGACTCGGCATCCAGATGGTTGGTGGGCTCGTCGAGCAGCAGCATGTCCGGCCGCGACAGCAGCAGACGGCAAAGCGCCACCCGGCGGCGCTCGCCGCCGGACAACCGGTTCACGTCGGCGTCCCACGGCGGCAGCCGCAGCGCGTCGGCGGCGATCTCCAGGGTGCGCTCCAGATTGTGGCCATCGCCGGCCTGCACCACGTTCTCCAGCCGCGCCTGCTCGGCTGCGAGCTGGTCGAAGTCGGCGTCCGGCTCGGCGTAGGCGGCGTAGACCTCCTCGAGTCGATTCAGCGCGGTCTTGATCTCGGCCACGCCTTCCTCGACGTTGCCGCGCACGTCTTTGGTCTCATCGAGCTTTGGCTCCTGAGGCAGAAACCCGACCTTGATCCCCGGCTGGGGCCGTGCCTCGCCTTCGATCTCGGTGTCGAGCCCGGCCATGATCCGCAGCAGCGTCGACTTGCCGGCGCCGTTGAGACCCAGCACGCCGATCTTGGCGCCGGGGAAGAAACTCAGGGAGATGTCGTGGAGGATCTGCCGCTTTGGCGGCACGATCTTGGCGACACGGTTCATGGTGTAGATAAATTGGGCCATGGACGAACTGGGCTCGCGGGGCAAAAGCGGAATTATCCGGGATGGGGAGAGACGACGCCAGCAGCCACCATGCCGGCGCGCCAAACGGTTACCGTTGGAATCGTCTGCCGCGGGCAGCTATAAATACATAGATTCGTCGTCTGACCGGGAGGGGGTTATGTTAAACCGAGTGACTGCGGTGTGCGCCGCGTGTTTGATTGTATGTCTGGCCGGTCAGGGGGTCGCGGACGCCGGACCGAAGGCCGTGAAGGACGCCGCGGCCGAGCCGGCCGGTAACAGCCAGGTGATCCGGCTGCCGGCGCTCAAGTCTTCTGCCAAGATCATCCGTGATGTGGACGGGCTTGCTCACGTCCAGGCCCGTAACGAACACGATATGTTTTTCCTTCAGGGCTGGGTCCATGCCGGGGACCGTCTGTTCCAGATGGACGTGAATCGCCGCCAGCCGAGCGGCACCCTCGCCGAGTTGCTCGGGCAGGGCGCGCTGGGCAGTGACGTGCAGTTACGCACCATCGGTCTGCGTCGTTCCGCCGAACGGACCTGGGCCGCGATCCAGGCTGACGCCGCGGCAGGGGACACGACCGCCCGGGGCGTGGAAGCGGCGATGTTCGCCTATGCCGAGGGTGTCAATGCCTTTGTCGACACCACCGGTGGCGTGTTGCCCCCTGAGTACGGCGCGCTCAATCTGAGTTCATTCAAGCCATGGTCACCGGTGGACAGCATCGTGATCGGCAAACTCATCGCGTTCGGGCTGTCCTTTGATCTGGACGATATCGACAACAGTCAGACGCTGGGGACTTTCCAGTTTGTCCTGGGTGAGCAGCCCGGCTATCTGTTGTTCGCGGAGGACCTCTACCGCTCCGAGCCGTTCGATCCCGCCAGCACCGTGCCGGATGCCGGCAGCAGCGGATCGGAACGCCCGCCAAAAGGGAAGGGACAGGCCAAACCGATGGGCGCGAAAAGCACCCCGAAGGTCCATCCGGATGCGGTGCGGCTGTCGGAGGAGTATCTACGCAAGGCCCGCCAGGTGCCGCTACTGCGGACACTGATCGAGAACGAGCGCTCCGACCGCGGTTCCAATAATTGGGGTGTCATCGGGGCCAAGTCCGCCACGGGCTATCCCATCATCGCCAACGATCCGCACCTCTCGCTGGATAACCCCACGACCTTTTATCCCATGCAGATCAGCTCGCCAGGATACGACGCCGTGGGCAATGGGTTCGCCGGCACACCGTTCATCATCACCGGACAAAACCGCGACATCGCCTGGGGCCCGACCACGAATCCGATGGATGTCACAGATGCATTCCTGGATACGCTGGTAGCGGATCCGCAGGCCCCGCTCGGCCTCAGTATCGCGCTACCCGGCGGTGCGCTCGGACCGATCGTGCCGGTGCCGGAAGCATACTTTGTCAACGTCAACGGCAATCTGGTGGACGTCACCGGCAGCCCGGGCATTCCGCCGGCCACCCTGACCGTGCCGGCTCGCTACAACGGCGTGATCCTGGAGGTGCTGGGGAACCTGGCGCCCGGTGGCTCCGTGCTGACTGCCCAGTACACAGGATTCGGTCCGACCCGGGAACTGGAGACGTTCTATCTGTGGAACACGTCGCGGGATCTGGACGATTTTCGTGACGGACTGGCCCGTTTCGATTTTGGTTCGCAGAACTGGGCCTACGCCGATCGCCGCGGCAACCTGGCTTATTTCACCAGCGCCGAGATGCCGATCCGCACCGACCTCGAGCTTTTGGGTGCCGCCGCCGGCGTACCACCCTTCTTTATTCGCCAGGGCGACCTGGATCTGCACCAGTGGCTGCCGCAGCAAAACGACTACCCAGGCCAGGTCACGCCGTACGAGATCCTGAGCCCCGCGGAGATGCCACAGATCGTCAACCCGAGCAATGGATTCTTTGTCAACGCCAACAACGACCCGGCGGGCACCACGCTGGATAACGATGTGCTCAACCAGTTCCGGGACACCGGCGGCGTGTTCTATCTGAACCCCGGTTATGCTTCCGGCTTCCGCGCCGGCAGCATCACCGAGCGGGTACGCCGCGCGCTATCCACCGGGGACCAGAAGTTGTCAGTGGAAGAGATGGCCGACATCCAGGCCGACGTCGGCCTGCTGGATGCCGAGTTCTTCGCGCCGCTGATTATCCAGGCCTATGACGATGGCATGGCGCCGGGCGCTGATCCGGCACTGGCCGCGGCCGCCAGCGATCCTCGTCTGGCCGACGCGATCGACAAGCTGGAGATGTGGGCCGGTCTGGACTATCAGGCCAAGACTGGTATCCCGGAGGGTTACGACAGTGAGGACATGGACGGTGATCCGGGTGGCAGTCTTGACGCCGACGAGATCCGGGCCAGCGTCGCCACCACGGTATACAGCGTCTGGCGCTCCAGCTTTGTCCGCTCGACCCTGGACACGACGCTGCAGGGCATCGGTCTGGGTGACTACTCGCCGGGCTCGTCCCTGGCCATGACCGCGCTGCGCAATCTGGTAGAGAACGGCGGCGTGTCGGCATCCGGTGTCGATTTCTTCGCTGGCGGCGCCGGCGATCAGGCCACCGACGTGCAGGTATTGATGCTGGCGGGTTTGTCGGATGCGCTGGATCGGCTGGCCGGCCCTGAATACGCGGGGGCCTTCAACGGTAGTGCGAACATCGAAGACTATCGTTGGGGCTATCTGCATCGGATCGTGTTCGACTCACCGCTCGGCGGGCCGTTTAATGTACCGCCGGCTTTCGGTTTCTTCCCGGCACCGCTCGACAATCTGCCGGGTATCCCCACCGACGGCGGCTTCGGTACGCCGGACGCGTCCTCCCACAGTGCCAGGGCCAGCGGCGTTAACGGTTTTATGTTCGGTGGTGGGCCCACCAACCGCTGGGTCGCCAACGTGCGGCCTTCGGGTCCGGGGTCCCAGTCGGTCTGGCCGGGTGGCACCAGCGCGGTGCCGGGGGACAAGTTCTATGTCTATCCGATGCTGCCTCGCTGGCTGACCAATGACGCAAACCCGATCCGGTTCAAGAGCGGAGACCTCAAACACGGTACTGACAGCGTGCAAAAATTCCGGCCCTGAAAGAACGCCAGGGTCGCCGCGCCTGTTGCGGCGATTGACCCGGCATCACGACCCGCCGCGCTCCGCGCGGCGGGTCTTTTTCCGCCCGGGCCCTGTGCTAATCTCGATGCCTCATGAGCGGCTCTTCCGATAATCGGGTATCCATCGTCAGCGGCGAGGCTGCCGCGGGCTATGGCTTTGGCCATGGTCATCCGTTCGGACCGGATCGTCATGACGCCTTTCTCCGCGGCCTCAGGGAACGCCAGCTCGAATCCCGGGTACTGTTCGACGATCCGCGGACCGCGACGCGCCAGGAGGTGGAGTGGTTCCATGCGCCGCAACATGTCGGCTTTGTCGAGGAGATGTCGCTGATCGGGGAGGGCTATCTGGACTTGGGCGACACCCCGGCCTTTCCCGGCATCTATGAGACGTCCCGGGCCGTCGTCGGCGCCACGCTGCGCGCCGGCGAGATGGTGATGGCCGGGGCTGCGCGCCGGGCCTTTGTCCCCATCGCCGGGCTGCATCATGCCGCCCGCAACCGCACCTCGGGTTTTTGTGTGTTCAACGACTGCGCGGTGCTGATCGAGGCGCTGCGCCGGCGCCATGGTCTGCGCCGTATCGCCTATGTGGATATCGACGCTCATCATGGTGACGGCGTGTACTATGGATTCGCTGAAGACCCGGACGTGCTGTTCGCCGATATCCATGAAGACGGGCGTTTCCTGTTCCCTGGCACCGGCGCCCGCAACGAGACCGGGGACGGGCCCGCGGTGGGCACCAAGCTCAACCTGCCGCTGGCGCCGGGTGCCGACGACGCGGACTTCCGCGACGCCTGGCGGGAGATCGAAACCTATCTCAATGAGTCGAAGCCGGAGTTCATCATCTTCCAGTGTGGGGCAGACAGTCTCGCCGGCGACCCGCTGACCCATCTGTGCTTTTCCGAGGACGCTCATGGGCTGGCGGCGGCCAGTCTGTGCGAGATCGCTGATCGCCACTGCCAGGGCCGCCTGGTCGGGCTCGGCGGTGGCGGTTACAACCGCGCCAACATCGCTATCGGCTGGTCCCGCGTGGTGCAGGAGATGCTGGCCCCAGGCTGACGCACCCATCGCTCCCGATCGGTTCCCCGCGGCGGTCACCCGAGCGGGCTGCTGCGGTACAATACCCGCTTTTCCGACCGCCCCAACCGAACTGGAGTTGCCCTCGATGTTCAGCCCCGAGATGACGATCGCCGGATACGACGATGAGCTGGCCGAGGCCATGGATGCGGAGCTCACGCGTCAGCAGGAACATGTCGAGCTGATCGCCTCGGAGAACTATGCCAGCCCGCGGGTGCTCGAGGCCCAGGGCTCGGTGCTGACCAACAAATACGCCGAGGGGTATCCGCGCAAACGTTATTACGGCGGTTGCGAGTATGTGGATACTGCGGAGGAACTCGCCATCGCCAGGGCGCGCGAACTGTTTGGCGCCGACTACGCCAATGTGCAGCCGCACTCGGGCAGTCAGGCCAACGTGGCGGTGTTCGCCGCGCTGCTGGAGCCGGGCGATCCGATCCTCGGCATGAGCCTGGCCGATGGCGGACATCTGACCCATGGCGCCAAGGTCAATTTCTCCGGACGCTTCTACAAGGCGGCCCAATACGGGCTGGACTACGCGACCGGCGAGATCGACTACAACCAGGTCCAGGCGCTCGCTGATGAACATCGTCCGAAGCTGATCATCGCCGGTTTCTCTGCCTACTCCCGGGTCGTCGACTGGCAGCGATTCCGCGACATCGCCGATTCTGTGGGCGCTTACCTGATGGCCGATATGGCGCATATCGCCGGTCTGGTCGCCGCCGGCGTCTATCCCAGTCCGGTAGCACTTGCCGACGTGGTCACCACGACCACCCACAAGACCCTGCGCGGTCCTCGCGGCGGCATGATCCTGGCCCGGGAGAACGAGGCGCTGACCAAGAAGTTCAATTCCCTCGTCTTCCCCGGCACCCAGGGCGGTCCGTTGATGCACGTGATCGCGGCCAAGGCGGTGGCGTTCAAGGAAGCGCTGGAACCAGCGTTCCGCGACTATCAGGCCCAGGTGATCGACAACGCACGCACCATGACGCGGGTGCTCGCCGAACGCGGCTACAAGATCGTCTCCGGCGGCACCGACAATCATCTGTTCCTGGTCGATCTGATCGACAAGGACATCACTGGCAAGGATGCGGATGCGGCGCTGGGACGCGCCAATATCACGGTCAACAAAAACTCGGTCCCCAACGATCCGCGTTCGCCCTTTGTCACCAGTGGTCTGCGCCTGGGTACACCGGCGATCACTACGCGCGGTTTTGGCGGGGATGAATGTGCGACGCTGGCGGGCCTGATCGCCGACGTGCTGGACCACATGGGCGACGAGAGCATCGTCGATCGGGTCCGCAGTCAGATACTCGAGCTCTGCAGCCGATTCCCGATCTACCAGAGCTGACCCCGGCCGGACGCGCAACGTGCACTGCCCCTTCTGCGGCCATCCCGAAACCAAGGTCATCGATTCGCGCCTGGCGGGCGAGGGCGCCCAGGTCAGGCGCCGGCGAGAGTGCCTCGCCTGCAGCGAGCGCTTCACAACATTCGAAAGCGCCGAACTTGTGATGCCTCGGCTGGTAAAGAGCGACGACAGCCGCGAGCCCTTTGACGAGGAGAAGCTGCGTTCCGGGATGATCCGCGCTTTGGAGAAACGCCCGGTCAGCGCCGAGGACCTGGAGGCCGCGATCGCGCGGATCACCCACAGGCTCCGTACCGTCGGTGAGCGCGAGATCCCGGCGCGACGGGTGGGTGATCTGGTGATGGAGGAATTGCGTCAGCTCGACGAAGTGGCGTTCGTGCGCTTCGCTTCAGTCTACCGGCGGTTTCAGGATGTGGAGGAATTCCGCGACGAGGTAGAGCGGCTGCGCGCGGCGGCCGCCGCAGCCACGCGTGAGCAGATGTCGCTGTTGCCCGGCGACGAGGACTGAGCCGGTGTTTAGCGCGGCCGATCACGGCCATATGAGTGATGCGCTGCGGCTCGCTCGCCGCGGTCAGTTCAGCTGTCATCCCAACCCGAGAGTCGGCTGCGTCATCACCGTCGACGACGAGCCGATCAGCAGTGGTTGGCATGCGGTCGCCGGTGGGCCCCACGCCGAGATCGCGGCACTGGAGTTGGCCGGCGCAGACGCGCGCGGGTCGACCGTCTATGTGACCCTCGAGCCCTGCGTCCATCACGGGCGCACCCCGCCTTGCGTTGAAGCACTGATCGCCGCCGGAGTGGCACGGGTGGTGGTGGCGATGGAGGATCCGAACCCGCTGGTCGCGGGTCAGGGTGTCGCGGTGCTGCGGGCGGCTGGTGTCGACGTCCAGTGCGGTCTCCTCGCTGATCAGGCCGCGGCACTCAATGCGGGCTTTGTCAGCCGCATGCTGCGCCGCCGGCCTCGTACGGTGCTCAAACTGGCCGCCAGCCTCGACGGGCGCACCGCGATGGCCAACGGCGAGAGCAAGTGGATCACGGGTCCGGCGGCGCGGGCCGATGTGCAGCATCTGCGCGCAGCGAGTTCCGCGATCCTGACCGGCGTCGGCACCGTGATCAGCGATGATCCCTCGCTCAACGTGCGCGAAACGGCGCTCGACACCGGCGGGCGACAGCCGCTGCGGGTGGTGGTCGATTCGCGTCTGCGCACGCCGCCCGGCGCGCGTCTGCTGGGGCTGCCGGGTCAGACGCTGATCTTCGGCGCGCGGGAGGATGTCTCGGCGCAGCGTGCGCTGGAGCACGCCGGGGCCCAGGTCGAGCTGTTGCCAAACGACAGCGGCAAGGTGGACCTGGAAGGCCTGCTCACCCGTTTGGCCGAGCTTGAGTGTAACGACGTGCTGGTCGAGACTGGCGCCAGATTGGCCGGCATCATGGTCAGCGCCGGGCTGATCGACGAGCTCGTGCTCTATCTCGCACCTCACCTCATGGGCGATGAGGCGCGGGGGCTGGTCGAGCTGAGCGGGCTCGTCTCGCTGGCTGACAGGGTACAATTGGACCTTGTCGACGTGCGTCAGGTCGGCCCCGATCTCAGAATCCGGGCACGACTGGAGGCGGAATCAGGCTAGATGTTTACCGGGATCATTCACAGCGAAGGAGAGGTCGAGACGATCGAGTCTCGAGGCGGAGACGTGCGTCTGCGCATCCGCTGTCCCGGCCTGTCGCTCGCGTCTTCCAGCCTGGGTGACAGCATCGCGGTCAACGGCGTCTGTCTGACTGCGGTAGATCTGGATGGCGAGACGTTCGCCGCAGACGTGTCGCGGGAGAGTCTGGACATGACCACGCTGGGGGAATTGGGCCCCGGACACCGGGTCAATCTGGAGCAGGCACTGACGCTGGCTACGCCGCTGGGTGGACACCTGGTCACCGGGCATGTGGATGGCGTGGGGGAAGTGATCGAGCGGCGCGAGGAAGCGCGCTCGGTGCGTTTCCGGGTGCGCGCGCCAGCCGCACTGGCGCGCTATATCGCGCGCAAGGGCTCGATCTGCATCGACGGCGTCAGTCTGACTGTGAACGATGTGGACGGACCTATTTTCAGTGTGAATATTGTTCCCCATACACTTGAAATAACTAATGTTTCTTCATGGAAGCCGGGGCTGAGAGTCAATCTCGAGGTCGATATCGTGGCCCGCTATCTGGAGCGTCTGCTCGGCGACGACGCGGCAGCCGGCCTCAGCATGGAGACACTCAGGGAGAACGGTTTTGCAAAAAGTCACTGATCTGCATCAGGAGCCGGCGATGAATTCCATCGAGGAAGTGCTGGCCGATCTTCGCGCGGGCCGCATGGTCATCATCATGGATGACGAAGACCGGGAGAACGAAGGGGACCTGGTGATGGCCGCCTCCAAGGTCAGACCGGAGGACGTCAATTTTATGGCCCGCTACGGCCGCGGCCTGATCTGTCTGACCCTCAATCGCGATCGCTGTAGTCAGCTGCGCTTGCCACTGATGGTCAGCAGCACCGACATGGATCGGCGTACCAATTTCACCATCTCTATCGAGGCCGCGCTGGGTGTCACTACCGGTATCTCCGCCCATGACCGCGCACACACCATCCGTACCGCGGTGCGTGAGGAGGCGAGACCCGAGGATCTGCGTCAGCCGGGGCATATCTTCCCGCTGATGGCGCAGCCCGGCGGCGTATTGACCCGCGCCGGGCACACCGAGGCGGGTTGCGATCTTGCCCGTCTGGCCGGGCTCGAGCCGGCAGCGGTGATCGTAGAGATCCTCAACGAAGACGGGACCATGGCCCGGCGGCCCGACCTGCTGAGTTTTGCTCGCGATCACCAGCTCAAGATGGCCACGATCGCCGATCTGATCCGCTACCGGCTGGAGACAGAAGAGTCGGTGGAGCGGGTGTTTGAGCAGACGGTGGACACCGAGTTCGGTGAATTCCGGCTGGCCTGTTTCGAGGATCATGTACACCAGGACCTGCATCTGGCGCTGATCCGCGGCGATCTCGACACCGGTCTGCCGCTGGTGCGTGTCCAGGTGATGGACACACTACGCGATGTGTTGGGGATTTCTGCTCATGACGAAAGCTGGAAGCTGCGCGACGCCCTGGCGCGCGTGGCGGAGGACGGCTGCGGAGTGGTGGTCATCCTGCGCGGCGCCAATGAGTCTCCGCGTGACGTGATGGATTCAATCGAGCGGATGTCGGGCCGTCCCAGCAGCCGGGAGGCGGACGGCGCCCATTCCACGGTACTCAGAACCTACGGGATCGGCGCGCAGATCCTGCGTAATCTCGGCATCCATCGTATGCGTGTGTTGAGCGCGCCGAAACAGATGACCGGCATCTCCGGGTTCGCTCTCGAGATCGTAGAGTACGTGGACTAGGCGCCGGGAGTACGACATGGACAAAATCAAGACCATCGAAGGCAAGATGCTGGCCAGGGATTTCCGCTTCGGTGTGGTGGCGGCGCGCTTTAATGATTTTATCGTCGAGCCGCTGTTGCGCGGTGCCCTGGACACGCTGCTGCGTCACGGAGCGGTGGAGGCCGATATCACCGTGGTCCGGGTTCCGGGCGCCTGGGAGATTCCGCTGGCGGTCAAGCGCATGGCGGCCACGCGCCGTTTCGACGCCATCATCGCGCTAGGCGCGGTGATACGAGGCGCGACGCCGCACTTTGACTATGTCGCCGGAGAATGCACCAAGGGCGTGTCTCAGGCCGCACTGGCGCATGAGCTGCCGGTGGCCTTTGGCGTGCTTACCGTGGACACCATCGAACAGGCAGTGGAGCGGGCCGGCACCAAAGCCGGCAACAAGGGTGCAGAGGCCGCAGCCTCTGCTATCGAGATGGCGAACCTCCTGCGCCAGCTGGAAACCTGAGCTTGGCCGCTGCTGAGCGCGAATTGCGCGGGCCCCGGGGCCTCGCCCGGCGTAGGGCCATGCAGGCGCTCTATCAGTGGCAGCTGAATCCGTCGCTGGCCAAGGATCTTGTGCTCCAGTTCATGGAGGATGAAGAGCACGCCAGAGCGGAGGAGGACTATTTCGGTGACCTGGTGATGCAGGTCATCGACAAGCGGGAGCAACTGGACCGCGAGATCGACCTGTTATCCGATCGCGCCGTGAGCCAGCTCGATCCGGTCGAACACAGCATCCTGCTGATCGGCATGTACGAGCTGATGCATCAGCCGGAAGTGCCTTACAGGGTGGTGATCAATGAGGCGGTCGACCTGTGCCGCGCATATGGTGCCGAGGACGGCCACAAGTTCGTCAACGCGCTGCTCGACCGGGCGGCGCGCAACCACCGATCTTCTGAATTCGACAGCCGAGCGGAGTAACCATGCCGTTGAGCCCAGCTGTGCAGCGGGAAGCCATCCACCAGCGCGACATCGAGTGTCACGGCTACCGCCGCGCGGACGGCCTGTGGGACGTAGAGGGCCGGATGGTAGATACCAAGACCTACGCATTCGACAACCGTTACCGCGGCCAGGTCGATCCCGGCACGCCAGTGCACGATATGTGGATCCGCGTCACCCTCGACGACAGGCTCGAGATCCATGACATCGAGGCTGCGACGGACAGCCACCCGTTTCCGAATTGTCCGGATATCGCCCCGGACTACCGCAGCATGGTCGGTACACGTATCCGCCCCGGGTGGACCCGGCAGGTGAAGGAACGTCTCGGTCAGGCTGACGGCTGCACCCATCTGACACGTTTGCTGCAAGAACTCGCCGTGGTCGCGATCCAGACGATCTATCCGCGACTGAGCCGGGAGGGCAAGCTGCCCGAATCGGATCGCAGGCCGCCACATATCGACAGCTGTCACGCGCTCAAGAGCGACGGTCCGGTGGTGATGGAGCTGTATCCGAAGTGGTACCGGAGCTGAGATTTGGGCGGCTTGAGCGAAGCCGACATCATCGATTGCCTGAGCAGCGGCTACCCGGCGCGTTCTGATGTGAAGCTCGGCGTCGGCGACGATGGCGCCGTTCTGAGGCCTCCACCGGGCCGCGATCTGGTCAGCGTCCTCGACACCATCAATGAGGGCGTCCATTTTCCGGTTGGCATATCCGCCGCGGCCATCGCCCATCGCGCGCTGGCGGTGAACCTCAGCGATATGGCCGCGATGGGGGCCGAGCCCGCCTGGGCGAGCCTGTCCCTGTCGCTGCCGCGTACGGACCCGGCATGGCTGGAGGATTTCGCCACGGCTTTCCGGCAGTTGGCCGCCGCTTGCGGCGTGGTCCTGGTGGGGGGCGACACGGTGCGGGGCCCGCTGTCGGTCGCAGTCCAACTGACCGGATTTGTCGACCCGGGCCGCTGTCTCACCCGGTCCGGCGCCAGCGCCGGGGACCTCGTGGTAATCAGCGGTACGCCCGGGTGCGCTGCCGCCGGCCTGCGTCTGATCGATGATGCGGCGGAGGCCACTGAACCGCTGCGCAACGCGTTCCTATGGCCCACCCCACGACTGGCCCTGGGTCAGGCTCTACCGGGTGTGGCATCGGCCGCGATCGATATCTCGGACGGTCTGCTCACCGATCTCGGGCGCCTGATCGCAGCCAGCGGTGTCGGTGCGACGGTAGATTTAGATCGTCTGCCTTTGTCCGCAGCGGCGGTCGGGTTGCTGAGTGACGAGACCGCGATGGCGCTGGCGTGCCACGGTGGTGATGACTATGAGCTTTGCTTTACGCTGCCGGCGGCCGATGAAGCGGTCGTGCCGACCCTGGCTGCGCGGGGTGAATGTGAACTGACGATCATTGGTCGCATCACGGCCGGTGGCGCATTGGATTGCCGGCTCAACGGGGAACCGGTGGCGGTGCCCGACACCGGTCGATGGTCCCATTTTGAGGGGGAGCAAACATGACGCGCGTGAAGGCAGGCCAGGTGTTTGGCGACCCGGTACATTTTTTCGCTTTCGGTTTTGGCGCTGGTCTTGCGCCGCGGGCTCCGGGTACGTTCGGTACGCTGGTCGCCGTCCCCATCGAGCTTGCATTGAGACCGCTGGGTATGAGCGTCCGCGTCGCGCTGGTGCTGGTCGTCTGTGCGTTAGGGATCTGGATATGCGGAGAGAGCGCGCGCCGTCTCGGTACTCATGACCATCCAGGCATCGTCTGGGACGAGATCGCCGGCTATCTGCTCGCGATGCTGGCCGCGCCGCCCGGCTGGCCCTGGGTGGTAGCCGGATTCGTCCTGTTCCGGCTGTTCGACATCCTCAAGCCGTGGCCGATACGGGACCTGGATCACGGAATAGGGGGCGGTACAGGCATTATGCTCGACGACATTGTGGCCGGCCTGTTCGCGGGCGCGCTGATGTTTGCAGCGCGCGCATACCTGGGCATCTGAGGGCCATCTCGAAATGGAGATCGTCGGTGCCCGACAAGATTGGAAAATACCGGATCATCAACAATGTCGGGAAAGGCAGTACCGGTACGGTGTACCTGTCCCATGATCCTTACTACGGCCGCGACGTCGCGATCAAGCTGTATCTGGCTGAAATAGACGAAGAAGAAGAGAAGGCACGCACCGCGCGCAAGATGTTCTTCACCGAGGCGCACATGGTCGGGCGCCTGCAGCATCCCAATATCCTCCCTCTCTACGATGCCGGCGTCGAGTCCGGGCGTTACTACGTTGTGATGGAGCATGTGCATGGCGCGCGTACCCTGGCGGCATACTGCAAGCCGGACAATCTGCTGCCTATCGATGACGTGCTGAAGATCGTGTTCAAGTGCGCTCGGGCGTTGCACTATGCTCATAGCCGCGGCGTGGTCCACCGCGACATCAAGCCAAGCAACATCATGCTGACCCTGGATAACGACGTCCGCATTATCGACTTCGGTATCGCCATCACCAGTGATCCGGAGATCTCGCGCATCGACGGCATCGCAGGGTCGCCCAGTTATATGTCGCCGGAGCAGGTCAAGTCCGAGGAGATCACCGCTCAGTCCGATGTCTACTCGCTGGGCGCGGTGATGTACGAATTGATTACCGGCTACCGTCCACTGCGTGCGAGCAGCCTGGCAAAGCTGCTACACAAGATCGTCTACGCGACACCGCGCCCCATCCATGCGCTACGCGAGGACGTGTCCGAGGAGCTGGAAGAAGTCGTGTTGACGGCGCTGCGCAAGGGCACCGAGGAGCGCTACGCGACAGGCCTCGAATTCGCCGCAGAGTTGACCCGGCTGCATCAAAAAGTGCGCAACCAGGTCCCGGCCCTCGATGACCAGGAGCGATACGACACGCTGCGCGGTCTTACCTTCTTCCACGATTTCTCCCACGCCGAGATTCGCGAGCTGCTGCGGGCCGGCGACTGGCAGAAGTTCGGGGCGGGGCAGGATATCGTAAAGGAAGGCGAACTCGACGACCGGTTCTATGTCGTCGCAGATGGCGAAGTCGAAGTCGAGACCGGTGGCCGCGTGGTCGGCAGTCTAGGGCCCGGAGAATGCTTTGGCGAGACCAGCTATGTGCGTGACGCGATGCGCACCGCCACCATCCGGGCGCGTACCGACGGTGTATTGCTGCGCGTCAGTTCGACCTTGCTGGAGACGCTCTCCACCTCATGCCAGCTGCGCTTTAACCGGGTGTTCCTGCGCAGCCTGATCCAGCGTCTGCAGGGCGGCCGCCAGGATCGCACCTAGCGAAGGGCGGCGTCGCCGCCGGAAACCACCCTTGTTGCCTCGCAGAGCCTCAGGCAGTCTCGTCGGCGTCTTTGTCGCGCTCGATCATGGCGTAGGCCGAGTGATTGTGGATCGATTCGAAATTCTCTGACTCGACCACGTAGGCGCGGACCCGTTCATCTGCATTGAGGCGCACCGCCACGTCGCGGACGATGTCCTCGACGAACTTGGGGTTCTGGTAGGCGCGTTCGGTAACATATTTCTCGTCAGGCCGCTTGAGGATGCCGTAGAGCTCGCAAGAGGCTTCCGACTCCGCGATGTCGATCAACTCCTCGATCCACATAAAGCTGTCGACGCGCGCCTGGATGGTGACATGGGAGCGCTGGTTGTGCGCGCCAAAATCCGAAATCTTCTTTGAGCAAGGACACAGACTGGTGACCGGAACCACTACCTTGATATTGATGATGTTACGGCCACCGCGACGTTCGCCGATAAGACTGGCTTCGTAGTCGAGCAGGCTCTCGACCCCGCTGATCGGCGCCTTCTTGTTGACGAAATATTTGAAGCGCATCTCGATGTGCCCGGAATCGGCATCGAGCCGGTCAGTCAGTTCGACCATCATCTCGCGGAATGACTTGACCGAGATTTCCCGCTCGTGATTGTTGAGAATCTCGACGAAGCGGGACATGTGCGTGCCCTTGAAATCGTGCGGCAGATTCACGTACATGTTGAAGTTGGCGATGGTGTGCTGATCGCCCCCGGAACGGTCACGCACGCGCACCGGGTGAAAGATGTCCTTGATGCCGACTTTGTTGATCGGGATGCGGCGGGTGTCCGCGCTGCCCTGAACATCCTCAATGGGCTCGGCTACCGGCGCGTGGTCGTCTTTGGTGTGGCGCATCTTGATCTCTATCTGGGAGTCCTGGTCGGGGCTCGCTTACGCGAACGCTCGGGGGCTGCAAAGCCATTTGCCGCATACGGCGTTTAGAGCCCTGTCGGGCCCGGGGTCGTCCATTATAGGTCAATCGGGGCGGCGAAGAGTTCCGCCGGACACTATCGTCCCTGGCCGGCGGCGACACCAGCCGGTTCGCCACGCCAGGCCCGTATCGCTGTCAGCACCGTATCCAGATCCAGACCGGCCGCCGCCAGGCACTGCTCGCGAGAGCCGTGTTCGACAAAACGATCGGGGATACCGAGGTTCAATATCGGGGGCATGAGTCCGCGTGTGGCCATGAGCTCGTTGATCGCGCTGCCCGCGCCACCGGCCGCCGCATTGTCCTCGAGGGTCACAAAGGCCTTGTGGCTACGCGCCAGATTCACCAGCAGCGCCTCATCCAGCGGTTTGACAAAGCGCATGTTGACCACGGTCGCATCCAGCAGTTCTCCGGCCTTCTCGGCCACCGGCACCATCGCGCCGAAGGCCAGCAGCGCCAGTTCGTGACCCTGCCGGCGGAGCTCAGCCTTGCCTATCGGCAGCGCGTTCATGGTCTGCTCGATCTCGCGTCCGGGCCCGGTGCCGCGGGGATAGCGCACCGCGGCCGGTTGATCTAATCGGGCGCCGGTGTAGAGCATCTGCCGACACTCATTTTCGTCTGCCGGCGCCATCACCACCATATTGGGGACGCAACGCAGATAACTGAGATCGAAAGCGCCGTGGTGTGTCGGGCCATCGGCGCCGACCAGGCCACCCCGATCGATGGCGAACAGCACCGGCAGGTTCTGCAGCGCCACGTCATGGATCAGTTGATCATATGCGCGCTGCAGGAAGGTCGAGTAGATTGCCACGACTGGCCGCATGCCCTCGCAGGCCATGCCCGCGCCCAGGGTGACCGCGTGTTGCTCGGCGATACCGACGTCGAAGTAGCGGTCCGGGAAGCGGCGCTCGAACTCCACCATGCCCGAGCCCTCGCGCATCGCCGGTGTGATGCCGATGATCGTGGGATCCGCCTCGGCCATATCGATGAGCCAGTCGCCAAAGATCCTGGAATAACTCGGGCCGCTGCTTTGCTGCTTTATGATTTCGCCACTGGAGGGATCAAAGGGGCCGGGACCGTGCCAGAGGATCGGGTCTTTCTCCGCCGGCCCATAGCCCTGGCCCTTGCGGGTCATGATGTGGAGCAACTGTGGACCATTCAGATCGCGGAGATTGCTCAGCGTCTGCACCATCACGCCCAGGTCGTGGCCGTCCACCGGGCCGACATAGTTCATGCCCAATTCCTCGAACAGCGTGCCCGGCAGGACCATCCCCTTGACGTGTTCCTCTGAACGTCTGGCCAGCTCCCACACGGTCGGCATGCGCCGGATCAGTCTCTTGCTGCCTTCGCGGATCGTCGAATAGAGCTTGCCCGAGAGTACTTTGGCCAGATAGTTGGACATGGCGCCGACGTTCTCGGAGATCGACATGTCGTTATCGTTGAGGATCACCAGCAGGTCCACGTTGAGACTGCCAGCGTGATTGAGCGCTTCGTAGGCGAGCCCGGCAGTCATGGCGCCGTCACCGATGACTGCCACCACACGCCGATCCTCGCTTTTGCTGGCAGCCGCGATGGCCATGCCCAGTGCGGCACTGACCGAGGTGCTGGAGTGGCCGACGCCGAAGGTGTCGTACTCGCTCTCGGCGCGATTCGGAAATGGCGCCAGGCCATCAAGCTGGCGGATCGTGCTGAGTCGTCCGCGGCGACCGGTCAGGATCTTGTGCGGATAGGCCTGATGGCCGACATCCCAGACGATGCGGTCATGGGGCGTGTCGAACACGTAGTGCAGCGCTATCGCCAGCTCGACCGTGCCCAGATTGGCGGCGAAATGACCGCCGGTCCTGCCCATGGTCTGGATCAAGAAATCCCGCAACTCCTCCGATAAGGCCAGCAATGCTCCTTCCGGCAGGGCGCGAAGGTCCCTCGGATCGTCGATGCTGGCCAGAAGCGGGTAATTGCTGCTGATGTCCATGTGCGCGGGTGCTCGGGTCCCCGCGGCCGGGTTGGCGGCCGGGTGCAGGATGATCTATCGATTATCCGGGAGACATCGGGCTATGTCCAAGCCGGAGGGACCGCTGGCAGGCTGTCAATGGTCCCGAAGCACGATGTAGCGGGCCAGCTGGCGCAGACCTTCTGCCTGCTCAGGCAGCCAGTCGATCGCCCGCAGGCCGTCATCGCATAGCGAGCGGGCGCGATGTTTGGCCTCATCCAGTCCGACGACTGCCGGATAGTTGGGTTTGGCGCGGGCACTGTCGGCGCCCGCGGTCTTGCCCATGACCCCGGTTTCTCCCTCCACATCGAGGATGTCGTCCTGGATCTGGAACGCCAGCCCGATGTGTTGGCCGAAGCGGGACAGGGATTCCAGTCGTTCTGATGTCAGCTCCTCGCCGCTATGTGCAGCCATCATCACGCTGGCGCGGATCAGCGCACCGGTCTTGCGTGCGTGCATCTGCTCCAGCAACCCGGACGTCGGCCGGGTCCCCTCGACGGACAGGTCGATAGCCTGGCCACCCGCCATGCCCTCCGTGCCGCTGGCTTTTGCCAGCACGCTGACGATGGTCAGGCGTTGTGTCGGGTCAGGCGTCATCATCCGGTCCTCGGCGAGGATCTGGAAGGCCAGGACCTGGAGCGCATCGCCGGCGAGGATCGCGGTCGCCTCGTCAAAAGCTTTGTGGCAGGTCGGCCGACCCCGCCGCAGGTCGTCATCGTCCATGGCAGGCAGATCGTCATGGACGAGCGAATAGGCATGGATCAATTCCACCGCCACAGCCGGACCGTCAAGCCTGGTCTGGTCAACGCCGACTGCCTCGCCGGTAAGATAAACCAGCAGCGCGCGCACCCGCTTGCCGCCGCCGAGTACCGCATAGCGCATCGCCTGGTGGAGCCGGTCCGGACCCTGATCGGGCGCCGGCAACCAGCGTTCAAGAACGCCCTCGATGCGGTCGCGGTAAAGGGTGAGAGACCGCTCGAAGTTCACTGATCCGGATCGAAAGGCTCGGTCTCGACCGCGCCCGCCTTTTCCATCAGTACATCGACCTTCTGCTCGGCCTGTTTCAAAGCCTGCTGGCACTGCCGGGTCAGGGTAACGCCGCGCTCGAACTGTTTCAGCGCCTCCTCCAGCGGGAGTTCGCCGTCCTCCATGCTGGCGACAAGGGACTCCAGCTCCGCAAGGGCAGATTCGAAATCGATCTCATTGGATTTTTTGCGGGGCATAAGCGGCGTCATGTAGAGGGCGCCGGTACATTACCGGGCCGGCCCGGAACGGTCAATTTCACCTGCTAAACTTGGGTTCAGCTTGACAGCAAAAGTCCGCGATCCTAGTATTTGACCAACCTTAGAACGATTCTAAATTTGGTCCCGCAAGGCGCGGACCCGGAAACTCGTTACCCACCGATAAAGGAGACAACACAATGGCCGCTTTGAAGGGCAGCAAGACTGAAGGCAATCTGAAAGACGCGTTCGCCGGTGAATCCCAGGCAAACCGTCGCTATCTGTATTTCGCTTCCAAAGCGGATGTCGAGGGCTATAACGACGTGGCCGCGGTGTTTCGTTCGACCGCAGAAGGCGAGACCGGTCATGCTCATGGTCATCTCGAGTATCTGGAGGTTGTAGGGGATCCCGCCACCGGTCTGCCGATGGGCAACACCGAGCTCAACCTGAAGGCGTCGATCGCCGGCGAGACGCACGAATACACCGATATGTATCCGGGTATGGCGAAGACCGCTCGCGACGAGGGCTTTGACGAGATCGCCGACTGGTTCGAGACCTTGGCCAAAGCAGAGCGCAGTCACGCCAACCGCTTCCAGAAAGCGCTCGATCAGCTGGACGCCTAGGCCTGGTTATTGATGCAGAAGATTGCCGGCCTTGTGCCGGCAATCGTCCTTTTGTGGCAGACAAACGGCAGGGGATCATCGATGGGTACGGAATCAGGGCCACGGCGTGAAGGCAGCCTGGAGGCGCCGACTCGCCATCCGCTGGACTGGAAATCGGAAGAGTTCTACGAGGAAACCGCGTTGTTCTCCGAGATGGAGCGGGTGTTCGATATCTGCCATGGATGCAGACGCTGTTTCAGCCTGTGTAATTCGTTCCCGACGCTGTTTGACGCGATCGATGAATCGGACACCATGGAGGTCGATGGTGTCCCGCGAGAGGTCTACTGGAAAGTCGTCGACCACTGCTATCTCTGCGACATGTGCTACATGTCGAAATGCCCCTATGTGCCGCCCCATGAGTTCAATGTCGATTTCCCGCATCTGATGCTCCGAGCCAAGGCGGCCCGCTTCCGCCGCGAGGGCGCCTCGACCCGTGACCGGATCCTGAGCGCTACCGACAAGGTCGGGTCACTCGCCGGCATACCGGTCATCTCGCAGATGGTCAATGCGGTCAATCATTCGCAAACAGGCCGCAAACTTTTGGAGAAGACGCTTGGCGTGGATCAGACCGCGCCGGTGCCCACCTACCACACCAGGAGTCTGCGCAAGCGGCTCAAAGATCACAGTTCACAGGCGCAGCCGGAGGCCATTTCCGGCACCCGGGGTCGTGTCGCCCTGTTTACGACCTGCTATGGCAATCGCAACGTGCCGGAAGTGGGCGAAGACCTGGTCAAGGTGTTTGAACACAACTCGATCCCGGTCCGCCTGCTGCCCTCCGAGCAATGCTGCGGCATGCCTAAGCTGGAACTCGGCGATCTGGAGGCCGTGGCGCGCGCCAGAGACAAGAACATCCCGGTAATGGCGGCGATGGTGGACGAAGGCTGGGATATCGTCGCGCCGGTGCCGTCTTGCGTGCTGATGTTCAAACAGGAATTACCGTTGATGTTCCCGCATGACGAGGCGGTGCAAAAGGTGGCCAAGGCCATTTTCGATCCATTCGAATATCTGATGCTGCGGCACAAAGGTGGCAAGCTGCGCACCGACTTCGCCAGGCCACTGGGCAAGGTCTCATATCAGGTCCCGTGCCACCTGCGGGTACAAAATCTTGGGCTCAAAACCCGCGATTGTCTGCAACTGGTGCCGGATACCTCCGTCACCGCGATCGAGCGATGTTCAGGCCATGATGGTACCTATGCGGTGAAAAAGGAGTTCCGTGCAGATTCGGTCAAGATCGCGCGGCCGGTGGTCAATCGCGTCAAAGATGCGGAGTGCGACCATTTCACCAGCGACTGCCCGATGGCCGGCGATCAGATCGCGGATGGTGTGGGCGGCGGTATGCACGCGACCCATCCCATGAGTCTGCTACGCCAGGCCTACGGCATCTGAACCACTGTGCATAAAACCGATTGAGGATCGACGAGTCATGACTGCTTTGCGAAGGGAAGATCTGTTCAGCCTCGAGGAATACGCCCGCATCCGTAACGATTTCAGACGTGAGGTCATGGAGCACAAACGCGACCGGAAGGTCTGCTTGGGCCCGAATGCCACGCTCTATTTCGAAGACCTGATGACGATGAAGTATCAGGTTCAGGAGATGCTGCGGGTGGAACGGATCTTCGAGGAGGAGGGTATCCGCGAGGAGCTGGAGGCCTATAACCCGTTGATCCCTGACGGCAGTAATCTGAAAGCCACGTTTATGCTCGAGTATCCGGAGATCGAAGAGCGGCGGCGGGCTCTTGCTGCGCTGAAAGGCGTAGAGGATCGGGTCTGGGTGCAGGTGGACGGCCACGACAAGGTCTGGGCCATCGCCGACGAAGACCTGGAGCGGGAGTCGGAAGAGAAGACGTCGTCGGTGCATTTTCTGCGTTTTGAACTCGATCAGAACATGGTCGCCGCGCTCAAGGCCGGCGGCGCGCTCAGCATGGGTATCGATCATCAGGCCCTGAAGGTGGCCCTGGCGCCGCTGCCCGAGAACAACCGGCAGGCGCTGGTGGCAGACCTGGCCTGAGCGCAAACCGCGGCCAAAGCTGAACCTCGACGTCCGTGAACCGGCGCCCGCGCTAACCTTGATAGCGGCGTCCTGTCCGGCGCGATAGAATCCGCGCCGGGCATTGCCGCCCTTTCTCCCGCGGTCCGGAGGTTCAGCCCTAGCCGATGAGTCAGGCCTATAACGCATCCGATATCGAGGTCCTGAGCGGTCTCGACCCCGTCCGTCGTCGGCCGGGGATGTACACTGACACGAGTCGCCCCAATCATCTCGCCCAGGAGGTCATCGATAACAGCGTCGATGAGGCGCTGGCGGGTCATTGCCGTCGTATCGATGTCATCCTGTGCAAGGATGGCTCGCTGCAGGTTGAGGACGACGGCCGCGGCATGCCGGTGGACGAACATCCGAAGGAGAAACTGCCCGGTGTCGAACTGATCCTCACGCGGCTCCATGCTGGCGGCAAGTTCTCCAACAAGAGCTATCGTTTCTCCGGTGGCCTGCACGGTGTCGGCGTGTCGGTGGTCAACGCCCTGTCCACCCATCTCGAGGTATGGATCCGGCGTGGCGGTCAGGAATACAACATGAGTTTCCGCGACGGACGCAAGCAGTCCGATCTGGAAGCCGTGGGCAAGGTGGGCCGCAACAACACCGGTACCACGATCCGGTTCTGGCCCAACCAGCAATACTTCGACACGCTCAAATTCTCCGTGCCCAGGCTGCGTCATCTGCTGCGGGCCAAAGCCGTGCTCTGTCCGGGGCTGAAGGTGAGCCTGCATCTCGAGGCCAGCGGAGAAGAGGAAACCTGGGAATACACTGGCGGTCTTGCCGACTATCTCGACGAGGCTCTGAGCGACACTGAATGCGTGCCCGAAACGCCCTTTGTCGGCAGTGCCGACGGCGGTAGCGAAAGTGCGGAGTGGGCCCTGGTGTGGCAGCCCGATGGTGGTGGCACGCCCGGCGAGAGCTATGTCAATCTGATCCCAACGCCCCAGGGCGGCACCCATGTGACCGGGCTGCGTTCGGGTCTGACCGAAGCGCTGCGCGAGTTTTGCGAATTCCGCAGCCTGTTACCGCGCGGGCTAAGGATCACGCCTGAGGACGTGTGGGAGCCAGTCAGTTATGTGCTCTCGGTAAAGATGGAAGACCCGCAGTTTTCCGGTCAGACCAAGGAGCGATTGTCATCCCGGGAATGCGCCGCGTTTCTGTCCGGGGTGGTCAAGGACAGCCTCGCGCTTTGGTTGAACCAGCATCCGGATGCTGGCGAGAAGATCGCCGGTCTGGCCATCGACCGCGCTCAGAGCCGTGTCAAGGCGAGTCGTCGGGTGGTGCGCAAGCGGGTCGTCAGCGGTCCGGCCCTGCCCGGGAAGCTGGTGGACTGCACGACTCAGGATGCCGGCCGCTCAGAGCTGTTCCTGGTGGAAGGCGACTCAGCCGGTGGCTCCGCCAAACAGGCGCGGGATCGTGAGTTCCAGGCGGTGATGCCGCTGCGGGGCAAGATCCTCAATACCTGGGAAGTGGAATCCGCCGAGGTCCTGGCTTCTCAGGAAGTCCACGATATCAGCGTGGCGCTGGGCGTCGACCCGGGTTCGTCGAATCTCAAGGGCCTGCGTTATGACAAGGTGTGCGTGCTCGCTGATGCGGATTCCGACGGGGCGCACATCGCGACGCTGCTTTGCGCGCTGTTCTTGCGTCATTTCCGGCCGCTGGTGGATGCTGGCCATGTCTATGTAGCGATGCCGCCCTTATACCGTATCGACGTCGGCAAAAAAGTCTTCTATGCGCTCGATGACGGCGAGCGTACCGGCGTGCTCGACCGCATCGAGGCAGAGAAACTCAAAGGCAAGGTGGTGGTGACCCGTTTTAAGGGTCTTGGCGAGATGAGCCCGATGCAGCTTCGTGAGACGACCATGGCGCCGCATACCCGGCGTCTGGTGCGATTGACCGTGAGCGGTCGTGATAACACCAATGAGTTGATGGACATGCTGCTGGCAAAGAAACGCGCTTCTGATCGTCGCGCCTGGCTGCAAAGCAAGGGCGATCTGGCAGAGGTCTGATAAGGGCGGCGCGAACGCTGCCCTGAGGTGAACAGATGGAAACCCTGGAACTGGATCTCGAGGGCAACGAGCAGCAGCCGCTGCATGCATTCGCTGAGAAGGCGTACCTCGATTACTCCATGTACGTGATCCTGGATCGGGCGCTGCCGCATATCGGCGACGGTCTCAAACCGGTGCAGCGCCGGATCGTATTCGCCATGAGTGAACTCGGTCTCGCCAGCGGCGCCAAACACAAGAAATCGGCGCGCACCGTCGGCGACGTGATCGGCAAATACCATCCTCATGGTGACTCGGCCTGTTACGAGGCCATGGTGCTGATGGCCCAGGGCTTCAGCTATCGATATCCGCTGGTGGACGGCCAGGGCAACTGGGGCGCCAGCGACGACCCCAAGTCCTTCGCCGCGATGCGCTACACCGAGGCGCGTCTGACATCCTATGCCTCGGTGCTGTTGTCGGAGCTCGGTCAGGGCACCGTGGACTGGACGCCCAATTTCGACGGCACGCTCGATGAGCCGTGCCGGCTGCCGGCGCGGCTGCCCAACGTATTGTTGAACGGGGGTTCGGGTATCGCCGTCGGCATGTCGACCGATATACCGCCGCACAATCTCCGCGAAGTGGCATCCGCCTGTATCCGTCTGCTGGAGAGCCCGAAGGCATCGGTGGCGGAATTATGCGAGCACATCCAGGGTCCGGATTTCCCTACCGGGGCGGAGATGATCAGCCCCACAGAAGACCTGCGCCGGATCTATGAGACCGGTAACGGCACGTTGAAGCTGAGGGCGACCTGGGAGCGTGAGCACGGCGATATCGTGGTCAACGCGCTGCCGCACCAGGTCTCCGGCGGCAAGGTGCTGGAGCAGATCGCCCAGCAGATGCGGGCGAAGAAGTTACCCATGGTGGAGGATCTGCGCGACGAATCGGATCACGAGAACCCGGTCCGGCTGGTGATCGTACCGCGTTCCAATCGAGTCGATGTGGACGGCTTGATGGACCATCTGTTCGCGACCACGGATCTCGAGCGTACGGTGCGGGCGAATCTCAACATCATCGCGCTGGACGGGCGCCCACGGGTGTTCGATCTCAAGGGACTGCTCAAGGAATGGCTTGAATTCCGCCTCGATACGGTCACCCGGCGCCTGCGCTTCAGGCTCGATAAGGTCGAGGCGCGGCTACATGTCCTCGAAGGTCTTCTGCTCGCTTATCTGAATATCGACGAAGTGATCCGCATCATCCGCAGCGAGGACCGGCCGAAGCCGGTGTTGAGGAAGACATTCGGTCTCAGCGACATCCAGGCCGAGGCGATTCTCGAACTCAAGCTGCGACATCTGGCACGTCTGGAGGAAGTGAAGATCCGTGGCGAGCAGGAGTCGCTGGCCGAGGAGCGCAAGCAGTTGTCGAAGATCCTGGGCAGCAAGGCGCGTTTGAAAAAACTGGTGAGGGAAGAGTTGGAGAGGGATGCTGCGCAATTCGGCGACGATCGTCGGACCCGCATCATCGAGCGGGCCGCCGCCCAGGCGATGGATGAATCCGCGTTGATCTCCAGCGAAGCCGTGACTGTGGTGTTATCCGAGCGCGGCTGGATCCGGGCTGCCAAGGGGCATGAGATCGACCCGATCCAACTCAATTACAAGGCCGGTGACGGATTCCTCGCGGCCGCCTGTGGCCGCAGCAACCAGGCGGCGGTGTTTCTCGACAGCACTGGCAGGGCCTACACCATCCCGGCCCATACACTGCCGTCGGCGCGCGGGCAGGGTGAACCCCTGTCGGGGCGGGTCAATCCGCCCGACGGTGCCGGCTTCGCCGGGGTGATGACCGGTGCTCCGGAGCAACGCTGGCTGCTCGCCTCCGACGCCGGCTTTGGGTTTATCGTGTGTTTGCAAGACCTCTATTCGCGCAACCGCAGCGGCAAGTCCGTGCTCAGGTTACCCGCTGGAGGCAGGGTATTGATCCCGGCGCCGGTGCCGGCGGAGGAGGGCGCGCTGGTTGCGGCGGTGAGCAATGCCGGCCGCCTGCTTTGCTTCCCGCTGGAGGAGTTGCCGGAACTGGCGCGGGGCAAGGGCAACAAGATCCTCGGCATACCGGGCAAGAAATTCGCCTCTGGCGAGGAGTCGATGGTCTCGGTGGTGGCCCTGGCCGCCGACGTCAGCCTGAAGGTCTGCAGCGGTCAGCGGGTGATGACGCTCAAGCCCCGGGATCTGGAACACTATCTCGGTGCACGTGGCCGGCGCGGCACATTGCTGCCGCGGGGCTGGCGGAAGGTGGAGCGCTTGCAGACCGATTAGGCTCGGTCGCAGCGGTGAGTCAGGCGTCCGGCTCCTCCGACAGCACCACTTCCGGCTCGTTGAGCTGGTAGCCCTGAATGTACTCGATGCCGATTTGCCACAGCGCGGCCATGGTGTTGGCGTCCTCGACCCGTTCCGCCACGGTGAGGATATCGCGTTGCTTTGCTTCCGCAACCAGCTCCTTCACTTTCTGCTGCAGCTGACTATCGCGGGCCAGGCCCTGCATCAGGGATCCGTCGACCTTCAGATAGTCCATCGGGATGTGGTTGAGGATCTGCAGCGGCCGGGAACCGACGCCAAAATGTTCGATGGCAAAGCCATAGCCGGTCTCGCGCAGGTTCAACGCAAGATCGCGAGTCGCCTTGAGCTGACCGTCAGCGGACAATTCCGCCACTTCAAAGATCATCCGTGCCGGTTCGATACCCGCGTTGGTGATCTGCTGGGCCAGCCAGCCGGGCAGGGATTCATCGAGGACGGTGGCCTGCGACAGACGCACGAACGCCTTTTGACCCTCGTTCGCGGCCAGCCATGCCATGCTCGCCGCCATCACCCAGCGATCGATGTTCTTGATCAGCTTGTTGCGTTCGGCGGCGCCGAGGAAATGGCTGGGCAGGACTTCGTCACCCTGTTCGTCGATCATGCGCACCAGCAGATCGACCAGCCCGACGTCTTCGCCGGTGAGGCTGCCTACCGGCTGCAGCGCAAGACGGAAACGACTTTCGATCAGCGCCTGTTTGATCCGGGGTATCCATAAGCGATCGCTTTCCTCGAGGCGCGTACTGGCATCGTCGGCGGCGCTGTATTCGCTGCGGTTGCCGCCCTGGATGCGTCCTCCACTACAGGCATCCAGCGCTTGCGCCACAAGCTCATCGATGCTCTTGCGTTTGCTGTCCGCCATCGCCAGGCCGACGGTGCAGGTCGCGGAGATAGATTTGTCGCCGATCTCGAACAACTGTCCCGCCAGCTTGCGGCAGAGGCCGTCGGCCCAGGCGCGGACGTCGCGCGTATTGCCGCGCGCCAGCAGCACCGAAAACGCGGTGCCTCCGAAGCGGCCATAGAGATCCTTGGGCTGCAGGTGCTCACGCAGCACCTGGGCGATCCGCGCCAGCAGTTCCTCACTGGCGATAGGGCCGACCATTTCGACCAGGTTACCGAATGCATCGGGGCGGACGATGGCCAGTGCGCGGACGCCGCCGCGCAGGGGCTGGGACAGATTTTCCTCGAGCAGCTTGACGAAGTGCTGGCGGCTGAAGAAACCGGTCAGGGGGTCTTTGTTGACTGCGTCGCGGAGATCCTGCAACAGCCGCGCGTCCTCGCTCGCACCCGAGGCGATGCTGATACGCACGCACGGATCCTGCTCGAGTTCGGCCGCCTCAAACAGCAGCTCCAATTCCAGCGGGCGCCCCTTGGTATCGACCCCGGTGCAGCGCAGCGGGTCACCGGGCCAGCGGCCCTGATCAAAAGCGATCAGCGCACCTTTCAGCGCCGCCTGGGAATCCGCCGATACCAGATCCATCAGCGGGATGCCGACCATGGCGGCCTCGTCCTTGTACCCGAACAAGCGGCTCCAGGCGGGGTTGGATTCCATCACGATGCCCTCCTGGACCATCGCGATGGCGTCTGCCGAACCGGCCATAAACGTCTGCAGTTGCTCCCGGTAGGAGCTGGCCACCGCCACCGTTTCGCGCAGGGCCCAGGCCATACGCGATCGTCGGATCTCCCGTTCCAGAACTTTATACAAACGCTGGCGCTGGCCCAGCACCACCAGGTCCGCCGCACCGGCAACGATATCCGCGCTGAGAACATCCGGATCCAGAACCTGGCGGCAGCTGACCACCGGCAGGTCCTTGTCCATCAGGTCCCGGATCTTGAGCACCTCCTGGAGAAGGCTCACATCCTCATCCGAAAACACTACGGCCAGGCTATAGCCCGTGCCGGCATGGTCCGTGAACAACTCGGCTGAAGCGATGCGGGTACAGTGGGCGGGGATGCCACGATTGCGCAGCACGCTGTTGATGGCCTCGGCGTTGTCCGGGCTTCCGGAAACGATCAGTACCGGGACGGCCTCGGTCTCTGAACTCAATTCAGCGATTGCCAGATCGAGCGCCGGGGCGCTTGCGGCGGAATGGGCGGGTGGATTGATGAGCTGAGCCTCCTTGGCTGCCAGACGCGGATTTTACACTGCGTCGCCCGGGACGACACTTACGGGCCCGGACTGGGGGGGCAGCGGCGTCTTCCCTGGTGCGCCGGGCACTTCCCGCACCAGACGTGGTACCAGATAGCCCGGCAGCCGGGCCGTCAGGGCCCCGGCCAGCCGTCTGGCCCGGTCTTCGGGGACGTCGAAATGGGCGGCACCGCGCACCCGGTCGAGCATATGCAGATAGTAGGGCAGCACGCCGTTGGCGAACAGCGCTTCGCTGAGGTCCGCTAGCGCATCGGTATCGTCATTTATCCCGGCCAGCAGCACCGATTGGTTCAACAGGACGACCCGGGCTCTGCGCAAATCGGCCAACGCGGCCGCGACCGTGCCGTCGAACTCATTAGCGTGATTGGCGTGAATGACCATCACCACGGGTATCGGCAGCGCGTCGACCCAGGCCAGGAATCCGCTATCGATACGCTCCGGCAATACCACCGGGAGGCGGCTATGGATGCGCAGCCGTCGGATCCAGGGCCGCCGGGCGAGCGCGGCGCCAAGTTTGTGCAGACGCGCATCGCTGAGAGTCAGCGGGTCGCCCCCGCTGAGGATCAGTTCGTCAATGTCAGCAAGTCGATCGAGTTGTGCGAAGGCCGGCGCCCAGTCGGCGGCAGCGGCGATACCGTCACCGTAGGGGTATTCGCGGCGGAAGCAATAGCGACAATTGATCGCGCAGGCGCCGCTGGCGATAAACAGGGCGCGGCCGGAGTATTTGCTCAACAGCGCCGGCGCCAGCGTCGCGGCGCCGTCAGCGACGGGATCGGACAGGAATCCCGGCAGCTGCCGCAGCTCATCGGCCAGCGGCAGCACCTGGCGCAGCAGAGGGTCGGCCGGATCCCGTGGCCGCATGCGGGCGACAAATCCGCGCGGGACGCGCAGACGGAACTGCTGATGGGCGGCCCGGGCGCCGGACAATAGCGACATATCCAGCTCCAGCATGGAAAGCAGTTCGCGCGGGTCGGTGACCGCAGCGGCCAGCGCTTTCTGCCACCCGGCCTGCTGACCGGATGCCGGCTCACGGGTTATCATGGGCGACTTGGTAGACGACTTGTCTTCGACCGTCAGCATGGCTGACCTGTACCTCGGTGAACAGATGGCTTCGTATAGTACCAACGAGTTCCGCTCCGGCCTCAAAATCCTTATCGACAGGGATCCCTGCGTGATCGTCGAAAACGAATTCGTCAAGCCTGGCAAGGGCCAGGCTTTCAATCGGGTCCGTATCCGCAATCTGAAGACCGGTCGCGTGGTCGACAAAACGTTCAAGTCCGGCGATTCGGTTGAAGCGGCGGACGTAATGGATACCGATATGCAGTATCTGTATTCAGACGGCGAGTTCTACCATTTTATGGTCCCGGACACCTACGAGCAGCACGCTGCCGATGCAGTGGCCGTGGGCGAGGCCCGCCAGTGGCTGAAGGAGCAGGACACCTGCCAGGTCACCTTGTGGAACAACACGCCGCTGTCGGTGAACCCGCCCAACTTTGTCGAGCTCAAGATCATCGAGACCGATCCCGGCGTGCGTGGCGATACCGCCCAGGGCGGCGTCAAGCCCGCCAAGCTGGAGACAGGTGCGGTAGTGCGTGTGCCGCTGTTCGTGGAAGAGGGTGAGATGATCCGCGTCGACACCCGCTCCGGCGAGTATGTCTCCCGGGTCAAGGACTGACGCCGCCGCGCCGCGGCGGCAGAGATGAAACATCCCTCCGACGACTGGCGACCCTCGGCCGGTCTCGATGTCCTCGCGCTGAGGGCGACCTTGCTGAGGCGACTGCGCGGCTGGTTCGCAGATCACGGCGTCATGGAAGTGGAGACCCCGGCGCTGTCTGCCGCCGCCGTTACCGACCCCCACATCCATAGCCTGGAGACAAGCCTGTATCGCAGGCCCATGTACCTGCAGACCTCGCCGGAATTCTTCATGAAGCGGCTATTGGCTGCCGGGACCGGCGATATCTATCAGGTGTGCCGTGTATTCCGCGACGGTGAGTCTGGGCGCCGCCACAATCCGGAATTCACTATGGTGGAATGGTATCGGCGGGACCTTGATGTCCAGCGCATGATGGACGAGATCGAGTCCTTGCTGGCCGTGCTTGGCGCCGGTCACCGCAAGCCGCGGCCGGCGCGTCGCATCACCTATCGCGCCTTGTGCATGGAGTTCGCCGGGATCGACCCGTTTGTGGCCGCCACGCCAGCCATTGTCACACGCCTGAGCGAATCCGGGGTGCCGGTGCCGGAGGGACTGAGCGCGGATCGCGATGCGTTGCTCGATCTGTTGCTGGCCACGATAGTAGAACCGGCGATGCCTGCAGAGATCCCTGTTTTCGTCTTCGATTTCCCTGCGAGCCAGGCAGCGCTGGCCCGGATCCGGGCGGATGATCCGCCGGTGGCAGAGCGTTTCGAGCTGTTCCTCGGCGGCATGGAGCTGGCCAATGGTTTCCATGAATTACGTGACGCGGCAGAGCAGGCCGGGCGCTTCGAACGGGATCTGCAGCGGCGCCGGGACGCGGGGCTCAAACAGCCGCCGGTGGATCATCGCCTGCTGGCGGCGCTGGATGCGGGTCTGCCAGAGTGTACGGGTGTCGCTCTGGGCTTTGATCGGCTGGTCATGTGGCTCGCCGGCTGCGACCATATCACCGATGTGTTGAGTTTCGACGCAGGCCGCGCCTGAGCCGTTGGAGGGAGAACCGATGTTCGATGTAGGCGAACAGCAGTATGCGAACAAGGACGAACTGTATCGTTCGCTGACGGCGCAGGCCGAGGCCCTGCTGCAAGGGGAGCGCGACCCGGTGGCCAACGCCGCCAATCTCGCTGCGCTGATCTTCCATGCCGTGTCGGGACTCAATTGGGCAGGCTTCTATTTCCTGCGTGGCGATGAACTCGTGGTCGGCCCGTTTCAGGGCAAGCCGGCCTGTGTTCGCATCGCTATCGGCCGCGGCGTGTGCGGGACGGCGGCCGAGCGGCGCGAGACGGTGCGGGTCGAAGATGTGGACCGCTTCGAAGGTCATATCCCCTGCGATGCGGATTCGCGCGCCGAAGTCGTGGTGCCCCTGATCGATGCCACCGGTTCGCTGCTTGGCGTACTTGATCTGGATAGCCCTGAGCCTGCGCGTTTTGACGCCGCGGACGCGGCGGGTTTCGAGCGGCTGGCCGCCGTCTACGTGGCATCTCTCAGCGCTTGATCAGCCGCGCCGTCTCCGCATCGTCGAGATCGCGGAGATGGGTCTGCTATGTAGTCTGCCCCAGATTCTGACCGACACGCACGAGCGCACCAGCGGTCAAATCCTGGGTCAACGCTACCTGACCCGGCGCAAACACGGCGATGACCGTTGAGCCCATATTGAACCGCCCCATCTCTTCGCCCCGGCCCAGCACAATCTCGCCGGGTGCGTAGTCGGTAACGGCGCCGCGACGCGGCCGAGCGGGCGCAACCTCGCCTGCCCATACGGTCTCGATGCTGCCGACGTTCAGGGCGCCGACCAGCACCATCGCCATCGATCCCGCCGCGGTGTCAAAACAGCACACTACTCGTTCATTCCGTGCGAACAGACGCGGCACGCTGCGCACCGTTGCCGCATTGACGCTGAATAGCCGGCCGGGCAGGTAGATCATGCGGCGCAGTTCCCCATCCAGCGGCATGTGGATGCGGTGATAGTTGTATGGCGCCAGATAGATCGTGGCGAACGCGCCGCCACAGAGATTTGTCGCCAGCGTGCTATCGCCAAGCAGTTCGGCCAGGCCATAGTCCCGGTCCTTGGCCTGGAACAGGCGGCCGTCAGCAGCGAGCCCGGCCTGGCTCACGGTGCCGTCCACCGGCGAAGCGATCGCTCGCGGAGATCCTGGGGTCGGACGGGCATCTGTGTTGAGGGCCCGGGTGAAGAAGGCATTGAAGGTCGGATAGGCCGTGGCGTCGGCTTCGGCCGCGTCACTCATATCGACCCGGAACCCGCGCACAAACGCGCGGATCAGCAGATTCTTGAACCATCGCGCCGGTACTCGCGTGGCCCAATGAACGAGACGCGACACACCATGCTGCGGCAGCAGATATTGGATCAGGACGAAGAGGCGATCTTTCATCGCCAGCGGCCGTCAATGATCATGCTGATGATCGCCTTGGGGGCCGCGCCGTACCGGCGCCTCAAATGCCAGTTGCGTGCCGTCGGCAAAACGGAACTCGAGATCGACATGTTCATCTTCGCCAAATGATCGCGCCGGGCCGTGGAGCATCAGGTGCCGGGCGCCCGGTTCGAACACCGCCCGCCCGCCTGGCGGGATCGTCAGCGCCGGTTCGGCGATCATCCGCGCGACGCCGTCCACGATCTCGGTCCGATGTACCTCCACGCTGGCGAAGTCAGGGGACGAGACCGCCACCAGCTCCAGCTGCCGCGCGCCGGGATTCTCCAGCACCAGGTATCCCGCCAGCATCCCTGCATTGGGTGGCGCCAGACGGATCCACGGATCTTCGACCCGGGCGGTTCGATCCGCGGGTTCCGGACTGCACGCGACAAGAAAAAATGCCAGCACGAAGAGTATGGCGTGCGCCCTGTATTGCCAGTCTTCCGCGCATTTCATCCGCGCGTACTCACTATCTGACGATATTCCCGGCCCAGATCGTCGACTCGGTGCGGGGTACTGAATATCGCGGCCAGCCGGCCTTTTGGATCGATCAAGAATACCGATGCCGTGTGTTCTACCGAATAGGCCTCTCCGTTGGCCCCCGGTTGATAGGCGAAGGCGACGCCAAGCCCTCGGGTCAGGGTCAGGACCTCGCCCATCTCTCCGGTGACGCCGACAAAATCCGGATCGAAGAACGGCACGTAAGCGGACAATTTCTCCGCCGTGTCGCGCATCGGATCCACCGAAACCATCGTGATCGTCGGCTGCGAGGCCGGGGGCAGATCTTCCAGGGACTGAGCGAGACCCGCCAGTGTGTTGAGCGTGGTCGGACAGACATCCGGACAGTTTGTAAAGCCGAAAAACAGCAGCGTCCATCGTCCTTCAAGTCTTGCGGGCCCAAACGGCCGCTGCATATGATCCGTCAGCAAGAAGTCGGGCAGCGTTCTGGGCGCCTCCAGCACCAGGGCACGGGCGTCCGTGGCAACGGTCGCGGGCGTGCCTTTTATCGATCTGGCGAGCGTCATCCCGGCCGCGGCGGCCAGCACAGCGACAAGCACAAAAACGGTCATGCGGAGTGGCTTTGTCATAGCCGCCTATTATCCCACACGCTGCCTGTGCGGTCAGGTATCATGCGGCCCTGTGCGCCGGCCCGGTCCGGCATCATCGACACGGACAATGGAAGAGACCGAAGGGCTGGAGACAGTGACCGATTTCGTGCGCTGGGGCGTAAGCCGTTTTGCCGCCGCGGGCCTGCATTATGGTCACGGCACAGTTGATCCGGTCGACGAGGCGCTGCTGCTGGTCGCCCATGGGCTGCATCTGCCGCTGCCGCTCCCGGCGGAATTTCATCATGCCCGCCTTACCGTCTCAGAGCGGCCACGGATCGCAGCTCTGATCGAACGCCGGGTGAGCGAGCGTTGTCCCGCGGCCTACGTGACTGGCGAGGCCTGGTTTGCCGGTCTCTCATTTGTTGCAGACGAGCGCGCGCTGGTGCCGCGCTCGCCGATTGCAGAACTGGTCGAGGAAGGGTTCGCCCCCTGGATCGAACCCGCCGCCGTGGAGCGGGTGCTGGATCTTTGTACGGGCAGCGGTTGTATCGGTATCGCCTGCGCAAAGTACCTGCCCTGGTGCAGCGTGGACGCAGCGGATATTTCCGCTGAGGCACTGTCGCTGGCGCGAGAGAATATCGAGCGCCATGGGCTGAACGAACGTGTCCGGGCGGTGCCCAGCGACGTGTTTGCCGGGCTGACCGGTCAACGTTACGACGTGATCGTCAGCAACCCACCTTATGTGGCCCAAGCCGAATACGAGTCGCTGCCTCGCGAATACGCACACGAACCGGGGCTGGGTCTGCTGGCCGGCGACGACGGGCTCGATGTAGTGCGGAGAATATTGTCTGATGCGCGCACCCATCTTCGGCCCGGCGGTATCCTGGTCGTCGAGGTGGGTAGCGCGGAGGGCGCGCTGCTCGCGGCGTTCCCGGATCTGCCCTTCACCTGGCTGGAGTTCGAGCGTGGTGGTTCCGGCGTGTTCTTGCTTAACCGCGACGATCTGCCAGGAGGCTGACGATGTCGGGCAATACCTTTGGCAAACTGTTCACCGTGACGTCGTTTGGCGAGAGCCACGGGCCGGCACTCGGTTGCATCGTGGACGGCTGCCCGCCGGGACTGCCACTGACCGAAAATGATCTGCAGCAGGACGTGGAGCGCCGCCGGTCCGGCAAGTCCCGCCATACCAGCCAGCGCCGCGAGCCTGATCAGGTACGCATCTTGTCGGGTGTATTCGAGGATCGCACCACCGGCGCGCCGATCGGTCTGCTGGTAGAGAACCAGGATCAGCGATCGCGGGACTACGAAAAGATCAAGAACGTATTCCGGCCCGGCCACGCGGACTACACCTATGCGCAAAAATACGGCTTCCGCGACTATCGTGGCGGTGGCCGTTCTTCGGCGCGCGAAACGGTGATGCGAGTGGCTGCCGGTGCTATCGCCCGGCGTTATCTGCAGCGACAGCTCGGGATCGAGATACGGGGCTATCTCGCACAGCTGGGACCGCTGACGCTGGAGCCGGTCGATCTGGAGAGTGTGGACGGCAACCCGTTCTTTTGCGCCGATCCGACCCGTATCGCTGAACTCGAGGCCTATATGGATGCGCTGCGCAAGGAAGGCGACTCCATCGGCGCCCGGGTCAATGTCATCGCGACCGGCGTACCTCCGGGACTCGGCGAGCCGGTGTTCGACAAGCTCGACGCCGACATTGCCCACGCAATGATGGGGATCAACGCGGTCAAGGCAGTCGAGATCGGGGCCGGTTTCCTGGCCGTGGCGCAAAAGGGCACCGAGCACCGGGACGAGATCACGCCTGACGGATTCCGCTCCAACCATGCCGGTGGCACGCTCGGCGGTATTTCCTCGGGTCAGGCGATCCGCGTCAGCATGGCCATAAAGCCCACATCCAGTTTGCGCCTGCCTTGCGACTCGGTCGATGTCAGCGGTGCGCCGGTCACCGTGGTGACGACGGGTCGCCACGATCCCTGCGTTGGTATCCGCGCCACGCCGATTGCGGAGGCGATGCTGGCGCTGGTGTTGATGGATCACTATCTGCGGCATCGGGCACAGAACGCGGACGTGGAGTCTGCGACGCCTGTGATCCCAGCTTGAGCGATACCGGCGCATGACGCTGACGGGGCAACGCTAGATGTCAAACAAGTTTTCTGTCGCGGTACTCGGCGCGACCGGCCTGGTCGGGGAAGCCATGCTGTCGATCCTGGAGCAACGCAAATTTCCGCTGGCGGAACTCTACGCGCTGGCCAGCGAGCGATCCGCTGGCAAATCGATCCGTTGCAGCGGCCGTCAGCTCGTGGTCCAGGACGTCGCCGACTTCGATTTCTCCAAGGCGGACATCGGGTTGTTTTCTGCCGGCGCCTCGGTTTCGGAGATCTACGCGCCAAAGGCCGGGGCCGCCGGATGCGTCGTCGTCGACAACACCTCGCGTTTCCGCAACGAAGCCGATGTCCCATTGGTGATTCCGGAGGTCAATCCCGAAGCAATCGCCGGCTATACCACCCGCAATATCATCGCGAATCCGAATTGTTCTACCATCCAGATGCTGGTCGCGCTCAATCCGATCCATCGCGCGGTCGGGATCCAGCGGATCAACGTCGCCACCTATCAGGCGGTGTCAGGCGCTGGCCGCGGCTTGGTGGAGGATCTTGCGTCCCAGACGGCGCGGCTGCTGAACGGGATGGCGATAGAGAATCCGACGACACCGAAGCAGATTGCCTTCAACGTGCTGCCACAGATCGATACCTTCGAGGAGAACGGCTACACCCGCGAGGAGATGAAGATGGTCTGGGAGACGCGGAAGATCTTCGGCGATGCGGAAATCCAGGTAAATCCCACCGCGGTGCGGGTGCCGGTCTTTTTCGGTCATTCGGAGGCGATACACATCGAGACCCGGGACAAGATCACCGCGGGAGAAGCCCGGCGACTGCTAGAACAGGCGCCCGGCGTTGAAGTACTCGACCAGCCGGAGCCGGGCGGCTACCCTACGCCGGTCACCGAGGGGGCGGACGGAGATGAGGTATTCGTGGGGCGGATCCGCGAGGACATCTCACACCCGCGCGGGCTCAACCTTTGGGTGGTGGCCGATAACGTAAGAAAGGGGGCTGCGCTGAACAGTGTCCAGATCGCTGAATTCCTTGCGAAAAACTTTCTATAAGTTATATTTAGGCGCTACTTGTAAAGAGCCTTATCAAGATTATCCGAAGGCACGAACAAAACCGAATGCTGGAGCAGCGGTCCCGCGATGCGGGGGTGCGGGAACAGGGAGTGACGATGGCTCGTAGAATTCGTTGGCTTGGGGTGTTTGCCCTTGCGCTGGTTTCGACCGGTGCTAATTCGCTCGGTCTGGGTGAAATCAAGCTTAATTCCTATCTGAATGAACAGCTCGACGCCGAGATTCGGGTGTCCCTGTCTGGCGCCGACGAACTGAACACATTGCGGGTCGAGATTGCCCCGCGGGCGGAGTTCGACCGGGTCGGCATTGATCGACCGCTGTTTCTCGACGACCTGGCCTTCCAAGTGGAGCGGACCAGCGGTGATAGCGCGATTATTCGCGTCACCTCGGATCAGCCCATTGTGGAGCCGTTCGTTACGTTCTTGATCGAGGCCCGCTGGAGCGGTGGCCGTCTGCTGCGCGAGTACACGGTACTGCTGGACCCGCCGTTGTTCCTGCCGACCCCGGAACCGCCCGCGGTCGATGCGCCGGTTCCCGCTCGGGATTCGGCGACGTCCGGCATGGTGCAGCGCCCGGCGCCGATGCCGGCACCAGCGCCCCGTGCCGCGTCTCAGCCGTCCGTCAGCCCGCCCGGCGTGTATGGTCCGATACGGCGTGCCGAAACGTTGTGGAGCATCGCGCAAGAGGTAAGGCCAGAGCCCGGCATCTCCACAAATCAGATGATGATGGCCTTGTTCAAGGCCAATCCGGATGCCTTCGACGGCAACATCAACCGGATGCGGGCCGGCGCCCGCCTCAGGGTCCCGAGCCGCGATGAGATCCTCGGCACTTCGCCTGCCCAGGCAACCGCTGAAGTGCGCAGTCAAAACACCCGCTGGCGGAGTTCGACCCCTCGCGCCGCGGGCGCAGTGGCCGCCGGCAGCGCGCCGTCGACCACCACGTCGGATGAACCGCGGCTGGAATTGGTGCCACCCGAGGAAGTCGATGCAGGGGCCGCAGCCGCCGAAGGTGCGCCGCAGGCGTCCGAGCAGGCAGCGCTGAATCAGGAGTTGCTCAACGCGGTGCAGAGCCTGCGTAGCGAGCTCGAGGAAACGCGTCAGGCGATCAGCGTCAAGGATGCAGAAATCGCGGCTCTGCAAGAACGGCTGGCATTGATCGATGGGGGCCAGGCGGTAGCGACTGAGCTGGAGGCAGAATTCGATCCGGATTCGGTCGACCGGGCCATTGCCGAGGCCGAAGCCGAGGCCGCGGTCGAGGCGGCCGCAGAAGAGGCGGCCGCAGAAGAGACCGCCGGGACGCCGGTCGTCGAGGCGGCACCGCCGGCTGCGCCGGCACCGGTCCAGACGCCGCCGCCGGCGCAGGTCTCCGGATCTCCGCAAGGTGGTCTGTTTTCCTCTATGTGGGTATGGATTGCCGGTTTCGCGGCACTGTTGGCGGCCTTGTTCTTCGTTTGGAAGAAGCGCCAGGAGGCTGAGACCGAAGAGGCATTCGAAGCCTGGGAGGCCCCACCCGAGCCGATAAAACGCGAACCCGTGCCTCACACCGAGACGTCTCCGGCTATCCTGGTGGAAGAGCAGACACACCCGGGTGCCGAGGCCATGGCGGCTGCGGGTCTGGCCGCCGACGAGGGACTCGATTTCGACGTCACCGAGGCCGCGGCACCTGCCGCCAAAGCGGAGCCCGAACCAGAGCCGACGCCAGAGCCGACGCCAGAGCCGACGCCAGAGCCGCAAGAAGCAGCGCGGCCGGCACCGGCGGATGAGGCGACCGGGACTGACTATCAGTATCCGTTCGAGGACACCATCGCCGGGGCCACCGGTATCAATCTGCAGCAGTCAGACCCGCTGGCCGAGGCAGACTTCCATATGGCCTACGGGCTTTATGACCAGGCCGCCGATCTGATCCGCAAGGCGAGCGGTCGTGAGCCCGATAGGGTCGATCTGCGCTTGAAGATGCTCGACATCCTGTTCGTCTGGGGTAAGGGCGACGAATTCGTCACCGAGGCCAAATCCCTGCAAGATCTGGGTAGCGCCGACGCGAGCGAATGGAGCCGTGTCGCGATCATGGGCCGTCAGATCGCGCCGGACCAGGGTCTGTTCGAGGAGCAGGGCGGCGGTCACGCCGCGGTAGACGTCGCGCTGACCGAAGATGGTGAGGGCAAACCGGATATCGACCTGGCCGGCAGTAGTGACGATCTGGATCTTGATTTCGGCGGCGGAGATCTGGCAGCCGCAGACGAGTCTGCCGATGCCCTTGATTTTGATATCGGCGCCACCGGCGAGATGCCGGCCCCGGCACCCTGGGATGCGACCCAGGAGCGCGAGGTGATGCCGGATGCGACGGCAGAAATGGAGATCGAGGATCTGGGTCTGGACGTCAATCTGGAGGACCTGGAGGAGAGTACGCGCGGGCCGGATGAACTCGATCTCGAAGGCACCGGTATGACCGAGATCATCGTCCGTGACGACGACAGTCGCTTTACCGACAGCGCCAGTGACACAGAGGTGTTGAAGGACTTCGAGCACAGCGATACCGGCGTCCTGGATGACGACAGCGGCGATACAGAAGTGCTGAAGAAAGCCAGTGTCGACGAAGATGACGAGACCGGCATCACCGAGATGTTGGAGACCGCCGAGGACATGGCCGACGACGTCTCGGGCGCCTACAGCGTTGAGGAACTCGAGGAGCGCAAGCTCGATGAAGTGACCCGCGAGATGGCCCAGCTGAGCGAAGACGACGAAGGCGATTCGGGCGGAACCTCCGAGATGGAGGTCCCGGACATCGAGACCGAGGGCGACACGGCCG
>CAJHYD010000049.1_pt1 | contig 48433 bp, 46 predicted proteins | sample 9198701 | NCBI WGS metagenome assembly CAJHYD01 (sample SAMEA7708365, study PRJEB35096) | sediment metagenome | biome: marine neritic benthic zone biome [ENVO:01000025]; feature: sediment [ENVO:00002007]; material: shallow marine sediment [ENVO:03000034] sea grass bed [ENVO_01000059] ...
CACTTCACAAGGATAAAACTTAAAGCCGCAGACCAGGATCATATCCTTGGCCCGCTCGGCGTTGCGCAGATATCCCCCCTCGTCCACGGTCGCGATATCACCTGTGCGCAGGAACCCATCCTGGCAATAAGTGTCCCGGGTCGCGTCCTCGCGTTGCCAGTACCCTTGCATCACCTGCGGGCCGCGCACGCACAACTCGCCCGCCTCACCGATGCTCAGCTCCTGGCCATCCTCTCCGCGGATCGAGATCTCGGTGGAGGGCAACGGCAGGCCGACGTCGCCGCTGTAGACCTCGGTCCGATCCAGCTGAGCCATGGACACCACAGGCGAGCATTCGGTGAGCCCGTAGCCCTCGAGCAGGACGCGCCCGGTTAGCGAGAACCACTTCGTCGCCACCGCGCTCTGCACGGCCATGCCGCCGCCGCCCGCCATCTTCAGACCGGACACATCAATGTCGGGGAAATCGGCATCATGGACCAGCGCGTTATACAACGTATTGACGCCGAAGAAGGCGGTAAACTTCCATTTCTTCAGCTCGGCGACAAAACCCGGCACGTCCCTCGGATTGGGTATCAATACGTTGAGACCGCCGATACGGACAAAACACATGCAGTTAACGACCAGCGCATAGATGTGGTAGAGCGGCAGCGCGGTGATCACGATCTCCCCACCAGGCTCCGTGACCGTATCGGTCAGCGCCGACATCTGCAGCACGTTGGCATACACACTCCGATGAGGGAGCATCGCGCCCTTGGAGGGACCCGTGGTCCCTCCGGTGTACTGAAGGAATGCGAGTGACTCGCCATCGAGCTCTGGTCTGGTCAGGGACGAGCCGGCACCCTCGGCCAGCGACCGTCCGAAGCGGACGTGCCCGGGCAGAGAGTAATCCGGCACCATCTTCTTGACCCGCTTGAGCACAAAATTGACCAGCGTCGATCGGGGCCAGCCGAGCAGGTCGCCGAATTCGGTAACCACGACTGTCTTGACCGCAGTGCTGGAAATCACCTTCTCCAGTACATGCGCGAAGTTGGCCAGGATGACGATGGCCTCGGCACCCGAGTCCACCAGCTGGTGCTCCAGTTCCCGTGCGGTATAGAGCGGGTTGACGTTGACCACGACCATCCCGGCCCTCAGGGCGCCGAACATGGCCACCGGGTACTGCAGGATGTTGGGCAACATGATCGCGATCCTTGCCCCGGGCTGTAATCCGGCACTGTGCTGCAGCCATGCGCCGAAGTCGGCCGATTGCTGTTCCAGCTCCCGGTAGCTGACTTGCTTGCCCATACAGGCGAACGCCGGCCGGTCCGGGTACGCGCTGAAGGCGTCATCCAGCATCGTCACCAGGGTATCTCCGGGTGACATGTCGATCTCGGCCGGCACGCCGGGCGGAAAATTTTTCAGCCAGATTTTTTCCACGCGCTCCTCCCCCGCTACGCCCGGATCGGTCTCAAGCGCCCGATCCACGGCTCAGCAATCTACCACAGGGCAAAGTCACCGCATGCAGGCACAGGGTTTTCCGCATCCGCGCAGGCGCGCCCGGCTGCTGCCCCAGCGGCGTTTGCTCAGGCGTCGCCGCCTGTATCCAGTGCGCGATCGATCGCGTGGATCAACGCCACCCGATGAGCGCGGGTCTGCCGATCCGGCGACGCGGCCGAGTCGAGCCGACGGCGGATCTCTATCAGCTCGTACAGAGCCAGGGACCGGCTGGTGCCGTCGTAGCCGCCGGCATTCCCCGGCGCGACGATAGCAGTGAGCCGATCCACATAAGCCCGCTGCAGGTTCTGACGGAAGCCGTTGACGTTGCCGCCCAGATCCGCGGCGAACACGGCGTCGCTCAGATCAGCGAAGACCTCGGCCAGCGGGTACTGGTTGCCATAGAGCACGCTGTCACCGATCCGGGTCAGTACCACCGGGTTCAGCAGGTGGTCGAACATCCCGCTTTGGATCGTCAACACCGTGGCATGGATCTTCGGATCCTCGGTCTTGCCGTAGAACTCGAACCCGCGGCGCTGCATCTGCAGATGGCGATAGACCTCTGCCGAGCCAGCGAAAGCATCGGGAGCGAACATACGTTTCGCCATGAAGTCCATGGCCCGGCGCTGTTCACTACGGCTCACCGGCCGGAACGGTTCCGTGGCGCCAGGCTGATTACCCACCGCGCGATCGATAATGATGCCGCCAACATAGCGCGAGACCGCGGTCGCCTGGCGCTGCTTGTCCACCATCAGCGTGGTGTGCGCATTGGCCAGATCGCTGTAGGTCTGGCCCGGCTTGCGGTACTTGTCCAGCAGCTTGCCCATGGTCGCGTCGACCAGATCAAACCGGTCCGCCGCGTAGCGGATCACGTCGCTGCTGTAGTCGAAGATCATGATGGTCGGGTCGATGCCGGCGCCGGGGTTACGCATGTCATCGCCGTCATTGCCGAAAGCAAGCTCGGGCCGGGTGGACCGGGCCAGAATTGCCTCGAGACGCGCGGCCTCTTGCGCCGGGTCCTCCATCGCTTCGGAGTAACCGTATTCGATCGCCCAATGGTCATACGGGCCGGGGACGATATCGAAATAGAGCCCCTGCTCTGTCCCCGGCGGCGCCAGCGCGGGTCCCGTGTAATCCATTACCGAACCCTTGAGTCCGCGCGCCCGGGTGATCTCGGGATCATAGAGCTCATCCGGCGTCAGCATCTGGCTGGCGCGGAAGTTGTGGTTCAGACCCAGCGTGTGGCCGACCTCGTGCAGTGCCAGCTCGTAGAGCGACTGTTCGAGCATCTCGCTCTCTGCCTCGGCGTCGCTATTGCCGGCGGCAAGCATCGCCTGTGCGGCGATCCTCGCCGCCGCGATATGGGCCCCGGCGCTGCAGAATCCATTCTCGGGATGGCGGGCCGCCTCCGAACCCTCGCTAAACAACACGTCCGCACGCAGACGATTGGTCACCCAGGCATGGTCCAACATGATGTCCGAGCCGAGGATCTGCCCGGTCCGTGGGTTGGCAAATATCGGCCCGTAACCACCAAACGGCGGCGTCGGCGACGCCTGCCAGCGGATTACGTTGTAATGGATGTCTCCGGCATCCCAGGCGGCGTCCTCGGGCTGGATGCGCACTTCGACTGCGTTACGGAAGCCCGCGGTTTCGAAAGCGGCATTCCACGCCAGGGTGCCGTTCATGATCGCGTCCCGATACTCCTCAGGCATGGTGTTCTCGAGCCAGAACACGATCGGCTCGAGCGGTTCGGAAAGCGCCGCGTCCGGGTCTTTCTTTTGCAGATGCCAACGCCGGATAACGTCACGCCAGGGCGCCGTGCTCTGGTCCGCCATCTCGGTGATAGGCGTCGAGAAGTAGCCGATCCGTGGATCGTCCCGGCGCGACTGATAGCCGTCGTCGGGAAGCCGCACAAAGCTGTGCTGGAAGCTGATACTCAGATAGCGGGCGTCGGTGATCTCCATCTCGCCGGTGAACACCGGAGCCGGATTCTCATAGACATATTGGACAAAGAAATCTGCGTTGTCCGGATAGGAACGCACCTGCAGGAACTTGGTCTTATCCTCACTCAAACCGCCGAGATCAAGCGACTGTCCGGGCTCCGCCTTCGGATCCGGCGTCGGCTTTATCTGCGTGAGCGACTCGTTGAGGAACACCGGGGCTGCATCGATGAGGACCGCTCCGGTCTCCTCATCCTCGGCCAGGATCGCGGCAACGGCTACCACCGCCTCACTGATGTTGGCATCGGCAGCGCGACTCAGCGGACTCTCCGGATCGACGTAAAAATTCACGTTCTCCTTGATGAACTCGATCTGCTTGTAATGCCGCTTGATGGCGAGGATGGCGTCGGAAGCTCCGTACTGGCCGCGATACCGGCCACTCTCGAGCGGCGCGTCCTGCGTCGTGGCCACATACAGATATTCGTGGTCGAAGTCCTCCGGTTCGATCAGCATCCTCACCTCGCCGGTGTCGCGATCGACAAACAAGGTAAACAAGCCGTCAAGACGGTCGCTATTCTCCGTGAGGCTGGCGATGGTCGCTTCCTCTTCGCCACCGGCGGCCGGCGCTGCCTGCTCCGCGTCACCGCACCCGGCCAGACCGAATAGCAGCAGGCAGGACATCAGGGTTTTGTTGGTCATGGACATCTCTCTGGATTATCTATTGCTTGATACCGGCGGCCGGGCCCGCAGACCTGGCGCCATGGAAAAAATAACCGGTTTGTCCCGCGAGATCGGCGGTCACCAGATCTTCACCCGGTCCTCCGGCGGACGGTAAATCCCGTCCCCCTCACCGACGTCGAACGCGGCATAGAACTCCGGCATGTTACTCAGGGTACCGAGTACCCGATACGGACCGGGCGAATGCGGGTCACTGAGCAAGATCTCCCGAAGATAGCCCTCCCGAGCCTTGGTTCGCCAGATCCGGGCGAAACCGAAAAAGAACCGCTGATCCCCCGTATAGCCGTCGATCACCGGCGCCTCACGGCCGCCGAGCGAGCGTTGATAGGCGCGGTAGGCGATGGTCAGCCCGGCCAGATCAGCGATGTTCTCGCCGAGGGTCAGCTCACCGTTGATTGGCACACCGTCGATGGGCTCGTATTTGGCGAATTGCTCGACCAGCCGGGCCGCCCGGGTCTCGTATCTCTCGGCATCTTGCGGCGTCCACCAGTCACGGTTCTCGCCCTTTTCGTCGACCTTGCGGCCCTGGTCGTCAAACGCGTGGCTCATCTCGTGACCGATACCGGCGCCGATGGCGCCGTAGTTGATGGCGTCGTCTGCATCGGTATCAAAGAACGGTGGCTGCAGGACACCGGCCAGGAACACCAGCTCGCCGGCGGTCGGCCGATAATAGGCATTGACGACATGGGTCGGATGCCCGAATTCCCCATCCTTGGGTCCCTCCACCAGCTCACGGAGCTTGGCGTCGAAGGCGAAATGCAGACCACGGATCTTGTTTCCGATCAGATCGTCCGGGCGCATCTCGAGGCCGGCATATTCGCGCCAGGTGCCAGGATAGCCAACATAGACGGTCAAGGCATCGAGTTTGCGCTTCGCCTCCTCCCGGGTCGCCGCGGACATCCATTCCAATTCGTCCATCGACTCGCGGAATGCGGCGCGCAGATTGTCGATCATCGCCTCGGTGCGGACGCGCGCCGAGTCAGGAAGATAATGTTCCAGATAGATCCGTCCCAGCGCGTCGCCGAGGATGCCGTTGATGTTGTTCAGCGCAAACTGCCAGCGCTCAAGCGGCTTCTCCTTGTCGCGCAGAGCCTTGCCATAGAACTGGAAGTTGGCTTCAGCGTATTCGTCGCCGAGCTGGTTGGCGAAACTGTTGAGCAGCTTGAAGCGCAGATAGGACTGCCATAAATCGATCCCGGTAGCGGCGAATATCTCGCCAAAGCCGGTAAAGAAACTGGGGGTACCGACCACGACCTGCTGCTGATCACCGAGACCCGCCGAGCCCAGGTAGGCGGCCCAATCAAAGCCGGGCACCATCGCCTCGAGCCCTTCCCGGTCGGTCAGATTGTAGGTGGCAACCCGGTCTCTGAGTTTCTCTTGCGGCCAGTGGATCTCTGCGAGCCGGGTCTCCAGGCCCATGATCCGACGGGCCGCCTCGGCGGCATCGGTATGGCCGGATAAGCCGAGGAGAGTCGCGGCGTAATCCACGTAGGCCTCACGGATCGCGGCAAATTTCTCGTCATCTGTCAGGTAGTAGTCCCGATCCGGCAGACCCAGCCCGCCCTGCCAGAAATAGAACAGGCTGCGGCGGGTGTCGCCGCGATCCCGGTCAACGTAATAAGCGAACGGATCCTCTATATCCATGCGGATGAACTGACCGAACAGCCGCAGCACGTCATCGTGAGTCTGCGCCTCATCGATGGTCGCGAGCATGTCCGCCAGAGGCTCGAGCCCCAGCTCGTTGGCCCGCGACGCATCCATATAGCTGGCGTAGAAGCTCCCGATCAGCTGTACGTCACTGCCCGGGGCCGCCTCGGCGTCCGCGGATTCCTCGAGGATGGCCTTGAGCCGCTTTTCATTTCGCTCGTGGACCTCGACAAAGGCGCCATAGGCGGCGCGCTCCGGCGGAATTTCCGTACGCTCCAGCCAGCCGCCATTGACGAAACGGTAGAAGTCATCCTGCGGGCGGACAGACCCGTCGACATCCTGGAGGTCCAGACCGGAAGACAGCTGCGCGGAGACCGGGGGCTCCGGGGTCTTGGTATCACAGCCGGCAAGCACCATCAGAAGGACGGCGAGAATCATAAAACGAGTCATAAGACCCCTCGGTATGGGGCAGAAAACGGGGCATCCTAGCAGATGCCGGGAGGGCTCAGATGCTGTCCTGCAGCATCCAGCTTCGCGTTTTCCCGGCGTTTTTTCAGTCGTGCCGGAATCTCGGACCCCGCCGCGGCTGATCGAGTTCCCCGGGCGATCATGTCATCGCCTAAAATGCGGTCTCCACAAGGCTAGTTCGGAGGCAAACAGTGGTCCTGAGCAATCTAAGACGGACACGGGACGCGATTGGCGCGCCCGCCAGCATCATCGGCGAAGAAACGGAATTCACCGGCCAGCTCACGGGTAAGGGCCATATCCTGGTCAAAGGCACTGTCAAAGGTGACTCCGATCTCGACAGCGCGGTCACGGTCGCCCCGGGTGCCCGCTGGGAAGGCTGCCTGAAGGCCACCGACGTGATCGTCGCCGGCACCGTGGACGGGAACATCGATGCCCGGGGCAAAGCGGAAATCCGCGCGACCGCCCAGGTCAGCGGCAGCGTCACCGCCGCTCAGATCGCGATCGGCGAAGGCGCCCGGGTCGACGGCAAGCTCAGCACGCGGGACGCGGTCAGTCACTTTGCCGAAAAGCGGGCCGGGGACGACTAGGCGCGGCGGCGCTCAGGCCAGCAGCAGACGCGCGGCCATCACCACCATGACGCCCCATTGGCCGAGAAACAGCAAGAAGCGCAGATTCACCGCTGGATTGCTGGTTGAGGCCACATGGACCAGGGATTGGCCGATACGCAGATAGAGCACGATCATGGCCAGATCGTCGGTCAGAGCCTGCTGCCCGGTACTCAGCGCCACCGCTATCAGGGCGCCGAAAATCGGCAGGTTCTCGTAACAATTGGCATGAGCCCGGCACAGCCGGTGAGACAAATCAGAGACGTCGGCGCCACCCGGGTCGAACTTGTTGGGGGCTCGCCTGCCGGTAAATACAAGCGACGCGCGCAGCATGCCGATACAAAGGACCAGCAACAGGGTCCAGGCGGCAAATCCGGTCAAAGCGACAGCTGAAGCACTCATAAATCTCCCCTCCGGGCGACCATTCAGACACCGTGACAGGGGCGGATTATGCCGCAGCGCGGCTGGCATCACCGATCGGTTTGTGTTTTCCTCAGATTTCGATAAATCACCGCGAGCAAAAAAGACGGTGAATACGGCGCGCCAAACCGCAGGCCGGCCGATGCCGACCCACCCCGGAGCCATGGATTCCACAATCGGGATCAGGGCCCCCGTTAGGAGTGCGGCCTGATGAAACCCAGGTTGCTCGCCAGCTTTATCGCCACGCTGGTGGTGGCACTGGGTCTGCCGGTTCTGTATCTGGCCGTACATTATGTCGAAACGGTCGAGGATACGGCGCGGATCAGCGCCAGCCAGGCGCTGTCGGCGGACGAGGATAGCCAGCAGCGGCGCGCGGCTGATCTGGCGCAAGCCATGGCGGTATTCCTGTCCCGTCGCGGCGACTGGTCCCCCGGTGTTGCAGCGGATCTGGCCAGGATGCTGCCGGTCGATAGCGGAGCTGCGGCCGAAGTGATCGCCCCTGACGGCGAGAGCCTGATCCGGACCGCACCCCGGACCGGCTCTCCGTTTGCCGGCGAGGCCATAGTCAACGTCGGCCCGGCCGCGGGCGCCCGGGTCATCGTTGAGCTGCCCCGGACCCAGGTCGGCATCAAGCCGGAGATGCTGGAGTCAGATATCGGCCTCCGCCTCAGACAACTGCTGCGCGGCGCCGCCGCCGCGGCCGGCGGCGGCCTGCTGATCGGCCTGCTGTTCAGCCTGGTCATCCTCCGCCGACGGACGGCGGAAGCGGCTGCCGAAGCGAAGACAGCGGAAACCTCCGCGCGATCTGCGGACGCAGCGCCCAGTGCCACGCCGGCTGCCACCATGACTCCGCCCGAACCTCCATCGGATCAGTTGCACCACACGTTTATCGACTCGGTGCTGGATCGGATGGAGGAAGCAGCCGTGCTGGTGACTCCAGACCTGGAGATCACCCGGGCCAACCCGGCCACGTGCCGGCTGCTCGGCTATGAATCACAGGAACTGCACGGTCAGGCCCTGACCAAGCTGATTTCGGGCGACGCCAGCAGCATGCTCACCGCCGATCTAAGGCTGCTCGAGGACGGCGAGTCGGCACTGCTGAGCAAATCCGGCCAACCGGTGTCCGTACAATTCAGCTCGGTGACCGGCGTGGCCGGCAGCCCCGGCGTTCTGCTGTTGCGCAGCATCACCGAAGACAAACTGTCGAAAAAACGCATCCAGTATCTGACCCGTTACGACGCATTGACCCGGGTCGCCAATCGGATGCAATTCCAGCACAAACTGCAGCAGGCCATGGCCCGGGCACAGCGCAACAATGTGCGCCTGGCTCTGCTCTATCTGGATCTGGACCGATTCAAGGACGTCAATGACACCTTCGGCCATCCGGTGGGAGACCGCAGCCTCGAGATCACCTCCAGACGGATCGTGGACGCGATGGATCGCGGCACGCTCATCGGCCGCCTGGCGGGAGACGAGTTCGCCATCCTGATCGAGAACCTGCCGCTGAATGATTCGCTAAAACCAACGCTGGCCGCTACTTCGCGCATGCTCCTGGACCATATCGCGCACGAGTTCTATATCGAAAAACGCGAGCTGGTCGTCACCGCCAGCATCGGTATCGCCATCTGTCCCAACGACGCGGACAACGTGGTCGACCTGATCCGTAATGCCGACGCCGCCATGTATCACGCCAAGCAGGCCGGCGGTAACACCTACGGCTTCTATGCACCGGAGATGAATGCCGACGCGGTGGATCGGCTGATGATCAAGAGCGAGCTGCGCCGCGCGCTGGAACGCAAGGAATTCCAAATCCGTTACCAGCCCAGGGTCGACCTGCGCGACGGCCGCGTCACCGGCGCCGAAGCATTGCTGCGCTGGCGTCACCCGAAACGCGGCGAGGTACCGCCGTCGGTGTTTATCCCGATGGCCGAGGACAGCAGTCTGATCTTCGAAATTGGCGCCTGGGTGCTCGATCGGGTCTGTCGCGACTATTCCAAATGGCAGAGCCGGCTGGCCTGGCCGGGCCGGGTAGCGGTCAACCTGTCGCTGCAGCAGCTGCGTCAGCGGGACTTTGTCCAGCGTATCGAGAACACCTTTGAGCGCCATAAGCTGACGCCCTCATGTATGGAGTTCGAGATCACGGAATCGACCCTTATGAAAGACGGCGAGGCGACCTTGCGCATGCTCGACCGGCTGTATCAACTCGGTCTGCATCTCTCCATCGACGACTTCGGTACCGGCTATTCCTCGCTCAGCGCCCTGCAACACTTCCCCATCGGTACGCTCAAGATCGACCAGTCCTTTGTCCAGGGCGCCGACCACGAGGACGAGCCGGCAACCATCGTCACCACCATCATCAGCATGGGGAAAAATCTGCAGATGGACGTGGTCGCCGAAGGCGTAGAGACCCAGCAGCAGCTGGACTTCCTGCGCTCACACGGCTGTCATTACGGTCAGGGTCATCTGTTTGGCCAGCCGCTCAGCAGCGAGGAATATCTGCAGCTCCTGACCGAGCAGCAGGGCGGTCCGCCACTGCACGCGTCTCTGTTCGCCTAGGCCGACAGCGCCTCCCGCCGCTACACTTCTGGCAGGAGGCGATTTGTCATGAGAGCCATGGTGCTCCGCCAGACCGGGCGGCCCCTGGAGCTGGAACAACGCGAAGACCCGCTACCGGCCGAAGGTCAGGTGCTGCTGAGAGTGCGGGCTTGCGCGGTGTGCCGCACCGATCTGCACGTCGTCGACGGTGAGCTGCCCGATATACCCCTCCCGATCATCCCCGGTCACGAGATCGTCGGGGACGTACTTGAGGCGGGACCGGGCGTGGACTGGCAACCGGGACAGCGTCTGGGCATACCGTGGCTGGGCTACGCCTGCGGCCATTGCGGATTCTGCGAGGATGCCCGGGAGAACCTATGTGACCAGGCTCGTTTTACCGGCTACCAGCTCGATGGCGGGTTCGCGGATCGGGTGCTCGCCGATCAGCGTTTTTGTTTCCCGATCGACGCGGCTTACAGCGACATCGCCGCCGCCCCTCTGTTGTGCGCGGGTCTGATCGGCTATCGCTCTCTGGTGATGGCCGGCGACGCCCGCGAACTCGGCATATACGGGTTCGGGGCGGCAGCGCATATCATCGCGCAGGTCGCCCTGTGGCAACAGCGACGCGTCTACGCCTTCACCCGGCCCGGGGACGCGGCAGCACAAACTTTCGCCCGCGAGCTCGGCGCGACCTGGGTCGGCGACTCGGATGCGATGCCACCGCGGCCGCTGGATGCGGCGATCATCTTCGCCCCCGTTGGCGCGCTGGTACCCCGGGCGCTGGCGGCGGTGCGTAAGGGCGGTGTCGTGGTTTGCGGCGGCATCCACATGTCAGACATCCCGACCTTCCCCTACGCCCTGCTCTGGGGCGAGCGGGTGTTGCGTTCGGTGGCCAATCTGACCCGGCGGGACGCGCTCGAGTTTCTCGAACTGGCGCCCCGTGTGCCGGTCCGTACCCACACCGTGCGTTATCCGCTGGAGCAGGCCAACGAAGCGCTGGCCGATCTGCGCGAGGGCCGTTTGAGCGGCGCAGCCGTACTGACCATGGACTAGGTCTATCGCGGGCGACCGTACCCGGTCATCTCCAGATAGCCGCCGCCGGTGACCGGTCTTCCGTCGCGATCACCGCGGACCTGGATCGCGCCTTCCCAATATCGCACGGACAGATCCATCTCCTGGCTCTCGAGGCGCGGCTCCACCGCGAGCTGCAGCTTGAGGGACGGTATCGTCAGCGTCCAGCGGACCGGATATGCCGCACCCGTCGTCGGGCTGCGCCAGCGTTCTCCGGGATTCAGCTCCACGGTGTCGCGGCCCAAGCGGACGATGCGGCCATCGGGCTCGACCAGCGTCCCGGCGCTCAGCGCATCGATGCTGCCATCCTTGCGCCGCAGACCGTAGAACATCAGATCGCTGCCATCGTCGAGCTGGATTGAAAACCAGTCCCAGCCGTCCAGGTTCGGGCCAAGAGCGCTGGTGCTCCATTCCCGATCCAGCCAGGCAGACCCGTCACCGCAAGGCGCTCGCCGCCAACTCGTAATGTGCCCGCGGCGGGCATCCGGGTGTAACTGTAATAGAGCGAGGCATTGCCCGGCTCGGGCCCCTTGGCGCTGTAACCGTCGTCGCCCTGGAACACCGGCTCGCGGCCTGGCTGGAGATGCAGTTCGAGCCCGAAGTCAGAATCACCGGCGGCAAGACGCAGCGGCAGGAAGTCCTCATCCAGCGAGCGCGCCGACCAGTCCTCGAGCCACACCCGGAACGGCCTGGCATCGGCGCCGGCCAGTCCTTGAGCGCCCCTGGCCAGGCGTTCCCGGCTAAAAAAGCGGCGGCCGTCTGTGTCGGTCAGCGCCAGATGCGCCATCCATAGCTGTCGGGTGGCCCAGGCAGACGATCGCGCTACCGGCTCCGGCGCCAGCGCAAAGCGGAAGAAGGTCAGCTGGAAACCAAAATGGCGGCCGGTCTCACTGCTCATGTTGCCGGTGAAATACCACCACTCCGAGCGGAAATCCGGATGCGGCCCGTGATCCGCGGGCAGACCGGGGCGCTGACCCGGCAGCGCGCGTTGGTAACCCGGCTCGTCATCGCCACCGAGAAGATCGACCACGCTGATGGCCGCTCTGTTCGAGGGCGGCGGCTTGCTGCTGGCTGACCACAACAAGCCGACCAGCACAGCCACGAAAAAGACCGCCAGCAAAGCCGTAATAAGCTGATGACCCCGGCTCATTCTTCTCTAAGGTCCCGGGCCGGCTGGCGCTGACCGGAACGCCAGGCCGGGTAGATGCCGCCAAGCAATGCCGCCGCGATGGCCAGCACCAGTCCCTGACCCAGCGTGGCCGGGTCCGGATGGAAACCCATGCTCCAGCCGAACGCGCGCATGTTGATCACCTGGACCAGGAACCAGGCAAGGATCATACCCAGCGGTGCGGCCAGGAGCCCGGCCGCGGCGCCGAGCAAACCGGTCTGGGTGATGACCAGACGCCGAACCTGGGCCGGGGTCCAGCCGAGCGCACGCAGCACCGCCAGTTCCCGCACGCGCTCCATCTGCAGGGATTGCAGCGCGCTGAGGATGCCGAGAAACGCGACTATGCCCACCAGCACCTGTAACACGCGCGTAATGGTGAAAGTGCGATCGAATATGGCCAGCGACACCTCCCGGATTTCCACGTTCGAGGCCACCTGTACCCCGGTCGCGTCGCCGAGCGTCCGATCAACCAGATCACGTATGTCGTCCCGGTCCGCATCTGGCATCGCGATCAGGCCGAGCCCGCCCAGGCGCTGGATACCCCAGGCGGCGCGGAATACCGGCAGATACACTGCCACCACGCCGCGATCCGAAGTGTAGTCACGGAATACCGCCGCCACGTTGAACTGGCGCCGGCCCTGCGCGGTGGCCAGTTCCAGGCGGTCACCGACCGCGAGCCCGCGATGCCTGGCGAATGGTTCTGACACCCAGACTGCGCTGCCGGAGAGGAAATCGGAACGTGCGGGTCCTGGATCACCCTGGAGCAGTTCGAAACCCCAGTCGCCGGAGCCGGGATCGAGCGCCCACAAGCGAATCTGTTCCTCACCGGTCTCGAGTCGGTGACGCACCGAACGATTGACTTCCCTGACCAAGTCACTGGCCTCGAGGCGCGCCGCCAACGCATCGGCGTCCCGGGGCTCTGCGTACCAGGTCTCGTCGAGACTGATATAGATATCTGCGCGCAGACTCTGCTGCAACCAGTTGTCGACACTGACGCGGAAGCTGCCCACCATCACACCGACGCCGATTACCGACGCGACCGCCACCATCAATGCCGCCACAGCAACGCCGGTGCGGCTGAGCGTGCTGCTGATCCCGTGCACCGCCATGCGGCTGGGCATATCCAAACGCCGGACGCCGAAGCGGGCGATCACAGCAGTCATAGCGACGATCGCCGGTGGCGCCGCAAACGCCGCCGCCAGAATCACGCAGAGCAAACCGAGGAAACCGACGGCAAGAGACTCAGGACCAAAGCGAATCAGACCTATCCCGAGTATCAGCGCGATGCCGGCGCTGAGCAGAAGCCACGGCAGCCGGCGCCGGGCGCGCCGCTCCAGCGAGGCGCGGCTGAGCACGGATCGCGGGGGCACAGCGGCTGCCTCTGCGGCCGGCGCCAGGCTCGCCGCCACGGTGACGCCGATACCGAGCAGGACGCCCTTGAGCAGCGCCGCGCCGTCCAGGTGTAGCCCTGAAAACTGCAGCTGGAAATAGAGGTCGTCGATGGTACGCACGACCAGACGGGTCAGACCGGCGCCAAGCAGCCAGCCCAGCATCAACCCGATCAAGGTCCCTGGCATGCCGACCAGCAGAGACTCCCGCAGCACGGACATGAACAGCTGGGCGCGGCTGACGCCCAGGGTGCGGAATGTGCCGATCACCGTGCGCCGCTGCACCACCAGGAACGACATGGTGCTGTAGATCAGGAAGGCACCGACCAGCAGCGCCAGCAGACTCAGCGCCAGCAGATTGATGCGGAAGGCCCGGGTCATCTCGGACATGCTCTGGGAGCGGGCGGCGGTGGCGCTCAGCTCGATATCCGCCGGGATCGATGCGCGCAGCGAATCGATCTCATCAGATCCGAGGATCAGGTCGACACGGCTCAGCTGACCGAGCATGCCGAGCACTTCTTGTGCGGTCGCGATATCGGCCAGCAAGAACTCCTCCAGCACCGCTCGCCGCTCCGGCTCCGCCTCAAGCCAGCCGACCAGACGCAGGGTCGTGTCGCGACCATCGGCAAACACGGTGAAGCGCTCGCCCATACTCAGACCCAGACGTTGCGCGAGCCCGCGGGTGCCGAGCACCGCGCCCGGCTCGGTCATCAGCGCGCCGAGCGGGCCATCACCACGGCTCGCCCCATAGTCCCTGAACGGCGCCTCGGCCAGAGGATCGATCCCCATCATGGTCAGCATCAGCGGTCCGCCCGCTTCAGCGCGGACCCGCCCATCGACCACCGGCGCGGCCTGTTTCACGGTCCCGCCAAGACGCATCGTCAGATAGACGGATTCGTCCATGCGTCCATCCTGGGGCAGAGCCTGATGGCTAGCTCGCCCCACGACCGCCTCACGGGAGAGATCGAACGCCCGCATTGCAGCGCCGCCCGCCAGGTCCACGCCGGTCACGACGGCGACGCCGAGAGCGACGCCGCTGATGGCCAGAGCCAGCTGCCAGGGATGACGCAAAAAGAAACGCCAGCCGGCGCGCTGCACCAGCTTGCTCATCCGCCGGCCAGGTCATCGGCGGCGACCAGCCGACCGTCGCGGATGGTCAGCACACGGTCGGCCATGCCGATCACCTCCTGACTGTGCGTGGCCATCACCAGCGTCGTGCCGGAGCGCCGGCACAGGTCGTCTAGCAGCCGCAACACGTCGCGGGCCGTGTTCAGATCGAGATTCCCGGTGGGTTCGTCCGCCAGCAACAAACCGGGACGGTGCACAAGCGCCCGGGCCAGCGCCACGCGCTGTTGCTCGCCGCCGGACAATTCATCCGGGTAGTCGGTCGCCCGTCCAGCGAGTCCGACCGCAGCGAGCCAGTCGCGGATCCTGGACTGCGCGTCGGTCTCCGCGACGCCGATCAGATCCAGCGGCAGCTGCAGGTTCTCCGCCACTGTAAGCGTCGGCACCAGATTGAAGAACTGGAACATATAACCGACCTTGTGCCGGCGCAGCCGGGACAGCGCGTCCTCGCTCAGCGCGCCCAGTGACTGGCCGTCGATCAGCACGTCTCCGGTACTGGGTCGGTCGAGACCACCGAGCAGATTGAGCAGCGTGGATTTGCCGGAACCGCTGCGCCCGACCAACACCACGAACTCACCGTGCCCGATGGTGGTCTCGATTTGATCGAGGACCAGGCGATGACGTCCACGCCCCTCATACTGTTTGCTCAGCGCCTGGATATTGATATGCGGCGAGACGGACACGCTTGATATTCCTGTTTCGGCCGAAACCACGACTGCAGCACGCGGTGACTAATTGCCGCGCTTCTGCCGGCGCCATTCCCATGGCGGCGTCTGCTCCGCTTTCGGCAGCGACCACAAACCCCGCCCGGCCTGACGGGCCTGCTGCTCCAGCTCGGTCAGATCCTCCAGACCGAGACGCCTGAGCTGCGCCGTGTCTCCGGTGTAGCGACGATACACCCAGGCGTCCCCGGTCCTGACCATTTCCGTGTTCACCACCAGTCCATCAGACTTGCGGCTGACCCGGGCCACCACCCGCCCGTAACGATCCGTATCGACCACTTCCAGCGACAGCGTGTGCCCACGGATCAGACGCCGCAATGCTTCGCGGCTGCGCCGGCTCCACGGTTGATGACGTTCGGGCGCGTCGATGCCGAAAACCCGCACCTCGATCTCCGCGCCGTCATCGTCCCGCATCAGAAAACTGTCACCGTCAAAGATCTTCAGTGTCTGGCCGCCGCTGGCTTCGCAGCCGAGCGGCAGCGCCGCGGCCAGCGCGATGACGGCGACAAGGACGATGGCCCCCAGACCGGGTTGCCCCGGCCCCTGTCGGATCGGAGCTCTCATCGTTTAGAAAAGATCGTCATCGACACTGAGCAGCGCATGCAGAAGATTGTCCTGAAAATTGATATTGCTGGTGAGGCGATTGTGCGCCTCGCACAGAAAGAACGAGTATCGCACGGGGAAGAAACTGTAGCGGTGACGCTCGATGGTCGGATCCAGCGTATCCCGTGCCAGTAACGAAGCTTTGGTCACCACGCCATCGCCCGGCTCCAGCATCAACATGTCGTAGTCGACCCCGGCCACCGGATCGGCGATATCGTCAGGCCAGAGCCTCACCACGGACTCACCCGCTACTTCTTCCACCAGGATACGCGCCGGCGTCAGGCTGCAGTTGCCGCCAAATACGATGTAGTTGATCGTCGGTTCCGGGACCGGCACCGTCAACGACCAGACAAAGCGCCGACCGCGTTCCAGATAGCGTTGGAAGAAGCGCCCCATCAGCGCCAGTTTCTCACGCCCCTCCTGCTCGCTCGGGGAGTCGGCCAGGATGCGTTCCCGGACCTCCGGCGAGAATACCGAGAACTGGAACCGTCGCCATATCTCTACATCGAAAAGGTCACGCTCAAGCGGCTCGCCAGTACTCTTGATCAGCCAGTCGTTGAGGGGATGAGGCAGCAGCTGATAGGCCGACGGGAACGTGGCGATGACTTCGACCGGCATCCCGCCGAAAGCGGTTTTGACTCCCTGCAGCATCGTGCGGATGGCGGTCACTGAACCAAGGTTGGGAGTGCCGAGCAGTATCGCGCGTCGGACGCGCTCGGCGCCGTGGCCGTTGACCGGGAAGTCATTGTCATCGAGCACGTCCACGGTCCCGTAACGGATGTAGTAGCGCGCCACCAGCCCACCCATGCTGTGCGCGATCAGATCGACCTTGAGATCAGGGTCACCATGGTCAGTGCGGACCTGCTCGACAAAGCGGTCCAGCGCACGAGCCGTCTCGACATTATCGCGGCGCCAGTCGTAAGCGAACACGTAGTAGTTTTTCGCGCCGGGCGTTACCGGCTCGCCGGGGCGACTGCGCTGATAGCCGCCGGCCTCGGACAACACACGCATGATCTCGCCGTAAAAATCCCGGCCCGCCGCCCGATCCGTGATACCGCTGACGCGCAAGTCGCCCGGCAGTGGCACCAAGGTCTCGGCATCGATGTCCAGGGCCAGGTCGTGATAGTCGTGGAACAACAGACGCCAGGTCGAACCGGGCCAGGTCTCGCGCCCGCTGCCAGGATCCTCGAGCCGGCTGCCGAGGATACCGTGGATCAATATGACCGGCGGCTGCTGGGGATTTGCCTGGCGGGCGTACAGACGGGCCAGGTCGGGGCGCGGCGCCGCACACCCGGCCAGCAAAACGATGATGAGGCCACAACAAATTCGAAACATGGACGAACACCCGACAGGCGTTCGCGCAACGATAACACGGGGGCTGCGGGCCTTTAGTCTTCCAGATCGCGGAATTTCTGCCGCAGTTCGTAACCCTGGTCGGTCACGATGCGCTCGAGTACCTGGACGCGCTGCTCCAGATCATCGACCCGCTGAGTACGCTCTTGCTCCTGGGCGCCGGGTTCGGCATCCCGCTGCTGGCGCTTGCGAGTGCTGAAATGGCGCTCGAGCACCTTGCCGATCGTAACCACCGCCACAATCGCGAACACCAACTCATAGACATTCATTTACCGCCGTCCTTACTCAATAGCCCGGGTCAATCTTCCAGCTCGCGGAATTCGCGCTCAAGTCCGAATCCCGGTGACGTGACGTATCGTTCCATCCGCTGCAGCTTGGCATCCAGCTCCCGCATCTTGTGACGCACCGAGGCGACCGTGGCCATGGGTGACTTGCGCACCGAGCTCCAAAACTGTTCCTCCTCGCGGTCTTCGTACATCTCGCGCGGCTTCTTTGGCAGCAGCATACACATCACGATGTAAACCAGAAACGTGGCCGGGAACATGAATTGGAGCACCACGGTCAGCACTCGCGTCGCGGCCAGATCGAAACCGAAATAATCGGCGATGCCGGCGCAGACGCCACACAGCACGCCATTTTCCTTGTCCCTGTAGAGCCGGCGCGCCGGCCCCGGATTCTGCCCGTTCATGCTCAATACCTGTAGTGACGGGAACGTGGGCGACGGCGCCAGAACTGCGCTTCAGTCGAGCCGCCGAACACCAGGCGTCGTCCCGGCAGGAGCAGACCCGCGGTCACGTAGACCAGCGCGGTCGGCACGAAGAACACCAGCAACAACAGTGTCGCCACTGCCCTGACGCCCCAGACCGGCCACCGGAAACCGTCGGCGAGGCCGGCGCAGACACCGAGGAACAGCGCGTTGTCACGATCCCGATACAGACGTCGGGCCTGGGCCGCCATCGTGTCCAGGTAATCCCGGTTCATACCCGCTTCCTCCAATCCGGCGCCTCGTCGTCGAGAATGGTCTCCAGCGCATTGATGCGGCTTTCCATCTTCTGCGCGCTGGCCCAAATTTCCTCGAGCATCTTCTCGTCTTCCTTGGTAAGCCCCTTGGCGTCCTTCCACTTGGTGACGTAGTGCAACACGATCACCAGCGGCAGGACGACGCTTACAAAGACGATGCCAAGCACTTCTGACATATCTCGCTTCCTTATGCCTGCTGACCGCCGTCATGTCCGGTCTGAACACGCTGCTTGAGATCTGCCAGCGCTTTCTCTACAGACTCGTCGCCTTCGATGGAAGAAAACTCGCGACGCAGATCGCGGGTCGGGGACAGGTCATAGGCTTCGACCCGGCCCTCCATGTTCTCCATCTTACGCTCGAACTGTTCGAACCGGACCAGTGCGTCATCGATCCGCGTCTCGTGCGTGTGCTTGCGCACCTCGAGACGATCTGACGCGGTCTGGTGTCGCATCACCAGTGCCTTTTGACGGGTCTTGGCATCGGTGAGCTTTTCCTCAAGCCGTACGATGTCTTCTTTCAGACGGGCCAGCGCCTCATCCACCTGGCCGTGCTGCTTTTTGATCAGCTCGACGCGCTCGCTGACCTTGGCCCGCTCGGCCAGAGCAGCCCGCGCAAGGTCGTCGCGGTTCTTGCGCACCGCCAGTTCGGCCTTGTGGTCCCAGTCGCCCAGCTCGCGTTTTACGGCGTTGAGCTTGCGGTCCAGCTGCTTACGATCGGCGATAGCCCGCGCCGCCGAGGAGCGGACCTCGACCAGCGTGTCTTCCATCTCCTGGATCATCAAACGGACGATCTTCTCGGGATCCTCCGCCTTGTCCAGCATCGCGTTGATGTTGGCGTTCACGATATCCGTGAATCTCGAAAAAATGCCCATGTCCGGCGCCTCCTGTCCAAAATTTGGGTGCTCAGGCTGAATAAGCGAAATCCGTGCCAACATGCGAGATCCGCCTAAGTCTATGAATTAGTTAAGGTTAATACGCCGCCCCGGACAGTAGTCTGGCATAATTAGTCTTTTACGCTAAACTATGTAGCAGTTTATGCTGAATTTTGGTGAAAGTCGTCATGGCAGATATGGCCCCGGAAAGTACGACGCTGATCGGCGAGTCTCCGGCTTTTCTTTCGATGCTGGAACACGCCTCCCGCGCCGCGGCGCTCGACAAGCCGGTACTGGTGATCGGCGAGCGGGGAACCGGCAAGGAACTGGTGGCGGCGCGTCTGCATTATCTGTCGCCGCGCTGGGATCAGCCGCTGGTCAAGCTCAACTGCGCCGCGTTGACCGAAAGCCTGCTCGAGTCCGAATTGTTCGGCCACGAGGCCGGCGCCTTTACCGGCGCCACGCGCCGCCACGAGGGGCGCTTCGAGCGCGCGGAGGGAGGCACCCTGTTTTTGGACGAACTGGCCACCGTGCCGTTGCGGATGCAGGAGAAGATCCTCCGGGTGATCGAGTACGGAGAGTTCGAACGGGTCGGTGGCAGCGAGACCTTGCTCACGGACGCCCGCATTATCGGCGCCACCAATCAAGACCTGCCACGGCTGGCGGCCGCAGGGCAATTCCGCGCCGACCTGCTGGACCGGCTGGCCTTTGACGTCATCACGGTGCCGCCGCTACGCGCCCGCTATGGCGACATCGAGCCGCTGGCCGAGCACTTTGCGCTAAATATCACCAGCGAATTGAAACGCAGCTTTTTTGCCGGGTTCTCGTCGCAGGCGCTGGCTTCGCTGGAGTCCAATGCCTGGCCGGGTAACGTGCGTGAGTTGAAGAACACCGTCGAGCGTTCGGTCTATCTCAGCGATCCACCGGATGCGCCCGTACAGACCATCGTATTCGACCCGTTCGAATCACCATACCGGATGGGTCAGGCCGAGCCACCACAGATCGAGACGCGTTCACCGCGATGGCCGGTCGATCTTAGGCAAGAGGTGGCGGCGCTGGAATCGAGCCGGGTACAGCAGGCGCTGGCGGATCACTCTTTTCATCAGGGCCGCGCGGCCGAGGCCCTGAGTCTCAGCTACCACCAGTTCCGCGGTTATCTGCGCAAGCATGATATCGCCAGGCGACGCGCCGGACGCGCAAGTGGCTGAGAGAACAGCCCCGGACCATCAGCGGCGCAGCTGTATCTCGAGGGTTCCCTGACTGGCCGGCACCACACGAGACTCGGCGACGCCGTCTCCGGCGGTGACCGCTACCCACACCCGTTCATCGGGAAGGTTTTCGAAACGAGCCAGACCGTCGCGGGTTTCGCGGCTCGCGCTGACACCCCGCTGCTGATCCAGCGACACCTTGACCCGCGCGTCGTTGACCACAGCCCCGCTGATGTCGGTCACCACGACCAGCAGCGGCAATTCTCCGGCCCAGATCCGCGCCTCGGCTTCGACCGGGCGGCCCTCGGCATCCCAGCCGCTCATGGCCAGACGCCGGGATCCGGGCGGTATGGAATAGCGTCCGCCGACGATGCGCGGTGATACCGATGTGCGTGTCGAGGGCAACACGCGGCCGTCAGCAGTGATCCGTGCATCGCGCCCGGCGTCGGCCAGATCGCCGCCCGAAACGATAAAAAACACCGCGCCGTAGGTGGGATTGAACCGGGTCTCCGAGACACCGCCGACCGCGATCGAAACAGGCGGGACTTCGGCAATCTGCTCTGTCTCGAGCGGCGCAATCTCGAGGGACTCTATCAGCTGAGGCTCCTGCTGTGGGTCGGGCGGCGGCTCCTGGGCAGACGCGGCGCCGGCCGCCAAAACCAGGCAGAGCCAGAGGGGAAACAGAAGTCTGGACTTGTACGGCATGGCGGCAGGTCCGTGTGATCAGGTCAGAGCGGAAGACAGGCGATAGCCTACCGCGAAAACCCTCCGATGGGGCCGGTCCGCAACCCCGGATCAGCCCGGGCGGACCTCGACCGTCAGCTTTGCGACCACCCGGCGGACACCGGCGACGGTAGCCGTCTCATCGACCGCACGCTGGACCACTGCAGGATCTCCGACCTTGCCGCGCAGCGTGACGACGCCGTTGCTCGCCGTCACAGAGATGTCTTCGTCGCGCAGCTGCGCCACTTCCGCCAGACCTTGTCCGACCCGGTCACGCAGATCGTTGTTGTCCGCATCGCGGGCGTCGCTGTCGGTCTCTTAGCTGCCGATCCACTCCGCGTCGGCCTGTTCGTCATTGACGACGATGACGCAGCCGGTCGATGACAGCACGCCGACAAGGGACAGGGTCAGGATGAGTGTTCTTGGGTGCATCAGCATGAATCTCCGGTACTCGCTTTGAGTCATCTGTTCAGGTCTCGTCCCGATATCGGCGCACCCATACCGCCGCCGCGGTAAGCAGGGCCGCCGCCACGAGCCCACCCCAGAGACCGGGGCTCAGCAAGAACGTGCTCGGATCGATGAGCTGGGTCAGACTCTCGCTCAATTCCAGATTCAGATCGGCGCCTTCGGTTTCGTAACGCCAGGCGATCTCGTTTGCAGGCTGTGTGAATGCCAGCGAATAGACGCCGGAGATTCGCTCACGCAGCAGCGTGCCGAACATGCCGGTACCAAAAATCATCCGCTCGACGGCCGTGGCCGCAAACAGCGGCAGCACCGCCCACAGCAACACCGAGCGTTTGGCCCAAACCGACATCAGCAGCAGCCATCCATATAGCGGCAGATACCACAGGGCTTGCACCAACGCAGCGTAAATGAACACCACCAGCGTCTCGAGAATGGCGCCGGGCCCGGCCGCGAGCACCGCCCCACTCCCCGAGAACAAGGCCAGCCCGCCGCTGATCAGATAGATACCGATCGCCGTCACCAGGAACACCGCGGCCGTCACCAGCGGTATCACGACCATCACCGTCAACAACTTGGAGACCACTACCGTCAGGTCCGAGACCGGCAGGGATTTCCAGAACAGGATGCTGCGGTCCTTGCGTTCCGCGTAAAGACAGTCGAGCAGATAAAAGGTAATGAGCAGTTGCATCTCGAGGTTGAAGAACACGGCCAGCGAGCCGAGCTTCATCTGCATGAGGGCCCCGAGCTGACGCGAATCCATGCTCGACAACATGTCATGCAGATCGACACCGTAGTGGCCGATCTGGATATGGATGGCACCGGCCGCGGCCAGCAGCGCGATGACGATAAACAAACCCGCAAATACCGACGGCGCGATCACGATCGCCCGATGCTCCCAGGTCTCGCGTCGCAGAAGGGTGGTCATCGCGCTCATGCCGCGGCCCCTTTGATCTTGGCCACGAACAGGTCCGCTATTCCGGGGATCCGGGATTCGCCGAGCGTTGCCAGCTGCTGTGGGGTGCAGTCCTGGAACAGGAAGACCTTGCGGCCAAACACGTCCTGCTCATACACGGGCTGCAGCTCTCGCGCCGCCGCGGCCTGCTCCGGCGCTACCGCGATCTGGGCGAAACGCTCGCCGATCCGTTCCATCGTTTCATTGAGCACGATACGGCCGTGGTTGATAAACACCACGTCAGTGAGGATGTGCTCGATCTCCTCAACCTGATGCGTGGTGACCAGGATGGTCCTCCCCTCGTCGAAATAATCGTTCAGGAGAGTGGTGTAGAAATCCTTCCGGTAGATGATGTCCAGCCCGATGGTCGGCTCATCCAGAACCAGGAGCTTCGCTTCGATCGCCATCACCAGCGCCAGGTGCAGCTGTGTGACCATGCCCTTGGACAACTGCCCGACGCGACTGTCGAGCCGGACCTCGCTGGCCGCCAGCAATTGCTCGGCCCGGCTCATGCTGAAGCGGGGATGCAGACCCTCGGCGATCTGCAAGGCCTGGCGCACCTTTAGCCAGCGTGGGAGCACCGCGACGTCGGCAATAAAACAGACGTCCTGCATCACCCGGTGGCGCTCGCGCCGGGGGTCCATGCCCAGGACTTCCAGCTCGCCGGAGAACGAGGTGAGACCGAGCAAGGCCTTCAGCGCCGTGGTCTTGCCGGCACCATTGGGGCCGATCAGACCGACGATGCGACCCTCTGGTATCTCCAGATCCACGCCGTCCAGCGCCGCGATATGGCCAAACCGCTTGCCCAGATTCTTTGCCCTGACCAGCGTGGTCACTCGGATTCCTCCCCGTCTTTGTCGAGTTGAGCGGTGGCCTGAGCCAACAACTTCTCCAGATCGAGGCCGAGACGACCGATGGTTGCCACGACCGTCGGCCATTGCTGCTCGAGAAACAATTTCCGTTCGTCCTTGAGCAGATTCCGCTTGGCGCCCTCGCGCACAAACATGCCGCGGCCGCGGCGTTTCTCGACCAGCTCCTCGTCCACCAGTTCCTGATAGCCCTTGAGCACGGTGAGAGGATTGAGACGGTATTCGGCGGCGACGCTGCGCACCGAGGGCAGCGCGTCCCCGTCGCCCAGCACGTCTTCCAGGATCATCTCCACGACCCGGTCGCGAAGCTGCCGGTAGATAGGCTGGTTATCGTTCCAGTTCGGATCCATGGATGGACGCGCGGATTACTCCGTGTCCTCCGCTGTCACCCGGGCCACGCATGTAGCCGTCATGGTTTCAGCGCTGCAGACCGGCTGCGCCGCGTCTGCACCTTGGGTGTCGACGCTGGCAGCCCCGGCGCCACTGAGTCCCGCGGCCAATGCCAGGACCGCCGCCAGTCCGGCCCACAGGGACAGTAATGACCATCTCGCTTTTCTGCTTGCAGCCCACATGAGAACTTCTCCGTCTGATCACCACTGATTCGTCGTCAATAGTGACGTGGTGTTGTAGTTAACTATAACACCATACTTCCGAAATGCAAGCACTCAATCTCAAGGTCCCTCAACCCGGTCCAACACCCCGCCGCCTCTGGCCCCTGCTAGAATTGATGGTTCTTATCAACGGTCTCGGGGGCGCCTGGCAAGGCTTACGGCACGGCCTCTCAGACAAAGAAATCAAAGGATGAGCACAACATGAACAGCCCCGTGAGAGTCACGATCACCGGTGCCGCCGGCCAGATCGGATACCAGCTCGCATTCCGCATCGCCTCGGGCCAGATGCTAGGCGCCGATCAGCCCATCATCCTCCAGCTGCTCGAGATTCCGCCGGCCCTCGGCGCACTCAAGGGCGTGGAAATGGAACTGCGCGATTGTGCCTTTCCGACGCTGATCGACGTGGTCGCTACCGATGACGTGGCGGCAGCCTTTGCCGACACCAATTTCGCGCTGCTGGTCGGCGCCAAGCCGCGCGGACCGGGTATGGAGCGCAAAGACCTGTTGCTTGAAAACGCGAAGATCTTCTCCGTTCAGGGCAAAGCGTTAAACGATCACGCCGCCCGGGACGTAAGGGTCCTGGTGGTTGGCAACCCGGCCAACACCAATGCGCTGATCGCACGCTGCAATGCGCCGGATCTTGACCCGGCGAACTTCACCGCCATGACACGGCTGGATCACAACCGCGCCATCAGCCAGCTGGCGGCCCGCACCGATTCGCCGGTGGCCGCGATCCGGCAGATGACGATCTGGGGCAACCATTCAGCCACCCAATATCCGGACATCAATCACACACTGGTAAACGGCAAACCCGCGATGGCACAGGTAGACCAGGCCTGGTTCAGCGATGATTTCATCCCCACCGTGCAGCAACGGGGCGCGGCGATCATCAAGGCGCGTGGCGCATCCTCGGCCGCCTCGGCCGCGTCATCGGCGATCGATCACGTCCGCGACTGGGTCGCAGGCACGCCGGACGACGACTGGGTCAGCATGGCGGTGCCCGCCGACGGCAGCTACGGGATCGAAAAAGGCGTGATCTACTCCTTCCCGGTACGCTGCAAAGGGGGGCGTTACCAGATCGTACAGGGTCTCGATATCGACGATTTCAGCCGCCAGCGTATGGACGCCAGTGATGCGGAACTCAGAGAGGAACGTGCGGGCGTGGCTGATCTCTTGTAGACGGCTGCCTCGGCATTTACATCGCAGAGCCGCGTTCTTACGCGGCTCTTTTTTTGCGTCTGCGAAATAATTGGGCCTTTGTTTTTCTGTACTTGGAAAGGGAGACGCGGTTTTGGCGCACCACAGCAAAACTGCGCTATAGTCGAGACATCGATGCTCACCCGCCCGTGATGCTCAAGCGGGTCATCTGGAGGCACACAATGTCCACGATTTTTTGGCTTCTCCTTTTTGTCGGCGGCGGTATCTGGCTCGCGTATCGACGCGTCAATCTGTTCAACGCCACCGTCGCCGCCGGCGCGGCGCTGCTGGCCTACACCCTGATCGGCGACGGCGCTGCGCTCTGGTTGCTGCTGTTGTGGGCCGGCTTCGGTTTGTTGGCAGCGCTAAACGTGGACGAGCTGCGCAAGACCCGGGTCACGGGCCCGCTGCTGCATGCCTACCGCAAGATGTTGCCCAACATCTCGGACACCGAACGCGAGGCGCTGGAGGCCGGTTCCGTCTGGTGGGAAGGCGAGATCTTTTCCGGCGATCCGGACTGGCGCAAGCTCAAAAACCATCCGGCACCGAAGCTGAGTGCCGAAGAGCAGGCGTTCCTCGACGGACCGACCGAGGAACTCTGCCGCATGATCGACGAATGGCAGATTACCCACGAGCTGGCGGATCTGCCCAAACCGGTCTGGGACTTCATCAAGAAGAACGGCTTCTTCGCGATGATCATCCCCAAGGAGTATGGCGGGCTGGAATTCTCGGCCTATGCCCACTCCCAGGTGCTGGTCAAAATCTCCGGTCGCAGCGCCACTGTCGCATCCATGGTGGCGGTACCCAATTCGTTGGGGCCGGCAGAATTGCTACTGCACTACGGTACCGATGAGCAAAAGCAACGCTATCTGCCTGGCCTCGCCTCCGGCAGCGAGATCCCATGCTTTGGTCTGACCGCGCCCCGCGCGGGCTCGGACGCGGCCTCCATCCCGGATTCGGGCGTGGTCTGTCGCGGCAGGTTCGAGGGCAAGGAAGTCCTCGGTTTGCGGCTCAATTTTGAAAAACGCTACATCACACTGGCTCCGGTGGCGACCGTGGTGGGACTGGCGTTTCGACTCTACGATCCGGACGGTCTGATGGGCGATCCGGAACGGCAGGACTATGGCATCACCGTGGCGCTGGTCCCGGCGGACACCAAGGGTGTGGAGATCGGTCGCCGCCATCTGCCGATCGGTATCCCGTTTATGAACGGTCCGATCAAGGGCACGGACGTGTTCGTGCCGCTGGACTTTATCGTCGGCGGTCCCAAGCTGGCCGGACACGGCTGGCGCATGCTGATGCAATTGTTGTCCGTCGGACGCTCGATATCGCTGCCGGCGAACGCGGTCGGTGGCGCCAAGGCGGGCATCTTCGCCACCGGTGCCTATGCCCGCATCCGCAAGCAATTCAACACATCGATCGGCAATTTCGAAGGCGTACAAGAGGCCGTCGCCAGGATGGCAGGGTTCACGTATATCGCGGATGCGGCGCGGTCGGTCACGGTGTCCGCGATCGATACCGGCGAAGCGCCGGCGGTGCCCTCGGCGATCCTGAAGTATCACTGCACGGAAATGTCGCGGGTAGTGGCGAATGACGCCATGGACGTGCACGGCGGCAAAGGCGCCTGCATGGGGCCACGCAATTATCTCGGTACCGGCTACGCTTCGGTGCCGGTCATGATTACGGTCGAGGGCGCCAACATCCTGACCCGTAGCCTGATCATCTTCGGCCAGGGCGCAATCCGCTGCCATCCCTATGTGCTGCGTGAACTGCAGGCGGCCCGGGACCCGGATCCGGACCGCGGATTGGAGGAATTCGATCAGGCTCTCTTTGGCCATTTTGGCTACGCGCTGAGCAACGCTGCACGTTCATTTGTCCAGGCCCTGACCCTGGCGCGTAAAGTGGATGCGCCGAGCTCCGGCCCAACCCGCCGTTATTACCAGCAGATCACGCGTTTCTCCGCTTCCTTCGCCCTCGCCGCCGACGTGTCCATGCTGACCCTCGGCGGCGCGCTGAAGAAAAAGGAGATGTTGTCTGCGCGTCTGGGCGACATACTCAGCACGTTGTACATGGCATCGACCGTGCTCAAGCATTACGAAAATGCCGGCAGCCCGGAAGCGGACCTTCCTCTTGTGGAGTGGTCCTGCCGCACTTTGCTATATAAGGCCCAGGAGCAGCTCCATGCATTCCTGCGAAACTTCCCCAACCGGTATGTGGCAGCCAGCCTGCGCTTTCTGATCTTCCCCCGTGGCCGCAGCTTCTCCTCCCCCAGCGATCTGCTTGCCCGTCGGGTGGTGGAATTGGTGATCAACCCGTCTGCCAGCCGCGATCGTCTGTGTGCACCGGTCTACCGGACCGTAGAACCGGGCAGCCATCTCGGTCTGCTGCAGGAGGCGATGGAGCTGTCCATCGCGGTCGCGCCGCTGGAGAAGAAGCTGCGCCGCGCGGTCAAGGACGGGCGGATCAACGCGCTTGGCCTGCACGCGCAGATCAATGCGGCGGTCAGCGCAGAGGTGTTGAGCGAGGACGAAGCGCACAAGCTGCGTGAAGCGGATCTGAAGATCATGGAGATCATCACCGTCGACGACTTCGACAGCAGCGAGCTGGCGCGGCAACCGGCCAAGACCGGAACTGGCAAACCGCGTCGCCCGGCCAGCAAGAAGAAGAAGGCCGCCGCGCGGCCGTCGGCACCGGCCAAGGGCGGCGAACAGGAGATCGCCGCCAGCGGCTGACCGCAACCGCGCCCGCCAAGGCAAGGATGGTGGCCAGCGGACCGGTCATTTACGAGGTCAACCTCGTACCCGAGCCAGCCATCGAAGAACAATTCGATGACTGGCTGCGGGATCACGTCCGCGAAATGCTCGGGCTACCCGGGTTTATCGACGCCACTATCTCCCGTGTCGAACAAGAGGACGGCCGCGCGGCGCTCTCGGTCCAATACGAGCTGCAGGACCGCAAAGCACTGGAGCGATACCTGTCGGATCAGGCGGCCGGCATGCGCCAGGCCGCTATCGATCGTTTCGGTGACCGCTTCAGCGCCACTCGGCGCATCCTGGTAGACGGCCAGCGGCTGGCCCCGAGCGGCACACTGGGCACCTGCAGCAACTGCGAAACGCTGTTGACCGGCCAGTATTGCGCCGAGTGTGGCCAGCGCACCGGCACGCGGATGATCTCGTTGTGGGAGCTGGTCCGCGAAGCCAGCGAGTTTCTCACCACCATCGACTCGCGTTTGTGGCGCACGCTTGGCATGTTGCTGTGCCGTCCCGGCTGGCTCACCCGCGATTATCTGCTCGGCCGCCGAGCCCGTTATATCCCGCCGCTGCGACTGTTTATCGCCTTCAGCCTGTTGTTCTTTTTTCTGCTTGCGATCGGCACGCGGCTTGGCCTGGAGGGCGGCTCGATCGTGGCCGATGGCGAGGGTGTCAATATCCAGATCGGTATGGACGACCCCGACCCGGCGGAGGAGACGGTTCCACCACTCGCCGAGTCTGAGCCTGCCGATGTATCGACCCTCGAACCTACCCCGGACGCAACGACAGACCAGATCGACGCCCCTGCGCAGGACACCACGGTGGCGGAGGCCGGGACCGAAGAGGATCCCTGCGAACATCTCGAAGTCAATATCGGTACCGACGTCGACTGGTTGAGTGCCTGGCTGACTGAGGAGCGACTCAAGGCCACCTGCAGAAAAGTCGTCGTCGATCACGGCGCAAGCTATGCCCAGGCGCTGCTGGAGAACATCCCGATGATGATGTTCTTCTTCTTGCCGGTGATGGCGCTGGTGATGAAGCTCTCTTATCCGCTGAGCGGACGATACTATGTGGAGCATCTGTTGTTCCTGGTGCATTTTCATGCGTTCTTTTATTTCATCCTGACCTTGAACCTGCTCGCCGAATGGGTCTTCGAGGGCACCACACTGCCGGACTGGCCTGCACCCGTGCTTGCGACCGTCACCCTGGTCTACGTGCCGGTCTATCTGTTCAAATCCATGCGTCTGGTCTACGGTCAGAGCAGGATGGTGACCCTGGGTAAATATGCGCTGCTCGGCACTTCTTATTTTGTCGGTCTGATGATCATGTTCGTCATCACCCTGACCGTCACCGCGCTGACACTGTGAGTGCGGCGTCCGCAGCGGGCGGCCGCCAGCGCTGTATCGCCCATGTGGACATGGACGCCTTCTACGCCTCGGTCGAGCAACGTGACCGCCCCGAACTGCGGGGCCTGCCGGTGCTCGTCGGCGGCACCGGCGGACGCGGGGTCGTCGCCGCCGCCAGCTACGAAGCGCGCCGCTTTGGCATCCACTCGGCGATGCCGATGAGCGAGGCGCAGCGGCGATGCCGCGACGTCGTCTGTATCCCGCCACGGATGAGCCACTACCAGGCGGTGTCAACGACACTGTTCCAGGTATTCCGCGAGTTCACACCTGAAGTGGAAGGCCTGTCTCTGGACGAAGCGTTTCTGGATATCACCGGCTCGATCAGCCTGTTCGGCTCCGCGACCGCGCTGGCGCAGCGGATCAAGGACAGGGTGCGTGAAGAGAGCGGCCTGGCCGCATCGGTCGGCATCGGACCGAACAAACTCGTGGCCAAGATCGCCTCGGACCTGGATAAGCCGGACGGACTCTGCATCCTGCTCGGGGATGACATCCGTGCCGCGCTGGATCCGCTCCCGGCTGGCCGGATCGGCGGTATCGGCCCACGCACGGTGGAACGCCTCGCAGCGTACGGGATCCACAGTGTCCGGGATTTGCGCGCGGCACCGGAATCCATGCTCACCCGGGTTTTCGGCCGTTTTGCCCGGCAGATGCGCCAACGCGCCGAGGGCCGGGACGAGCGCCCGGTCTGTGTCCACCGGCCGGATCAAAGCATAAGTGCCGAGGACACCTTCGAGGGGGACATCGCGGATCCCGCACAGCTCCGCGGGGAACTCGGCAGGCTGTGCGATCGCGTCGGTCAGCGACTACAGCGCAAGAACCTGTTTGGCGCGGTCATCGCGATCAAGCTGCGGCGGGACGACTTCAGCACCTTCTCCCGGCAAAGACGGGTATCGCCGCCGCTGGGTGAGGCCGCCCCGATGCTCCGCGTGGCCACGGAGCTGCTCGAGGTCTGGCTCGCGGAGAATCCGGGGGCGCGGCTGCGCCTGCTTGGCGTCGGCGTCTCCGAGCTCAGCCCGGCGACCCAGCTGAATCTCTTTGGTCAGGGCACCGACGGCCATGACCTGGATCAGACCCTGAACTCGATCCGGGAGCGTTTCGGGGACGGCGCGGTGGCCAGGGGTCGCGCCCGGCCCCGGGACTGAGCTATACACGGGCGAACGCCTTAGGGCATCATTCAGGGCCGTCCTGGACGCCCCGCTGTCTGCGGCATTGCTCGCGGTCGGCCGACAATGACGATGTACACCAGTTTTTTCGGGCTGAACGAAAAGCCGTTCTCCATCACCCCCGACCCGCGTTATCTGTTTCTCAGTGAGCGGCATGCGGAGGCGCTCGCCCATCTGCTCTACGGGGTCACCGAGAGCGGCGGCTTTATCCAGCTGACCGGCGAGGTCGGCACCGGCAAGACGACCATCGTCCGCAGCCTGCTGGAGCAGCTGCCACCGGACACGCGTGTGGCCCTGGTGCTCAATCCCCGGCTCAGCCCCCACGAATTCCTGCTGGCGATCTGCGAGGAATTGCGGCTGCCGCTGAGTCTGGAGCAGCGCGGCAGCATGAAAGCGATCGTCGACGCGCTCAACCAGCGACTGCTGGATGCCCATGCAGAAGGGCAGCGGGTCGTGCTGATCGTGGACGAAGCGCAGAACCTGAGCCCGGATGTGCTCGAGCAGATCCGCCTGCTCACCAATCTGGAGACCGCCAAGCAGAAGCTGCTGCAGATCATACTCATCGGCCAGCCAGAGCTGCGCCAGCTGCTGTCCCGCACGGACCTGCGGCAATTGGCCCAGCGGATCACAGGTCGTTATCACCTGAAGCCGTTGGACGGTCCGGAGACGCGCGCGTATATCGCCCATCGCCTGCGTGTCGCCGGTGGCGGCGCCGAGATCTTTACGGTCCCGGCGGCGAAGGCCATCCATCATGCCTCCGACGGTATCCCGCGACTGATCAACGTGATCTCTGACCGCGCCCTGCTGGGCGCTTTCTCGCGCGAACAGTCACGGGTCAACCGTCGTCTGGCGCGGCACGCGGTGCGTGAAGTCGCCGGCGCGGAACGGCGTTCGTGGCGGCCATGGCTGGCATCAACGGCCGCGGTGCTGGTGCTGGCGATCGCCGGAGTCGGTGTGTGGCAGATGAGAGACCTGTTCGGCATCGAAGCATCGTCACCCGCAGGGACGACCCTGAATGGCTCCATCCCGGCGCAGTCCCTGCCCGCTGCGACGGCACCGGAATCGGTCGAGGTTCCGGGGCTCGGCGTCAGCGTCGAATCCGCACCGATGCCGGTCCCCGAACCGGAGCCTGAGCCGACGCCGCCGGCGCTGGCAGAGACGCTGGCGACGCTGGCCGGCGAGACCGGCACGGATTCCGCTTTTGCCACACTGCTGGACGCATGGGGCGTGACCTATGTGCCGGGGACCGGCCGTCCTTGTGATGTGGCGCTGGCCGCCAGGCTGCGTTGTCTGTTCCAGGAAGGCACATGGGGTCAGATCCTGACTCTGGACCGGCCGGTGATACTGTCGCTGGTCACCGAAGACGGCGGTCAGCACCAGGTCGTGTTGCGCGGGGTCAGCCCCACGGGCGAAGCCATGCTGGAGATCGGAGCGACGCGGCTTACGGTTGGCCTGGGTGAACTCATGCCGCTCTGGTTTGGTGACTTCCTCCTTATCTGGAAGCCGGCGTTCGGCTCCGGTCGGATCATGGCTGAGGGTGCGCAGGGCACCGATGTGGCCGCGCTGAGGAGCAGCTTGTCAGAACTCCTCGCCCAGCCGCTGCAGAGTCCGCAGTCTGCGGTGTTCGATACGGGCCTGGGTGAAGCGGTGCGGACCTTCCAGCGCCAGCAGCGTCTGGAGCCCGATGGGGTCGCCGGCGCGCGTACCCTGATCGCCCTCAACACTGCGCTCGGCCTGTCCGATCGGCCGCGTCTGCGTTCGGAGTCCTGACCCGGCATGTCGTTCATCCTCGAAGCGCTGAAGAAATCCGAGAACGCCAGACAGCGCCAGAGCGGGCCTGGCTTCGCCGGGCTTCCCGAGAAGACTGAGACACGTCGGTCAAACATGTGGCCCTGGATCATCGGCGCGCTGCTGCTGATCAACGCGATCATCGTCGGCGTGATCCTGCTGCGCGGCGAACCGGAAAGGGTTGCTGCTCCCGCAGCATCGCTGCCCCCGTCCGCCACAGCGGCCCCACCAGCGCCAGCTTCCATGCAACCGGCCGAACAGACGCCGGCGCCGGCCGCCACGCCATCCGCTCAAGCTGAGCCCGCCAGCCCGGAACCGGCGACGACGGACGAGCTGGCGCAGCGCCCCGAGCGCGATGCGCCCGCGATACGCTCGCTGGCCGATGAAGCGCGCCGCGTCACCGAGCCCTCGACACCCGCCGAGACAGAACCGCCGCAGACGGCGACCACCCGGCAGCCAGTGCAGCAGCCAGTAGACCAGATTCCGGCCAAGCCATCGCCCGCGGCTACGAAACCCGCGGGCGTGTCGGCGGCGGAATTGCCCAGCGTGCAGGAGTTATATCTGTCCGGCGAATTGTCGGGCCCGCAGCTCAATCTGGATCTGCACGTGTACTTCCCGCAGTCCTCGCGACGGGTCGTCTTTATCAGCGGCAAGCGTTATCGCGAAGGTGACCAGCTCGACGTCGGGATGACGGTAAAGGAGATCATCCCCGCCGGCGTGATCCTGAGCCGGCGCGGCCGCGATTACCTGCTCCAGGCCAACTGATTTGATGCCGGCGACACGGCAGCGGCCATGAGCGACGGCGCCGGTATCGCATATCTGGACGGCATCCGTCTCAGCCGAGGCCTGCAATCCGGCATCCGCCGCGTCGTCGCAGACCGGGAACGCTTGAACCGGATCAATGTATTCCCGGTGCCGGACGGCGATACCGGCACTAATCTGGCGATGACCCTGAACGCGGTGTTGAGAGCGCTGGCGCGGCGTCATGACCGACATGCAGGACGCACCCTGGAGCTGATTGCGGACTCCGCCCTGGACGGCGCGCGGGGCAATTCCGGCGCCATCCTCGCGCAGTTCTTCCTGGGGCTCAGCGACGCCTGCGGTGAATTGCCCCAGCTCAAGGCAGAGGATCTGGTCGATGCCGTCCGGCGCGGCGCCGACTACGCGCGCGACGCGATCAACGAACCCAGGGAAGGCACCGTACTCACGGTGCTCCATGAGTTCGCCAAGGAGCTCGCACGCCTGCGCGACCGCAGCCATGACCTGTTGGGTCTTTTCGAAAATGGTCTGGGGCGCGCGCAGGAAGCCCTCGCGGAGACCACCAATCAACTCGAAGTCCTGCGCCGGGCCGGGGTGGTTGACGCCGGCGCTCAGGGCTTCGTGGATCTGCTGGAGGGTGTCACCGAGTATATCCGCGAGGGTCCGCAGCCAGCCGGCACGGATCAATCACCGGTCGTTGCATCCGACGAGCATGAGGATGTCCCGCTCGCCGTAGCGCAGGACGATCAATACCGGTATTGCACTGAGTGCATGATCACCGGTGATGATATCGACCCGCGCGCGCTGCGCGAGACGCTTGGGGCCATCGGTGGCAGCCTGGTCGTCGCCGGCACGCGTCGCAAGGTGCGGGTGCATATGCATCTGGATGATCCGGACCAGTTGTTCCGGATCGCCGCGGAGCACGGCACCGTCAGCAGCCGCAAGGCGGACGACATGCATCGGCAACAGCAATCCGCGCGCATCTCCGGAAGCACAGTCGCTATCGTCACGGACTCGGCCGGTGACTGGAAGGAAGAGGATTTCGAGCGTCTCGGTATCCACATGGTCCCGGTGCGGGTCCACTTCGGTGATACCAGTTATCTGGACAAGGTCAGCCTGTCCCCGGCGCAGTTCTACCGGGAGCTGCAGACCAACCCGGAGCACCCGAAGACCTCGCAGCCTGCACCGGGAGACTTCCGGCGGCTCTACCAGTTCCTGCTTTCGCATCACTCAGCAGTGATCTCGATCCACATCTCCGGGTCCGTCAGCGGCACCTACCAGGCCGCCTGCTCGGCGGCGGCCCGGGTCGGCCGCGGTGACAGGGGCGAGCCGGGGACCCAGACCTCGGGCCCGGTGATCGTGATCGATTCGCGTAACGCCTCGTTGGGTCAGGGCCTGATCGTGTGCCGGGCGGCGGAGCTGGCGAAAGCCGGCTGCGATGTCGATGAGATAACGCTGCGCGTAGACCAGGCCATTGCGAGGACGCGGGTGTTTGGGCTGATGGGTGATCTGCGCTACGCAGTCCGTGGCGGCCGGGTGCCGCGCTCCAAAAAATGGCTGGCAGACCTGCTGCGCCTGGATCCGGTGCTGACCGCATTTCCCGACGGCCGCATCGCCGCTGGCGGGGTGTTGTTTGGGCGACGCAAACGGATAGAAAAATTCGCGCGTTTTATCGCCCGGCGCAGCGTGGCCGGTGTCCGCTACCGACTCGGTGTCGGCCACGCCAGCGACGCCGACGGCGCCCGGCGTCTGCTCGAATTACTGCGGACACAGCTGCCCGAGGTAGAGTCGGGTTTCGTCACCGACCTGGGCACGGCCCTGGGCGCCCACGGCGGACCCGGCACCCTGGTGGTCGGTCTGGAGGAAGCCGGTGACGATGACGGGATGCCAGCATGACGCATAAATCGAGTAGCAGCTCTATAGACACCATCGCCGTGCACGCGGCGCGACCGGCGGACCCAGGCACCGGCGCTGTGACGCCAGCGATCACGCTGAGCACGACCTTCGTGCGTGACGCGGATGGCAGCTATCCGCATGGGTTCAACTACACACGAGACGATAATCCCAACCGGGCGGCGCTGGAGCACGGACTGGCGCGGCTGGAGGGGGCGGACACAGCGGTGATGTTCGCATCCGGGTCAGCCGCGACGCTGGCCGTGTTCCAGACCGCCGCAGCAAAGGGCGACATCGTCGCCACAGATGCCGCTTATCACGGGACGCTGAGACAACTCAGAGAGTTCGTGCCGCAGCTTGGCGCGCGGGTGAGGTTTGTTGATACCACCTCGCTGGACGCGGTGCGCGACGCGCTATCGGAACCTGCCGCCTTGTTGTTCGTCGAAACGCCATCCAATCCGCTGCTGGATATCAGCGACATCGCCGCGCTGGCGGAATTGACGTCGGCTCGGGGCACGGTGCTGGCTTGCGACAACACCTTCGCCACACCGGTGCTGCAATCCCCGTTGGATCTGGGCGCCGACCTGGTGATCCACAGCGGCACAAAATATCTGGGCGGACACAGCGATTTGCTTAGCGGTGCGGTGGCCGGTCGCGCGTCCGCGTGGATGGAACAGATCCGCGTGCTGCGTGGCGCGACCGGCGCGGCGCCGTCACCGTTCGATTGCTGGCTGTTGCAGCGCAGCCTGCCGACGCTGCCATTGCGCGTACGCACGCAGAGCGCGACGGCTCTGCAGATCGCCAACCGGTTTATCGGGCATCCCGCGCTCGAGACGGTGCTTTACCCGGGTCTGCCCGGGCATCGGGGTCACGCCATTGCCCGCGCTCAGATGCGCGGGTTCGGCGGCATGTTGTCGATCCAGGTCCGCGGCGATGCCGCAGCGGCCATGGGCGTGGCGGCCCGGGTCGGGCTCTTTACCCGGGCGACCAGCCTCGGCGGGGTCGAGAGCCTGATCGAGCACCGCGCCTCCATCGAGGGGCCGGGGACAAAGACGCCGCAGAACCTGTTGCGCCTGTCGGTGGGTCTGGAAGATGCGGCGGAATTGATCGGCGACCTCGAGGCCGCGCTGGGCGCGGTCTAACCCGGGTCGCCTGCCGACTCGGCCGGCTCGATCAGCCCGGGATCGTCGTTGGCCGGGCTGTTGACCCGGCGACTGACGGCCACCGCTGTCAGCGTGTCGTCGTTTACCGGCTCAAGCAGATCGACCAATTCCTCGCGGCTCGATGCAGGATCCAGCCAGCGATCCACCGCGGCGCCGGTCAGGATCGCGGGCATGCGATTGTGCAGGGCCGACATCATCTTGTTGGGATGCGTCGTGATGATGGTGCAGGTATCCAGACTTGGTGCATCGTCGTTTTCGCGCCAGCGCTCCCACATGCCCGCCATCGCAAACGGGCCACCGGCCGCCAGCGAGATAAACCACGGGGTTTTTCCGCCTGCCGTCTTCTGCCATTCATAAAAGCCGTCGGCCAGCACCAGGCATCGCTGCTTGCTGAACGCGCGCCGGAACGCGGGCTTGTCGGCCACGGTCTCGGCCCGGGCGTTGATCATCCGGTTACCGATCCCCGGCTCTTTGGCCCAGAAGGGGATCAGGCCCCAGCGCAGAGGTTCCAGCTGCCGTGATCCGTCATCGTGGCGCCGGATCACCGGTGCCGCTTGTGTGGGCGCGATATTGTAGCGTGGCGTCAACGTTGCACAGCTGCTCGCGTCGAACAGATGCACCACGGCTTCGGCCGGTGTGTAGAAGGCGAAGCGTCCGCACATATCGCGATTACTCGCGAGTCCCGGTGCCACGCTTGAGCAAGGTCAACGCTAGCGTGTACAAACCGATGATGAAGGCGAAGATGATCAGATAGGCGCGCCCCAACGGGATGTCGGACACCCCGAGGATGCCAAAGCGGAACGCGTTGACCATGTAGAGGATCGGGTTGGCCATAGAGACCTTCTGCCAGAACTCCGGCAACAGCGAGATGGAATAAAACACCCCGCCGAGATAGGTCAGGGGCGTCAACACGAAGGTCGGGATGATCGAGATATCGTCGAACTTGCGCGCGAAAACCGCGTTGATAAAACCAGCCAGCGCAAACACGATCGCGGTAAGCAGAACGACGGACATGGTGATCCACGGATGCACCGGCGTCAGGTCGGTGAAAAACAGCGCGATCAGCGTGACCAGCAGACCAACCAGCAGCCCGCGCACCACGCCCCCGGCCACATGCCCGATCAGGATCAGCGACTCGGGCATCGGTGAAACCAGCATCTCTTCGATGTGGCGCGCGAACTTGGCGCCGAAAAACGAAGAGACGACGTTGCCGTAGGAATTGGTGATGACCGACATCATGATCAGACCCGGCGCGATGTACTGCATATAATCGAAGCCATCCATCTGGCCGATCCGGCTGCCGATCAGATTGCCGAAAATCACGAAGTACAAGGACATGGTGATGGCCGGCGGCACCAGGGTCTGCACCCATATACGCACGATGCGGTGGTACTCCTTGAGCACCAGCGTGTTCAATGCCACCAGATTCTGTTTGATCCTCGTCATGCCGGATGCCTCAAGGACCTACCACGGCGGTGTGCTCGCCACGTTCTTCTTTGCTGTCCACCAGGCGCATAAACAGTTCCTCCAGACGGTTCGCCTTGTTACGCATGCTGACCACGCGTATGCCTCGCGCGCTCAGGGCAGCGAACAAGCCGTTGACGCCGCGATCGCTGGTCACGTCGGCTTCCAGTGTGGTCGGATCGATCATGCGCACCGCGTAGCCGTCGATGTCTGCGACGCCGTCCACGGCCTCCGCCAGATTGAATACCAGGGTCTCAACCGAAAGCTTTCGCAACACCTGGCTCATGGGATCGTTCACGATAATGCGGCCCTCGTCGATGATCGCCACATGGCGGCACAGGCTCTCGGCCTCCTCCAGATAGTGGGTGGTCAGGATTATGGTCGTCCCCTCGTCATTGATCTGGCGCAGGAAGCGCCACATCGAGCGCCGGATCTCGATGTCCACGCCAGCGGTGGGCTCGTCCAGGATCAGCAGGCGCGGCTCGTGGACCAAGGCGCGGGCGATCATCAGCCGGCGTTTCATGCCGCCGGAGAGGGTGCGGGCGATATCGTCGCGGCGATCCCATAGCTGGAGCTCACGCAGATAGCGCTCCGCCCGTTCCAGGGCCTGGCGCCGCGGGATCCCGTAGTATCCGGCCTGGGTCACGACGATGCTCTGCACCTTCTCGAACAGGTTGAGATTGATCTCCTGAGGCACCAGACCGAGACAGCTCTTGGCGCCGGTGACATCCTGATCGATATCGTGGCCGAAGATCGCAACGCTGCCGGCGGTCTTGTTTACCAGCGAGGTCATGATGCCGATGGCGGTGGTCTTGCCGGCGCCATTGGGACCGAGCAGCGCGCAGAATTCACCTTCCTCGACTTCCAGGTCGATGCCCTTCAGGGCCTGAACGCCGTTACCGTAAGTCTTGGTCAGGCCACTTATCTCGAGCGCGCGCATAGTGTCTTCCGCAGGGATTGCACAGGGTTGAGGCGGACGGGAGAGAGCACTTTCCGCGCCGCGCCGAATAGAGCATTCTATCAATTCGCGGACCGTCGGCGACCAACTCCGGAGGAACGAGCACGAATGAGGACCCCGAGTTGCTGACCCTCGAGCAATGGCGGCGCAGCGCCAGCACCGATACATTCCGGGGTCATCGCGTCCAGGTCTACCAAGGCGGCAACACTGACGGTGACACCCTGCTGCTTATCCACGGCTTCCCCACTGCGGCCTGGGACTGGTCCCGGGTCTGGACCCCTCTTGGCGCCGAGTTCCGCTTGTTGGCGCCGGACATGCTCGGTTTCGGCTTTTCCGACAAACCGCAGCAGATCGACTACAGTTTCCCCCTGCAGGCGGATCTTTGCGAAGCGGTGTTGGCCTCACGCGGGATAGATCGCTTTCAGGTGCTCGCCCACGACTATGGCGACACGGTCGCGCAGGAACTCCTGGCCCGCCGGGTGGCCGGCACGAGTGCTGCAGGGTTGGATGCTGTCTGTTTTCTCAATGGCGGGGTGTTCCCCGAATGTCACCAGCCGCGCCCGATCCAGACACTGCTTGCCGGCCCGTTCGGTCCGCTCTTGAGTCGTCTCATCGGCAAGGGTCAGGCGCTGCGCAGCCTGGCTCGCGTATTCGGTCCCGAGACCCAACCGGACGCAGCAGACCGGGACGTGCTATGGCAGCTAATAGACCACGGCGGCGGGCGACGGATTATGCCGCGCCTGCTGGGTTATATCCGCGAGCGCGAGATCAATCGGGACCGTTGGGTGGGAGCGCTGCTCGAGAGCCCGCTGCCGCTGATGTTTATCGATGGACTGCTCGATCCGGTCTCTGGCCGAAACATGGTCGATCGCTGGCGGGACCTGCTGCCCGGGACCCCGCTGGTGGAGCTGCCGGAGGTCGGACATTATCCGCAGCTCGAAGCGCCGGACGAAGTGCTGGCGGCCTGCCTGCCGTTTTTTCGCGCCCATCGTCACTAGCGCTCGCGACAAAGCCGCGGATGCGCCGCACGCAGACCACGCAGGCCCAGACCACGCTGTAGCGTGAGCTGCAGACCAAGTTGTCGCGTGGCACCACTCCCGGCCGGCGCGTCTGGATCCAGATAGATACCGGTCAACAGATCGCGCCAAAATCCGGGGCAGGCAATCAGTCGCGCCCTCAGGCGGTCCTTCAGACTGGGCACAAGTATCGGTAACGCCGCCAGGTCCAGACTGGCGAGCGGACGGCAGAGCATGCCCGGGATGCCGTAAAGGAGGCGCGCGAGAAAGGGATCGCGAGCCGCGACTCCGCGCAACGCAGCGAGCGCGATGACCAGAAATTGATTGGTCTCCTGGTCCGCATCTCGCCAGTGGGCGACGCCAGGCTCTGCCACGCGACGCCCGAGCAGCGCGACCCAATCTTCTTCTTGTTCGAAACCGAGACTGAACAGCGCGAACGGACATCGGCTCAACTGTCCGAGTTCATGCAGCGTCAGCGACGCGATGGTCGCCGTCGCAGCGGCGCCGAGACCAAAACCGGCGGTTGCGCCAGACTCTATGCCGTGCCGGCGGATCAGGGACAGGAAAACGCGGTTGGTTCCACTGATTTCGTCCCGGGTTCTCTCATCGATGCCGAATTGTTCCATGTCCCCGTTCCCCATCCCTGATCGATACCAATGCTCGAGAGCATTGTCCCGCCAGCCAGGCTGACCCGCTAACCGGGCTTTCCTGCCGCTTGAGCCAGTTTTTCTGACGGCGGTCATTTCCCGCTGATCTGGTCAAAAATGCAGCTTGAACTCCTTATATGGGCTTGATATACCATATCTGGTACATCAACAACAAGGGGGAGAGAGACAAATGCGTCATACCGATAATCGCTATGCTGGCGAACAGGCGAAGTTTGATCTGGCTGTCAGGCTGATCGCACACGAAGCCCGTACCCACATCATTGCGCGCTGCACCGGGTTTTCCCAGGACCGGATCAGAAAGCTCTACGGCACGTATTTCCGCAACGGCGACGCAGGCAAGGTACGCCGCCAGCGCGGCAAGTCACCGTCCAGCGTCGCGTTCTTTGTGCGCAACGCAACGGTGCAGACGGAGGCGAGTACGCTGGCCAGCCTGTTCGCCCTCTTCGGTCTGATCCGGATCGACCGGACATTGCACATCCGTTTGCTCGGCGATACCTGCGGACTGGAATTCGGCCGCCGCCTGTGCCGGGCCTACGAAGTGTATCTGTCTCTCCATCCGCGGCGCCGGGTGTCATTCGAGCACGCCTGGAGCCTGCTGCTGGCGCTGACCGAACGCGGCGAGCTGCTGCTGGCCGATTGCGGGCGCTGCGGCAATATCTATGTGCATGATGTGCTGGCGATGGATCGAGGCCGCTGCCCGCCTTGCCGTCGGAGACCGCGTGCTCGCACGCCGCCCAAGGACTTACAATAGGCGGCCCGTGAGTCCCGGAGAGGAGCCAGACCTTGGACATTTTGACTGCCGACATTTGCGATGACTACGCCGATCAGGTCGAAGTGGCCGAGCCTATCCTGCGTCCGTTCGGCGGCAGAACGCGCTTCCACGGCTCCGCGGTAACCATCAAGGTGCATGAGGACAACGTGCTGGTGGCGGAGGCCGTATCCGGCCCCGGCGAAGGCCGGATACTGGTGGTCGATGGCGGAGGCTCCGGTCGTTGCGCGCTGTTGGGAGGCCGCCTGGCCGGGCTGGCCGCGGAAAATGGCTGGAGCGGTGTGCTGATCAACGGCTGCATCCGCGATAGCGCGGAGATAGTGGACATGGATGTCGGCGTGCTGGCGATGGGCACTCATCCGTTAAAGAGCCGCAAGAACGGTGATGGTCAGCTCGGCAACTCGGTGAGCTTCGCCGGCGTCACCATCCGTCCCGATGACTATATCTACGCCGACGAAGACGGCTGGCTGGTGGCCCACGAACCGCTGCACCAGGAGGCCTGAGCTGTCCCGGTGAACGGTCTCCGCCCACCGAATCTGCTCGCCTCCATCGGCGTCGACCGCCTTGGCCATCGCCGGGCGGAGGCCGGCTGGGTCCGGCAAGTGCTGCGTGAGGGGCGGGTCGATTATCTCCCGGTCCAGGGCAGCCGCAACCTGGTCCGCGTCGCCGGTGCGCCGCAGCCGGTGCGCATCGGACCGGCCGATTTGGCCCGCTTCGGCGCCAGCCATGAACAAGCCATCCTGCTGGGCATGCAGGATCAGCGGCTGCTGTTCGCGGTTGCGGTAGAAGACCAGATCACGGCACCGGCGGATCATGCCTTCTACGGCCTGCGACGTCTCGCGCAACAGTTATCCCGAGACGAAGCAGGCCTGCTCGCCTATGCGCGCGCCATGGTGCTGTGGCACGCCAGTCACCGATTTTGCTCCGGCTGCGGGTCCACTACACGGGCGGTGGACCGAGGCCATGCCCGCCTCTGCGAACACGCAGACTGCGGCATCCGCCATTTCCCGCGGGTCGATCCAGCGGTCATCGTGCTGGTGACTCGCGGCGACCGATGTCTGCTCGGGCGTCAGCCTGACTGGCCTGAAGGTCGCTATTCCACGATCGCGGGCTTCGTGGAACCGGGTGAGAGTCTCGAGGACGCGGTCATGCGTGAAGTTTACGAGGAGACCGGCATCCGCAGCGCCGATGCCCGCTATCATTCTTCCCAGCCCTGGCCCTTCCCCTCCTCGCTGATGCTGGGCTACACCGCAAGCGCGGTGGATGACGAGATCTCTCTGGTGGATGGCGAACTGGAACACGCCCGCTGGGTAACCCGGGACGACATCGCCAGCGGCGCGATATTGTTGCCTACACCCATGTCCATCGCTTATGCGCTGGTCCGGGACTGGTACGAAGCGGCCGACGGCCGGGATCTGGAGCGCGATGCCGGAGACCATCAAAAACCGTGGCGCTGACACAGCTGAGACTGATGCACCGTGGGCCAACTCATGGCAGCGGAAACAGTGCGCCCGGGTGCTGCGTCTGACATGTGTCTGCTTGTCTTTGCGTGGCAAAGCCACCCGCGTTACTCGCTGATCCTTGCGGGCAACCGGGACGAATTCCATCAGCGCCGGGCGGCACCCGCAGACTGGTGGCAGGCCGAGCCCGCGGTCCTCGCCGGCAAGGATCTTGCGGCCGGCGGCACCTGGCTCGGCGTGTCCCGCGGTGGTCGGGCGGCGGTAGTAACCAATTATCGCGAGGCACCCACGGCGGAACCCGCTCAGCTCAGCCGGGGCGAGCTGGTGCCAGGCTTTCTGCGCAGCTCGGCGTCGCCGCGCGACTGGAGCGGAGCAGTCGAGGGTGAACGCTTTGCCGGATTCAACCTGTTGCTGTTCGATGCCAGTGGCGGACACTACCTGAGCAATCGCGGCCAGCGGGATACGCTTATCGAGCCTGGCGTTCATGGTCTGAGCAATCATCGACTCGACACGCCGTGGCCAAAGCTGGTTGCGGCGCGCGATCGGTTTGCGCTCACGATCGAGGCGGATCCGGTGGATGCCGACCGACTGTTCGGGATCCTGTCGGACCGACGGCAGGCGGACGCGGCCACGCTGCCCGACACCGGTGTGCCGGAAGAATGGGAGCGACTTCTCTCTGCCGCCTTTATTGTGCATCCTGCGTACGGCACACGCGCCAGCACCGTGCTCACGATCGAACATGACGGGCGCGTCTACTTCGAGGAGCGCCGCTTCAATGCGAGCGGTGAGGCTACCGGCAGCTCCCGTTTCGAATTCGACATCAAGAATTGGCGAATGAACAACAATGACTGAGATCGACATGCAAGAACGCGAGCCCAGGCCCTGCGGCAGCTGGCCCTCACCGATCACCGCCGACGCCGTCGTGCGCCAGGGCATACGCCTGTTTCAGCCGCAATTCTCCGGCACCGACTTGTACTGGCTGGAGACCCGTCCGGACGAAGACGGGCGTACGGCCCTGGTCCGGCAGGCCGCGGACGGCACCAGGGAAGACGTGCTGGCGCAGCCGTTCAGCGTGCGCAGCCGGGTCCATGAGTATGGCGGTGGCGCGTATCGGGTGGCTGAAGACTATATTTTCTTTGTCGAAAACAGCGACCAGGGCGTCTATGCCATCGCCGATGACGGCGTGCCTCGGCGACTGACCAACGAGGCCACACATCGTCATGCGGACCTGCACTGGGACGCCACCCATCGCCGCATCGTCTGTGTATGCGAGGATCACAGCGGCGACGCTGAGCCGGTCAACATGCTGGTCGCGATCGAACCCAACGGACGCAAGACCGTACTCACTCGCGGCCGCGACTTTTACAGCTCGCCGCGGGTATCCGCCGACGGCCGACGTATCGTGTGGTTGTCCTGGAGCCATCCACAGCTGCCATGGGACGGGACCGAGCTCTGGCAGGCTCCGGTGGAGGACGATGGATCGATCGGCACGCCGAGGCAGATCGCAGGGGGCGCCGGGGAGTCGCTGTTCCAGCCGGAATGGGGCCCCGACGGCCGTCTCTACTTTATCTCGGACCGTAGTAACTGGTGGAACCTTTACGCCTGGGACCGCAACATCACTCTCCGCCTGACCGATTTCGAAGCAGAGATCGGTCTGCCGCAATGGGTCTTCGGACAATCCCTGTACGGCTTTCCGGAGCCCGGCCTGGTGGCCTTCGCCGCCACCCGTGACGGCCGCTGGGACGCCTTTTGTACCGAGCTGCCTTGCAGTCGTCCGCAGCCGCTGGCGACCGGTCTCGACGCCATCGACCATCTGGTAGCCAGTGACGGGCGCATCATCATGGTGGCGAGCAATCCGCACATCGCTCCGTCGCTGGTGGAGCTGAGGACCGACGGCACGCCCGAATTCCTGGTATTGACCAGCAACGGCGACGTCGACAAGGCCTGTATCTCGGAGCCGGTTTCGGTGCACTTCCCCACCGGCGGTGACGCCGAGGCCTATGGGCTGTTTTACGCCCCGGCCAATCCGCAGTGCGGTCCGCTTGCGGGCGAGCTTCCACCACTGATTATCCGCTGCCACGGCGGACCCACCGGTGCCACGTCAACGGCGCTGGATATGCGCACACAGTTCTTCACCAGCCGGGGATTTGGTGTCCTCGACCTAAATTATCGCGGCAGCACCGGCTACGGCCGCAAATACCGTCAGAGCCTCTACGGCCACTGGGGCGAAGCCGATGTCGAAGACGCGGTGGCCGGGGCACGCTATCTGGCCGATCAGGGTCTGGTCGATTTCGACCGCCTGCTGATCAGCGGTGGCAGTGCCGGTGGCTACACCGTGCTGTGCGCGCTGACTTACACCGACGCCTTCCGCGCCGGCGCGAGTTATTTCGGCATCGCCGATCTGGAGCGCATGTTCGAGACCACGCACAAGTTCGAGTCCCGTTACGACCACTGGCTGATCGGGCCCTACCCGGAAGCGAAGGAGATTTACAGACAACGCTCGCCGCTGCACCACGCAGACCGCATCACCAGCCCGGTAATCTTTTTTCAGGGCGCCAAAGACAAGGTGGTGCCGCCGGATCAGAGCCAGCTGATGGTCTCGGCGCTCAAGAGCAACGGTGTGCCGGTCGCTTATCTGGAGTTTGCTGACGAAGCGCACGGATTCCGGGAGGCGAGCGCGATCCGTCGATCATTGCTCGCCGAATACTATTTTTACTGCCGTATCCTCGACCTGCCGCTGCCAGAAGGCATCGAAATCGATATCGAGAATCTGAGCTGAGTCCGGCGCGCCAGGCGCTTGCGGTCAGCCAACAGCAAGGCGCTGGTTGAGCCAGTGACGGATATCGTCGATCTCCTCGGGACACACGGCGTGGGGCATCGGATAGCTATGCCATTCGATGGGATAACCCTGTTCCGCGAGGGATTCCCGGCTGCGTTCGCCAGCGAAGAACGGCACCACGGGATCCAGGGTGCCGTGGGCCAGAAACAGCGGCGTGTCCTCGTTGGCAGCGCTGCGCTCATGCGCCAGACGATCGGGCATCAGCAAATAGGTAGACAGCCCCATCACGCCGGCCAGGGTCTCAGGATATCTGAGCCCCAGATGCAAGGCGATGGCGCCACCCTGTGAAAAACCCGCCAGCACCACGCGCTCCGGCGGTATGCCGCGTTCAATTTCCTGCTCGATCAGTCGCGTCACGTACGCTGCGCTCTCCGCGATACCGGTCTGATCGCTTGGCGGGCGGCCATCGATGCTGACGATGTCATACCAGGCACGCATGGGCATACCGCCATTGATGGTGACCGGGCGCACCGGTGCATGGGGAAAGACGTAGCGCACATCGCCCGCCTCTGGCAGCACCAGCTGCGGCACGATGGGCTCGAAATCATGACCGTCGGCGCCCAATCCATGCAGCCAGATGACGGCTGCGCGGGGGTCCGGGCCAGTGGTCCGCTCGACGGTCTCCGGTTCGATCATCAACACTCCTGATGGGACATTTCCGGGGTTCCAAGGCTGTCAGTCCGGCGCAATCATACACAGGCTTGACTATCTATGCGCATTTCAGGTTCAATATGTGCATCTTTATTCGCCAGAGACTGATCGATGCCCACCGACCTCAACCAACAGATCGCCCGCCGGGAGGCGATTATCCAGATTCTCGGGGAATCCGAAATCACCCGCCAGGATGATCTGGTTCGGGCGCTGTCGAGCCGCGGACTGGACGCCACCCAGTCCAGCATCAGCCGGGACCTGAAGGAACTCGGCGTGGCCAAGGTCGGCGAGCGCTATGTGGCGCCTCAGAATGTCCGTGTCCCCGGCAACCCTCAGTTCCAGCTGCTGTCCGGCTTCGTCAGAGAGGTCGCGCCGGCGGGGCCCAACCTGACCGTCGTCCGCACCACCGTCGGTGCCGCACAGAGCGTCGCGGTGGCGTTGGATGATGCCGGCTGGTCTGAGATTGCCGGCACTATCTCCGGCGACGATACGATTTTCGTGGCCACGGCCACCCAGCGCCAGCAGCTTTCGCTGCTGGCGCGTCTCGACAACATCTTCCCGGGAGCGCGCAAGCCATGAGCAGCAACAATCCGATCCTCCTCGCCTACTCCGGCGGGCTGGATACCTCCTTCTGCGTGCCCTGGCTAAAGGAGACCTATGACCGTCCGGTGGTCACGGTGACCGTGGACACCGGGGGTCTGGACAGCGCCAGCACCGATGATCTTGCGCGTCGTTCCGCCGCGCTGGGCGCCAGGGAGCACGTCACCGTAGACGGTCGCGCAAGCTTCTTTGATCAGGTCTTGCGCTACCTGATCTTCGGCAACATCCGGCGCGGCCATCTGTATCCGCTGTGCGTTGGCGCCGAGCGCGTGATCCAGGCGCAAACCATGGCGCGGATCGCCTCTGAGCTCGGCTCTGACACGGTCGCCCATGGCTGCACTGCCGCCGGCAACGACCAGGTGCGGTTCGAAGTTGCGTTGCGCACGCTCAATCCGGACTTGCACATCCTGGCCCCGGTCCGCGACAACACCTGGGCGCGCGCCGATCAGCTGGCCTATCTGGAAAAACACGCGCTGCCGATGCCCCCCGGGGGCGGCGCGTATTCCATCAATCGCGGACTGTGGGGCGTCACCATAGGCGGCCGCGAGACTCTCGGTTCTTCGGAGTCGATCCCCGAATCCGCCTGGGAGCTGAGCCAGGGCGCATTCGACACGCCGCGGGCGGCGGAACGCCATGTGTTGAGCTTTGATGCCGGGGTGCCGGTCGCCCTGGATGGCGATGTCCTCGACTGCATCGCCCTGCTCGAGGCACTGGAAGCGCTGGGCGCGCCTTTCGGTATCGGCCGCGGCATCCACCTGGGCGACACCGTGCTCGGCACCAAGGGCCGGGTCGCGTTCGAGGCGCCGGCCGCGGAGATCGTGCTGACGGCCCATCGGGAGCTTGAAAAACTGACCCTGAGCGGATCGCAGCAACGGCTCAAGGATCAGGTGGCAGCGAACTATGGTGAACTGGTCCATGTGGGCCAACATCTGGATCCGGCCTGCCGCGATGCCGAGGCGCTGCTGAGCTCCTCGCAGGCGCGGGTCAGCGGTGAGGTCAATCTGCTGCTGCGACCCGGCCAGGTGTTCGTCGAAGGGGTGGTCTCGCCCCACTCCCTGATGGCCGCCAGCCGTGGCGCTTACGGCGAAGCCGCCGGCGAATGGAACGCCAGCGACGCCGTGGGTTATTCGAAGCTGCTGTCCCTGCCGGGCATGCTGCACACCCGGGCCGCCTGAGCAGGACACGCGAATGATGAAATCACTGGTAGTGGACAAGATCGCGTCGGTTGCGGCTAGCTGCAAGCTGGGCCGGGAAGTACGGATTGCAGCCGAGATACCCTGCGAAGAAGGGGTGGTTGTCGCGGTCAAGGTGTTGAACAACAAGGCCAGCTACAACCAGCTGGAACTCACCTCGGGGCGCATGGCCCAGGTCAAGGCGGGCGATGTGGTGGTTGGCGCGCTGGGTCATCGGCATGCGCTGTTCGGCTATTCGGGTCATCTGCCCACCCGGCTGGCGCCCGGGGACGCCATCAACATCCTCAATCTGGGCGGCGTACTCGGCGTCTGTGACTCGGTCAACCCGGACCGTGGGCAGCCGTTCGAATGCGAAGTGCTCGGCACCGTGCTGCACTTCCCGTATCTGGGCGAACGCATCGGTCATCCGGCCCGGGTCGGCGAGAAGCCGCTTGAGAGTAAACCCGGGCTGGACACCAGGAATGTACCGGTGGTGGCACTGGCCGGCACTTGTATGGACTCGGGAAAAACCGCGGCGGCCTGTGCGATCATCAGCCGCTTTACCCATTGCGGGCTGCGTGTGGCCGCATTCAAGGCCACCGGGGTCTCGCTGCGTCGGGATGTGCTGGCGATGGAAGACGCGGGCGCCCGCGACACCGCGATATTTACCGATTTCGGCGTCGTCACCACCACCGAAGGATCGGGCCCTGCGTTGACGCGCTCACTGCTAAACGAGCTTGCC
>CAJHYD010000094.1_pt1 | contig 47840 bp, 41 predicted proteins | sample 9198701 | NCBI WGS metagenome assembly CAJHYD01 (sample SAMEA7708365, study PRJEB35096) | sediment metagenome | biome: marine neritic benthic zone biome [ENVO:01000025]; feature: sediment [ENVO:00002007]; material: shallow marine sediment [ENVO:03000034] sea grass bed [ENVO_01000059] ...
TCACCGAGTAGGGTTTGCGGCGCACTGCCTCGGTCAGATAACCGCCCTCCTCATAACCGACATAGCCGGGCGGCGCGCCGATCAGCCTCGCCACAGAGTGTTTCTCCATGAACTCGGACATATCGATGCGCACCATCGCGTCCGCGGAGTCGAACAGGAAGTTTGCCAGCGCCTTGGTCAGCTCGGTCTTGCCGACACCGGTGGGACCCAGGAACAGGAACGAGCCGATGGGGCGGTTCGGGTCCGCCAGACCCGCGCGGGATCGGCGGATGGCATTGGAGACCGTGACCACGGCCTTGTTCTGACCCACGACCCGGCGCTCGATAGCCTGCTCCATACGCAGCAGCTTCTCGCGTTCACCTTCGAGCATGCGTGAGACCGGGATGCCGGTCCACTTGGACACGACTTCGGCGACCTCCTCGTCAGTGACCTTGTTACGCAACAGTTGCGGGGCCTCACCCTCCTGCTGCGCGGCCTGCGAAAGCTGTTTCTCCAGCTCCGGGATGCGGCCATATTGCAGCTCTGACATGCGGCCCAGATCATTGGCGCGGCGTGCCGTGTCCAGCTCGAGACGGGCCCGTTCCAGCGCCTCCTTGATATGTGCGGCGCCCTCGGTGGCGGCCTTCTCGCTTTTCCAGATCTCATCCAGATCAGCGAACTCACGCTCCAGCTCGCCCAGGTCCTTTTCCAGGGCCTCGAGACGCTTGATCGAGGCCTCGTCCTTCTCCTTGCGCAGCGCCTCGCGCTCGATCTTCAGCTGGATGATGCGTCGTTCCAGACGATCCATCGCCTCCGGCTTGGAATCGATCTCCATGCGGATCCTTGATCCGGCCTCGTCGATCAGATCGATCGCCTTGTCCGGCAGCTGGCGATCCGAGATATAGCGATGGGACAGCACCGCTGCCGCGACGATTGCCGGGTCGGTGATCTCGACCCTGTGATGCACTTCGTAGCGCTCCTTGAGTCCACGCAGGATGGCGATGGTGTCCTCGACGCTGGGCTCGTCGACCAGCACCTTCTGAAAACGCCGCTCCAGCGCCGCGTCCTTTTCCACATACTGGCGATATTCGTCGAGCGTGGTCGCACCCACGCAGTGCAGCTCACCTCTCGCCAGGGCCGGCTTGAGCATGTTGCCGGCATCCATCGAACCCTCGGCCTTACCGGCACCGACCATGGTATGCAGCTCATCTATGAACAGGATTACCTGGCCTTCCTGGCGCGAGAGGTCGTTGAGCACAGCCTTGAGCCGCTCCTCGAATTCGCCGCGAAATTTGGCGCCGGCGATGAGCGCGCCCATGTCCAGCGACAAGATACGCTTGCTCTTCAGGCCCTCGGGCACCTCGCCATTGACGATGCGCTGGGCCAGGCCCTCGACGATTGCAGTCTTGCCGACGCCAGGCTCGCCGATCAGGACCGGATTGTTCTTGGTGCGACGTTGCAGTACCTGGACGGTGCGACGGATCTCGTCATCGCGGCCGATGACCGGATCCAGCTTGCCCTGTTCCGCCCGCTCGGTCAGGTCCACGGTAAAACGCTCGAGCGCCTGCCGCGTGTCTTCGGCGTTGGCGTCATCGACGGTCTTGCCGCCGCGCAGCTCCTCTATGGCTTTGTCCACCGCACCCTTGACCACCCCGGCATCGGCCAGCGTCGCCGCCAGCGGGCCGTTGTCTTCAAGTGCCGCCAGCAGAAACAGCTCGCTGGCGATGTACTGATCGCCGCGCTTTTGCGCCAGCTTGTCGGTCAGGTTGAGCAGGCGGTTCAGATCCTGGGACAGATGCACGTCACCACCGGCGCCCTCTACTGTGGGTAGGCGGTCCAACTGCTCGCCCAGACGCGAACGGAGTGCGTCCACCTTGGCGCCGGCACGGCTCAACAGATGACGCAGGGTGCCCCCCTGCTGATCCAACAACGCGATCATCAGATGCACCGGCTCGATAAACTGATTGTCCTGACCGAGCGCCAGGGATTGTGCATCCGCCAGCGCCAGCTGGAACTTGGTTGTCAGCTTGTCCATCCGCATGATCGCCTTCCCCTCGCTTGCTTACCCACCGGTAGATGGGGGGAAGCAGCGGCATTTTCAAGCTCGCCGCTTATCTCATTCGCGCCAGATCAGCGTCGCCATGCGACCACAAGATCCGTCTCGCCGAAAGGAAAAGAAACGCTGACTGTCCTCGAAGGTACAGGCCACGGCCGCGGTCACCGAAGCGACGCCCAGCGAGATCAGCCGGCGCCGGGCCAGCGCCTGCAGATCGGTATGCCAGCGGTCGCCCAGGCCAGCCCGGAAACACGCTGAAGCACCGTTATCGCTGGCCAGCAGCGCGTCCCGCACTTCCGGACCAACCTCGAAGCGCTCGACGCCGATGCAAGGACCGAGCCAGGCGATCAGCTCGGCCGCAGGGACCGCCATCGCGGCGACGGCCTGCTCGACGACGCCGGCTGCGAGGCCGCGCCAGCCGGCATGGACTGCACCGACGCGACTGCCGGCGTGATCGGTGAGCAGCACCGGCAAACAGTCGGCGGTCAAAACCGCGCACACTAATCCGGGGCCGGAGGCGACCGCCGCATCCGCCCGACAGGCTTTGCTTTGGACACGACCATTATCGAGGTTCAGCACCTCGATCCCGTGCTGCTGGTCGAGCCACACGGGTTCGTCAGGGAGGCCGGCCGACTGGCGCAGACGGGCGCGGTTCGCGCTGACCGCTGCCGGTTCGTCGCCCACATGGCGACCAAGATTGAAGCTGGCGTAGGGACCGGTGCTGACACCGCCCAGACGCGTTGTCGACAGGGCCCTGACCCCCGATGGCGCCGGCCACGCCGGTTGCACAAAACCCGGCTCAGACATCTGCGGATCTGGCGTCCTGGGTCAGGATGGTCAGCAACTGGCGGAAGTCCTGGGGCAGTTCGGCTTCAAAGGCCACGGTCTCACCGCTGGCCGGATGCTGAAACGCCAGACGCCGCGCGTGCAGAGCCTGACGCCTGAAACCACGCAGGCTGTCGATCAGCTCCGGGGTGGCACCGGCCGGCAACTGAAGACGTCCATAGACCGGATCGCCCAGCAGCGGATGCCCGGCATGGGCCAGATGCACCCGGATCTGGTGGGTACGCCCCGTCTCCAGACGGGCCAACAGATGCGTGTGCGCGCGGAAACGCCGGATGACTCGATAATGGGTCACCGCCGGCCGTCCACTGTTGCGCACCGTCATCCTCAACCGATCCACCGGATGGCGGCCGATCGGGGCATCGATGGTGCCGCCGGCGGTCAATACCCCCCGACAAACGGCTTCGTATTCCCGGCGCACGCTGCGCGCCTCCAGCTGGCGGACCAGCGCCGCATGGGCAGCCTCCGTCGCCGCCACGACCATCAGACCGGTCGTGTCCTTGTCCAGCCGATGGACGAGTCCGGCTCTGGGCACTTCGGCCAGGGCCGGGCGGTGATGCAACAGCGCGTTTTGCAGGGTTCCGGCCGGATTGCCTGCCCCTGGGTGGACCACCAGACCCGCCGGCTTATCGATGACCAGTACGTCATCGTCCTCCCAGACGATCGAGAGGGGGATCCGCTCCGGGGCGATACTCACTCTGGGCTCAGGCTCGGCGATCAGACGCAGCCGCTCGCCGGCGATGACCGGGTCCCGCGGCCGCCGCTGTTCACCGTTTACCGTCAGCTGGCCGCCCAGGATCCACTGCTTGAGCCGGCTGCGCGAGAAATCGGCGAACAGGTCAGCCGCGGCCTGATCCAGCCGGCGGCCACTTTGCTCTTCGTCGATCAGGGCGAAAAACTCGCGGTTTTCAGTGTTCAAGGGTCCTGTCCCAGGCTCCCGGCATGGGCCGATTGAGCCCTGAGTTTACGTTATAATCCGCCTCCGCCCCGATCACCTCACCGCCCTGGTAAATCATTTGGACCTCCGCCTGACCAAGCTCTCCCGCTCTATCCTGCTCGTGGTCTGCCTGGCCGTGGCGGCTGCCGGCTGCGCCTCAAAACGCGGTCGCACCGTCGACCCGAACGAAGACGCGAGGGAGATGTTCGAACGGGGCGAGCGGGCGCTTAATCTGGGTAACTTTGGCTACGCGGTGAGTAACTTCGAATACCTCACCGCCGTCTATCCGTTCAGCGAGTATGCGAAGCAGGCCCAGCTCGATCTGATGTATGCCTACTATCGAGCCGGCGAACCCGAATCCGCGCTGGAGGCGGCAGATCAGTTCCTGCTCGAGAACCCGACGCATCCGCGCATCGACTACGCTCACTACGTCAAGGGCCTGGTCAATTTTGAACGTAGGCGAGGTCCGATAGAGAAGTTGTTCCGGGTCGATCAGAGCCAGCGCCCGCAGGACAAGCTGGAATCCTCATACCGCAGCTTCTCGGTGGTCGCCAACCAGTTCCCCGACAGCGCCTATGCCGAGGATTCGCGCCAGCGGATGATCTATCTGCGCAACCAGCTGGCTCGCTACGAGATCCACATCGCCGATTATTATCTGCGCCGCGGCGCCTTTGTCGCCTCGGCGAACCGGGCCAGAAACGTGCTGCAGAGCTACCCGCAGTCGGAATCGGTGGTCCCGGCCCTGCAGATTCTGGTCTCCGCGTATCGCCAGCTGGGTCTGGAGCAACTGGCGGCCAGTTCCATGAGCGTGCTGCAGGAAAACTTTCCGGATCGGGCAGTGGCCTATGGTGAACGTGGCTCCAAGCCCGAGGGCACGCTGATCGAGCGCTTTATTCTGCGTCGAAACCTGAAGTGATCGGGTAGCGCCAGTCGCGGCCGAAGGCCCGGCGGCTGACACGGATGCCAGGCGGCGCCTGGCGGCGTTTGTATTCGTTCTGTTTCACCATCCCCAACACCCGGCCGACGATCGCGCGATCGAAGCCGCGGGCGACGATGTCATCGACTGAGCAATCCTCTTCGATAAAGGCGGACAGGATCGGATCCAGCACCTCATAGGGTGGCAATGAGTCGGTGTCCTTCTGTTCATGGCGCAGCTCGGCCGAGGGTGGCCGCTCGATGATGCGTGACGGGATCACCGCGCCGAGGCTGTTGCGATAGTCGGCCAGCTTGAACACCATGCTCTTGCTACAGTCCTTGATCGGCGCGAAGCCGCCCGCCATATCGCCGTAGAGCGTGGCGTAGCCCACCGCCATCTCGCTCTTGTTGCCGGTCGTCAACAGCATCAGGCCGAGTTTGTTGGAGATCGCCATCAGGATCATGCCGCGACAGCGTGACTGGATGTTCTCCTCGGTAACATCCTCCCCGCGACCGGCAAAGAGCTCCGCGAGCGCCTCATTGACCGAGCGGAATATCGGCTCGATGGAGATCACGTCATGGTGCACGCCCAGCCCGTCTGCCATAGCCTGGGCGTCCGACAGGCTGATTTCTGCGGTGTAGCGGGACGGCATCATCACTGTCCGCACGCGGTCCACACCCAGCGCGTCCACCGCGATGGCCAGGGTCAGCGCGGAGTCGATACCGCCCGACAGGCCCAAAACGACGCCGGGAAAGCGATGCTTGTTGACATAGTCGCGTACGCCCAGCACCAGCGCCTGATACACGCCGGACTCATCTTCAAGCACGGGCGCGATCGGGCCGGGAACGGGCCGCACTGCCGAATCTCTGGTCTCGAGTTCGACCAACTGCATCGCATCCTCGAATGCCGGAGCCCGCAGCACCACCTCGCCGTCGACGGCCACCACCATCGAGCCTCCGTCGAAGATCAGTTCGTCCTGGCCACCGACCATATTGCAGTAGATCAGAGGCAGACCGGTCTCCGCCACGCGCGCGCGGATCACGTCTTCGCGGCGTCGCTGACTGGTCGTGTCATAAGGCGATCCATTGATGACCAGCAGCACCTGCGCGCCGGCCTCTTGCGCTGCCCCTGCGGCGCCGCTGAGCCAGATGTCTTCACAGATGGTCACGCCGAAACGCACGCCGGCGATCTCCACCACGCAAGCCTTGTGCCCAGCCGTGAAGTAGCGTTGTTCATCGAAAACGCCGTAATTGGGTAACAGCCGCTTGCGATAATTCGCTGCCACGCGGCCTTCGGCAATCACCGCGGCGCTGTTATAGATGCGGTCATCCACGTACTCCGGATAACCCACCAGTACCGAGATGCCGGTTACCTCGGCGCATAACTGCTCGAGGGCGCGCCCTACGCTACGACGCATATTGCCGTGGAACAGGAGATCTTCGGGCGGGTAACCGCACAGGGCCAGCTCCGGGAACACCACCAGATCCGCGCCGAGCTGATCTCGAGCGGCCGCTACCTTCTGCAGGATCAGCGCGACGTTGCCCGCCACGTCACCGACGACGGGGTTGATTTGTGCGATGGCGACGTTGAGTGTCATGGGCCGGCCGGGCCGGAACCGTGCTCAGCTGTCGAAGCACTGGAGCATGGCGCTGCCCAGCTCCGCCGGCGATCTCACTGTCTGCACCCCGGCCGCCTCGAGCGCAGCGAATTTCTCCACCGCGGTGCCCTTGCCGCCGGAGATGATGGCGCCGGCATGACCCATGCGTTTACCGGGCGGCGCGGTGACGCCGGCGATGTATGCAACCACCGGTTTGCTCAGATTTGCGGCGATGTACTCAGCCGCTGCCTCCTCGTCGGTGCCACCGATCTCACCGACCATGATCACGCCCTCGGTCTGCGGGTCGCCCTCGAACAGCTCGAGACAGTCGATAAAGTCCATACCGCGCACCGGATCGCCGCCGATGCCGATACAGGTCGACTGGCCGAGGCCGTTGCAGGTGGTCTGGTAAACCGCTTCATAGGTGAGCGTGCCGGAGCGGGAGACGACGCCGATCTTGCCCGGCTTGTGGATAAAGCCCGGCATGATGCCGATCTTGCACTCACCAGGGGTGATAACGCCCGGGCAGTTGGGGCCGATAAGACGGCAATCGCGTTCGCGCAGTGCCGCCTTGACCCGCACCATGTCCATAACCGGGATGCCCTCGGTGATACAGACGACCAGGCCGATGCCCGCATCGGCAGCCTCGAGGATGGCATCGGCGGCGAATGGCGCCGGCACATAGATCATGCTCACATCAGCGCCGGTCTCGGCCACTGCGTCACTGACCGTATTGAACACCGGTCGGTCCAGATTAGTACTACCACCCCGCCCTGGCGTGACGCCGCCAACGAGCTGTGTGCCGTAGTCGATGCACTGCTGTGAATGGAAGGTGCCCTGCTGGCCGGTAAAACCCTGGCAGATGACCTTGCTGTCGCGGTTGACCAGAATGCTCATGATGTCTCCTCGTGATCCTTCAGGCCGCGACGACTTTGCGCGCCGCGTCGGTGAGATCCTCCGCGGCGACAATAGCCAGACCACTGTTGGCCAGCAGCTCTCTACCCTTCTCGACATTGGTGCCTTCAAGCCGGACTACGACCGGCACGCTGACACCGACGTCCTTTACCGCAGTGATCACACCCTCGGCGATCAGATCACAGCGCACGATGCCGCCGAAGATATTCACCAGGATCGCCTTGACGCCCTCATTGGACAGGATCAGCTTGAATGCCTCGGTCACGCGTTCGGCCGTGGCGCCACCACCGACGTCGAGGAAGTTGGCGGGCTCGCCGCCATGCAGCTTGATCAGGTCCATGGTCGCCATGGCGAGACCGGCGCCGTTGACCATACACGCGATATCGCCATCCAGAGAGACATAGTTGAGATCGTGCTCGCTGGCCTCGTTCTCCTTTTCGTCTTCCTGGCTGGGATCACGCCACTGCAGCAATCGCTTCTGTCGGAATAGCGCGTTGCTGTCCAGATTGATCTTGGCGTCCAGCGCCACCAGCCGGCCCTCTTTGGTTACGATCAGAGGATTGACCTCGACCAGGCTCGCGTCGCATTCGATAAACAACTTGTACAGGGCCTGGACCATGGCGGTGAACTCGCTGATCTGACTCTTCTCGAGGCCGAGCCCAAAGGCCAGCTTGCGAGCCTGATGGGGCATCAGACCCGCCGCCGGATGCACCGCGACGCGGAAGATCTTCTCCGGCTCGGTCGCGGCCACTTCCTCGATATCCATGCCGCCGGCGGCGGAGGCCATAAATACGACCTTTTCCTGGGCCCGGTCGATCAACAGGCTGAGATAGAGTTCGCGATCGATATCGGAGCCACTCTCGACCAGCACTGCGTTGATGGGCAGTCCTTCCGGACCGGTCTGATGGGTGACCAGACGCTGACCCAGCATGGCTTCGGCCGCTGCCCCTACTTCCTCCGGACTCCTGACCAGCTTGACGCCTCCACCCTTGCCACGGCCGCCTGCATGGACCTGAGCCTTGACCACCCACAGCGATCCACCCAACTCTTGCGCCGCCTTGACGGCCTCGTCCGCGGAATGGGCCGGGATGCCCCGTGGGACCGGGATGCCGTATTCGGCGAACAGCGTCTTGGACTGATATTCGTGCAGATTCATGGGGCCACCCGGTTACACATTGAGCTGCCGGAACATTGCGTCCGTGACGCCATCCGCAACGCCGACGACGGGAAAGAGTCGCCAGTCGCCGGAAACACGCGCCACGATCGGGGATCCGGGGAGAAATCGAGGCGCGTATTTTGGAGCAAAGCGATTGTTTAGGCAAAAGCGCTTGCCCCCCGCGGTTGACCTCTTAGAATGGCCCGGAGCATTTCAGCGGGGCATCGCCACCAACCATGCCGGCAGCACACGTGTCCACGGTCAATACCAAACAGTCGAATCAAGTGGAGGAGACCCGCGGCGCGGTGGCACCGGAGTTCGCCTGGCGGGTGCTGCGCCTGGTCAATATATTCCGGACCCTGGCTGCGGTGTTCCTGATGGCCATGTTCCTGCTGAGCCAGGATCCCCGCCTGATCGGCAATGCGAATCCGGACCTGTTCTTTATCACCGCCCTCGCCTATTTCGTCTGTGGCGCGCTAAACGACTTTGCTGTCACCCAGCGTTGGCCGTCGGTCATGGGGCAGAGTCTCGGACAGGCCATCGTGGACACCGCGGCATTGACCGTACTGGCTCACGCCAGCGGCGGTATAGAAAGCGGCATCGCCAATCTGCTGATTGTCAGTATCGGCGCCATCTCGCTGATCTGGTCGCGGTCGCGGGCAGTGGTGTTCGGCGCCATGGCGGCTATCGCGATCGTCTTTGAGCAATATCTGAGTATCCTGCAAGGCACCGCCACCCTGGCCGATTCGACCCCGGCCGGTGTACTCGGTGGCATCCTCCTGTTTATCTCCGTGGCCGCACACCCGCTCGCCCGGCGCATCCAGGAGAGCGAGAACCTGGCCCGGCAGCGCGGCATCGACCTGGCTAATCTCGGCCAGCTAAACGACTACATCATCCGCAATCTGCGCGAGAGCATCGTCGTCGTGGATGGCGACGATCGAGTACGCCTGATGAACGATGCGGCGGCCAAATACCTGGGTACGGATCGCGACCAGCGCGGCGTCTCGCTGGGCAGCATCTCTGCGCGTTTGCTGGAACTGGCTGCCGCCTGGCGGCGCGGCGAACGCGACGAGAATCCGTCGTCACCCTCGATCCTCGCCGCTGACGGCATCACCGTGATCAACCCGTATTTCGCGCCGATCGGTGAAGGCCAGACCGCGGCCCTGATTATCTTTTTGGAGGATGCATCGGCACTGGCAGAGCGCGTGCAGCAATCCAAGCTGGCCGCGCTGGGCCGGCTGTCCGCAAGTATCGCCCACGAGATTCGCAACCCGGTGGGCGCGATGAGTCACGCCGGCCAGCTGTTGAGCGAGAGTGATGCGCTGGGCCAACAGGATCATAAGCTGACCGAAATTATCGAGACCAACGCGAGGCGGGTCGGCGCCATCATCGATAATGTGCTGCAGCTGTCTCGCCGCGACCATACCAGCCCGGAGCGAGTCGATCTGGTGCCATGGATCGAGACCTTTGCCAACGAGTTTACGACCACTGCCCAGATCCCCCGTGATCGGCTGGTGGTTGTGGGCACGGCCAGCTCGGTCGAGGTGCAGGTCGATCCGAGTCACTTGCACCAGGTGGTCTGGAACCTGTGCGAGAACGCGCTGCGCTACGGCATGGCGATGGACAATCCGGACGGCACCATCGAATTGGTCTGTGGCCGCCGCCTGGCCAACGACCGGCCTTTCCTGGAGATCCGTGACCGGGGCCCCGGCATCCCCGACGCGACCCGGGATCGTATTTTCGAGCCGTTCTTCCGCGGCGCGGCCGCCGAGCGCTCGGGCTCAGGCCTGGGACTGTTTATCTCGCGTGAATTGTGTGAGTGCAACCGCGCAGCTCTGGTCTACGAACCGCGCGCCGAGGGTGGCAGCATCTTCCGTATCATCTTTGCCGACCCCCAGCGCTGGGAGCCCTGATCGATGGACAAACCACTGGTCCTGGTCGTCGATGACGAACCGGATATCCGCGAACTGCTCTCGATCACCCTGGAGCGTATGAAGCTGCGGGTCGAGACCACCGAGGACCTGAACAGCGCACGCAAGATGCTCGATAGTGGCCGGTTCCAGTTGTGCCTGACCGATATGCGGCTGCCCGATGGCGACGGTCTTGAGTTGGTCGAATGGATTCAGAAGAATCATTCCGGCATCCCGGTAGCGGTTATTACGGCCCACGGCAACGTGGCGACCGCGGTACGCGCACTAAAGATCGGCGCCTTCGATTTCGTGTCCAAGCCGGTCCAGGTGGGCGACCTGCGCAAGATCGTCGATACCGCGCTCCGGCTGGAACGGCCGGAGACCGGCGCAGACGGCGACACGCCGCTGATTGGTGGATCCCGCAGCATGGCGGACCTGCGAACCATGATCGCCAAGGTGGCGCGCAGCCAGGCGCCAGTGCATATCACCGGGGAATCCGGCACCGGTAAGGAACTGGTGGCACGGCTGATCCATGACAGCGGTCCGCGCGCGAATGCCCCTTTTGTGCCGGTGAACTGCGGCGCGATCCCGGCCGAACTGATGGAAAGCGAGTTGTTTGGCCATCGCAAGGGCAGCTTTACCGGTGCGACCGAAGACAAGGAGGGCATGATCCGCAGCGCCGAAGGCGGCACGCTGTTGCTGGACGAGATCGGCGATCTGCCGCTGCATATGCAGGTCAAGCTGCTGCGCGTCATCCAGGAGAGATCGGTACGGCCGGTCGGCGAGAACCGGGAGCTGCCGGTTGATGTGCGCTTCGTGAGCGCCAGCCACCGGGATCTGGGCAGCATGGTGGCCCGGGGCGAATTCCGCGAAGACCTGTTCTACCGGCTCAACGTCATCGAGTTGCGCGTGCCGCCGTTGCGCGAACGGGAGGGCGACGTACTGCTGCTGGCCGACAACATCCTCGCGCGGCTGGGCTCGGCCATGCACCTGCCCACGCCCACGCTGACCCGCGCAGCGCGCAAAAAACTCAGGCAACACAGCTTTCCCGGCAACGTCCGGGAACTCGAGAATATATTGGAGCGGGCGCTGACCTTGTGCGAAGCAGGGCGGGTCGACGCCGACGATATACAGCTGCGCGCGCCTCAGGCAGCCGGCGCCGAAGGACCAGAATCCGCGCTATCCGGAGACGGGGGCCTGGGATCGCAGCTGGAAGACGTCGAGCGGGAGGCCATCGTCCAGGCGCTCGAGCAGACCCGATACAACAAGACGGCGGCCGCCAAGCTGCTCGGGATCAGCTTCCGCGCGCTGCGTTATCGGATAAAGAAACTGGGTCTGGAGTAGAAAAACGGCCGCCGCAGCTGACAAATTTTGTCACTTTGTGACTTTGCCTGCCGTAATGGAGCGCTCCGGCATGAACGCCCTAGCCGCCCGTTTTCGCAATAAGCCTTTAAAAATCCGAGCGTTAGATGTAAAGCGTCAAAGCTGGCACGTCATTTGCTCTCTTCATCTGGACAGGCGATACGTCGCCGAAAACCTGACACCCCCAGCGAGGAAACAGCAGATGATGAAGAAACAACAGGGCTTTACCCTTATCGAACTGATGATCGTCGTAGCGATCATCGGCATTCTGGCCGCGATCGCGATCCCGGCCTATCAGGACTACACCGTGCGCTCGAAGGTGACTGAGGGCGTCAACATGGTGGCTGCCGCGAAGACGTCGGTGGCGGATGCCTGGAACTCCCTTGGCTCCATGCCTGCCGACGCGGACGAGGCCGGCCTGGGTGCCGCCGCCGACTACGCGACCCAGTACGTGGACCAGATGGCTTACACCCAGGATTCTGCCACTGAAGGAACTCTTGAAGTGACGTTCAACGGCACCGCGCTCGGTATCACCGGCACGCCGACGATCGCGTTTCAGGGCACCGCTGACGCCAACGTCGGCAAGGTTGAGTGGACCTGCGCCGGTGGCGATCTGGACAACAAGTACCGTCCGGCCAACTGCCGCTAAAGTGCGAATGCTGCCAATCTGCCCACACGCCTGATCCTCCCCCCGGACCTTGCGTGCCCCCTCCCCCCAATCGGGCATGATCGGTAGATAGCCAAGGGCGCCGTTCCTCAGGGAACGGCGCCCTTTCTCATTTTGTGCGCCAGGTCCGTTTGCGATATGGATTATGTGAGGTAGACTTCAAAGCCGTATCAACCCCGATAAGGGATGTCGGCGCCCAGTAATTTCAGGAACATACACCCGGGTCTTGATTGTCACCCGCGGTTACACAGGCTTAGAGAGCGCAGCTATGGTGGCCACCGTCACAGATCTCAATCTCCGCGGGCTCCCACGCCGTCTGGTGCAGGACGGGATAGTGGAAGAAGCCGCTCTGGAGACCGCCGGCGCGGAAGCCCGCAAAGAGAAGGTCTCGCTGGTCTCCTATCTGGTTGACAAGCAACTGGCCAATCCCAGGGATATCGCCGCCGCAGCCTCGCATGAATTTGGCGTGCCCATCGTCGACCTCGAGGCCATGGATCTGGATCTGGACGTGGTCCGGATGGTCGATCAAAACCTGCTCAGCAAACATCGGGTGCTGCCGCTGTTCAAGCGGGGACGGCGTCTGTTTGTCGGCTTGTCCGATCCCACTAATCTGCCGGCAGTGGACGAGATCAAGTTCCAGACCAGCCTGGCGGTCGAGGCGGTGGTGGTCGAGGACGACAAACTTCGAGCCGCCCTGGATCGCGCGCTGGAGGCAGCTGACACCACTTTCGAGTCCCTGGAGGACGACGACTTCGATCTCGACAACCTGGACGTCAGTTCCGGGGATGATGAGCCGGGCGAGGACATCACGCGGGCTGACGTCGAAGATGCGCCGGTGGTGCGTTTCGTCAACAAGGTTTTGTTAGACGCGATCAAGAAAGGCGCATCGGACGTCCACTTCGAGCCCTATGAGAAGAGCTTCCGGGTGCGCACCCGTATGGACGGCGTGCTCAAGGAAATCGCGCGGCCGCCGGTCGCCCTCTCCGGCAAAGTCGCCGCACGCCTCAAGGTGATGTCGCGGCTTGATATCGCCGAGCGCCGCGTGCCGCAGGACGGCCGCATCAAGATGAAGCTGTCCAAGAACCGGGCGATCGACTTCCGTGTCAGCACCTGCCCGACTCTGTATGGCGAAAAGATCGTGCTGCGTATCCTCGATCCCAGTAGCGCCAAAATGGGTATCGACGCGCTGGGCTACGAGGACTTTCAAAAGGATGCCTATGTCGAGGCCCTGTCGAAGCCGTACGGCATGATCCTGGTCACGGGCCCCACCGGCAGCGGTAAGACCGTGTCTCTTTACACGGGTCTGAATATCCTCAATACGGAAGACCGGAATATCTCTACCGCCGAGGATCCGGCGGAAATCAATATGCCTGGGGTAAACCAGGTTAACGTCAATCCGAAGGTCGGGCTGACCTTCGCCTCGGCGCTCAAGGCGTTCCTGCGCCAGGATCCGGACGTGATCATGGTCGGCGAGATCCGTGATCTCGAAACGGCCGAAATCGCGATCAAGGCAGCCCAGACGGGCCATCTGGTGCTGTCGACGGTACACACTAATGACGCGCCAAAGACCCTGACCCGCATGGTGGACATGGGGGTCAAGCCCTATGCCATCGCGTCGTCCGTCAGTCTGATCATCGCCCAGCGTCTTGCACGGCGTTTGTGCAGCAACTGCAAGCAGCCAAAGGAGATCCCTGCCGAGGCCCTGCTTGCGGAAGGCTTCACCCAGGAGCAGATCGACTCGGGCATCCGCGTCTACGCCCCTGTGGGCTGCAACCAGTGCACGGATGGTTACAAAGGGCGCGTCGGTATCTATCAGGTGATGCCGGTGACCGAGCAGATCGGCCGCATCATCATGGAAGGCGGTAACGCGATACAGATCGCGGACGTGGCCACGGAGGACGGGATCTGGGATCTGCGCCGGGCGGGCCTGCAAAAAGTCATCAACAGCCTGACCAGTCTGGAAGAGATCAACCGCGTCACTATCGATTAGACGAGTCCGGCCGGCCAGTCATGGCGCGGCATTGACGATATAGCAAAGGCGAGCACCTCATGGCAGAAACCGCAGCCAAACAGTACCCCTTCAACTGGGTCGCCAAGGACGTCCGCGGCGCCCAGATCAAAGGCAAGTCCATGGCAGCCAACGAAGCGGCTGTGCGCGCGACGCTGCGCCGGCAGGGGCTGGTGCCCACGAGCATCCGCAAGCAAAGCCAGCTGCTCCAGTCACAAAGGAAGATCACGACCGAAGATATCTCTATCTTCAGCCGTCAGCTGGCGACCATGATGGCGGCCGGCATTCCGCTGGTGCAGGCCTTCGATATCGTCGGTGCGGGACACGAAAACCCGAGCATGCAGCGGCTCATCATGAACATCAAACAGGACATCGAGGGCGGCTTGACGCTGGCTGAGGCGCTGGCCAAACATCCGATGCAGTTTGACGAGCTGTTCGTCAACCTGGTCAACGCCGGCGAGCAGGCCGGTGCGCTCGAGACCCTGCTGGACAAGGTCGCCACCTACAAGGAAAAGACCGAGGCGATCAAGAAAAAGATCAAGAAAGCGCTCACCTACCCGGCGGCCGTGGTCGGTGTCGCGATCATCGTTACGACGATCCTGTTGATCTACGTGATCCCGCAGTTCGAGAGCCTGTTCTCGGGCTTTGGTGCGGACCTGCCCACATTTACCCGCACCGTGGTGAATCTCTCATTGTTCGTGCGGACCAAGGGCTGGATGATCCTGGCCGTGTTCATTGCCGCCGTCTGGACCTTTGCCTACTTCCGCAAGCGCTCGCGCGGCTTCAATCGTCTGATCGATAGGATAACGCTGAGGCTGCCGATCATCGGTGACATCATGCGCAAGGCCGCCATCGCGCGCTTCTCGCGAACGCTGTCGACGATGTTTGCCGCTGGCGTGCCGCTGGTCGAGGCGCTGGAGTCGGTGGCCGGCGCAACCGGTAACATTGTCTACCAGGAAGGGGTCCTCGGTATCAGGGAAGAAGTCGCCACGGGTCAGCGCCTGCAGCGCTCGATGGAGATGACCGATCTGTTCCCGAACATGGTGATCCAGATGGTGGCCGTGGGTGAAGAGTCGGGCTCTCTGGACGAGATGACCGGCAAAGTCGCCGACTTCTATGAAGCCGAGGTGGATGCTGCCGTCGACTCCTTGAGCAGCCTGCTTGAGCCGATGATCATGTCCATCCTCGGCGTTCTCGTCGGCGGTCTGGTGGTGGCCATGTACCTGCCGATCTTCAAGATGGGCACCGTCATCTAGACAGCCGGATGCCGGCCGGCCCAGGGGTTGGGCGCCGGCCGCTGAGCCGCATACGCGGGAAGGACGAGTGTGCAAAGCCTTGCGTTTCTCGGCGACCAGCCAGCCATTTTCGTCTCTCTGATATTTATCCTTGGACTGCTGGTCGGCAGCTTCCTGAATGTGGTCATCCACCGGCTGCCGCTGATGCTGCAGCGTGACTGGCGGGCCCAATGCGCGAGTCTGCTCGACCAGCCGGCGCCCACTGAAGAAACCTACAATTTGGTCGTGCCCCGCTCCGCATGCCCGCATTGTGGCCACGTCATCGGCGCGCTCGAGAACATACCGGTGCTCAGCTATCTGGCGCTGCGTGGCCGCTGTTCGGCTTGCAAGGCGCGGATCTCACCGCGCTATCCCCTGGTCGAAGCACTCACCGCCGCGCTCTCCGCCGTCGTCGCCTGGCATTTCGGGCCGGGCTGGGTCTGCGTGTTTGCGCTGATCGTGACCTGGTCACTGGTGACACTGACCGTCATCGACCTGGATCACAAACTGCTTCCCGACATCATCACCCTGCCCTTGTTATGGCTTGGCCTGCTGGTCAGCCTGTTCGGACTGGCCTGGGAAGGCCGGCCGGCGTTCGCTGATCTGCGCAGCGCCGTTATCGGTGCGGCAGCGGGGTATCTCTCCCTGTGGCTGCTTTATCACGCCTTCCGGCTGCTGACCGGCAAGGAAGGCATGGGTTATGGCGACTTCAAGCTACTCGGCGCGCTCGGCGCCTGGCTGGGCTGGCAGGGTCTGCCACTGACCATCCTGTTGTCGAGCGTGGTGGGAGCGGGTCTGGGCGTGGCACTGATCATCGCCGGCAAACGGGACAGCCAGACCCAGATTCCGTTCGGACCGTATCTGGCCGCGGCCGGCTGGGTTGCGATGCTCTGGGGAAACGACATTACCCACGCCTATCTGTCCTTCTCCGGGCTCGACTAGGTCCATGTCTGCGCGTCCAGCTGCTGCGCGCCGGTCGATGATCGTCGGCCTGACCGGTGGTATCGCGTCGGGCAAGACCCTGGTGGCCGAGTGCTTCGCCGCACGTGGGGTCACGGTGCTGGATACCGATGTCATCGCCAGAGACGTCGTCGCACCTGGCTCGCCGGGTCTGGGCGAGATCCGCGACGCGTTCGGCGATGGGGTGCTGGCGCAGGATGGCGCACTCGATCGGGGACGCCTGCGCAAACAGGTATTTGCCGATCCCGCGGCCAGACGCAGGCTGGAAGCCATCACCCACCCCCTGATCCGGCGGGAGCTGGAATGTCGCGCGGCAGCGGCCGGCGGCGCCTACCAGATCCATGTGATCCCGCTGCTGGTCGAGGCGGGTCTGCAGGATCAGGTCGACCGCGTACTGCTGGTGGACTGCCCGGAGACGCTTCAGATCAGCCGCTTGCGAGCCCGGGATGGCGAAACCGAAGCAAGCGCCCGCCGGATACTCGCCGTCCAGGCTTCCCGGGAAGACCGCCGCTCCGTTGCCGATGACATCCTGCTCAATGCGGGTGATCGGTCTGTGCTGACGGACGCCGTGGACACGCTGGACCAGGCATATCGACGTCTGTCCGCTGCTGGCGAATACGGCAGCCCGGGTCTGCGTTTGCCGTAGGCCCTGCTGCTGATGGAGAATGGTCGGATGAGTTCGAGACCCGCCGACGTTCAGAATCCGGACCAGGCGGCCACCATGGTCACCTACGAGCAGCCGTTGTCTGAGCGGATGCGCACCTTCCTGCGGCTCGAGTTCCTGGCCCAGCAGACCAATCATCATTCCCTGGATCCCGCCTCATGGAGCAGCCGGGCCGCGATCGCCAGCCTGCTCGAGATCCTCACTATCCTCGGTCGCGGCGACCTGCGCGCCGATGCGATGAAGGAACTCGAGCGCCAGGCGTCGACGATGGAGATGTACGCGAATACGCCGGGGGTGGACAGGAAACGGCTGGACTCGCTGCTGGAGCGCGTAACCAAACTGCGCGCACGCCTGTCAGAATCGGGCGCCCAATACGCCCAGCCGTTGAAGGAGTCGGAGTTTCTCAGCGCGATCAAGCACCGCAGCGCGATCCCCGGCGGCACCTGCGAATTCGATCTGCCGGATTTCAAACACTGGCTGAATCTCCCCTATGAGGACCGCGTCAGTGACTTCCAGATCTGGTTCTCCGCGATCAAGCCACTGTGCGACTCGGTCTCACAGTTGCTATGGATGACCCGTGAGAGTTCTCCGGGCGAACCGCAGCAGGCACGCAAGGGACTGTTTCAGCATTCCATCGAGCGCGGCGCTCCGAGCCAGCTGTTGCGCGTGTCGCTCCCTGCGCCTGCCGAGGTATATCCGGAGATCAGTGGCAGTCAGCACCGTTTCACGATCCGCTTCTATAACTGGAGCGGGATCGAGCGCCGACCGGTCCAGTGCGGCGACGATGTGGAATTCCTTCTCGCCTGCTGCTGAGCTGCGAGCTGCTACCCGATGTCTGCGCAGGGATCGACCTTCCGAGTCACGTGCCCCACCTGCGGCAGCAGCGTGCCCTGGGATGCCACAGCCGTATGGCGCCCGTTTTGTAGCGAACGGTGTCGATTGCTGGATCTGGGTGCCTGGTTTACCGAAGAGCGCAGCATCCCTGTTGCCGGGGAGCAGGCAGAATCCGATTCCGTCGACGCGGACACCGATCGGGACTGAGACCTCCGGCACCAGAACTAACCCTCATTCCCAAAGCGCGCTGATGGCCGCCACGCCCTGCGCACCGTGACGCCAGGCGGGTGCCAGCATGGTTTGCACCATCCCACCGATAGCGAAGACCGGCAACGGCAACGGCTCGGTCAATTCCGCGAACCGTTCCCAGCCGATGCAGGGTGCGCCGGGATGGCTGGCCGTGGCGAGCACCGGACCGAGGACCGCATAGTCAGCGCCAAGACGGACGGCCTCGGCCAGTTCTTCCCGATCATGGCAGGACATGCCCAGCCATTGGGCTTCCGGCTTCGAAGCTGCTGTCAGATCCCGCCAGCAGCGCACCGGCAGATGGATTCCGTCCGCACCGGTAGCCGCGATCACGGACATCACACGGTCCGGTTCGCCGTTGATCACCACTGGCACCGCACGTGGCCGGCAGTATTCGATAGCGCTCGCCGCAAGCGCGCCGAGTTCGCGCTGATCGGCCCACGGCGCCCGCAGCTGGACCAGGGTGGCACCGCGCTCGACCACGCGCGCCACGCGTCGACGGAAGTCCGGAAGATCCTCGTAACGCCCGGTCACCGCGCATAGAGAGCCGAGAGCCAGGGCGCTCAGTATGGGGCGGTCGGCGGGCAATAACGGCTTGCGGTCCAGCTCACCCGGCGCCACCCAATCCAGCGCCTGGCCCTCCAGCCCGCGCGCCTGACCCTCGAATCGCAGCACCCGCCATACGTCCAGATCGATCTCCCGGTCCGGGTAGACATGTCGATAGCGGATCAATGGGCGCGCCTCCAGCAGGCGCAGACCGAGCTCTTCACGCAGCTCGCGATCCAGCGCCGCGAGTCGGGACTCACCTGGATCGAGCTTGCCGCCCGGAAACTCCCAGGCATCGGCCATGTGCTTGCCAGGCGGGCGCTGGCAGATAAGCACCCTGCCGTCGGCGTCATTGAGGACCCCGGCGACGACGTGCAGCGTCGGCAGCGGTCGAGTCAAGACCGGCAGTTCAACTCAGACGACCGTGACAATGCTTGTACTTCTTGCCGGAGCCACAGGGACAAGCTTCGTTCCGCCCGACCTTGGGATGGTCACGCACAAACGGCTCGTGAGCCGGCGCCGCTGCGTTGCTGCCCTGGGCTGGCGCGGTCTGGCCCGGTCCTGCCGGGGCAGTACTGGCGGTGGCGGCCGGGGCCTCGGCGTGTTGGAATTTCATCTTCGCCGCGGCTCTGCGTTGGCGCTCCAGCGCCTCGACTTCTTCCTCGGTGCGGATCTGGACCCGACTGAGTATGCTGACGGTATCGTGCTTCACGCGGTCAAGCATGTCGGAGAACATCTGAAACGCTTCGCGCTTGTATTCCTGTTTCGGATTCTTCTGCGCGTAACCGCGCAGATGGATGCCCTGGCGCAGATAATCCATAGCCGCCAGATGTTCCTTCCATTGGGTATCGAGCTGCTGCAGCATCACCGCCTTCTCGAAGTGGCGCATGACCGGCTCACCGATGGTCTCGACCTTCTCGTCATAGAGCCGCGTCACTTCCTCGATGACACGGTCGCGGATGCCTTGCTGATCGAGGGCGGGCTCTTTCTCTATCCACTCTGCGATCTGCAGACCGGCGGCGAAGTCGCTCTCGAGGGTCCGCTCCAATCCTTCCACATCCCACTGTTCCTCGACGCTCTCCATGGGCACGTACTGGTCGGCCAGGTCCTGCAGGACTTCTTCGCGGAGCCCGACGATCCAGTCGGCGATGTCCTCGGCGGCCATCAGCTCGGAACGCTGCTGGTAGACCACCTTGCGCTGATCGTTAGCCACGTCGTCGTACTCGAGCAACGATTTGCGGATATCGAAGTTGTGTGCTTCCACCTTGCGCTGGGCGCGCTCGATCTGACGCGACAACAGCCGGCTCTCGATCGCCTCACCCTCGCGCATGCCGACGCGCTCCAGCAGCCCCTTGGTCTTCTCCGGCTCACCGAAGATACGCATCAGGTTGTCTTCCAGCGAAAGATAGAATCGGCTCGATCCCGGATCTCCCTGGCGGCCGGAACGTCCGCGTAGCTGGTTATCGATACGCCGTGACTCGTGGCGCTCGGTGCCGATGATATGCAGACCGCCAGCGCCGACCACGTCCGCATGGCGTCCCGACCACTCTTCCTGACCGGCCGCCGCATCCTCTTGCTCGGTGCGGGCGCCGTGGACATCCGTGCCGGGGCTGCCGCCGAGCACGATATCGGTGCCGCGACCCGCCATGTTGGTGGCGATCGTGATCGCCCCGGGGCGGCCCGCCTGAGCGACGATCTCGGCTTCGCGGGCGTGCTGCTTCGCGTTGAGCACCTCATGGGCCATGCTGCGTTTACGCAGCAGACCGGACAGATACTCGGAGGTCTCGATGGAGGTGGTACCCACGAGAACCGGCTGGTCGCGCTGATGACAATCCTCGATGTCCTCGATGATGGCGTCGAACTTGTCCTTCTGCGTCAGATAGACCAGGTCGGCCGCATCCTGACGGACCATCTCTTGGTGAGTCGGGATGACGACGACCTCGAGACCGTAGATCTGCTGAAACTCGAAAGCCTCGGTGTCGGCCGTGCCGGTCATGCCGGACAGCTTCTGGTACATGCGGAAATAGTTCTGGAAGGTGATCGAGGCCAGCGTCTGGTTCTCCTGGCGGACCTGGACACCCTCCTTGGCCTCGATGGCCTGATGCAGGCCGTCTGACCAGCGCCGGCCCGGCATGGTGCGGCCGGTAAACTCGTCGACGATAACGACTTCACCGTCCTTGACCAGGTATTCCACGTCTCGCCGGTAAACCGCGTGAGCGCGCAGCGCCGCGGAGAGATGCTGCATCAGACCGATGTTGGCCGCATCGTAAAGGCTCTCTCCGGACTTGATCAGACCGCCGCGGACCATCAGGTCCTCGACCCGGGCGTGGCCGTCCTCGGTAAGAAACGCCTGCTTGGACTTCTCGTCGACGGAGTAGTCACCCGGACCGTCGGGCTCGCTCTGTACCTTGAGCTGCGGGACCAGTTTGTCCACCTTGTTGTAAAGCGCGGTATCTTCCTCCGACGGTCCGGAAATGATCAGCGGCGTCCGCGCCTCGTCGATAAGGATCGAGTCGACTTCGTCCACGACCGCAAACCAAAGCGCCCGCTGCACCCGGGTCTCCAAGCTGAAAGCGAGATTGTCGCGGAGATAATCGAAGCCAAACTCATTGTTGGTGCCGTAGGTGATGTCGGCCGCGTATGCCGCGCGTTTGGTCTCGGGATCCTGACCGCTGCGGATCACATCAACGGTCAATCCCAGGGTCTCGAAAATCGGACGCATCCATTGGGAATCACGACTGGCCAGGTATTCATTGACGGTCACGATGTGCACGCCCTCGCCGGGCAGCGCATTGAGGTAGGCGGCGAGGGTCGCCACCAGAGTCTTGCCCTCGCCGGTGCGCATCTCGGCGATCTTGCCAAAGTGCAGCACCATGCCGCCGATCAGCTGCACATCAAAGTGACGCATGCCGAGACTGCGCACGCCGGCCTCGCGCACGCAGGCGAAAGCCTCGATCAGCAGATCGTCGAGTGGGGCGCCATCGGCCAGTCGCTGCCGGAATTCCCCGGTCTTGGCGCTAAGCTGTTCGTCGCTGAGGGCCTGGATCGAGGGTTCCAGGTCGTTGATTTGTAGTACCAGGCGACCATACTGCTTCAGCAGGCGTTGATTACGACTGCCAAAAATTCCTGTAAAAATAGACACTTATGCTCCCAAGAGGCATGTTGGCAGGGCGTCACGGGGGTGCCGCCGCCGATTACGTTGTGGCCATTACGGCAAAGCCCGTTATTTTACGGCCTGCGGGGTGGGCGGGAAACAGCGCCGGAGCCGGCGCCGCTCAATCAGCGCTGCACGTATTTCAGCGGATTGACCTTCTGCCCGTGCTTGAGGACCTCTAAATGAACGTGGGGCCCGGTGGCGCGCCCGGACCTACCCATGCGCGCGATCTCCTGACCTTTCTTGACCGTATCACCCACTGCCACAAGATTTTCCTTGTTGTGGGCGTAACGGGTCACCAGGCCATTGCCATGGTTGATCTCCACCATGGTGCCGTAGCCGTAACGCTTGCCGGACCAGGTGACGACACCGGAGGCGATGGCAAGCACATCGACACCTTCATGGCCGGCAAAATCGACCCCGGCATGGAATTTTTGTTTGCCGGAAAACGGATCGGTGCGCTTACCGTAGTAAGACGACAGCCATCCTGAACTGATCGGTCGGCCCTCGGGCACGCGATCCCGACTCAGGCGGCGGTTCGACAACACGCGTTCCAATACCGTCAGCTGATCAGCTCGATCGTCGATCTGTAGCGCCAGGTCGTCGAGCATGGTATCGAGATCGTTGGTCTCGACCGAGTGGCCGGAATCACCTGTCCCGGGACCACCGCGGGCCGGCGGGTCATCAAAATTGAACTCGCCTTCTTCAAGGTCCGCCATCGAGACCAGGCGACGCCCTAGCGCATCCAGGCGGACAACGTGGGCGTTGAGCTGGCCCATGCGCACCGCAAGCGCATCCAGGTTGGCGCGGCCTGCCGCGTCGAGATCGCTGATCTTCGCCTGCTGCGCCTCAACCTCGGCGCGCATCTGCTCGACCGTAGCGGCGGTGAGCGCGTTCTCACTCCCTCCGGAGATCATGCGGCCGGCCATAAAGACCAGCGCGAGAACAAAAACACACGATGCCACAGGCACAATGCCGGTCAGCCGGATCTGGCGGGCATCGCCGCGGCGACGGGAGTAGATAATCAGGTGCATGGGATCAGACGCGCCGAGATGACATATTGCCCGTCGACCTGCGGCATGCAGGCCACGGCTTCGGAATGGAGCGGCTGGCCCCCCAAATCACTCTCCGCGCGCGACGACAATTGGCTCGTAAGCCATTGATTCATAACTGGTAACCCCGCTATCTTGGGTTTCCTGCCCGTAGACCGGAAGCTTTGCGTCACCATCTTTCGATGGCTTTGCCCTTGTCAGTAAAGGAGAATATGCACAAATCTGTCTCCTAGCTCAAGGGCCTGGCTCTCACACTCACCATGGCGCCCGGACGTCCCAAATCACTAAAGGATCTGCTCGCCGCCAGCAGCCTCTCTCGGCTGGTCGAACAGGCCAACGCCACAGACGTCCTGACCCGACGGGTACAAGCCCTGTTGCCCGCCGAGATCGCGCCCCATGTTCTCAGCGCCAATATTCGCGATCAGCGGCTTGTCGTGCTGGTCGACGCCGCAGTCTGGGCGGCCCGGGTTCGCTTCGAATCCGCCACGCTGCGGCGTGGCCTGGCAGAGAGCCACGATGTGGCGCCGTCATCGGTCTCGGTCAAAGTACGACCGGCTCGTTGAGCGCCCTTGTCAGGCGGCCACGGGCGCCGCGTACGAGATCGGCGCGTCGGCCAGATCGGTAAAGGTAACGGCCTCCCAGCAATCCCGTCTCGCGACCAGGCTGCGCAACAGCATGTTGTTGAGGCCGTGACCCGATTTGTAGCCACTGAATTCGCCTATCAGGGTGTGGCCGAGCAGATAGAGATCGCCGATGGCGTCGAGGATCTTGTGGCGCACGAATTCGTTCTCATAGCGCAGCCCGTCTTCGTTGAGAATCCGGTAGCTATCCAGCACTACCGCGTTGTCGAGACTGCCGCCCATGACCATGTTGCGTGAGCGCAAGTTTTCCAGGTCACGCATAAAACCGAAGGTGCGGGCGCGAGCCACTTCATTGAGATAGGAAGTCGAGGAGAAATCCATCGACGCCCGGCGCAGATGCGCCTTAAATATGGGGTGGTCGAACTCGATCTCGAAGTTGACTTTGAAACCGTCGAACGGATCCAGCCGGGCCCATTTGTCCCCGTCTTCCACGAACACGGGCCGCCGGATACGGATAAACCGCTTGGGCACATTCTGCTCGACTATTCCCGCGGCCTGGACCAGAAACACGAATGGCGCCGCACTGCCATCCATGATCGGTACTTCCGAGGCGCTCAGCTCCACATAGGCATTGTCGACCCCCAGCCCCGCCAGAGCCGATAGCAGATGCTCCACGGTGGCAACGCGCACTCCGTCCCGGATGAGCGTCGTGCCGAGCATGGTGTCGCCGACCTTGTCAGCCTCAGCGCGGATTTCTGCTACCGGGTCGAGATCTGTGCGACGGAACACGATGCCGGTGTTGGCCGGCGCTGGCGCGAGCGTGAGGAATACCTTTTCGCCCGTGTGCAGACCGACCCCCGTCGCCCGGATCGGGTTTTTTAGCGTGCGCTGTTTGACCATTATTGTTATCCCCTGTGGCCGCACCGCCTTCGGTGAGCCCGCCCGCCGGGACGGCGTCTTTAGCCCATTCCCGGTTCCCCCGAAACTGCCGGCATCCATACGATCCCCGAATGATGCCCAGCCACCGACCCGGCGATTCCGACCTGCGTCGAAATTCGCGCCGGGCAGTATACCATGTTGCAGCGCAACATGGTGGATCCGGGCTCAGTCAGCCTGTCGCCGCAGGAAAGCCGGGATATCCAGCAGTGAATCATCCTCCGGCAATCCCGTCAGGCCATCCCCTGCCGCACGCCGCGTGCGTTGCACTGCCGGCCGCTCAAGACTGTCCCAGTCGGGGCGATCCTTGGGATTCCTGCGCACCACCCTGACGTCGGGTTGCTGACGCACTACCGATCGGCCAAGACCCGTGGCAACCACCGTGACACGCATCGATCCGGTCATCTCCGGATCGATCACGGTACCGACCACGACCGTTGCGTCATCCGAAGCGAACTCCTTGACGGTCTTGCCGACGATATCGAACTCGCCGATGGAAAGATCCATCCCGGCAGTGACGTTGACCAGCACGCCGTTGGCGCCGGACAGGTCGATGTCGTCCAGCAGCGGACTCGACACTGCCGCTTCCGCCGCCTCTACAGCTCTGTCCTCGCCGTTGGCCTCCCCGGTGCCCATCATGGCCATACCCATCTCGGACATGACCGTGCGCACATCAGCGAAGTCGACATTGATCAGACCCGGCCGGGTGATCAGTTCGGCGATGCCCTGAACCGCGCCCTGAAGCACCTGGTTTGCGGAGCAGAACGCATCCAGCAGCGTGGTCTGTGAGCCGAGCACCGTCAGCAGTTTCTGGTTCGGGATCGTGATCAGCGAGTCGACGTATTTCGACAACTCACCGATACCCTGCTCGGCGATTCCGCGACGCTTGCCGCCCTCCATCTCGAACGGCTTGGTGACCACCGCAACGGTCAGGATGCCGAGCTCTCGGGCCACCTGCGCAACCACTGGCGCCGCGCCGGTCCCGGTCCCGCCGCCCATGCCGCCGGTGATGAACAGCATATCGCTGCCTTCGATGACTTCCTGGATACGATCGCGATCCTCCATCGCCGCCTGACGGCCGACTTCAGGATTGGCGCCAGCGCCCAGCCCCTTGGTGATATTGCACCCGATCTGCAACGCCATCTTGACGTTGGATTTCTTTAGCGCCTGGGCATCGGTGTTGGCGCAGATAAAATCCACACCTTCGATACCCGATGCGATCATGTGCGACACGGCATTACCACCGCCCCCACCGACACCCAGAACCTTGATCACCGCGTTCTGGCTGAATGAGTCCATTAACTCAAACATGATTGACTCTCCCTCTCTGTGAAGTGACTGTTCCCAACTCAAAAGCTTCCCTGAAACCACGCCTTCATCCGCTCAACAATGTCTTTCAAACCGCCGCCGATCGGGGCTTCCCCGGAGCGCCGTTCCTGATCCTCCAATCCGTACAACAACAAGCCGACGCCGGTGGCGTGGATCGGATTACGCACCACGTCCACCAGACCGCTCACATGCTGGGGGATGCCCAGACGCACCGGCAGGTGGAACACTTCCTCCGCCAGTTCGACCGCGCCCTCCATCTTCGAACTACCCCCGGTAATCACCACACCCGCGGCGACCAGTTCCTCGAATCCGCTACGGCTCAATTCGTCGCGCACCAGCGAGAACAGCTCCTCATAACGGGGCTCGACGATCTCGGCCAGGGTCTGGCGCGCCAGCCGTCGCGGCGGCCGGTCACCGACACTGGGGACCTCGATGGTCTCGTCGGGGTTGGCCAGCTGCGACAGCGCGCAGGCGTACTTGATCTTGATCTCTTCGGCGTACTGGGTCGGCGTACGCATGGACACAGCAATGTCATTGGTGACCTGATCGCCCGCGATCGGGATCACCGAGGTGTGACGGATGGCGCCGCCCGAGAACACTGCGATATCGGTGGTGCCGCCGCCGATATCGACCAGGCACGCGCCGAGTTCCTTCTCATCCTCGGTCAACACCGAGTAGCTGGATGCCAGCTGCTCCAGCACGATGTCTTCGACCTGCAGCCCGCAGCGCTGTACACACTTGACGATGTTTTGTGCCGCGCTCTCGGCGCCGATCACCATGTGGACCTTCGCTTCGAGCCGCACCCCCGACATACCGATGGGCTCGCGGATACCCTCCTGGTGATCGATGATGAATTCCTGCGGCAGGATATGCAGGATCTTCTGATCCGCGGGGATCGCCACGGCGCGGGCGGCGTCGATGACCCGGTCCACATCATCAGATTTCACTTCCTTGTCGCTGATGGCGACGATGCCGTGGGAATTCAGACTGCGCACGTGGCTGCCGGCGATACCCGTGTACACGCTGTGGATCTCGCAACCCGCCATCAGCTCCGCTTCCTCGATCGCACGCTGGATCGAGGCCACCGTAGACTCGATATTGACCACCACGCCCTTCTTCAGGCCGCGGGATGGATGGCTGCCGATACCGATCACTTCGATCGCACCGTCGTCGCGGACTTCACCGACGATGGCAACGACCTTTGAAGTGCCGATATCGAGGCCGACGATCAGGTTCTTGGCTGCTCGCCTAGACATCTTTGTCGTTTCCTTTCTGTTCTTTGTTGACTGGCTGTTCGGCGTCGACCCAGGCCACGGAAAACCCCCGCGTATAGCGCAGGTCGACATATCTGGCGCGCTCATCCCGTGCCGCCAGCAGCGGCACCGCAAGCCGCACGAATCGATCGAATCGATCGTCGAAGTCCTCACGACCGAAGCGCACTTCGAGGCCGCTACCGAGCGCGATCCGCCACGCCCCCCGCTCATCGAGACGCACCCCGGTCAGCTGGTGCCCGGCCTCCGCGAGAGGACCGCGCATCTCCAGATAGCGTCTCGCGACCCGGACTTCGGTACCGGCCGGCCCCTCAAGGCTCGGTAGCTCGGCTGGGACATGGCGGGCAGCCTCGATAAACAACTCACCCCGCGTGTTGAGCAGACCCTGGTCACGCCAACGGGCTGCCGGAGCCTGCTCGGTGATGGTCAACACCAACTCGGCCGGCCAACGGCGATGGACGCGGGCCTCTTCCACCCAGGCCAACTTCTCAACCCGGCGCTGCAGTCTTTCCAGGTCAGCACTGAGAAATCCGACACCCGCCAGGTCGCCCATCGCCGCCTCAACGGCCACCGGCGAGATGCGCTCGAATTCACCGGACAGGGTGATCGCGCTGATCGGACGATCCAGCACTTCGATCGCGCCCCACAGCAGCACCACGCCCATGACCAGCACCGCCGCCACGGAGACCAGTGCGCGCAGTCGTGCCAGCGGCAGCTTCAGCCGCGGTTTGGTCTCTCGCGTGCGTTTCCGGTTACGTGCCATCGGCAACGCCCCCGTCCTGCGCGGCCATGCTGGTTTCCAGAATCCGCCAGACCAGTTCGTCAAAGTCGATACCAGCCTCTCTGGCGCCCATCGGCACCAGGCTGTGAGAGGTCATGCCCGGGATCGTGTTCACCTCTAGAAAACGCGGCACGGCATCTTCGCCCATCAGGAAATCCACCCGGCCCCAACCGCTTGCGCCGACAGCGTCGAAGGCCGCCAGCGCAGCCAGGCGACAGGCCTGCTCCTTGTGCGAGTCCAGACCGCTGGGGCAGAAATATTGCGTCTCATCGGAGAAATATTTGGCGTCGTAGTCGTAGAACACGTGGGGCGTCTCGATGCGGATGATCGGCAGCGCCTCGCCCTGAAGTACGGGGACCGAGTACTCGGCTCCGCTGACCCATGTTTCGGCCAGCACGCAGGCGTCGTGCTGACGCGCAATTTGCCAGGCCGCCTCGAACTGATCGGGCGCGTCGACTTTGCTCATGCCGACGCTCGAACCCTCGCCCGCAGGCTTGAGGATCAGCGGCAGGCCCAGTTGCTCGATCAGCCTCGGACCGTCATCCGACTCTGTGACAAGTTCGAAGGCCGGTGTCGCCAGTCCCGCCGCGATGAACAGCTGTTTGCTACGCAGTTTGTCCATCCCCAGCGCCGAGCCCAGCACGCCGCTGCCGGTGAACGGCAGCGCGGCGCCCTGCATCGCGCCCTGGATCGTGCCGTCTTCTCCACCGCGTCCATGCAGCGCGATCCAGGCGCGGTTGAAGCGCTCAGCCCGCAGCCGCTCGATGATGTCCGGGCCTGGATCTATGTCATGCGCATCCACGCCGCGGCGGCGCAGTGCTTCCAGCACCGCCTTTCCGGTCATCAGCGAGATTTCGCGCTCGACGGAGCGGCCGCCCATCAGCACCGCGACCCGGCCAAAGTCGGCGGCGGCCGCGACTGGATAGCGGCACTCGCGGGTCATGACCGCTCTCCCAGCACGCGCACTTCTGTTTGCAGGCGCACGCCGTGGACGCGTTCCACAACTGATTGCACATGGTCGATGAGTTGTTCGATATCCGCCGCGCTGGCGTCTCCGGTATTGATGATGAAATTCGCGTGCTTGTCCGACACCCGGGCGCCGCCGATGCTGAAACCCTTCAGCCCCGCCGCCTCGATCAGTCGGGCAGCGTGGTCATCGGGTGGATTACGGAAGACCGAGCCGCAGCTGGGCTCACCAATGGGCTGGGTCGCCTTGCGCCGCGCCAACAGCTTGCGGATGGCCTCGGGATCGATGCTGCCTTCCGGCTCAAACGCCAGGTCTGCGGCGAGGAACCACTCCGGAGCCGGGCCCCGCACCGAGCGGTAGCCGACGCTGAATTCGGACCGCAGCCGTCGATGACGTTGTCCCTGTCGATCGATGACCTCGACAGCGACCACATGACGCCAGGTCTCACCGCCGAAGGCGCCCGCGTTCATCGCCAGCGCGCCACCGACGGTTCCCGGGATACCGGCGAAAAACTCGGCCTGCCCCAGACCCCAACGCGCGCAATGACGCGCGAGCTTGGCGCAGGGCACGCCGGCTTCGACACGCACGTGCGTATCATCGAGCCGTTCGATACCGTCAAGTACGCGGTGGGTCGCGATAATCGTGCCGCGTACACCGCCGTCCCTGACCAGCAGGTTGCTGCCGAGACCGACCCAGTGCACCGGCTCGTCCGCGGGCAGAGCGGCGAGAAAACAGGACAGGTCCTCGATGTCCGCGGGCCGATAGTATCGATCGGCCGGACCACCTACGCGCCAGGACGTGTGCCGGAACATGGGTTCGTCCAGCATTAGCTCACCACCGAAGTCGTCGCTGCGGATCGCTTCATTCATCCGCCGCACCTCCGCCCAGCGCGGCCGGCAACGTAGCCGCCACCGCGCCGATGCTTCCAGCACCGCAGGTCACCAGCAGGTCACCCGGCTGCAGCACATCGTTCAGCACTGCAGACAAGCGGTTCACATCCTCGACGAATACCGGCTCTACCTTGCCCCGGGAGCGGATCGCGCGTGCCAGCGCGCGGCCGTCCGCGCCGACGATCGCTTCCTCGCCAGCGCTGTAGACTTCGGTCAGCAGCAGCGCATCGACTTCGCACAACACTTCCGCGAAGTCGTCCAGCAGATCGCGGGTGCGCGAATATCGATGGGGCTGGAACGCGACCACAAGTCGTCGCTCCGGCCACCCTGCCCGCAGCGCGGCGACGGTTGCGGCGAGTTCGGTCGGGTGATGGCCGTAGTCGTCGATCAACATGACCTCGCCGTCGCCCTTTGGCACCTGGCCGAGCAACTGCATCCGCCGATCGATGCCGCCGAACTGGCGCAGCGCATCGGCCACCGCCTGATCCGTCACATCGAGCTCTGCAGCGATGGCCAGAGCCGCAGTGGCATTGAGCGCGTTGTGGCGCCCCGGCAGATTCAGTTCCAGCTCCAGTGGTGCCTGCTGGTCTCCTCGCTCGACCCGGAAAAAGCTGCGGCCGGCCTGTTGTCGGTAAGCGCAGATCTGCAGGTCGGCGGCGTCGGAAAAACCGTAGGTGACGATCGGGCGGGAGACGCGCTCGATCGCCGCCTGGACGCCCGGATCATCGACGCACATGACAACCAGCCCGTAGAACGGCAGGTTGTGCAGGAAGTCCACAAACGCATCCTGTAGCCGACCGAGGTCGCCGTCATAGGTGTCCATATGATCGGCATCGATATTGGTGACCACCGCCATCATCGGCTGCAGATGGGCGAACGACGCGTCGCTCTCATCGGCTTCTGCCACCAGGTAGCGACCGGTGCCCAGCCGGGCGTTGCTGTCGACGCTGTTCAGGCGCCCACCGATGACGAACGTCGGATCCAGCCCGCCCTCGCCAAGGACGCTGGCGATCAGACTGGTGGTGGTGGTCTTACCATGGGTGCCGGCCACGGCAATGCCGTAGCGGAAGCGCATCAGCTCGGCCAGCATCTCGGCCCGTTTGACCACCGGGCGGCGCAAGCGATGCGCCTCGAGCAACTCCGGATTGGTTTCCGACACCGCGCTGGACACGACCACCACATCGGCGTCCTGTACCAGCTCAGGATCGTGACCGATGTGGATATCCGCGCCGAGTCCCTTGAGGCGGCGCGTGACTGTGCCTTCGCGCAGATCCGATCCCTGCACGTGATAGCCCAGATTGAGCAGAACCTCAGCGATGCCGCCCATGCCGACCCCGCCGATACCGACGAAATGGATGCGATGGATTCGGCGCATGCGGTCGGTCACGCGGCGACCTCCGTGCCGGCGGCGCGAAGACACGCAGCGATGATGGCGTCGAGCGCGTCAGGACGGGCGCGCTCCCTCGCCCTTGCGCCCATCCGGATCAGGCCCCCACGATCCGACAACAGGCCCTGCAGCAGTTCCGCCAGCGACGCCGCGGAGAGTTGCGTCTGGGGCAGCAGGATTGCCGCGTCGTTGACGGTGAGATACTCCGCGTTGCGGGTCTGATGATCATCGACCGCCGCCGGAAACGGGATCAGCACGGCGCCGAGTCCGGCGGCGGCCAGCTCCGAGATAGTCAAAGCGCCGGACCGGCAGATAGCGAGATCCGCCCAGGCGTATGCCTGCGCCATGTCATCGATAAACGGCGTGACGCGGGCATCCACGCCGGCGCTGCGGTAGGCCGCCGCCGCGACGCCCTGTGTGCCTTCACCGGTCTGATGCAGGACCTCCGGTCTCAAGGAAGCGGGCAACAGCGCGATGGCCGCGGGTACGTCTTGGTTGATGCGCTGCGCGCCCTGACTGCCGCCAAAGACCAATAACCGGGCGCGGTCATGCGACGCCGCCAACCGTGTCTGCGGGACCTCGATCGCGGCGATCTCCGGCCGCACCGGGTTCCCCACCGCGGTAGTGTCACCGCGACCCTGGATGCTGCCGGGGAAAGCCTCGAGTACGTGCGTCGCCAGCCGGGCCAGCAGCCGGTTGGTCAGGCCCGCCACCGCGTTTTGCTCATGGATCAGCAGGGGTCTGCGTGTCAGCCAGGCGGCCACGCCGCCCGGGCCGCTGACAAAGCCGCCCATGCCGAGCACCGCCCGCGGGCGCAGACGCAGCATCAGCACCAGCGATTGCGTCATTGCCAGCAGCAATCGGAACGGAGCGAGCAGGCGGGTCCACACGCCCTTGCCGCGGAGCCCGCCTACCGACACGATATGCAACGGCACCCCGGCCTGGGGCACGAGCCGCGCCTCCAGCCCGCGTCGGGTGCCGAGCCAGGCCACCGGAACGCCGCGCTCGATCAGACCGCGAGCGACGGCCAGTCCGGGGAATACGTGACCGCCGGTACCGCCCGCCATGATCAGGATCGGCCGCAGGTTCACGACGATCTCCCGCGGCTGCGGTTGGGCGGCCGGTTGCATTCCGCGCTGGCCCGGAGAAGCAGTCCGACGGCAGCACAACAGACCACCAGCGAACTGCCACCGAAACTGACCAGCGGCAGGGTCAGCCCCTTGGTCGGAAGCATGCCCATGTTGACCGCGATGTTGATCGCGGCCTGAGCACCCAGCCAGCTGCCGATACCGAAACTCAGGCAGCCGGCGAACGTGTGCCCGCGATCGATGCAGCGGGCCGCCACGGTCAGCGCACGCCAGACCACCAGCCCGTAGAGCAACACCAGCGCGACGACCCCGATCAGTCCGAGCTCTTCAGCGTAGACTGCAAACACGAAGTCGGTGTGCGCCTCCGGCAGGTAGAACAATTTTTGTACGCTGCCACCCAGACCCACACCGGTCCACTCACCACGGCCGATCGCGATCAGGGATTGCGTAAGCTGGAATCCGGCATCATAGGGATCCGCCCATGGATCCATGAACGCCGTCAGACGCCGCACCCGGTATGGCGAGGTCAGTGCCAACGCGGCCAGTGCAGCCAGCGCAGTGGCGGCCAGAGAAAAGAAGTAACGGAGTCGCACGCCGCCGGCAAAAAGGACGCCGAGGCAAGTCGCGAACAACACCGTAGCGGCACCGAAATCCGGCTCGGCCAACAACAACACGCAGGCGGCAACGACAATGCCGACCGGCTTCATAAAGCCGCCGAGAGTCTCCGCCAGTTCTTTGGACCGACGCGTCACATAGGACGAGATAAAGATCAATATCATCAGCCGGGCCGGCTCGGACACCTGCAGGTTGACCGGACCCATCGGCAGCCAGCGCGTGCTCCCGTTGACCTCCCGGCCGACGCCGGGGATCAGCACCATAAGCAGCAGCACGAAAGCACCCAACAACAGGAAGAACGCGCCGCGCTCCCAGACCCGCAGCGGGATCAGATAACACACCGCCGCCGCGACCCCGCCTGCGACGAGATAGAGGCTCTGGCGGATCAGATACTGGAACGGCGCGCCCAGCTCCCGGTCAGCGCTGGTGATCGACGCCGAGGTGACCATGATCAGACCCAGGATGACCAGCGCCAGTGTCGCCCCGGTCAGCCAGGGATCCAGCTGCCGGCCCGGAGGCAGCGGCAGGCTCTGGGTCGCCCGTCGCGCGGCGCTCATGAGAGCAGACTCCGCACGGATGTGGTGAACACGTCGCCCCGCTCGGCAAAGCTACGGAACATATCGAGGCTGGAACAGGCCGGCGAAAGCAGCACCGTGTCGCCGGGTTGACCCAGATGCGCGGCCGCCTTGACCGCGCCGGCCATGTCCTCAACCAGCGTGACCGGACACACGCCATCCAGCACATCGGCGAGCTGCGCTGCATCCCGTCCGAGCAACACGGCGGCCCGCGCCCGTCCGCGCAGTGCCGAGGCCAGTGGCGCGAACGCCTGTCCCTTGCCATCGCCGCCGGCGATCAACACGATCGGCCCCGGCAAGCCGACGATCGCGGCCACCGCTGCGCCCACGTTGGTCGCCTTGGAATCATCGACCCAGCGCATGCCCAGCACGTCTGCGACCGGCTGCGTGCGGTGCGGCAAACCGCGGAAGCGGCGCAGCGCCGACAACATGCGATCCATCGGCAGACCCAGCGCGTCGCCCATGGCCAGCGCCGCCAGCGCGTTGGCCACGTTGTGCAATCCTGCCACGCCGAGGTCGGCCGCGGGCATCAGCGCCTTCCCGCCCTGAGCAAGACACAGATCTTTGCCCGAGCCGATCACGCCGAAATCGCCGTCCGTTGCAGTATCGAGGCCGAAAGTCACGGTCCGCGCCTGGCCTTTGTTCATCGCCATGACCAGCGGGTCCTGGCGGTTGGCGACGACGATGCGGGCGCCGTGGAAGATCCGGGCCTTGGCGGCGGCATAGGCCTCGAGCGACCCATGCCGGTCGATATGATCCGCCGAGACATTGAGCACAGTGGCCACGGCCGGTTTCAGCGATCGGGTCATCTCGAGCTGAAAACTGGAGAGCTCGAGGACAAACAGCTGCGGCGGCGATCCCTCCAGCAGATCCAGAGCCGGCGTTCCCAGATTGCCTCCGGCCAGCACCCGTTGTCCGCATGCCTCGGCCATCGACGCCAACATGGTGGTGACGGTGCTCTTACCATTGGAGCCGGTAATCGCTGCCACCGGTCGCGTTACGCTCAGCGCGAACAGTTCGATATCGCCGACGACCGGCAAGCCCTGGCCGCGGGCCTGGACCACCAGTGGCAGCTCGGGCGCCAGACCTGGAGAGAGAATCACTTGCACGGTATCCGCCGGTAACTCGGCCTCGAGCGTTCCGGTCAGGATCGTCGCCGCGGGCACCAGCTGCCGCAGCCGGGCGGCGCCGGGCGGCTCGTCGCGGCTGTCGAGCGCCATGATCGAGAAACCGGCCTGGTCCAGATAACGTGCGCAGGACAAACCGGTAGCACCCAGTCCGAGCACGACGCAGGTGCCGAGACTCACCGCCGAGCGGTGCTCGCGATCAGTGGATTGGGGCTGATTGAAGCGGTTTTCGATCATCGCAATTTCAGCGTCGCCAGCCCGACCAGAACGAGGACCACGGTGATGATCCAGAAGCGGACGATCACCTTGGGTTCGGCCCAACCCTTGAGTTCGAAATGATGATGGAGCGGTGCCATGCGGAAGATGCGCCGGCCGGTCAGACGGAACGACGCCACCTGCAGGATCACCGAAACGGTCTCGACCACGAATACGCCGGCCATCACAAAGAAGACGATCTCCTGACGGACGATGACGGCGACGGTCCCCAGCGCTGCGCCCAGCGCCAGCGCGCCCACATCGCCCATAAAGACCTGGGCCGGATAGGTGTTGAACCAGAGGAAACCGAGGCCAGCGCCAACCAGGGTGGCGCAAAAGACCAGCATCTCGCCGGTCCCGGGTATGTAGGGGATCCCCAGATAGTCGGAGAAGCGCGCGTTGCCGGTGGCATAGGCGAAGATCCCCAATGCGCCGCCGACCAGCACCGTGGGCATGATCGCCAGACCATCCAGCCCATCGGTCAGATTCACCGCGTTGCTCGAACCGACGATGACAAAATAGGCCAGCACGACATAGAAAGTGCCCAGCGGCACCATCAGGTCCTTGACGAACGGGATCAGCAGCGCCGTCTCGACCGCGGGATCCTTGGCGGTGACAAAAAGCGCGATGGCGGCGGCGAGTGCGGCTACCGATTGCCAGAAATATTTCCAGCGTGCCGGCAGTCCGCGGCTGTCGCCCAGGGCCAGCTTGCGGTAGTCATCGACAAAGCCGATAAGACCGAATGCCAGGGTCACCAGCAACACGATCCACACGAAGCGGTTGCCCGGGTCCGCCCACAGCACCGTGCTGACGATCACCGCAACCAGGATCAGGGTGCCGCCCATGGTCGGCGTGCCGGCCTTGGGAAGGTGGCTTTCGGGTCCGAACTCGCGCACGGTCTGACCGATCTGATGAAAGTTCAGCCGGCGGATCATCCAGGGCCCGACCAGCAGCGCGATCAACAGCGCCGTCAGCGCGCCCATGATGGCGCGCATGGTGAGATAGCCGAAGACATTAAAGGCTGATTCGAAACGGGTCAGATACTCGGTTAGATATAACAGCATGCGCTCAGCACTCCCCTCCGGCCATGACCGCAGCCGACTCGGCCAGGGCCTCTACCACCTGTTCCATTCGCATCATCCGTGACCCTTTGACGAGCACGTTGACGTCCGGCCCGAGGTCTTCGCGCACCGCGGCGCCGAGGCTGGCGGCATCGTGAAAAAGTCTTGCGCCGGATCCGAACGCGGCAACGGTCTGCTCGCTCAACCGGCCTATGGCGAACAAGCGTTCGACACCGGCCTCGCTGGCATAGCGACCGACTTCCGCGTGCAAACGGGGACCGTCGTCACCGAGCTCGCCCATGTCGCCGAGCACCGCCCACGGGCGACCGGGCAGTTCGCACAGATACTCGATCGCTGCTCTGACCGCGCGCGGACTGGCGTTGTAGCTGTCGTCGATCAGCCGGCCGCCGGCGCAGCTGCGCAGCAGCTGCATCCGGCCGCTGACCGGAGCGACCGCGCCAAAGCCGTCGACCATATGCTCCAGACCGGCACCGATCTGGGCGGCGGCCGCGGCGGCGGCCAGCGCGTTCATCACGTTGTGTCGGCCGGCCAGAGCGAGGCGTACGTCCGCCTCGCCGGCAGGACAGACGAGCACAAAGCTGATCTCTCCGGCCTCGGTTTGTCTGACATTGCGCGCGGTGAATTCGGAGCCCGGCCCCAAGCCGAAGGTGACGACCCGGCGGCCGGCAGCCAGCTGGCGCCAGAGTGCGGCATAACTATCGTCCGCATTGATCACCGCGATCCCGTCCGCAGGCAGAGATTCGAATATCTCGCCCTTGGCCCGGGCCACGCCCTCGAGAGAGCCAAAGCCCTCCAGATGACAGGCGCCGGCGGTCGTGACCAGGCCGATCTCCGGGGCCGCGATCGCGCACAGCCGGGCGATCTCGCCAGCATGATTGGCGCCCATCTCAATCACCGCTGATTGATGGTTACCGGCCAGACCGAACAAGGTCAGTGGAACGCCGATCTCGTTGTTCAGGTTTCCCCGGGTGACCATCAGCGGACCACGCCGGGAGAGAATCGACGCCACCATCTCCTTGACTGTCGTCTTGCCGAAGCTGCCGGTGACGCCGATCACCGGGATATCAAAACGCCGGCGCCAGTCTGCCGCCAGCTCGCCCAGCGCGCGCAGCGTATCCGGAACCCGTACCTGCCGGATCGCAACGTCACTTGCCGTGCTGACCAGCGCCGCCGCAGCGCCTCGGTCTGCGGCTTCATTGAGGAACTTGTGGCCATCGAATCGAGGGCCGCGCAACGCCACGAACAGCTGCCCGGCCTCGAGTTTGCGGGTGTCGGTGCTGACGCCGAGGAAAGCGCCGTCGTCACCGGTAAGCTCGGCACGTAGCAGTATCGCGAGCTCTTGCAACCGACCGCTAATCACGCTCCGACTCCAGGGCAGTGACAACCGTCTCGCGGTCGCTGAAGTGGCGCCGGCCGGCCGCGGTGAGCTGGTAGTCTTCGTGGCCTTTGCCCGCCACGAGCACGACGTCCTCAGGCGCGGCGGCGGCGATTGCGTTGTGGATGGCCGCGGCCCGATCACGCTCGACCAGCGGTGATGTGGACATGCCGGCGATGATGTCGGCAACGATCCGCGCGCCATCTTCGCTGCGCGGGTTGTCGTCGGTGACGATAACGACGTCGGCCAGGGTCCCGGCGATGCGGCCCATCTCGGGACGCTTGCCGGGATCACGCTCACCGCCACAGCCGAAGACACAGAACAGCTGTCCCTGACAATGTGCTCGAGCCGCGTCCAGGGCCTTGCCCAGGGCATCGGGCGTGTGCGCGTAGTCCACCAGCGCCACGGCCCGTCCCGGCGCCGAGAATGCTTCCATCCGACCGATGGGTGCAGCGACCTGTGACAATGCGTCGGACGCCATGGCCGGCGCGATGTCCAGGCTGATCAAGACACCGAGCGCTACGGCCAGATTCTCGGCGTTGAACTCGCCCCACAACGGTGATCGCAGATAACCGCGTTCTCCGGCATGGTCGTATTCGATGGCGAGCCCCTGAGGACCTGTTTCTACCGAGCAGAGACGCAGGGCGCTGCCTTGCTTTGCATCCGCGGAGCGGCCGACGCTCAGCACCGCCATGCTCTCCGCCAGGCGGGCAGCAAGATCCCGACCAAAGTCGTCATCCACATTGATCACCGCGCCACCCAGACCGGGCCAGTCGAACAGCCGCGACTTTGCCTCGGCATAACGCGCCATGTCGCCGTGATAGTCGAGATGCTCGCGGCTGAGGTTGGTCAGCGCAGCGAGACGGAAACGGACGCCGTCCACGCGCCCCTGATCCAGCGCGTGAGACGAGACTTCCATGGCCGCCACCACTGCTCCTGCGTCGCGTATCTGCGCCAGGCCGCGATGAACTTCGACCGCGTCCGGTGTCGTCAGCCGACCGGCTTTGAGCGATCCGGGTCGTCCGCTGCCGAGGGTTCCGATCAGGCCAGCGGGCTGCTGCAAAATCTCCAGTGCGCAAGCCACCAGGTGCGTGCAGGTGGTCTTGCCGTTGGTGCCGGTAACGCCGATAACGTCCAATACTGACGACGGGCTGGCGAAGAAATGATCCGCCAGTTTGCCTAGCGCAGCACCCAAGCCCTCGACCGGGAAAGACGGCACCGGTACCGCCAGAGCGCTGGGCGTACCGGCGGACTGCGGTTCCCACGCGACGGCGACCGCACCGCGCTCCAGCGCCTGGCTCAGATGGTCGAGGCCGTGACCACTACGACCGCGACAGGCGAGAAACAGACCGCCGGCGGTCACTCTGCGACTGTCGGCCGCGATATCGGTGACACGCAGACCGGCCAGATCCGGCCGCACCCGCTCACCGAACAGATCGCCCAGGGTCATGCCCGGATTCTGATCAGGAGCCGTCATCATGGCCGACTCATCGCCTGGATGACGCGTTGATCTGCGGTGTCTGCCGGCGTCTCGTCCGGCGCCACGCCAAGTACCCGCAGCGCGCCCGCGGCGACCTCTGCAAACACTGGCGCCGCCACTTCGCCACCGTAGTAGGTCCCTTTGCTGGGCTCGTGGACGGCGACGACGATCGCCAGCCGCGGCCGGGATGCCGGAGCCAGCCCACCAAAAACAGCCGTGTAGCGATTCTCTGCATAACCGCCTGCAGCAGCCTTGCGCACGGTCCCGGTCTTACCGGCCACGCGATAACCCGCAAGCTTGGCCTTGCGTGCGGTGCCCTCGGGTCCGACCACGGTTTCCATCATCTGGAGGACGGACGCGGCGGTGGCCGCCGAGATCACACGGACGGTGGCAGGAGGCTCCTCGACCGCGATCAGGGAGACCGGACGCTTGAGCCCGCCGGCGCCGAGGATTGCGTAAGCCTGGGCCAGTTGCAGTGGCGTGACCGACAGACCGTATCCATAGGCCAATACGGCCTGGCCAATCTCCCGCCAATGCTCGTGATGATTGAGCAGACCGGCCGACTCTCCCGGGAAACCGCTGGAGGTCAATGCGCCAAAACCGAAGCTGTCCAAAACCGACCAGAGCTGGGGCGCATCAAGCGACAGCGCGATACGCGATGCACCGACGTTGCTCGACTTGGTCAGCACTCTGGTAATCGGCACGCGCCCCAGGTTGTGCTTGTCCTCGATGGTCTTGGCGCCGACGATGATGTAGCCGGGCGACGTATCGATAAAGGAATCAGCCTGATAAAGGCCGCTCTCCAGGGCCGCGGCGATGATGAAAGGCTTGAAGCTCGAGCCCGGCTCAAACAGGTCCGTGGCCGCCTGATTACGGAAGCGGGCCACGTCAAACCTGCGCCGGTCGTTGGGGTTGTATCCGGGCTGATTGACCATCGCCAGGACTTCGCCGGTGACCACATCGAGGATCACGACTGAGCCGGCCCGGGCGCTTTGCTGTTGCACCATCGATTTGAGCGCGCGATAGGCCAGGTACTGGATACGAAGGTCGAGGCTGGTCTTGAGGTCGCGCCCGGCCTGGGGTGCACGGATGCTTTCGACGTTGGCGATCGCCCGACCAAGCCGGTCGCGTAACACACGTTTGGCACCGGGCTGACCCAATAGCCAGGGATCGTACGCGAGCTCCAATCCTTCCAGACCCTGGTCGTCGACGTTGGTAAAACCGATGACGTGACCGGTGACTTCACCGGCCGGGTAGTAACGGCGATATTCGCGCTGGGTGTAGACCCCCGGAATCTCGAGATCGAGGATCGCCCCGGCCTTGTAGGGAGGCATGTGCCGGGTGAGATAGAAGAACTCCCGCTCCGGGTTTTGTGTCAGCAGTCTCAACAGTCGATCCGGGGGCCGGCCCAGCGCTCGGGCCAGTTCGCCGACGCGGTCGCTGGCTTCAAGCAGCTGCTTCGGATTGACCCAGATGCTGTCCACCGGCGTGCTCACTGCCAGCGGCTCACCATGACGATCGGTAATCATGCCGCGATGGGCTGCGATCGGCGCGACCCGAAGGTGGCGCGCATCACCCTGACGCGCGAGGAATTCCTGATCCAGCAGCTGCAGCTGAACGGCCCGCCCGAGCAGCACCAGGAAGGCGGCTGCAAAGACCACGCCCACAACCAGAAGGCGGCGATGGAATCGCCGCTGGAACATACTCTTGCTGAAGCGCATACGACTCATGGCCCGATAATCACCACGGCCGCCGGTTCCGGCACCCGCATGCCCAGCTTGTCCGTCGCCATCTGCTCGATACGTCCCGGCGACGCCCATGTGCTGTGTTCAATCTGTAAACGTCCCCAGTCGATGTTGAGTTCGTCGCGGGCTTCGATTTGTGCGTCGAGTTCGATAAACAGCCGTCGCGCCTCATGGCGTGCGTGGATGGCGGCGATACTGGACAGCAGCAATATCATCACCAGCGCCGCGGAGAGGACGAACTGGCTTGAGACGGTGCTGAACATCAGTGCAGCCGCTCCGCCACGCGCAAGACGGCACTGCGCGACCTGGGATTGGCCGCGACTTCCGCAGCGCCCGCGCGCCGGGCTTTGCCCACCGGACGCAGATCCGGACGGGCGGAGGCCGGCATGTCCGGCAGCCCCCGCCAGGCTTCGTCCTCCAGCGAATGACGCCGGATAAAGCGTTTGGCCCGGCGGTCCTCGAGGGAATGAAAACTGATCACGCAAAGACGTCCGTCGGGCCGCAGCAGACTCAGCGCGGCCTGCAGGCCCCGGTCGAGGGCTTCCAACTCCTGATTGATAAAGATCCGGACCGCCTGGAAGCTGCGTGTCGCCGGGTGTTTACCCGGCTCCCGGCCCGGCACGGCGGCCGCGATGACGTCGGCAAGGCGTCCGGTGCTGGTGATCGGCTCGAGTTCACGGGCGGCTACAATCGCCCGGGCGATTCGGCGAGAGTGGCGCTCCTCGCCAAAACGCCATAGGACGTCGGCGATTTCCTTATCGCTGGCCTCATTGATCCAGTCCGCGGCGGTGAGCCCTGCGCGGGTATCCATACGCATATCCAGTGGGCCATCGGCGAGGAAGCTAAAGCCGCGATCGGCCTGATCCAGCTGCGGCGAAGAGACGCCGAGATCGAGCAGAATGCCGTCGAAGCCGTCATCGAGGCCTGCGCGTTTTGCGATGGCGCACATGTCGGCGAAATTCCCCTGCTCGATTCGCACCCGTGGGTCCCCTGTGAATCGGGCTCGGGCCGCGGCCACCGCGGCACTGTCCCGGTCGATCATCAGCAAACGACCATCCTCGTGCAGGCTCTCCAGAATGGCGGCGGCATGCCCGCCGCGGCCGAAAGTGCCATCCAGATAGCGCCCGTCTTCTCTTATCGCCAGTGCCTCCAGCACTTCCCCGAGGAGCACCGGCACATGGGTATCCGTACCCGCCGCCACTAGAACGACAGCGTCTCTAGCTCGCCCGGCAGGCCGTCCGCGTCGGCGGCCTCCTCCGACAGCCACTCATCCCGGCGCTGATTCCAGCGCGGCTCGTCCCAAAGCTCGAAGCGGTTGCCCTGACCGATCAACATCGCCTGACGGCCAAGACCTGCGAATTCACGCAATTCCTTTGGCAGGAGGATGCGTCCGTGGCCGTCAAGTTCGAGTTCGGTGGCGTAGCCGACCATCAGACGTTGCAGACGCCGGGCCTGGCGGTTCAATGACGGCAAACGGATGAGTCGGCGCTCGATGTCTTCCCATTCGGGGGTCGGGTAGACCAGAAGACAGTAGTCCCGGTCCACGGTCACGACGAGCTGGCCGGAAGACAGCTCATCGATCCGTGCGCGGTACTTCGTGGGTACCGCCATACGGCCCTTTGCATCCAGGGTGACTTTGTTTGCGCCGCGGAACATATGGTGTCGCCATTCGGGACGGGAAACCCATCATTTCCCACTTTTTCCCACTTGGCGCCACTATAGGGACGGTTATTGGCTTATGTCAACCGTCCAAATCGCAAATTTTTCATGTCGTACAGGCACTTAGACGCGCTTTCGAATACAGTATACGGGCTTTATAGGCTCTGTAAATCATGCGCTTAAGAGAGCTTCTTGGCAAAACTCTTCAAGTTTTTGGGCTTTTTTTGTTTTTTCTGGTGCGGGCGCCAGGACAGAAATTGGGAGTCGGCCGATAAGCCGGGTTCTGTCGTGGACAGTCATTCATCTGGGACCCACGTCACCGTGAGCCTCAAGCGACCTACCCGGGAACACGCGCGGGCCGCGCGCTGCCGTCCCGAGGGACGGCGTGCTCCCCTATTTGGTCTTGCTCCGAGTGGGGTTTACCGTGCCGCGAAGTGTTGCCACTCGCGCGGTGCGCTCTTACCGCACCTTTTCACCCTTGCCGGCGTCGGCCCGCGAACGGACCTGCGCTTGGGCGGTATGTTTTCTGTGGCACTTTCCGTGGGCTCGCGCCCCCCAGGCGTTACCTGGCACCCCGCCCTGCGGAGCCCGGACTTTCCTCCATAACCGTTTCGGGCCATGGCGACTGCCTGGCCGACTCCCGCTCGTATTATACCGGACCCTCCCCATCGGACCCGTCACGATCGAGTCTCGCGGCGATTGCATAGGCCTCGGCCCGCTTGCAACCTGTGATCGCGGCTGCGATCCGCGCCGCGCGGCTGGCCGGCAGTTCGCGCACCAGCAGCGCCACGACCTTCTCCAGCCCGGCGGTGGAAACAGGTGTCGCCGCATCATCATTACCCGACACCACGAGCACGATCTCTCCGCGGCCGAGATCGGGATCCGCGCGCGATCTCTGTTCGAGATCGCCGAGGCTGCCCCGGTAGATACTCTCGAACGCCTTGGTCAGCTCCCGCGCCAGCGTCGCCGGCCGCCGCTCGCCGAAAGCGCCGATCATGTCGCGCAGGGTGTCGGCCACGCGGCGGCCGGACTCGTAGAACACCAGTGTCCTCGACTCCGACGCCAGCGCGACCAGGCGCTTGCGCCGGGCCGCCGCGCGCGGCGGCAAAAAGCCTTCGAAACAAAATCGATCCGTCGGCAGACCGGCCACGCTGAGACCGGCGATGGCGGCGCAAGGGCCAGGGACCGGACTGACCGGCAGATCGGCGGCGCGCACGGCCGCAAGCAGGCGATATCCCGGGTCGCTGATCAGCGGCGTACCGGCATCGGATACCAGGGCGAAGCTTTCCCCGGCCACGAGCCGTTCGACGATAGACGCGGCGCGGGCCTCTTCGTTGTGTTCGTGGAACGAAATCCTGCGCGTGTTGATGCCGAGCCGGGCAAACATCTGCCCGCTGTGCCGGGTGTCCTCGCAGAGCACCGCATCGACCGCGTCGAGTATCTGCCGCGCCCGCGGGCTCAGGTCATCGAGATTGCCGATGGGGGTGGCGACTATGTAAAGCTTCCCGGCGGATTCTGGCACTATACTCCCCGACCCGTGGCCGCCTTTAATGGTCGGCGGCTCATCCTGCAACGGGAACCAGACGCTATGCAAACCACGCCGCACGCTTATCGCCGCTCTGCCCTCGCGCTCATCGCCATGTGTCTGGTTCTGACCGCCTGCGGCCCGGTGCGACCCGACGCGGAGGATCGTGAGAGCCTGGCTGCGTCGGCCACACAGCTGGAATCGACGGGCAGCTATGCCGCAGCCGCCGAACAATGGCGCAAGCTGGCGCAGTCCGCTTCCGGATCAGCCCGCAACGCTGCCCTGCAAAATGCGGCGCGTAATTTCTATCTGGCCGGCCGCTTCGGGGAGGCCCGCTCGCTCCTGGCCGAGGTGCCCGTCCCATCAGGCACACAGGCGGCGTCGGCATATCTGCTGCTTCGGGCGCGGCTGGCCATCGCCGGCGGCGATGGCGAAGACGCGCTCGAATCTCTGAGTCTGCTCCCCGAGGATGCGGATCTGGAGACCCGGCTGCAGGCGTTTGAAGTGGAATCCGACGCCAGCCTGGCCCTTGGCAAGGCCGGGCCCGCCATCGTCGCGCTGGTGCAACGCCAGGCGCTGCTGGAGGATGCCGGAGAGATCAGCGAAAACCAGCGCCGCATCTGGAACCGACTGCAGGAAGCGGCCGCAGCCGATGCGGACTTCTCGATACCGCCGGACGCGGATCCGGTGTCGCGTGGCTGGTTACAACTCGGCGCGCTGCTGGAGGCTTACGGCCGAAATCCGTTTCAGCTCCAGGCCAGCCTGCTGGACTGGCGGGCACGCAATGCCGGCCATCCGGCCAGCGGCGAAGTGCTGGAAACCGCGCTGGCGAACTACCGGGACCTCAATGAATACCCGCGTCGCGTCGCGCTACTGTTGCCGCTGAGCGGGCGGCTGGCCGCCTCCGCGGCCGCGGTGCGTGACGGCTTCATCGCCGCCTACTACCAACAGACGGAACAGCGGCCCGGGGTGCGGATCTACGACAGCAACCGCCTGGGAGCAGCCGGCGCCTGGGAGCAAGCGGCCGCCGAGGGCGCAGATTTTATCGTCGGACCGCTGACCAAGGAGGAGATCGAGAGCTTGCGCACGGTCTCTGGCGGTGTACCCACGCTGGCGCTAAACGAGGCCCCGCAAGGCGACACCCTGCCGCCCTACGTCTACCAGTTCGCTCTGTCGCCCGAAGACGAGGCAGCCCAGGCGGCGCGCCGGGCACTGGCAGACGGATTTGGGCAGGCCGTGGCCCTGGTACCCGGCAACGACTGGGGCATGCGTATCGCCGCAAGCTTTGGCGAGTCGCTGCAGGCCAACGGCGGCCGCCTGCTTGGCATCGCGACCTACACGCCAGGCGCGGCGGATTTCTCGGACCCGATCCGCGGTCTGTTGCTGGTGGACGAGAGTGCGCAACGACATCGGCAGCTGGAAGGCCTGCTCGGGATGAATCTCGAATTCGAGCCGCGCCGGCGCGCCGACGCCGATTTCGTGTTTGTTGCCGCGCAACCGGGCGATGGACGCCAGATCCCGCCCCAGCTCAAATTCCATTACGGGGCCGGCCTGCCGGTCTACGCCACCTCGGCGATTTATGCGCCCGACGAAGGACCGAATCGCGATCTGGATGGCGTGCGCTTTGACGACATGCCGTGGGTGGTCGGGGCCGAGACCGATGTGGTCGCGCTGCGCTCCCGACTGGCCACGATCTGGCCCTCAAGCAGCGGCCGCCGCGCGCGGCTCTATGCGCTGGGATTCGATGCCTATCGCCTGGTGCCGATCCTGAGAAACGACCGCGGTCTGCTGGATAAGGGCGTGCCGGGCCTGACCGGCGTGCTGCGACTCGAGCAAGAACAACGTATCCATCGGCAGCTCGAATGGGCCGCCATCGTCAACGGTCAGATGCGGGTTCTCTCGGCGACCCCCGATCCCGGTTGAGCCGTCCGCGCGGCCGCGACGCGGAACGCATGGCAGAGCGGTTTCTTGAACGCCAGGGATTGGAACTCCTCGAGCGCAACTATCGTTGCCGCTGGGGTGAGCTCGACCTGGTGATGCGCGACCGGGAGATGCTGGTGGTGGTCGAGGTCAGATCACGGGCTGCAGGCGGTCTGTGCAGCGCGGAAGAAACGGTCTCCGCTGCCAAGCGTCGCCGCATCATCCTGGCCACCCGTCATTTCCTGGCACGTCACCCGCGACTGGCGTCGAGCGCCATACGCTTCGACCTTGTGGCAATTTCTCCGGGCGGTGACAATGAGCTGCGCTGGATCGAGGCCGCATTCGACACCTGACCGCGGTTATCCATCATCTGCAAGGCCGCGCCGTGACTGGCCGAGAGGAAGTCCATGGATCTCGAGCAACGGGTTCGGGCACATTTTCAGGCCAGTATCGATGCCAAACGCGCGGCTGCCGAGCTGGCGACAGCCATTGTCGACGCCGCCGGGATCATGACCCGCTGTCTGCTCGGCAATGGCAAGATTCTTGCCTGCGGCAATGGTGGCTCGGCCGCGGATGCCCAGCACTTTTCATCTGAATTGTTGAATCGCTTCGAGGCTGCGCGGCCGGGACTGCCGGCGTTGGCCCTCACTACCGACAGCTCGACGCTGACCTCCATCGCCAATGACAGCGATTTTTCAGCCGTCTTCGCCAGACAGATCCGCGCGCTCGGACAACCCGGGGACGTGCTGCTGGTGATCACGACATCGGGCCAATCCCCGAACATCATCCAGGCTGTGCGCGCTGCCGCGGAACGGGGGCTCAATGTGGTGGCTCTGAGCGGCCGGGACGGAGGCCAGCTCGCGGGCCTGCTGCGGCCGGACGATCTGGAAGTGCGTGTGGACGCGCAACGGACCGCTCGGATACAGGAAGTTCACCTGCTGATCATCCACTGTCTATGTGACCTGATCGACTGCGCCATCCTCGGCCCCGGTGGCGACGACGCGGGTTACACGGGCTGATCGCATGGCCACGATCAGCGACAGCTGCGCCGGGCTGATCCGCCGCCTCCAGACCGAGCTTGGCCAGACGGCAGTGTTTACCGATCCAGCGGACCGCTGGGCCTACGGCTATGACAACAGCCGACGTCAGACCCTGCCAGCCGCAGTGGTGATGGCGGAAGACCACGAAAGCGTGGTCCGCACGATACTCGCCTGCGATGGACACCAGGTCCCGCTGACCGTGCGCGGCCGCGGCACCGGCACCGCAGGCGCGGCGGTGCCATCGGAGGATGGAATCGTATTGTCTACAGAGCGCATGGCAAGGATCATCGAGATCGATCACGGCAATCGGGTGGCCGTGGTACAGGCCGGGGTGATCAACGGTGATCTGCAACGGGCGGCCGCCGCGCACGGCTTCTTCTGGCCTCCCGACCCCACGTCTGCGGACTACTGCTCTATCGGCGGCAACCTGGGTTGCAACGCTGCCGGGCCCCGGGCAGTGAAGTACGGGACCCCACGGGAAAATACCCTCGGGTTGCGGGCGGTGACCGGGGACGGCCGCTCGTTACGTACCGGCTGCTATACGACAAAGGGTGTCGTCGGCTATGACCTTACACGGTTGTTGATCGGCTCCGAAGGTACGCTTGCGGTGATCACCGAAGCCACTCTCAAGCTGACCCCGTTGCCGGAGCAGATCATGACGCTGCGCGCAGTCTATAGCGATATGGCGGCAGCTGCGGATGCCGTGTCACGCGTCATGGCCCAACCGGTGGTACCCCGGGTGCTGGAATTCATGGACAGCGCCGCGATCGGGCTGGTGCGGCGGTCGGCGCCTGACAGTCTGCCGGTGGACGCCGGTGCGCTGCTGCTGATCGAAGTCGACGGCGCGTCTGGCACCTTGCAGATATTTGCCGACGCGGTCGCAGATGCAGCCAGCGGCCCCGGCATGATCTCTCTGCAGACTGCCAGTGACAAGGCGGCGGTCGCGGCACTGTGGGCGAGCCGCAAAGCCCTGTCACCAGCACTGCGCCAGATAGCACCAAAGAAGATCAACGAAGACGTTGTCGTGCCGGTGTCGCGGATGGCGCAGCTGACGACCGCCCTGGAATCGATGGCGAAAGAATTCTCGGTGACCATCGTCAGCTTCGGCCATGCCGGTAACGGCAATATCCACGTCA
>CAJHYD010000093.1_pt1 | contig 44655 bp, 40 predicted proteins | sample 9198701 | NCBI WGS metagenome assembly CAJHYD01 (sample SAMEA7708365, study PRJEB35096) | sediment metagenome | biome: marine neritic benthic zone biome [ENVO:01000025]; feature: sediment [ENVO:00002007]; material: shallow marine sediment [ENVO:03000034] sea grass bed [ENVO_01000059] ...
CGCAACCTGCCGCTGAGCACACCCTCCGGCGCCTGGATCGCGCTCGGCGATGTGGCGGAGATCCGGGTCGAGGAAGGGCCCGGCATGATCCGTAGCGAGAACGCGCGCCCGGCCGGCTGGGTCTTTGTCGACATCAGCGATCGCGACCTGGGCGCCTATGTGGAGGCGGCGCGGCAGGCAGTGGCCGCCGCGGTGGCGATCCCCGCCGGGTACAGCATCACCTGGTCCGGTCAATACGAATATCTGGAGCGGGCGCGGGCCCGTCTCGGGCTGCTGGTGCCGCTGACGCTGTCGATCATCGTGTTGTTGCTCTATCTGCAGCTGCGACGCTTCGGCGAAGTGCTGATCGTGCTGGGTACGCTGCCTATGTCCCTGATCGGCGGCCTGTGGCTGCTCTGGCTGCTGGATTTCCGGGTTTCGGTGGCGGTGGGCGTGGGTTTTATCGCGCTGGCGGGCATGGCCGTGGAGGTCGGGGTCGTGATGCTGGTCTATCTCCGTCAGTCTCTGGAGACCGCCAGGGACACGGGCCCGGTCGGGCGCGTGGAATTGCTCAACGCGGTCCGGCGTGGCGCGTTGTTGCGGCTGCGGCCGGTATTGATGACGGTCACCGCCACCCTGGTGGGTCTGCTGCCGGTGATGCTCGGCAGCGGTGCGGGTGCCGAGCTGACGCGCCGGATCGCCGCGCCGATGGTCGGTGGCGTGCTCAGCCTGTTGTTGCTGTCACTGCTGGTGATACCGGTGCTTTTCCTGCTTTATCATCGGCGCGGGCTGCCCTCGTCGTAGGCCGTGGGGGGCGATAATCGGCCTGACTGGGGTGTCTGAAAAGGGTATATTCAGGGAACCTGAAGCCGTTGTTTTTATCGAACTTTATGGGGCTGCGCGGTCCCCACAGGCGGCCTTGACCGCGTTGCCCAGAGCCCGACCCATGATTGCCACTCGTCTGCCCATCGCTCTTTTCGCTGCTGCCGTGCTGGCCGCGGCGGTGGGCTGTGGTGGCGCGCCCGCGGTTGAGGAGGAGTCGCCATCGTCGCCGGCGGGGATGCCCCCGGCAGGTTCCCCTTCGGCGTCAGGCAGCCAGACGTCGGGTGAGTCCGGCACAGGCCAAAACCAGGGTAACAACCAGACCCAGGGTTCCGGACAGAGCTCGGGAGAGGGCGCTGAGGCCGGCCAGCAATCCGGCCAGTCCGCGGGTCAGCAATCCGGGCAGGGCGCCGGCGCCGAGGCCGCCGAAGGCATCGCGGGTGAGGGCGAGGACAGCGGAAGCGGTCAGGGCCCGGAGGCGGGCCAACAGGCCGGACAGGGTGTCGGCCAGGGTGTCGGCCAAGGCACAGAGCAGGGCGCAGAGCAGGGCGAGGGCGCTCAAGGCGGCGCCGGAGGCGCGGGGACCGGGACAGACAGCGGGACCGGACCTGATGCCGGTGGGCAGGGTACCGCGGGTATGCCCGGTAACACCGGCGGCACCGCGGCCGGGGGCAGCGGCGGTCAAGGGCCTGTGAGCGGAAGCAGTGGCCAGGGCGCCTACCCGGGCAGTGCCGGCGGTAGCGGCAGCGGGACCGGTCGTTCCTTGTCGGAGCTGGATCGCGAATTTGCCAAATCGCTCGAGGGCTTCGGCACGGAGATGTCGGAAGAACAGATAAAGATCGCCGAGCGCAACGCCGGGCAGCGGGGTACCGGCACCGCCGCCGGTACCGGCACGTCGCCGGGAGGTTCGGGTTACGGGTATCCGTCCGAAACCGAGGGCGACGGACCGGGTGGTTCGGGTGGCCCTGAGGCCGGCGGGCAAGGTGGTTCCGGGTCAGCGGGCGGAGCGGTCGGTGGCAGCGGCGGCCAGGGCACTTCCACGGCGCCACCGGACGTGGGCAGCGGCAGTGATGACGATATCGTCGCCCGCCAGCTGCGTGAGGCAGCGGAATCCGAGAGCGATCCGGCGCTGCGCGAGAAATTATGGGATGAATATCGTCAGTACAAGCAGAGTCTGGGCAAGTAGGCGGCGATGATGACGCGGGCTCAAAAACTGATTTGCCTGCTGCCGGCTTTGTGGCTGCTTGGCGCCTGCACCGTGAGCGAAACGCGCCCGGTGACCTATATGCCGGCGATAAGCGCCGATACCGAGGTGCCGGAGTACCGGCGTCTGGAGATCACCATCGTCGAGTTCGATCCCGGTATCAATGAGGACGGGACCGCCGGTGAGGACGAATTCCAGGTGCCGCAAGAAGTCCGTGAGGCCGAGGCCCGGTATGTCGCCTTCCATCTGCGCGACACGCTCGAGCGCACAGCGTTGTGGGGCCCGGTGCGCGTCGTCCCCGCGCCGCGCGTCGGCGCCGAGTTGCTGGTTACTGGCCGCATCGTCGAGTCAACCGGTGCGCGGCTGCGTGTGGCCGTGATCGCAGCGGATGCCACCAACCGCGTGTGGCTGCAGCAGGAATACAAGGGATCGACCGACGCCGCCAGTTATTCCGACAGCGAAGTGCTGGACCGCGACCCGTTTCAAAACGTCTACAACGAGATCGCCAACGATCTGGTCCGGCTGCGTCGCGAGATGGACGACGCCCGGCTGATCGAGATCGAGCGCGTCGCCGAACTGCGTTTCGCGCGTGATGTCTCTTCGGCGGCCTTCGACGGCTATCTGGAAGAGGATCGGTACGGTCGTTTCTCCGTCGCACGGCTGCCGGCCGAAGGCGATCCGATGCTGGCGCGTGTCGACGCAGTCCGCGAGCGCGACTACATTTTTGTCGACACCCTCAACGAGCACTACGCGGACTTTTCCCGGCGCATGGAGCAGCCCTATGACGAATGGCGCCAGTACACCTACGACGAGATCGTCACGCTGAGAGAACTGCAGAGCGCGGCCCGCTGGCGCAAGGTGGTCGGCGCGATGGCGGTGGTCGGTTCCGTGGTGCTCGATTCCCAGGGCAACAGCACCGCCAACGAGGTCGGTTCCAGCGCGATGTTGATCGGTGGCGTGCAGCTGTTCAGCTCGGGGATGCAGCTCGGCCAGCAGGCGAAGATGCAGTCCGAGACCATCAAGGAGCTGAGTGCCTCATTCGGCCAGGATATCGAGCCGGCGGTGGTGCAGGTGGCCGGCGAGACCCGGCGCCTCGAGGGTACCGCCGCGACGCAATACGCGGAGTGGAAGCGGTTGATGCGCGAGATCTATCAGGCTGAGACCGGCTTCGAATTGCCGCCCGATCCCTCGATCCCGGCCGGTTCTCCCGCCGAGGACATGCTGACGGATCAATGACGGAGCCGTCTCCGGGCCTGCAACTGGCTGCACGATTCGAACTGCTACGGCTTCTCGGCCGCGGCGGTATGGGTCAGGTCTGGCTGGCCCGCGATGCCGAACTCGGCGGTGAGCTGGCGCTGAAGATCCTCGAACCACGCCTGTTCACCGACGCCACCATGATCGATCTGATGCGCCATGAGTGCCGGCAGGCGCGACGTCTGCTGCACCCGGGGATCGTAAGGGTATTCGATTTCCATCAGGGCGACGGGCTCGCTTTTATCTCCATGGAGTATGTCGACGGTGGCGAGTTGGGTCAGCTGCGCGATGCGGCGCCGGCCGAGATCCTGATACCGCTGGTGCCGCTGACCGATGCGCTGGCCTACGCCCATGCCCAGGGCGTGATCCACCGGGATCTGAAACCCTCCAATGTGTTGCTCGAACCCGGCGGCCGACCCCGGTTGCTGGACTTCGGTATCGCCGCCGCGCTCGATGCCAGCGGCGGTTTGAGCATCACCGGCGGTGGTTCCCGTGTGTCCGCCAGCCCGGAGCAGCGCGCCGGTTTGCCGCCGTCGCCGGCGGATGACGCGTTCGCCATGGGTGTGTTGATCCATGAGTTGGTCAGCGGTTTCCCTCCGGCGCTGGAGGAGGGCAAGGCGCCGCCGCGGCTGCGCTCCCGGATGAACTTTGAGGTACCGGATGCGTTGCAGGAGATCGTCGGCGGTCTGCTTGCATGGGAAGCTCGGTCGCGTCTGTCAGATATGGAGCAGATCGGCCGTCAGCTCGGCGCAGTACTCGAGGCCTGCCGCGGCTACACGGTGCCGCCGCGGGTTAGCGTGGGGCAGACGCCGGCGGTCGCGCCGGGCCCGGTCGAGGTGCGGGTGACGACACCGGTCAAACGCCCGGCCGCAGACAAGGCACCGCGGTCGCGAGCGATGGCGTGGATCTGGGCCGCGTTTGCGGTATTGGTGCTGCTGTTGGCAATGGTCGTATTCGTGCTGCCGCGACAGGTCGCAAAAAAGCCGCAACCGGTCGTCCAGGAGACCGCAGCGCCAGCGCCGGACAGCACGCCGGTAGTGGATCTCGAACAGCTCGCCGCCAGCAAGAAGGCTGCCGATGAGGCGCGGGACAATTACCTGCTCCGACGACAGGGACTGATGGAGCGCGGCGCGGAAGAATGGGGCGCCTCCGGTCTGGCGCAGGCCCAGGCCGCGGCAGACACCGCCGGTCGTGCCTATCAGAGCGCGGCTTATGCTCAGGCGCAGGGTGGCTGGGACGAGGCCGCACAGACGCTTGCTGCGCTGGAGCAGCGCGGCGGTGAGTTGCTGGTCGCCGCCCGCGCTCGCGGTCAGGCCGCCCTGGTACGCGGTGACCGCGAGCTGGCCGAGCAGGAATTCCGTCTGGCGTTAAGGCTGGATCCGGAGGACGAAGTGGCGCGCAAGGGTCTGGAGCGGGCACCAAGAATCGAGCGCGTGATCCAGCTGATGCGTGAAGGCGAGCGGCTCGAGGCCACTGGTCGATTGCGTGATGCGGCGACAGTCTACCGGCAGGCCGCCGAACTGGATCCGCAGATGGCAGAAGCCGCTGACGCCGTGGCGCGGGTCGACGCAGCGCTGGTGCAGCGAGGATTCGTCGAAGCGATGTCCGACGGATACCGCGCGCTGGAGAGTGGTAATTACGACACGGCGGCCAAGGCGTTCAATCAGGCGGCGCGGATCCGACCGGGCGCGCCAGAACCCGGCACGGGTCTGGCAGAGGCGCGGGCGGCGAAGACCCTGAGCCGTGTCCAGGCGCTGGCCGCGGTCGCACAGGAGAAAGAACAGACGGAGCAATGGCGACAGGCGGCCGAGGCTTATCAGCAGATCCTCGCTATCGACGCCGGCGTCATTTCAGCGACCCAGGGCTTGCAGCGCACACGGCTCCGCGCCGAGATCGATGAGCGGTTACAGGCTTTCCTGGTGGACCCGGAACGTCTGTATGTAGAAGACGGCGTCGCGCGTGCCCGTGCGGCGCTGACTGACGCCGGCCGTGTCGCGCAACCGGGTGCGCGTCTGCGCGCGCAAATGGCAGCGCTCGACGCGCTGGTCAGAAAGGCCACAAGGCCCGTGCAGGTCATGCTCGAGTCGGATAACCTCACCGAGGTCATCGTCTACCGGGTCGGTCGTCTGGGCAGCTTCGAGCGCAAGGTATTGAAGCTGGAACCCGGTGACTACACGGTGGTCGGTACGCGTGACGGTTACCGGGATGTCCGCACGCAGCTCAAGCTGCGGCCGGGGACGGACCCGGCACCCGTGAGGATTCGCTGCGAGGAGCCCATTTGAAGCCGACGATCGCCGTCATCGACATCGACGGCCGGCGCGAGTACGCGGCAGCGCAGTTGCCGCTGCCGCTAGGGGCCGGCGTCGAAGGTGTCCGTCTTGGCAGTGATGGGCCGGGCGCCGTCGCCTTTCTCGGTTACGCCAGCGGCCGTTTCTTCCTGCAGCCGGGCCCGGACAGTCAATCCGGCAGCCTCGACGGCGCGGCGCTGGATGAGTCCCGCTGGCTCGAAGGCGGCGAGCTGTTGCTGGCCCGTGGCTGTGCGGTCCGATTCGCACTGGACCGGGCGGCGCTGAGTGTCCGGGTCGATCCGGATCCGGAGGATCGGGTCACGGTGCCGCCGCTGGTGGTCGAGCCGTCACCGGCTGCGAGCTCACCGGCGACCCCGCTCCCGGTCCAGCCGGTTGCGTTCGAGCGCACTCGGCCCGGTGCACGATCAAGACAGCGCAGATTCCCGCTGGTCGGCATGATCATCTCATCCGGGCTGGCGCTGTTGGCCATTTCGATCTGGTTCATGTTCACCGCGCGCTCGATCGAAGTCATCGTCAGCCCGGTGCCGGACAAGATGTGGATCAGCGGTGGCCTCGATGTGCCGGTCGGTTCCCGTTATCTGATACGCCCCGGGACCTACACGCTGCACGCCACCCTTGACGGCTATGAGCCCCTGGCCGAAGAGGTCGAAATCACCGATGAGCGCGACCAGACGCTGCGCCGCAGCCTCGAACGCCTGGCGGATCGCCTGTTCGTCACGACGCCGGGCGTCGAGGGCGCTCGCGTGTTGGTGGATGGCGAGGAGGTCGGGTCGGTCCCGCTGGCGGACTTTGCCATCCGGCCAGGCCGCTACCGGATCGAGATCGCCGCCGATCGCTATGTGCCCGAGGCCCGGGATCTGGATGTGGCAGGCGGCGGTAATACTCTGCGTCTCGAGGTGGCGCTGCAGCCGGACTGGGCCGAGGTGACGATCGCCAGCAACCCGCCCGGTGCGGAGATCCTCGCCGACGGCCAACAGCTCGGGGTCACGCCGTTCGCCGGTGATCTGGATTCCGGTCTGCGTCAGCTGGAATTGCGCAGCCCCGGGTTCAAGACCTGGCGGCAGCAGCTCGAAGTCGAGGCCGGCGTTGCGCAACGCCTGCCGACGGTGCAGCTGGAACCCTCCGACGGGCGCTTGTCGTTACGCACCGATCCGGCCGGCGCCACCATCCTCGTCGACGGCGAGTTCCGCGGCCGCTCACCGCTGACCCTGGATCTGGATCCGGGTCGTCGTTATCGCATCCAGGCCACGCTGCCGGGGCACAGATCCGCGAGCAAAAATGTGAGCCTGCGATCCGGTGAGGAGCGGCGGGAGTCGCTGCATCTGCCGGCGGTCACCGGCGAGATCCAGTTCGCGGTCAAGCCGGCGGGTGTGGAACTGTTTGTCAACGGCAAACCGCGCGGTGCGGTGCCGGACAAACTGGCGCTGATCGCGGTGCCGCAGCGTCTGGAGTTTCGCAAACCCGGTTTCGCCAGCCAGAGCCTGACCGTCAACCCGAAGCCCGGGCTGGCACAGAAAGTAGAGATCACGCTGCTGACCGAAGCCGCTGCGCGGATGGCGGCGATACCAGCGCAGGTCCAGACGCCCCAGGGCGCGGAGCTGGTGCTGCTGCCGGGCGGGCGTTTCACCATGGGCACCAAACGGGGCTCGCCGGGCAGGCGTGCCAACGAGGGTCTGCGTGAGGTTGAGATCAGCAAACCCTATTATCTCGGCACGAAAGAGGTCACCAATCGTGAGTTCCGCGCGTTCCGTCCGAATCATGCCTCCGGTACCGCCGTCGGTTACGGCATGGATGGGGAGGATTATCCGGTGGTGCGTGTCTCGTGGCAGGACGCAGCCGCCTACTGCAACTGGCTGAGCAAGGAAGCCGGGCTTGAACCCGCCTACGCGAGCGAAGGAGGCCGCCTGGTGGCGATCTGGCCGGCACCGAACGGTTATCGTTTGCCCAGCGAAGCCGAGTGGGCCTGGGCTGCCCGGTACGCGGGCAGGAGCCAGAAGGCGCCGCGATATCCCTGGGGTAACGCGTTGCCGCCGCCACCGAAGGCCGGCAACTTCGCCGATGTCTCGGCACGGGGCAGCCTCGGCGATGTCCTCGCCGGTTACAACGACAGCTACCCCGCCACCGCGCCGGTGGCGACCTTCCGCTCAAATTCGCTGGGGATTTTCGATCTTGGCGGCAACGTGGCAGAGTGGACTAACGACCTTTATCGGGCCTATGTCGGCACGGCGGCCACGGTGGCGATCGATCCCGCCGGCGCCGAGGAAGGCCGCTACTATGTGATACGCGGCTCCAGCTGGGCGCAGGGCACGATCCCGGATCTGCGCTTCGCCGCGCGAGCCTATGGTGACGAGGCGCGGCCTGATCTGGGGTTCCGGATCGCGCGCAGCGTCGATACCGGCCCCTGACCGACCACCGAGGGATGACTGATGCGTGTATGGATTGTGAGTTCTCTATGGCTGCTGCTGGCCGTACCTGCAGCGGGCATCGCCCAGGATGAGGAGGCGCCCCCGGCCGTTGTCGAGGACAGCGAGCAGAAGACCGACGACAAGATGCCGGCCGGTGAGCCGGTCTCCGGCGAAGATGTCTGGGCCGGTGAGTCGGAGGACGAGAAAGACGTGTTCGTGCCGAGCGAAACCGTATCAGCCGACTCGGCGATCGCGTTCCCCGCCGATATCTGAGACAGCCCGGGTAATCTGATGAAGAAACACATTCCGGTCGAATTTATCTACCAGGTCTTCTCTCTGATCCTGGTCATCATCATCGTCCATGGCATCTATGTGTCGGTGGTGCGTCCCGCCGCCGATGCGGAGTTGCGCGCTGATCAGATCGCGATGCAGGAGGACACCGCCTACGTGCCACAACGCTCGGTCTACGTCATCATCCGCGACTTCGAGCAGGAAGCCTGTTTCGTGCTGTTCCTGTGGGCGATCAGCATCATGGGCCTGAAAGGATGGTCGGTGCATCAGCAGCGCAAGCTGCTGGAGATGGATCTGGTCCCGGTCTCCGACGGCATGCGTATCCTGCCCGAGGACACGCGGGAATATTCGCGCCAGCTACAGGCGCTGCCCGAGCGGCTGGCCGACTTCGCGCTGCCGCGCGCGTTGCTCACCGCGCTGCAGCGCTTCGATTCGACCCGCAACGTGCAGGATGTGTCCCAGGCCGCCTATGAAGTCTGCGACGAGGAGGCCGATCGCCTGGATTCGGAGTTGTCGATGATCCGCTATATCGCCTGGGCGATCCCGTCCATCGGCTTTATCGGTACGGTGCGCGGTATCGGCGAGGCGCTGGCCCAGGCTCACAAAGCGGTCGAGGGTGATATCGGCGGTGTCACCCAGGCTCTGGGCGTGGCCTTCAACTCCACGTTTATCGCGCTGCTGTTGTCGATCGTGCTGATGTTCGCGGTACACCAGCTGCAGTTGTCACAGGAACGCCTGGTCCGGGATTCGAAGACCTATTGTGACCGTAATCTGGTTCGGCACATGAAGGTCCGTTAGGTCGTCTGACGTCATGCGTGTCCTCGCTCTGGAGATCAATGACAGCGGGCTGCGGGTCGGCTCAGATGAGGCGCACCAGGAGGCCGGACCCGGCTATGCCATGCTCGACCCGGAGCGGCTGAGCCTGGGCGAAGAGGCGCGGCGACAGGCGCGCCTGCGGCCGCGGCGGCTGCACAGTCGTTTCTGGCTTGAGCTGGACACCCGGTCGCTGCCCCGGCCGGTGCCCTATGCGGCCACCGCGGCGGATCTGGCTCACGCGCAGATGGCAGATCTGTGGGAACGATTTGGTGACGATGCCGAGGCCGTGGTGCTGGTGGTGCCGGGCTATTTTGACGGCGAAGCGCTGGGGCTGCTGTTGGGTATCGCCCGGGCCTGCGAGATACCGGTGCGCGGTATGGTCGATGCGGCGGTGGCGTCGCTGGCCGGTCGCGGCACCGGTCAGCGGATGCTGCATCTGGACGCCCATCTCCATGTGTCCGTTTTGACCGAGCTGAACTTATCCGGCGAGCTCAGCCGCGGCGCGGTGCATCTCATCGACGGCAGCGGTATCGCCGGCTTGAGCCAGGCGTGGATCGACACCGTGGCAGCGGCGTTTGTCCACCAGACCCGTTTCGACCCGCTGCACCATGCGGCCACCGAGCAGTCCTTGTTCGACCGTGTCGACGACTGGATCCTGGCTCTGTCCGGGGGCGAGGATCTCACGATACAGATCGAACACGAGGGCAGCCCGATCGCGGTGCAGATCAGCCGCCGGCAGATGCTGGAGGCTGCAGCGCCAGGCTATGAGCGGATCGCGCGGATGGTCGAGAGTTCCGCGCAACGACTCGGACCATTGTGCGTCGCAATAAGCGATCGGATCGGGCGGCTGCCGGGTCTGGCCGAGCGCCTGGGCAGGATCGAGACCGTCGAAACGCTGACCCTGCCGCCGGCCGCCGCCGTCGTCGGGGCGCTGCGTTTCCAGGCGCAGATCTGCTCTGGCGGCGAAGACACCCACTTCGTTATCGCGTTGCCGGCTGGAAGCGTCACCGCGCCCGAGAGCGTGGCCGAGACGGAGCCTCCGCCACAGGTTTCCGACGATACCCGTCCGCACCCGACCCATCTGTTGGCCGGCGCGGTGGCCTGGGAGATTTCCCAGGACCCCCTGACCATCGGCAGCGCGCCGGCTTCCGACTCCCGACCCGTAATGATCACCGGAAATCTCGAGGGCGTGTCGCGGCGTCATTGCCAGGTGTTCTTGCGCGGCGACGAGGTGGTAGTCGAGGACCACAGTCGTTTCGGGACCTTCGTCAATGATCGCCGGATCTCGTCTGTGGCCACGCTGCGCGCGGGTGATCTGCTGCGAGTGGGTGCGCCCGGCAGCACGCTGCTGCTGGTGGAAGCGAGGTCCTAGATGGCGCGCCGCCGCTTTGACACTTTCAGTCTGTCCTTCCTGGACATAATGAGTTGCGGCTTCGGTTCGGTGATCCTGTTGTTCATGGTCATCAATGCCACCATGGCGGTGCGCTCAGACGAACTGAACCGGGCGTTGAGCGTGCGCGCCGATGTGCTCAAGGTGGAGCTGAGCGACGGCGAGCGGAATCTCGTGGCCCTGCGCAACAGTCTCGCCGAGACCGAGGACCGGCAGATCAAAGCCCAGGGGGCGTCGCGCCGCATTATCGAGCTGCTGCAGCAGCGGCAGCAGGAACTCTCGACCATGGAGGCCGACACCCTGGCCCGCCGCGAGAGCATCAACAAGCTGAAGGCCGACCTCAAGTCCATGGAGGAAGCGAGCAAACGGCTGTCCGCGGCCAGTTCGCAGCCGGACGAGCAGGGCAGCGCATTGCGACGCATCCGCGGTCAGGGCCAACGCCAGTATCTGACCGGTCTGAAACTGGGCGGTCAGCGGGTGCTGATCCTGCTGGATAGTTCGGCCAGCATGCTCGATGAGACTATCGTCAACATCATCCGGCGCCGGAACATGAAGGACGCGGACAAGGTGCGCTCACCCAAATGGCTGCGCGCTCAACGTACGGTGGAATGGCTGATCGCCAGGCTGTCACCTTCATCGAACTTCCAGATCGTGACGTTTAACGAGACCGCCCGCCCGGTCACCCCCGGCACCAGCGGCTCCTGGCTCGAGGCGGCGGAGCCCGATCAGGTGCGCAAGGCGATCGAGGCGGCCCGCGCGGTGGTGCCCGGCGGCGGTACCAGTCTCTATAACGCGTTTACCGCGGCCGGCGCCATGTCGCCGCCGCCGGATAACATCATCCTGTTGACCGATGGCCTGCCGACCCAGGGCAAGAGCCCGCCGGTCGTGTTCAAGAGCGTCAGCGCCAAATCCAGACGGCAGCATTTCCGCGGTTCGCTGCGCCAGCTGCCGAGTCGGGTGCCGGTCAACGTGATCCTGTTCCCGATCGAGGGTGATCCGGAAGCAGCAGTCGAGTTCTGGCGTCTGGCGAAGACCAGCGACGGCTCGATGATCAGCCCGTCGAAGGACTGGCCATGAGCAAACGCCGCACCCGCCGCGAGGTCGAGTTTGCCAGTCTGTCGTTCCTCGACTGCATCTGCTGCGGCTTCGGTGCGGTCATCCTGTTGCTGGTGCTGACCAAGTTCGCCGAGCCGATCCTGCTGGAGCAGACCACGGAGGAGCTCGAAGCGGTGATTATCAAGCTGCAGGAGGAGGTCGAGGAGATCCGCGGCGAGACCCGCATCGTCAATCTGGAGCTGACTTCCAAACGTGAGCAGCTATCGGAGATCGAGACCCGGGTGGCGAGGCTACAGGGCGACCTGTCGCGGATCGAGGGCGAATTCGCAGCGAGCAGCCAGGACGCGTCGGTGTCGAGCAAAGTCGAGGGCCAGCTGTCCAACGCGCGTCAGCAACTGACCGCGGAGATGCGTCGCCTGCAACAGGATCGGCCGCAGCGGCCGGAGAGCCTGGTGGCGGGCATCCCGGTCGATAGCGAATACATCATCTTTATCATCGACACCTCGGGCAGCATGCAGAACTACAGCTGGCCGGCGCTGTTGCGCAAGGTGGATGAAGTGCTGGATGCCTACCCCAAGGTCAAGGGCATGCAGGTGATGAACGACATGGGTGCCTACCTGTTCCCGCGCTACGCCGGACGCTGGATCCCCGACACGCCGTCGCGCCGGAAAGTAGTGATCGATACCCTGGCCGGGTGGCGGCCATTTAGTAATTCCAGCCCGGTGGAGGGCATCACTCAGGCGATCCAGACCTTCTACGAGCGAGACAAACGCATCAGTCTCTACGTCTTTGGCGATGAGTTCACAGGACGCAGTATCAATGACGTGTTACGCATCGTCGACGACATCAACCGCGAGGACGCGCAGGGCAACCGGCGGGTGCGCATCCACTCGGTGGGTTTCCCCTTCGCCTTTACCCAGCAATCCAGCATGCAGGGCACCGGCGCACGCTTCGCGGCGCTGATGCGGGCCCTGTGTTATCGCAACGGCGGCACATTTGTTGCGCTGGACGACTTCCGCCGCTAGCTGCAGACTCCTATACTCTAGCGTCGTGACCGGCGAACCGGCCGGTCCGGATCGATGCCCTGGGGGTGGCAAACTATGGATTCCAAACTCGTTATCGAGTTCGATGAACACGATCTCAAGCAGCTGAAGGACGTGTTCCACGCAGCGCGCATGAATCTGGGCGACGCGCAACAAGGCGACATCCTCAAGGCCTGTCGCGAACTGCTGCAGCGTGCCGAGACGGCCAACGCCCCGCATTTCGCCCTCAAGCGATTGCGGCGTCTTGACGACCTGGTCGCGATGGTCGAGGACGAAGACTGGGATCTGCCGCCGGAGGATGTGACGCGGGTGATCAATGCGCTGGCCTATTTCGCCAATGCCGATGATCTGATCCCCGATGATGTGCCCGGGCTCGGGTATCTCGACGACGCGGTGATGGTCGACCTGGTGTTGCGCGAACTATCTCAGGAGCTCAAGGCTTTTGATGACTTCCGCAACTTCCGCGAGGCGGAACATGCGAAGCGGGCGGCCAGCGGCGATGAACGCCCGTTGACGCGCCTCGACTGGCTGCAGGAGCAACGCAAGAAGGCGCAGGAAGCGGCGCGCCAGAGCAAGAGCTGGTTGCCCTGGAAACGCAAGAGCTCGTCGTTCCTGGACTAATCCGGCAGCGCTCTCAGGCGGCCAGCGTCAGGCCCTCCAAAGTTTCCATCTCGTCTGTGGTGCCAAAGCGGCCGCGCTCGTCGCGGGTGACGGCGGCGGCGGCAACGCCTGCATCGTGGGTAAAGAAAAGTCGCACGCTGCGCGCCAGTTTGTGATCAAGGAAACGACGCTTCTCGTCGATCAGCCGTTCCGGATAGCGGTCGTAACCCATGGTGATCGGCAGATGGACCCAGGGCCGGCCCGGTATCAGATCCGCGCAATAGACGATGCCGCCATCACCACCGATCTGCGACAACATCAGCCCCGGCGTGTGACCCTCGCTGAATTCGAAGCGCACGCACGCGCCGAGGGTCTCGCTGGCTTCGCCGTCCACCAGTTCCAGCCGACCGCTGTTTTCCAACAGCCCGCTCAATTCCGGGATAAACGAGGCCCGGTCGCGGGCGTGGGGATGACGGGCCCGCTCCCAGCCGACACGGCTGACGATAAAGCGGGCGTTCGGGAACAGCAGCTCCGCGTCCTCGCCGGCCCGCCAGGGTGACAACAGCCCGCCGGCGTGATCGAAATGCAAATGGCTGAGGACCACAGCATCGATGTCTTCGTGGCTGACACCGATCGCCGCCAGCGAGTCCAGCAGTACGTGCTCGGATTCGACCACACCGAACCGTTGCTTCAGCTTCGGCTCGAAGAACGCACCGATGCCTGTCTCGAACAGCACGCGGCGACCGTCGTCGAACTCCGCGAGCAGCGCCCGGCAGGCCAGCGGGATGCGGTTCTGCTCGTCCGGAGTGATCCATCGGGACCACAGGGCTTTCGGCACGTTACCGAACATCGCGCCGCCATCCAGCGCCTGAGTATTGCCAGCTATGGACCAGAGCCTGATCGTCATCGTCGTTCTCCTCGAATGCAGGCGATTTTAGCCGCAGTGCGCGAGCACAGCCATGCCCGGGCAATCTCCGGCGCGGAAACCCGCCTGGACCGGGTAGCCGCCGATATTCGTCGAGTGCAGGGAATATCGGTCGGTCAATCTTTTTTCGACCAACTCATGCTCTGCCAACATGTAGAATGCGACCGTGCTTGCCTTGTTGATCATCGTCACGTTGCTTTCGATGCTGGCGTGTTACCTGATCGCCCGGTCGAGAGCGGCTGATCGTCGTTTCTGGGTGATCGTGGGTCTGTTCTTGGGTCCGTTCGCGATTCCTTTTGCGTTTCTTGCAAAACCCAGGCCGGCTCCGAACGCGAACTCGTCTGAATAGACCGGGGCCCCGGCGCGGAGTGTCGGTGACCGCAACCGACGCCCGGTCAAGAGCAAGCCTGGTGCGATCCGCCGGTCACAGATGAGCCGGATGCGGCCATGCAGAGCATGGTCTCAATGCTCAAGTCCGATCCATGGTTCAAAACCTGGCAGCATTTTGTCCTCGAGCTGCCGACTCGGCGCGCAGCAGATGGGCGGGCCGACGCCATATTTTGCCCTTATTGATCCCGGGAGCCGCGTTATTTCGCCTCGTGGATGGCGCTTTTGCGGCGCTCAATAGAGCCTGAGAGCCGGGCATGGTGTCCGACCGCAAACAAGCTCGAGGAATCAATAATGAATACCAAGGGATTTTTTTTGCTCCTGCTGCTGGCCACCGCTGTCTCGGTGGACATCGCCCAGGCCGGCAACGGTCCGGACAATGAGATCGGCGGCAAGTTTGGCGTCGGCGGGGGAGCCGCCATCGGCGCGGTGGTTGCGGGTCCGCCCGGGGCCATCATCGGCGCCGGGATCGGCGGGTTTCTCGGCGACCGTCTGCAGTGGGCGGCTCGGGCAGAGAAGCTCGAGCTTGCCCTCGATGAGTCACTGGCAGACGCTGACGACCTGCGCGCCGTGCTCGATTCAGAGCGAACCCAGCTCGAGCGCATGCGCCGGGACCGGTCCCGGCTCGACGGTCGCATCGCGGAACTGGAGCAGCGCCAGTCGCTGGCGGCCGGGCTGGAGTTGGCGGTCCTGTTCCGCACCGGCAGCAGCGGGCTGGATGCGGATGCGGCCACCCGGATTGAACGGCTGGCGGTGTTGCTGGAACAGGAGCCGACGCTGACCGTGCGTCTCGACGGCTATGCCGACCCACGTGGAGGTGATGACTACAATCTGTCGCTGTCGGCAAACCGGGCCGTCGCTGTGCGCGACGCGCTGCTGGCCCACGGCATCGAAGCGGACCGGGTCGAGGTTCAGGCCCACGGGCACACCTTCTCTCTGGCTGCCGAAGGCGATGCAGATGGCTTCGCGCTGGAGCGACGTGTCAGCATCAGCCTCGGTATGGAGAACGATCCGCCAGTGGTTGCACAGGAACGCTAGCCTGGCGCCGCATGACGGAATCAACTTGGCGAGCGCTGCGGCGCTCGCCTTTTTTCTGTTTATGGTCTGTGCCAAGATCGGATGCGTTGTCCAACGCATTCTGAATCTCACATGCAAATCGACGCTGAGCTGTTGCCGACCGGCTGGCTCTGGGCTTCCCGGATCATCGCGCTGGTGATACTCGTGTTGGCGGCCCGGGCCATGGACTGGAGAGGCCTGCAAAAGGATCCGTCCACGCTGCATCGGTTTGCGGCCTGTACCGTCGCGCTGCTGGTGCTGTGGTCGATCCGCGCCACTGTGGCCGAGGGTCCCGGGCTGCATATCCTGGGCGTTACCACCGTCACGCTGGTGCTGGGACCGGTTGCGACGCTGATCGCGACAGCTATCGCCGAGGGCGTGACCGGTCTCGGCATGAAAACCCAAGGCGCGCTGGCCGCGAGTTGGCTGGCGGGATCCGTGCTGCCGGTCGTGGCGACTGAACTGGTGCGGCGGCTGGTGCGCCGGAAGTTGCCGCCGGATCCGTTCGCGTTCATTTTTGGCGTCGGGTTTTTTGGCGCCGTCGCGGCAACAGCCGCGGCCCATCTTGGCGCGTATCTGATGGTCGGTGCGCCCGACGCGGTTTGGTCGGGGGCGGTACCGTCATGGCCGAGCTTTTTTCTGCTGATCGCGTTCCCGGAGGCGTTTATCAATGGCTGCGTGATCACCCTGTTGGTGGTTTATTGTCCGCAACGCATGGCCGGGTATGACGCGATCTACCGGCACGATCGTCGCCGGTGAGGCGCCGTGGCTGGCATAATCACCGTCCCCGACGGAGAGGAGCAGGACCTTGCCCAAGCCCCAGGATTGTTTTGTTGATACGCCGACCGCCGACGCGCGTCGTCTACATCTTGTTACCGCCGAGTCTCTCGCCGTCTGGCTGACCACGGCATCCGCATCCCAGGCCGCCTGGGTCAAGGCCAGCAGCTTCCGGGCCCGTGCCGATACCGTCGTCGCCGTGCCGGGAGACGATGGACAGATGGCCACGGTCCTCGCGGGACTCGGCGAACAGGCGCCCGGTCTGCGCGGGCTCGCGGCGGTGGCTGCCCTGTTGCCGTCCGGGGATTATGTGCTGGAAGGCGAATTCGAGCGCGCGGAGATTTTGGCGCTTGGATGGGTCATCGGCCAGTATCGGTTTGATCGCTATCGGGCGGGTGATCCGGGTGTGCGCAGGCTGGTGTGGCCGGACGGCGTGGATCGGGCGTCGGTGCTCAGTGCCGCGACAGCGGATTTTTTGGTGCGTGACCTGGTCAACACACCGGCCTCGGATATGGGTCCGGCCGAACTGGAAACGGCCGCGCTGGCGCTGGCCGGCGAGTTCGGCGCCGAATGGCGCGTCGTCAATGGTGGCGCGTTGCTGGAGCAGAATCTCCCGGCCATCCATGCGGTCGGACGGGCCAGTGTCCGCGAGCCGCGTCTGATCGATCTGCAGTGGGGCGATCCGGTGCGGCCGCGGCTGACGCTGGTTGGCAAAGGCGTGTGCTTCGATTCCGGCGGTCTCAATATCAAGCCGCCAGCGGGCATGCGCCATATGAAAAAGGATATGGGCGGTGCGGCCCATGTGCTCGGGTTGGCGCGGATGATCATGGCGGCCGATCTCCCGGTGCGTCTGCGGGTGTTGATCCCGGCGGTGGAGAACAGTATCGACGGTAATGCCTATCGGCCCGGCGATGTGATCACGACGCGTAAAGGGCTGACGGTGGAGATCGGCAATACCGACGCCGAGGGGCGCATGGTCCTGTGCGACGCGCTGGCTCTGGCTGATGAGGAATCGCCGGATCTGATCATCGACATGGCGACCCTGACCGGGGCCGCGCGGGTCGCGCTGGGCCCGGAGCTGCCGGCGATGTTCTGCAGCGACGATGGGATCGCAACCCGATTACAGGCCAATTCAGCGCTGACCGAGGACCCGCTGTGGCATATGCCGCTGTGGGCGCCCTATGACAAGGACCTGAGAAGCGCGGTGGCGGATCTCAATCACATCGCCAACAATGCCTTTGCCGGTTCGATCTATGGTGCGCTGTTCCTCAAACACTTTGTCGATGCGGCGACGGCCTGGCTGCATCTGGACGTCTATGCCTGGAATGCGAAGACCCGGGCCGGTCGGCCCGAGGGCGGTGAGACTCAGTCGGTCCGTGCCCTGTTCACGCTGCTCGAGGAACGCTACCGCGGCTGAGACGGGCGGCTGGCGGACTGGCGGCTCGTGTAATTGCTCGCAGCAAACAGCATCAACCACAGCAGGCTGATGGCAATGACGGCCAGGGTGGCGGCCACATAGGCGAAAAAGTCCGGTGCCTTCATCATCGTGGACATCAGCGAGTCCTGGTAATAGAAGAACCACTGATTCTCGGCCGGAAAGATCAGATCGTGCAGGGCGTAAAACACCTTTTTCGCGCCGATCAGCAGCACCGCGATCACGGTCACCAGGAACCCGGCGCCGGTCATCATCAGCATGCGCCGTGCAGGCGGGAGACGGCGCCGTCGGCGACGCAGCACCACGATCTGTAACGTCAATACAAGCAAAGCGGCCATGCCGGCCAGCTCGAGTATGCCCACCAGACGCGCCACATCCCGGAGATGGACGATCTCCGGCGGTCGCAGCAGAGAGCCCAGCCGTTGTCCGCTCGGATCGTGATAGCTCAGACTCTCCAGCCCGCGGCCGTCGTCGCGGATCGAGCGGCCGATGGCCGCAAACAGGCGCTGACGTTCCTCCCTGGTGGTCTTTGCAAATCCGTTCCGATACCGGTTTTCCGGGGCGAAGCGATCGATGTGGGCGCCGATGCCGGCCGGCTCATAGAGCGCGGGATAGAGATAGTCCACGGATGCCACCAGACGCCAGGCCACGAACAGGGCGCCAAGCAGTGCGGCGGTGACAAACAGGCACACCGCCGGCCATCGGGCTGGAATTGTGGAACCTGGATCGGTTTTCACGGGACTAAGTTACCATGTAGCGCAACAATCCCGGGCCCCCGTGGCTCGAACACAGTCGCTGCATGTGATTGAATTGCCGATAGTCAGGTTCGAACAAGAGGGGGGTGGAAATGAGCGCAGGTTTTGCACGTGTTATGGCGCCCATGGCGGTTTTGGTGATCCTCCTGGGCGGTTGTGCGGCGGCGGGCCAGAGCGCCGCAGGCAAGGCGGTGCTTGACTTCTCACGTCCCCCGAACCAGTTTTATCCTGCCCGGCTGGTGGTACTGGACGGCGACAACGTCAACGCTCCCATATCGCGATCCAGTTTCTGGGTAGACCCCGGCGTGCATGAAATCGTCATCTCCGCGGCCATCGACGACCGGACGCTGGTCAGTGCTCCGGCCAATCGTTCCGCCGGCACCGATCCGGGACGCACGACCATCGAAGTCGAAGCGGGCAAGCGTTACAACATCGGCGCACAGCTGATCAACGATCGCGGTGACTGGGAGCCGGTGATCTGGCGGATCACGGATCAGTGATTCGGGCAATAATCGTCACGAGCCGGCGAGTCTGTGGAAAGGCGAGGGATTTTTTTCAAACAGGAGAGGGGAACATGAAACGGATCGTATTATCGGTATGCGCGCTGCTGCTGGCTGGCGCGAGCTGGGCGGGTGAGGGCACCGAGGGCAAGGGTATCCTCGACTTTTCCGAGGTCCCGGCCAAGTTGTCGCCGGCGAGACTGGCGGAACTCGATGGCAAGAACCTCTCGGGACCGGCGTCCAAGACCAGTTTTTGGGTGGATCCGGGGGTGCACGAGATCGTGGTCACCGCGATCATCGAAAACACGATGGAGCTCCCGGGTGCGATCGAGAACCGGCACGTGGGGCCGGGAGATGATCCGGGCAAGACCAGCATCGAGGTCGAGGCCGGCAAGCGCTATCGCATCGCGGCCGAAGCACTGGACAACAAGGGCAAGTGGCAGCCCGTGGTGTGGAAGGTCGAGGATATCAAAAAATAGTCAGTCTTCGCCCGACAGCCGCCGCCGGCTGTCGGGCGGGGCCGGCGCGATCATGCTGCGCCGGTAGGGCAGGACCTCGATGACCTCGCCGGCCAGGTGGCGCTGTTTGAGGTCGCGCCAGAAGGCCGCGGTCAGAATCTCGGCGTGGAACTGCATAAACACCTCGAGATGCTTCGGCTCCAGACCGAGAAACGATACGAACTGCTCCGGGAACACGTCGTCCTCGCCCACATAGAACCAGGCCTCCGCCTGCATCTCTTCTTCCAGCGTCGCGGCCTTGGGCATATCACGGAAGTTGCACTCGGTGACCAGACACAGTTCGTCATAATCGTAGAAGATCACGCGGCCGTTGCGGGTGACGCCGAAGTTCTTGAGCAGCAGATCACCGGGGAAGATGTTGCTCGCCGCCAGATCGCGGATCGACTGACCATAGTCGATGACCGCGAGTCGCGCCGCCTCCGGGCTGGCCTCTCGCAGATACAGATTCAGCGGCGTCAGCCGCCGTTCGATATACAGGTGCTCGATCACCAACTGGTCATTCTCGATCCGGCAGGTCTCCGCGGTCGCGCCGAGTAACTCCTCGAGCAGGCTCTGCTCAAAGCGAGCCGGGCTGAAATCCAGCAAGCGGAACTCCTGGGCATCCACCAGCCGGCCGGCGCGATCGTGTTTGAACACCAGCTGGTATTTCTCCAGCACGTCTTCTCTGACCACGGTCTTCGGGTAGGCGAACTGATCGCGGATGATCTTGAACACGATGTCGTAGGAGGGGAGGGTGAAAACCACCATCACCATGCCCTTGTCGCCGGGCGCATTGATAAATAGATCATCCGAGTGGGACAGATGACGGAAAAAGCTCCGGTATCGCTCCGTCTTGCCCTGTTTGGCGCGGCCGAGCACGGTGAACAGCTCGGCCAGCGGCTTTTGCGGGATGATGCTGCGCAGGAACACAACCGCGTCGGCAACGGTTTCGAGGTCGGCATGATAATAGGAGCGGGTGAAGCCGAAAAGCACGCTGACGTCGGCCGGCCGTACCAGCACCGCATCCACGGCCACGCCTTCGCCGGTGCTGCGCAGGCTGATCACCAGCGGCCGGTAATCGTCGTCCCGGGTCACCATGCGGCCGACCAGGTAGGCGCGCGTGCCCTGATAGAACACCGGCTTCAAAAACTCCAGTCGCGCCAGATTGTCGATGCCGCCGCAGGACTGGCAGTCATCGGTGATGTGTGAGTGGATAAAGTGGAGGCTGAATTCCAGGTTCTCCCAGCCGACATCAAAGGCGTAGGCGTCCAGCAGCCGACGGCAGGTGTGGTCGAGAAAGCCGTCTAGCGCAAACGCATTGACGGTCGGTTCCTGGTTGAGCGCCTCGATCGGGCGCTCCTCGAGCGCGATGTATTCAACTTCAGGGTCGATGCCGACGGTGTCGAAGATGCGCCGGGTGATGGAGCTGAAATAGGTCTTGGTGAATTCCTGGTCCACATAGTCGCGGATCATCTCCGAGAATTCGATCTTGATCTGCTTCCACAGCGGGCGATCCTGCTGGTTCGGATGCAGCCGTTGCTCTAGCCATTCGACCAGCTTTTGTACCCACTGCTCGTAGAGATCGATCCGCGCGACCGCGTCCTCGTGCCCATGCTGCCAGTCACGCTGTTCAAAGCGCGTGCGGGCCCGGCGGGTGATCTCCCGGAACTCATCGTTGTAATCGCTGAAACCGTCACGGATGGCCCCGGCGCATTCCTGTGCCAGGGCCATCAGTTCCGGATCGCTGCTTGCTACGAGCGTCATGCTGTCCGGTGCCGGCGTCGGTCTACATATTGCCGATCAGGGCGTCACCGAACTCGCTGCATTTGACCTCTTTCGCCCCTTCCATCAGACGGGCGAAATCATAGGTGACCACGCGCTGGCCGATGGTCGCGTCCATCGCGGCGATGATCCGGTCCGCGGCCTCGGTCCAGCCCATATAGCGCAGCATCATCTCGCCCGAGAGGATCAACGAGCCCGGGTTGACCTTGTCCAGGTTGGCGTACTTCGGAGCTGTGCCATGGGTGGCTTCGAACACCGAGTGGCCGGTGGTGTAGTTGATGTTGCCGCCGGGCGCGATGCCGATCCCGCCGACCTGGGCCGCGAGTGCGTCGGAGAGATAGTCGCCGTTGAGGTTCATGGTGGCGATGACTTCGAACTCGCGCGGCCGGGTCAGCACCTGCTGCAGCGTGATATCCGCGATCGCATCCTTGATCAGGATCTTGCCCGCATCCAGCGCGGCCTGCTGCTCGGCGTTGGCGGCATCGCCGCCTTTCTCCGCTTTGGTCCGTTCCCACTGATCCCAGGTGTAGGTCTGCCCGGGGAATTCGCGCTCCGCCAGTTCGTAGCCCCAGTTACGGAAGGCGCCCTCGGTGAACTTCATGATGTTGCCCTTGTGGACGAAGGTCACGCTCTTGCGCTTGTTGTCGACCGCATATTGGATCGCCGCCCGGACCAGACGGTCGGTGCCGTCCTGGGACACCGGCTTGAGACCGATGCCCGAGGATTCGGGGAAGCGGATCTTGCGGTATTCGCGCGGGAAGTGTTCCTTGAACAGCGCCAGGAAGCGCTCGCCGTCCTTGGAACCGCGCTCGAACTCGATGCCGGCGTAGATGTCCTCGGTGTTCTCGCGGAAAATCACCATGTCCACGTCCTGCGGACTGCGTACCGGTGAGGGCACGCCCTTGAACCAGCGCACCGGACGCAGGCACACATACAGATCCAGCATCTGCCGCAGCGCAACGTTGAGCGAGCGGATGCCGCCGCCAATCGGTGTGGTCAGCGGACCCTTGATCGAGACCAGATAATCGCGGCAGGCCTGGACCGATTCCTCCGGTAGCCAGGTGTGCAGCAGATCGTTGGCCTTCTGTCCGGCATAGATCTCCATCCAGTGGATCTGGCGTTTGCCGGCGTAGGCTTTCTCGACCGCCGCATCCAGTACCCGGACCGTGGCCCGCCAGATATCCCGGCCGGTGCCGTCGCCTTCGATGAAGGGCACGATCGGGTTGTCCGGTACGACTAACTTGCCGTCATCGATGGTTATTTTGGCACCCGCTGCCGGCACCTCGATTTTTGCCTCGCCCATATCGGTTCGCTCCTTGCTTTGTTCTTGTGCCGCCGGTGATGCGGCGACCTGTCCGCGTATGATACCCGCAGCGCTCGACGCCCTGCCACGCGGATCGAAACAAAGTCTCAGGAAGCGGCGGCCTCGCGCGCGGACTCCCAGGCCAGCATCACTGCCTTGCGTCCGGGCCCCCAGCGGTAGCCGCCCAGGGCACCGTCCTCGCGCAGCACCCGATGACACGGGATCAGCCAGGCGACCGGGTTGTGGCCCACGGCCTGGCCCACGGCCCGCGCCGCGCCGGGCTTGCCGATTGCCCGTGCCAGCTGGCCGTAGCTGACGTTGTGGGCCGCGGGTACGCGCAGCAGTGCCCGCCACACCTGGAACTGGAAATTGCTGCCAGCCACGCGCAGGCGCAGCGGAGGCTGCACGGTCCCGGCGAAGATCCGGTCCACCAGCGCCTCGGTCGCGGCATCGTCGCGCTCCAGGCTGGCGTTCGGCCACGGATCGGTCACCCGGTCCCGGGGCGACACGTCCCCGGACAGGAATTCGAGCGCGCAGATCCCGCGGGGCGAACGGGCGATCATGCAGGGGCCGAACGGGCTGTCGGAAACGCCCCAGCGCAGCACCAGCCCTGCGCCGCCCTGGCGATATTCGCCTGGCGACATCGCTTCGATGTCGACAAACAGGTCGTGCAGCCGTCCGCTGCCCGACAAGCCGACGTCCAGCGCCGAGTCGAACAGATTGGACGATTCAATGCGCTGTTTGGCGGCGTCCAGCGTCACCTTGCGCAAGAATTGATTGGGCGACAGACCGGCCCAGCGGCGAAACAGCCGGCTGAAGTGATGGGGACTCAGGTGCACGGCCGCCGCCATCTCGGCCACGCCAGGCTGGTGCCGGAAGTTGGCCCTGATCCAGTCGATGGCGGTTTCTATCCGCGCGTAGTCTCGTTTGTCGATCATGGCGCCAGTCTAATCAGACCGGCCCGGGCCGCCCACCCGAATCGTGCTGGATTCAGCTGCCCGCGGGTAGCGGCATCAACAGATCCTCGGACCGGCGTACCAGCTGCTCGTAGCGCGGCACCGAAATCCGGAATACCCAGCCGGCCAGAGACTCGCTGCGACGAGCCACGGCCTCGGGGTCGGCTCTGGGCACTTCCGGGGGCGGGCTCGCGTCACCGTTTTCGTCCTCCTGGACCCGGGCGCCGTGTTCCTCGCCGGCCGCCTCGCCGTTGTCCAGCGTCATGCCCATATCCAACGCGACAAAGCGGTCCGCGTCGGTCTGCCAGGCGCGTACGTCGATCTGGCGTCCGTCGGCGAGCCGGTAGATGATCTCTGCCGTCGGTTCGCCGCCGTCAAAGTCGCTCTCCGGCAGCACGTCCTCGAGCCTCAGGTTCTCCAGACCACGACTGATCGGGCTGGTGGCCGACGGGCTGGACAGTTCCCGTCCCTCAGGAATCCGCAGCAGCACGAGGTGTCCATCGATACCCACCAGCGTGACTTCCTCGCCATCGTCGTGACGGATGGTCACGGAACGCAACAGTTCAGGCGGCACATCAAGCAGCGCCAGTTCCAGCCAGCGCTCGGGGCTGCGGCCCGGCCGCAGTTCCTCGCTGATGAGATAGCTTTCCGCCTCGCCCTGCCGCCGCACATACGTACCGCGGCCAGCCAACGTTTCGACTTCGCCGACGATCAGCCGCGGCGACACAGCGGGTCCATCGACTTCCAGCAGCACGCCGCTGCCGGTATCGGCGCCGACGTCTTCCACACCGAGCCGGGCATAGAGTTCCGGATTGGCCGTCTTGGGTTCGATGACACGGGCTTCGCTCAGCTTGAGCAGCAGTCTGCGGATCGCGCCGGCATCGGCTGCATATCCGTGTTTCTCGGACACGCTCCAGCCATCGCTGTCACGATCGAGCGTCACCGTCTGTCCGGACCCACCGACCAGCAGGCGGATCCGTTCCGCCTGGTTGATCTGCTGGTTGAACCCGGGGAACAGGTGTGTGCCGCTATCGCTCAGTGATACCGATGCAGAATCACGTCCCAGCCAGAGTGCCGTCAGCGCTGCCAGCACCGCGACGACGCTGAGCACGACAAGAGTTTTGCCTTTCATCTCGCGTCCTCGTCAGATTTCTTTGCGGCGCCGGACCCGCACCATCGCCACCGCGATCGCGACGACGGACAGCAGCAGGGGCACCAACCCGATGTTGATGACCTTGAGTGTCGTGCCCAGCTGCTCGATGTTGCGATCGAGATCGCGGCGTACGTCACGCAAGGCCTTGCGGATGCGCAGCTTCTCGTCCTGGAACCGCAGCAGCTCGGCCTGTTGTTCCGGCGTGATGATCAGCATGTTGTCCTCGTCCTTGGCGGATTGCAGCGCCTGCAACCGGCTTTCGGTCTCGTCCAGCTCCTGCTGCAGCGTCTGCTCCTGGGCGCGAAAGTTCGCGTCTGCCTCACGCCGCAGGTCCTCGACGCGCTCGAACGGGCGCGAGAAGGTGCCGCGGCTGCGCACTGCGATGAGGTCGCTGCTGCCGGTGAGATTGTCCACCCCGTTGACCGCGAAGCTGCCGTTGTCGGCGAAGGCCTGCAGGATGCGTTGGCCAAAGAAATTCTGTACCTGGACCCACATGCGGTCACTGAGCAGATCGGTATCCGCGACCACGATCAGCTGCGGCCTGGTCTCAGCGGCAGCGCGATGTTCGGGTCGATCCGGCGATTCCGACAGGCCCGCCGGTGGGCCTTCCGGAAACGCGGTTTCGAGCGCGCCGCTGACCCGTGCGGCGAGCACATAACGTTCACCGGTGGGCGCAAAGTCGTCGAGCAGCGCCAGCGGGTCTGGCAGGAAGCGCAGCTTCTCGGCGTTCGTCAGCGCGGCCTGATCCGTACTCTGCACCAGCGGCGTGATCTGTATCGCGGCATCGTCGATGCGGGTGATGTGACCGCTCGAGCCGAAATTGAGGCTGTCCAGATTCGCCGTGATGACGTCATCCCCGGATAGCGCATCGCCGCGCGCGCCGATCATCGCCAGATGACGGACCACCTGACCGGTGCCGGAATTCACCGACAGCGCCTGACCCGCGTCGAGCACCACCTCGGTCGGTTCTACCGAGAACCCCCAGGCGTTGAACAGAGGCTCCAGGTTTGAAGACCGGTCGGCGAACAGAGCGCCGCTGGCCGAGGCGGGGTCCATCGGGATCTCGGCATCGGAAATCGGGTCGACAAAAGCCAGCAGCTTGCCACCACCCATGACGAATTGATCGACAGCGTAGAGCGTGGCGTCACTCAGGTTCTTCGGGTGGACCAGGACCAGCAGCGCGATGTCTTCATCAATGGTGTCTACGCCGGGATCCAGGTTGCGCACCTCGAACAATTGTTCCATCTGCGTGGTCACCGCCCAGGGCGGCAGCGCCTGACCGCTGCGTGGGTCGAAGCCCTGGCTCAACGGTAGGCCAGCCATCAGACCGACCACCGGACGCTGCACGGTCGACAGGTTGTAGACCAGTTTGGCCAGATCGTATTCGAGGAACGCTTCGCGGTCCGGCTGGAAAAACTCGATGATTTCGAGGTCGTCGACTGCGTTGGTGCCGGCCACACCCATATAGATCGGGTCACCGGCGCCACCGAGGCTGACCGCCTGCAGTCCGAACCGTGATGCCTGATCTTCCTCTTCCGAGAACGGCAACGGATCGACCTCTGTCAGCTGCAGCTTGCCGTCAGCGGTGATCACGAACTCCTGCAGCAGCTCGCGGACCCGGCGCGCATAATCGCGCAGCTGCGGGATGCTCTCAGTGGCCTGATTGGAGAAGAAGAAATACAGCCGGACCGGTTCCTCCAGCGAGGCGAGGACATCCTGGGTACCCTGAGAGATGGTGTAGAGCTGATTCTCGGTCAGATCAAGCCGCTGCCCACGCAACACGGTGTTGCTGAGCACGGTCAGCGCCAGGAACAATACGGCGAGGACCAGCAGACCGGTGCCGCCGACGGAATGACTTTTCTTGGTCGTCACGTTTGTCTCCTAGTCCGCTTTCTTCAGGTCCAGGACCACGGTGTTGGCCGCCAGCCAGAAGCTTATGACGAGCCCGAAATAGACCACCGCGCGCAAATCGATAACGCCGCGCGACAGCGAACGGAAATGGGTCATAAACGACAGCGACGCGACCGCATCGGTCAACACCTGTGGCGCCCAGCCGCTGAACAGATCCAGCACCAGCGGCAGACCCGACAACAGGAAACCAAAACACACCACCACGGTGATGATAAAGGCGATCACCTGGTTGCGCGTGGTGGCCGAGATGCAGGCGCCGATGGCGAGAAAGGCGCCAGCCATCAGCAGGCTACCCAGATATGCAGTGAAGATGGCGCCGTTATCCGGTTCGCCCAGATAGTTCACCGTGATCCAGATCGGGAAGGTGAGCGCCAACGCGATGCCGCAGAACGCCCACGCCGCCAGGAATTTGCCCAACACGACTTCGGAGGTGCGGATCGGCAGCGTAAGCAGAAGCTCGATGCTGCCGGACTTGCGTTCCTCCGCCCATAGCCGCATCGAGATCGCCGGCACGAGGAACAGATACAGCCATGGATGGAAGGTAAAGAACGGTGACAGGTCGGCCTGACCACGCTCGTAGAAATTGCCCAGGTAAAACGTGAACGCGCTGGCCAGCACCAGGAAGATCACGATAAACACATAGGCGACCGGAGTGGCGAAATAGGCGCCGAGCTCACGCCGGAAGATGATCCCGGTCTTGTTCATGACGACACCTCCGTACTCGCGCCGCCAGTGGTGATCTCACGGAACACCTCATCAAGCCGTCCGCTCTCCACCTGTAGCTCATCCACATGCCAGCCCTGTTCGAGCGCGAGGCGACCCACCGCCGGCAGGATGAACTCACCGTCGGTGGGCACGATGCGCAGACGGCCGTCGCCGGTGTCCTCGACCGCACTGACCTTGCCTAGCTCGCCGAGGCGGGCGCGAGCCGCCTCGGGCATCTCGGCCAGCTTCAGACTGACGGCGTTGTGGTAACGCGAGCGGGCTTCCAGCGCCGCCGGCGTGTCATCGGCGAGGATGCGGCCGTGGGCGATGATGATCGCGCGCGCACACACCGCGTGCACCTCTTCGAGGATGTGGGTGGAGATGATGATGATCTTGTCGCTTGCCATCTCGCGGATCAGCGAGCGGACTTCATGCTTCTGATTGGGATCCAGTCCATCGGTGGGTTCGTCCAGGATCAGCACCTTGGGATCGTGGAGGATCGCCTGGGCCAGACCGACCCGGCGTTTGTAGCCTTTGGACAAGGTCTCGATCGGCTGGGCGATGACGCTTTGCAGATGCAGGCGTTCGATCGCCTCGGCCATGCGGCGCTGTTTCTCCTCGCCGCTCAGCCCGCGGATCCGGGCGATGAACTCGAGGAATGAACCCGGGGTCATCTCGCCATAGCTGGGTGCGCCTTCGGGCAGATAACCGATCTGGCTCTTGGCCTTGACCGGTTCCTCCTCCACGTCAAAACCACACACCCGGGCCCGGCCGGCGGTCGGGGTGAGAAAGCCGGCGATCATCTTCATGGTGGTGGATTTGCCAGCGCCGTTGGGGCCGAGGAAGCCGAGGACCTCGCCCTGGCCGACGCAAAAACTCAGTTCGTCGACGGCCATGAGGCTGCCGTAGCGCTTCGTCAGGTGTTCAGTCTCGATCATCCGCATGAACTCTCAATTTATCTGCTGCTATCTTCCGCTGTCTGCAGGCCAGACCGGCCCGGGCGGGCGGCCGGAGGCCGCTGAAGGAGGAACCTTTTACCACGTAGAGCTATATTTTCAACTATCAGCCGCGGATATTCAGCGGCCGGTACGGAGTGCCCCATGCAGATCATCAACACTCTACAGGCTACGGCATTGTTGTCCCTGGTGCTTGTGGTCACCGGCTGCGCAACAACCCCGCCATCCACCGAAAAGACCGCGATCATAAGCGGTAGTTCCGGGCGCAAAGTGCCGGATGGATTCCATCCGGCAGTATTGGTCTATGTCGACGGGCAGCGCATCGCCACCGGCCAGCGGGCCGTGGCGGTGGCCTCCGGCGAACATCTCGTTATCGTGGCGCCGGTAGTGGCCGGCCCGGTTCAACAGGTGCCCAGCGCGACCTACCTGGTCAGCCACTTCTCCAATCAGCCACTGTATCTGGATGTGGCTGCGGGAAGGACCTACGTGGTCGGTCTGCGTTTTACCGAGCCTTTCGACGTGGTTCAGCTTGCGGGCGCCTGGGAGGCAGTCCTGGTCGAGGCGCCGAATCCGCTGACGGTACCGGATCAGGAGTCGCCGTAGCGCAGTTCGAAAAACGCGGCCCGCGGCCGCCCCGGCAGATAGCGATATTGACCGAAGGCGAAATCCGCCCTTTCGGCATAATCCCGGTCGAGCAGATTGGTCACTCGCAGCGTGGCAGACCAGCGGCGTCCGAACCGCTGGGCCAGGCGCAGCGCGAACAGGTCGTGTCCGCCATAGCGGACGTCATTGGCCGCATCCATGTAATACCGGCCCAATGATATCCACTCCAATTCTGCGGTGGTGCCCGCCGCGGGCTCCCAGCGCAGACGCAGGTCGCTCAGCCGGCGCGGCGCGGTATCGACGTCGTCGCCCTTGCGGATCATTTCGCCGCCACCGGCCGCCCGGTCAAAGCGGTAGGTGTGGCGCGCGAACGTGCCGCTGGCCAGCAGGTTCAGCGTGCGTGCGAGCCGCCATTCGAGCAGATATTCCACCCCCACATGACGGGTCTTGCCATCGCTGACATTGAAGCCTTCGGCGTCGCGGAAGATCACGTTCTTTTTCAGCATGTAAAAGCCGGCGAGATCCCAGAACACCGGCCCGCGGCGGCCGCGCCAGCCGAGTTCCGCGCTGTCGATAGTCTCGACATCGAGATCGGCCACGGTCTGTTGCCGCTGCAGCCGGTAGAGCTCGGTGGCCTGCGGGAAACGGAAACCGCGTCGGGCAGCAGTATAGAGCTCGCTGGTTTCTCCCAGCATATATAGCAGCCCGAGTTTCGGCGCGAGGTCGTCAAAGTCGTCGTCCCGGTCCGCGGGGCGATTGAACAGACAGCCGCCAAAGCCGCATTCAGTGCCGTCCTCGCGGGTGTTCCCGTCGAGCATGCGGTTGTTGTAGTCGTAATACATGCGCTCGTAACGCAGACCCGCCTCGCCGCGCAGACGCGTGGTCAACTGTCGCTCATGATGGATATAGCCGGCCAGCTGCAGCGACGCAACATCGTAATCATAGTGTTTGCCGGCCGGCCGGGTCTGCTGCAAAACGTCGCTGCCCTCCGTGATCGGCTCGGGCTGGGTCTCGCGCAGGTACCCGTCCATGTGGTCCACATCGACGCCGATGATCCAGCGCCGGTCGCCATCCGCATCTTTGCGCAGTGCCAGCTGCATGCCGCCGCTGGTCTGGCCGTTCTTTTCGATCGGCGTCCCCGGCAGGAAATGCTGCTCGAACCTCATCCAGCTGTAGCGCGCATAGGGGCGCAGCTCCAGCGTGAATCCGTCCTCAAGCGGGCGTTGCCAGCCGCCGCGGATGCGCAGCGCGTCGGCATTGCGGAAGGCGCCGGCGGCGGGGTTGGACTTGCGTGCGGAGCCGCTCTTGTAGGCGTCCTCGCCAAAAATAAAACCGGCCGTGTCCTGTCGCAGCCGGGTGGCGGCCAATCCTGCGCCCAGGCCGCCGACACCTGCGGCGCGATCCCAGGCCAGGTTCAGCTTGGCCTGATCGTAACCCGCGTCGTCCCGGTAGCCGCCGTCGTGGGCGATGTTGCCCCAGGCCCGATAGCCCTGGATGTCGTCGCGGTCGCCGGCATCGATTCTGAGCCGACGGTATCTCCACGGCCCAAGCTCGACCGCGGCGCTCGCGATCCCGGGATCGAGCGGCGGACTGAGCACGTTAATCGAACCGTGCAGCGCATTGGATCCATACAGCGCGTTGGCGGGTCCGCGCAGGACTTCGATGGCGCCCGCCTGCTCGGTATTGACTTCGAACAGATCGTTCACATTACAAAAACCGGCCGGCCGGGTCGGTATGCCGTCCTCCATAAACAGGAAGTCACCGCAGGCCCCGGCGCCGGTAAGCACCGGTGAACGTATCGCGGTCAGACTCTCCTGACCGCTGCCGCGGGCGATCCAGGTACCGGGCGCCCGGTACATGAGTTCCGAGGGATGGGTGTGTCCGACCAGCACGATCGGTTCCGGCCCGATCCGCGCGGTGTTGCCAACCAGCTGAGCCAGCGGTGCCGGGCCGCGGGTGGCGGTGACGGTGACGGTCTCAAGGCTGGTTTCACCGTCGTCTGTGGCCGACCGGCCAGGGCCCGGCATGGCACACACCAGACACAGGGCAATGACTCTCCCGGCGCGGCGATCAGCGCCCATGCCGCAGCTGTTCGAGACCGTCCCTGATCTGTGTCGGGATCGGTGTCTTCGCCTGGGCCCGGTAATCAAAGGAGACGATGCGACCGCTGCCGCGCGCCGCCACCGTATCGTGCTGCCGGCTAAAGACCGCGTAGCCCATGATGAAGTCGTCGTCGGCGATCTGCTCGATCACGCTGCCGGTGATCAACTGGTCGGGGTAGGTCAGGGCCACGCGGAACCGGCAATCGGTCGCAGCGAGGATGGGACCGGACCCGGTTTCCGCCATCAGGGCCGGGTAGCCGATGCGATCGAAACAGGCGATGCGGGCGCTTTCGAAGTAGCGGAAATAGACCGCGTTGTTGACGTGCCCGAAGGCGTCCATTTCGCCCCAGGCGACCGGCATCTCGACGGTCACCGGGTACTCGCTCAGGAATGCCTGAAGACTGTCGCTGTCGCACATTAGCCCCGTTCCTTTACCACCAACTGGGGTCCGGACCGGCCGCCGAACATGTGTTTGGCGAACACACCGTAGACATGGCCACAGGCACTGCAATAGGCCACGTTGAACCAGGCTTTGCCGTCGCGGGAGCGTTCGCTGCTATCCGTTGCGACGATCTGGTCGATACCGGTGACGCCGCAGTCCGGGCATTTGGGCTCAGCCATGGGACGGCCTGCGCGGGTTTCCTGACGGATGCCCGGACAGTTGCTGGTCCGGGTCCCGCTGAATTTTCTCGATCACGTAGGTCGCGCGGTCGCCTCTTCGGTAGTAGGCGAATTGCGCCGTCAGTTCGGCGATGCGGCTGGCGCGTTCCGCTTCGGTATGGAACCACTCGAAAGTATGCCAGCCCTCGCCGAGCACAGCGCTCATGGTGTCATCGGCCGGCAGACTCAATCTGAGACCGTAGGCGCGAGGGCCGGAGCGCAGGCCCGCGCGGCGATTGTGCTTATGGCAGATTTCCATGAACGGGCTCCAGCGGGTTTGCAGGGCAGCACGATAGCCGCTGCCGCGCCCTGCTCGCAAGCGGCTACGGCAGCTGGCGATCGCCGGCGCCTTCCCGGTCACGCCAGTTGAGAATGCGGCGGGTGATAAAGAGATAGACCGGTTTTCCCAGCCGCATCCAGTACCGCGACAGCGCCGCCGGGCGTGCAAGGATGGCCCGCTCGCGGACGCTCAGGTGCTCTGCGCAATAGTAGCGCTTGTGTTTGAGCATATGCCGTATGTCTTCTCGCCCGAGGGTGCGGAACAGCCGTCCACGCCGGCGTGGGGCCCAGGCGAGCTGAAAATCGATCAGGGCCGGGCTGCCGTCCCCCCGCACCAGCCAGTTTGCTTCCTTTGCCAGGTCGTTGTGGACCACGCCGGCGCGATGCAAGCGGCAGACCAGGCGGAACGCGGCGCTGAAATACGCCGGATCCCTGGGTCGGGCTTCGTGCATCGGCACACCCGGTTGCCAGCTGCGAGCCTGGCTGCCGTCGGCGAGCCTGATCAGTTGCGGCACTGCGTCCATCGGCGGTAGTGCCGCGAGGGCCCGGTTCTCCCGACGGGCGAGCCACAGCGCCAGCGGCCGCGTCCACCAACGGGCCCGGGCCGGATCGCGTCTGACTGCGTACGCCGGCGGGTCGACATCATACAGTCTGACGCGCTCCACCACGCCGAACAGATCCCGTTTCAGGATCAGTGGCTTATGGTCGGCTGGCGGATGAGATGCTGGCTGTTGCACGCCACGAGTGTACTACCCGGAGCCCGGACGGTCGCGGCCGTGTGGCGGCCGGCCGCCAATTGCTCCAGAATGCCAGCGACGTGCCTGTGGCGGCGTGATCGAACGGCAGAAGATGGAAAAAGCGCCTGGGAACAATGTGTCGGAGCTGCCGCGAGCCCGCGAGGAACGCGGCGAGGCTTTCTACGTCGTCGGCGGACCGGTACAGCCGCGGCGCGCCTGCTATGTGGAGCGGGTAGGCGACAGACAACTTTTCGATTACCTCGTCGGCGGCCACTATTGTCACGTGCTGGCGCCGCCACAGAGCGGTAAGTCCAGTCTCGTCGCCCGCACTGCGCTTGCGCTGCGCCGGGAGGACTTCCTGACCGCCGTGGTCGATCTCGCTCAGTCCGCCGGACGCGATCGCGATGCGGAACCTGGGCGCTGGTTCTACGGCATCGCCTATCGCATCGTGCGTGACCTGAAGATCGCGATAGATCTCCAGCATTGGTGGCAGGAGAAGAAACCGCTGCCTGCCGTGCAGCGTCTCAACGAGTTTTTTTGGGAAGTGGTGCTCGCCGGAACCCGCGCGCCGATCGCGATCTTTTTCGACGGTGTGGAGGGCGTGCAGGGTCTGGAGCACGCCGAAGATCTGTTCGACAGCATACGGGCCTGTCAGGACGCGCGTGCGGCTGAATCCGAATACGACCGGCTGCGATTCGTCCTGCTCGGTTCGGCCTTGCCGCACGGAGGCCGGTCAGGGGACCTGTCCCGTTTCCAGGTCGGCAGGGCCATCGATCTCCCGGACTTCACCTTCGAACAGTCGCGACCGCTAAGCCATGAGCTCGGTCTCGAGCCCGGTGACGCAGAGAGGGCCCTGTACCGGATCCTCTACTGGACCGGTGGTCACCCTTATCTGACGCAGAAGATCTGCCGGGCCGTCTCACGCAGCACAGAACCGGTGCAATCGGATGAGGCCATCGACCGGCTGGTTAAGGAACGCTTCCTGGCCGGAAGCGCGCCGGAGAATGAACCCAATCTGCGCACCACTCGGTCTCGCATCCGTGCTGAAAGCAAGCTGGTGCAAACAGCATTGCGTCTCTACCGCCGGGTCTGGCGCGGCCGCGGCGTCCGTTATGACGGCTTGTCGGCCGTTCACGAATATCTGCGCATTGTGGGTCTGGTCTGCATCAATGCGGAGCAGCGTCTGGCGGTGCGCAATCGCATCTATGGGCAGGTGTTCTCACGGCGTTGGGCCAGCCAGAATCTGCCGTTCAACTGGCCAGCCGCCGTTACCGCTGTCGCAGCGTCGTTGCTGCTGATCGGCGTGCCTTACTGGTATGCCCGCATGCTGCCCCGGCCCTATGTGGAAACCCTGCGTCTGGCAACGGTGGACTACGAGGTGGCTCTGGATGCCTGGGAAGGCCTGCGGCGCATCCCCGGATACAGTCAAAAAGCGGACAAGCTGTTTGCCGGCGTGCTCGAACGCCGCAGCGCCCAGGCTGGTAACTGGGAAGAAGCGCTGGCGGCAGACGTGGAACTGCGTAGCCTGCATCGGCAAATGCGGCGTGCCGACCGCCTGTTGTCGGAGTTCTGGGACCGGCAGGCGGACACAGCACAATTTGAGGAAATGCGCGACCGGGCGCTGATCTACCGCATCCGTGCGCTGCAGTCGCCGACTCCGGAGCGGTTGCAGCGGGCTGCAGCCTTGATTGGCGCGGACTATCCGTCGCTGCGCGCGGTGATCCGGCCTGGTGCCAGCATCGGCGCGCTGAGTATGGACGCCAGCGGTGAATCCGTGGTGACCCTGACCACCGATCACATCGTACAGACCTGGCGGGCCGATTCCGGTCTGCCTGCGGGGCCGACCGGTGGCTTCGCTGCATTGGCCGAGGAATTCGTGACCATCCGGCGACGTGTGGTCGTCGACACCGAGGGCACAGTGCGTCAGCCGGTGCTCAATGTCTGGCTCGAGCATCCGCAGCCGACGGACGTATGGCTGAGGCTGGTCTCGCCTGAGGGAAGTGCCGCAACGCTTCCGATACGCGGCCAGCCCGCCGCGCCCGGTGAGCCCTATGTGTTTGATACCCGCGATCCAGCTCTCGCGGCTCTGGTCGGGGAAGCGGCCAGAGGGACATGGACTCTGGAAGTCGAGGACCGTTTTTCAGGCAGTGCCGGACTGCTCACCGGCTGGGAGCTAGAGCTGTCCCGCGCCGGGGAGCCGGTTGCCGATCGGCCGGGGAACCCGATCCTGGTGCCGGATCCGCGACCGACTTCCGGTGTACAGGTGATCCTTAGCCCGGACGGCCGTCGCGCCGCTGCGGTCAGTGCAAACACGGATACCCGCGGCTTCCTGCAGATATGGGATGTCGGAGCCGGCGTCCTTAGCGCTCGCGTACCGGTGGAGCCCGGCGATCGCAACGTCGCGTTTGATGCCGAGGGACACTTCCTGGTGACGACGGAAAAGCATGACCAACCGCTGCTGCGCGTCTGGCGCGTGGATTCGGGTCAGCCATTAATGGCGCTTGAGAGCCGTTCCGGATTTGTCTCGCCGCCGGCCTTGTCGGTATCCGGCAGCATGCTTGCCGTGGCGGAGCGCACCAGCGAATCGGGCGTGCGGGTGCGTCGCGTCGATTTGGGGTTGGCGCGAGAACTGGCTCCGGTGTCGATCGCTGGTGAACTGGTCGAACTGGCCCTGGGGCCTGAGGGCCGTTTTCTCGCCACACTGGACCGTGAGAATGTGGTGCGTATCTGGGAGAGCGACAGCGGTCGATTGATGGCGCAACTGGCTCATGATCATGGTCTGGTGCGTTTGTTGCTCGATCGATCGGGTCGCTGGCTGGCGACGGTCGACCAGGCGGGGATGGCAAGAATCTGGGCGCTGGCGGGCGCCGCGGAAGGTGAGAGCTTCGATAGCGGCATGCGGCCGCTAGTCGCCCTGGATGTTTACGATGCGGACTCGCTCTCGTTCTCGGCCGACGGCGAAATGCTGCTGCTACAGACCCGGGCACGCAGCTACGAGCTGCTGGCATTGCCCGGCGGGGCCGCGTTGATGCCGCCGTTGCGTCATTCCGGGGAAATGGGGAGCGCCCCGATACCCGGGGTCACGGCGGGCGCGTTCGCCAGTGCGTTTGACAAGACCGGCGGGCGGATTGTCACCGGTCGCGGTACGCCGTCGGCGCGAGTGTGGGAGATCGTGCCGGTGACGGATGCACGGTCAGCGCCGACGTTTGCTGTCGGTGGCGGCAGCGTTCTCGCGATGAATCCCGGCAGTTATCAGCTGGCGCGCGGGGATGATCTTGGCGCCGTCGATTTCCTCGATCGGGGGCAGCCCTGGAGTCCGGTGATACCGGCAAGTCAGATCGCCGGTCACGCCGGCCCGGTCACGGCTCTGGCGTACAGTCCGGACGGTAGCCGCCTGGTCAGCGTCGGTGGGGATGGCAGCGTGCTGTTGTGGGATGCCGCCGCGCGTCAACTGGCCGGAGAGCGTTTCCATCATGGCAGCGGTGAGGTGTTCAGCGCGGCCATCGGCCCGGACAATCGCATGATCGTCACCGGCGGTCAGCTTGGTGCCCGGCTCTGGGACGGGATCAGCGGCGAACCGGGTCCGGTGCTCGGTCCGGGTCGGCAGATCACCGACGTGGCCATCAGCGCCGACGGGCTTCAGGTGGCGACATTAACCCGCGACGCCATCGAGTTTTGGCGCGCGGACAACGGCGAGCTGATCTGGTCCGAACCGCTGCCGGCGCCGCCGGTAAGTATGAGCCTGCGCGCCGAACCCAACCAGCTGGCGGTCGCCCTGACCGACGGGCGTCTACTGTTGTGGGATCGCGCGCCCAACGGTCAACCTGCGCTGCTCAATGTCAATGGATCCGTGCTGGCAATGGATTACACCAGCTCCGGCCGGGGTCTGTTGTTGCAGACCGGGGAGTGGATGCACCTGCTGTCTGTTGATGGAGCGCGCGGGCCGCTGGCGAGCAGCATATTGCCGGGCATGGTCCCGGCCGGAGCCTGGCAGGCACAGTCGGCGGACGGTGAAATAATCGCTGTGGCGTCCCGCACCGGCGCCCATGAGTTCGGCCTTGGCGTTCTGAAGCTGGCGACACCGTCCGTGCGGCCGGCGCCGGAGATCCTGGCCAGGGAAGAAGACGTCTGGCTGGCGCGGTTGAAGTTGCGTTTCGACACCGTGGGTCAGGTCGTGCCGGAATTCCGTGGCGCGCGTCCGGCACCGGCCGTCGAGCCGCTGCCGACAGTCCCGCCCTCGCCAAGGCCCGAGACTGCGACCCCGAATCAGCGTTGATCTGCGCGCAGCGCGCGCACACGCTCACCCAGATCCTGGGCATCGACGGCTTCCGGGGGAATCGCGTCGCCAACCCGTAGCCCGACCCTGGACCAGCGCCAGCGCGGTTTGTGTGTCATCGGTGCGCCGCCGTCGTTGCTGAAGAAACTGCCCCAGAGTCCCTGCAGTGCCATCGGCACCACGGGTACCGGATTGCGCTCCACCATCCGTTCGATGCCGCTGCGAAACACACCCATCTCCCCATCTGTGGTCAGTCTTCCCTCGGGGAAGATAGCAACCAGCCGGCCGGCTTCCAGTTCACCCGCTACCTGGTCCAGGGCAGCGGCCAGACCTTGCGGGTCCTTTTTGGCCGAGACGATGGGGATCGCTTTGGCCAGCTTGAAAAAGGTGCGGAGGATCGGGATCTGGAAGATGAACCGATGCATGACGAAGCGGATCGGTCGCCTCACGCGGGCGCCGATGATCAGTGCATCCATGTAGGTGATGTGGTTGCAGACGATGATCGCCGGACCTTCTGCAGGCACTTTCTCCAGGCCGCTCGCATCGACGCGATAGATGGTGTGCACCAGCACCCACATGACCAGCCGTAACAGGAACTCCGGCAGCAGCAGGAAGATGTACGCGGAGACGGCGCCATGCAGCAGCGCAACGAGAAGCACCAGACCCTGGATCGAGAGACCTTCCTCGATCAGCCAGTGGGCGCCGGCGAGTGCGATGGCGACGAACAGCAGGTTATAAAAATACATGCCGCCGAGCACCCGCCCGAGACGTGCGCGACCCGCGGTCTGCAGGATAAAGGCGTTGAGCGGCACGACGAACAGCCCGGCTGAGAGGCCGAACAACATCATGTCGAGGGTCAGCCAGGAGAAAGAGCCTTGCCGGAATATCTCATCCAGCGTGGCCGCGCTGCCGACGACTGCATCCGGGGCGGCCAGATAAAATGCTACGCCGGCTACCGTCATGCCTATCGCACCGAGCGGCACCAGACCGAGTTCCACACGCAGACCGGAAGCGGGGCGACACAGCAGCGCGCCGATCATTACGCCGGCTGCGGGCAACAGCACCAGCATCGGGCTCCAGGCCGGGTTCATGCCGAGCACTGCCACCGCGAAGTCCGGCAGGAAGATGAGATAGACGAGGCTGGTAAACCAGAACCAGCTGACGCCGAGTACCGCAAGGAACAGGTTACGGTCGCGCATCGCAACCATCAGCGTGCGGCGGATCGCGGTCAACGGATTCCATGCGATGGAGAAATCTGCGCCGGGCGGCGGTGAGCGTGGCACTGCGAATCCAGCAAGCCAGCCGCTCACACCCGAGCAGATGAGCACGCCGCCGATCACCACCGTATCACCGTCCAGGGTCGCAGCCGCAAGCAGCGCCGCCGGCAGACCGATGATGATGGCCAGCTGTTGGGCTGAGGTCAGCAATGCGCTGCCCGCGACCAGCTCGCCATCATCGAGATGCTGCCGCACCAGCGTGCCGGCAGCCGGTCCAAAGAACGAGACCTGAAAACCCGCCAGCGCCACAGCGAACAATAGCGCCGTATGCTGGTCGGTGAGAACCGCGTAGCCGCCGACTGTCGCCGTCAGCAGACCGCCCGTCTGCGTCATCCAGATCAGCGGGCGTCGATCCATACGATCGGCCAGCTGGCCGCCGAGCGGCGCCGCCAGCAGTGCCGGCAGCACGAACCAGATCGCAACCTGGCCGCGCAGATCGCTGTCGCTGAGACTGCCCGCGGCGGTGGCGCCAAGCAGAAATATTGCGCCCAGGCGCAGCAGCTCGCTGTTGAGAGAATTTGCCAGCCGGCACACCCACAACGGCAGGAAACGCCGCTGGGCGAGCAACGCGAATTGTGAGCTGACGCTATTCATCGTTCCGGAGTCTCTTACAGATACGGCGTAAAAAGCCAGGCCAGCGAGTCGCGGATCTGTACCAGCAGGGAGCGGTCGTTCAGCTCGTCCAGGGTGATGCGGCGTGAACGGTCGCGCAATTCGTCGCAGTGATCGGACAGCCGTTCTGTCAGACCGGGCTGGTAGATCTCGACGCCGAGCTCGAAATTGAGTCTGAGACTGCGTGGGTCGATGTTGCTCGAACCGATTACCGCATAGTGGTGATCGACCAGGAACAACTTCGTGTGCGGGAACGGACCCGGCTGGTAATAGCACTTTACGCCCCAGGTAAGCAGCTCCCAGAGCATGTTGCGGCTGGCCCAGTGGGCGAGCGGCTGGTTGTTGCGTTCCGGCAGGATCACGGTCACATCCACGCCGCGCAGGGCAGCGGCGACCAGCGCACCGCTGAGGGCACGTGGCGGCAGAAAATAGGGTGTCACGATGGTGAGCCGCCGCCGCGCCAGCGAAACGGCGCCGATATAGATGGCGGCCAGCTTGAACATGTCTCTGCCGGGTCCGTCCGTGACCGCACGGCACAGTGCATCGCCGGCGCCCGGGACAGGATCGGGAAGCGCGGGCGGGGTCTCTCCGGTCGCCTGCTCCCAGTCCTCGAAAAAAGCCCGGTCCAGCTGGCTGGTTACCGGTCCGTCGAAGCGGAAATGGATGTCGCGGATGGCGTGGCCTGAGCCATCGCCGGTCGACATGTTGCCGGCTGAAATATTCATCCCGCCGGCGAAGCTGACGCGTCCGTCAACGGTGAGGATCTTGCGGTGGTTACGCAGGTTCAGCTGCAGGGAAGGGGGCAACAGCGACGGCGGGCCGAAGCGTTCCGCGCGGACACCGCGCTTGCGCAACAGCTTGCTGATCCGGGGCCAGCCGTAAAACTCGCCGACGCCATCCACCAGCACCCGCACATCGCAACCGCGATCGGCAGCATCGGCCAGCGCATCGACAAAACGCCGGCCGACCGTGTCCGAATTGAAGATATAGCTGCTCAGACAGATCCGCTCGCGCGCCGCGCCGATCGCATCAAGCATGGCCGGATAGGCCTGGTCGCCGTCATGCAGAGCCTGTACCTCGTTGTGCTCGGTCAGAGACCACTGCTGCAGCGAGCCAGTGAGACGTGCATGTTGACGCAGAGACGGCGGGACACTGTCCGGCAGCGGTGGCGACTGGCCTACCGCCGGCAGGTGCCTCTCAGTCAGACCCAGGCGTCGGGCCCGGGAATGGATACGGTTGATCCCGAACAGCACATACAGCACCGGACCCAGAACCGGCACCAGCAGACAGACCGCGATCCATCCCAGGGCCGAACTCGAGTCGCGCACGTTGAGAAGCGCGTGCAGCGCGCAGCCGAAAGCCAGCGCGGTGGTAAGGACCGCGACCGCGGTGTACCAGATGGTCATAAGCGGCTCCAGTGCATGCGCAAAGGCAAAGCGCGACGCGGCCGAGCCTATCACAGCTCCGACACCCGCCCGGACGGTGTTCTGACGGGCGAACAGCGCGTCTCTGTGCTAGCCTCAGCGCAAGTGTCACGACCACCCGGGAGCCTTCAGATATGGAACTGTGGACCGACCTGCTTTTCGGCAGCGCGTATGGCTTGAGCAGCCTTATCGTCATCATCGCGGTGATCGGCGTCGGTGGCTATCTCGGCTGGTTCTTTATCAAGAGATCGAAGTGAACGCAGTCCGCGGAGGGTCCGCGGCGGCGACCGGGTTGCGCGGGCTATATCCGGAGATAGAGCCGTTCAACAACGGCTACCTCCGGGTGTCGGAGACCCACGAGATCTATTTCGAGGAATGCGGCAATCCCGACGGGCAAGCCGCCGTGTTTATCCACGGCGGACCCGGCGCCGGGTGTGACGAGCGTGCACGCCGTTTCTTTGATCCGGACCACTACCGGATCGTGGTTTTTGACCAGCGCGGCTGTGGCCGGAGCCGCCCTCACGCCAGCCTGGAAGACAACACCACCTGGCATCTGTGCGCCGACCTCGAGCGGCTGCGGGAGCATCTGAACATCGAATCCTGGCTGGTGTTCGGCGGGTCCTGGGGTAGCACGCTGGCGCTGGCCTATTCGCAACATCATCCGGCGGCGATCACCGGTCTGGTCCTGCGCGGCATATTCCTGTGTCGATCGTCGGAGATCCGCTGGTTTTATCAGTTCGGCGCCAGCGAGCTCTTCCCTGATGTGTGGGAGACCTATCTCGCGCCGATCGCCGAGGATGAGCGTGGCGATCTGGTGCAGGCCTATTACCGCCGCCTCACCGGGGACGATCACGAGGCAGCGCTGGAGGCCGCGCGGGCCTGGTCAATGTGGGAGGGTGCGACCAGCTTCCTGTTGCGGGACGAAGGGCATGTTGCGCACTCCGGCGAGGCGGATTTCGCGCTGGCCATGGCCCGCATCGAATGCCACTACTTCGTCAACGACGCTTTTATGGGCAGCGAGCGGCAACTGCTCGAGGGTGTCGATGCGATCCGCGATATCCCGGCGGTGATCGTCCAGGGTCGCTACGATGTGGTGTGTCCGATCCGCAGCGCCTGGGATCTGCATCGTGCGTGGCCGGAAGCCGAGTTCAGGGTGATTCCGGATGCGGGCCACTCGGCCTTCGAGCCGGGGATCACGTCCGCTCTGATCGAGGCCACCGACGCGATGAGGCATCGCTAGCGGCGGTTTACGCCAATTGCGCCGACAGACAGATCAGCGCGGATAAAGCGTGAGCGCGGAGTAGGATTCGACCACCCGCATCTCTGCATCGCCAAAACGGACCAACTGCTCGCGCCGCAGCGGCATACCGGATGTGTCGTCGACCCAAAGAGTGGCAGTACCCGCGTCCTCGCCGTTGACAACTACCGTAAAACGGAGCGTTTTTGCCGATACGCCGTCCAGTTCCTCGGTGGCACCCAGCCGCAGGCTCTTCACCTGCACCCAGTCACCGACACCAATTCCAGCATGGTCCGGCGGTGACCCGCCGGACATCACCGCCAGATTGTGCAGGATGCCCATGCGGGTGAGACCCAGCACCAGCGCCTCACGCAGGTTTGCCGGGGTCGCTTGGGCAAACTTCGCCGCACCGTTACCGCCGCTCATCAGGCCGTCGCTCGCGCGCAAGCGGATGGCGGCGGCTTGTTGAGCAAAGTGACCATCAGCCTGCATGCTGACTTCCGCCGTCCGGCAGATCTCCAGCATGCCTGCGAGAAGCGATTCATAGGCTCCGGACGAGACGACCTTGAAATCGAGAACGAAGTCGCGTTCCAGCAGCGTGCGCTCCAGTTCGGCAAACGTGTCCCGGGCCGAAGTGTCCTCAGTGCCCTGTTCCGCTGTGTCGCCAGCCAGCGCCGGAACCAGACCCGAGCAGATACTGAGCAGTGCAAGCAGCCCGTGACGGAACAGGCCGAAGGCCATGTCCGCCTGGTTAACAGACCTTGTCCGGAACATCAGCCGATGGTTTCCCGCCGGGATCTCAAAGCCGATTGATACAGTTCAATTCCCTGAACGCCTGTTGCAGCCGGGCGATCATCGAGAGTTCGCCCTGGCGCAGCCAGGCACGCGGGTCGTAGTATTTCTTGTTGGGCTTGTCGTCGCCTTCCGGGTTGCCGATCTGTCCCTGGAGATATGCCTCGTTCTTGTTGTAGTAATCCATCACGCCTTTCCAGGTCGCCCACTGCGTGTCGGTGTCGATGTTCATCTTGATCACGCCGTAGGAGATGGCCTCCTCGATCTTCTCGGCCTCCGAGCCGGAACCGCCGTGGAACACAAAGTTGACCGGTTTGGGCGGCGTGCTGTGCTTCGATTCGATGTAATCCTGCGAATTCTTCAGGATCTCCGGAGTCAGATGCACGTTGCCCGGCTTGTAGACACCGTGCACATTGCCAAAGCTGGCAGCGACGGTGAAATTCGGGCTGATGGCCGACAGGATTTCGTAGGCATAGTTGACGTCTTCCGGCTGGGTGTAGAGGGAGGAATTGTCCACGTCGGTATTGTCGATGCCGTCTTCCTCGCCGCCTGTGACCCCGAGTTCGATCTCCAGAGTCATGTCGATTTTGCTCATCCGCTCGAGATAGCGGGCGCAGATTTCCACATTCTCTTCCAGCGGTTCCGCGGACAGATCGATCATGTGCGAACTGAACAGTGGCTTGCCGGTCTCGCCGTAAAAACGTTCTCCGGCATCGAGCATGCCGTCGATCCAGGGCAGATACTTTTTCGCCGCATGATCGGTATGCAGGATGACCGGGATGCCATAGGCCTCCGCGACCAGCCACACGTAACGCGCGGCCGCCACTGATCCGAGCACTGAGGTCTGCAGCGCGTCGTTGGCCAGACCCTTGCCGGCGAAGTAGGCGCCGCCGCTGTTCGAGAACTGGATGATCACCGGCGCTCCGGCCTCGCGGGCGGATTCCATCACCGCGTTGATGGAATTGGTGCCGATGCAGTTTACCGCCGGCATGGCGAAACCCTGGGCCTTGGCCAGGCTGAAAATCTGGTTCACCGTATCACCGGTCGCGACACCGGGGCCGGCCACTGAGGAAACGGTTTTGTCGGATGCAGATCCGGCCGTGGCTTGTTGCGACATCTGTCGATCTCCTTGGTCGAGGTCCCGCCGTAGCCGTGGCACGGCCCTGGGCGGTGAGAGCCGGCGCGCGTCCGCTGTTTCAGACGTCGGCCGGAGGCATGAAAAATACTATAGCAGTCTCGTCCGGCCGGAGCCCGGTCGCGTGATGATGGCCGCCGTGTTCGCCGCCGCCGAGGTGCGATAAGGGCCAGGCCGCGGTCCACACACCGAACGCGATCAGCAATACCCCGCCGGCGCGGCGCAGGCCCGGGCGCGCGGCCGGATTGAAACGCGACGAGGCCAGACCGGTCGTGGTCATCGATGGCAGCGTACCGACGCCAAAGGCTGCCATCAAAAGAGCCGAGCCCAGTGGGTCGCCCGCCACCAGCGCCATCAGCAACACGCTGTAGACCAGTCCGCACGGCAGCCAGCCCCAGAGCATGCCAAGCAGCAGCGCATCACCGGGCCCTTTGGCCGGCAGGAAACGGCGGGCAAGGGGCGCGAGCCGCGCCCAGACCCGCATCCCGCCACGTTCGATAAACGAGAGCAGCCGCCAGCCCAGAGTCAGCTGCAGACCTATGGCGACCATGACCAGACCGGTCAAGCCGCGCGCGACCGCGGACCAGGTCGGCAACTCCAGACCGCTGCCGAGTGAGCCGCCCAGCCAGCCGGCAAGAGCGCCGATCAAGGCATAGCTGGTGACCCGCCCGAGGTTGAACAGTACCGTATAGACGGCCGCGCCCGCGCTGCTGGCCGATGCCTGCCGTGCGTTCATGCCGAGCGCGCCGGCGATACCGCCGCACATGCCCAGACAGTGGCCGCTGCCGACCAGCCCGATACCCAGGGCCGCCAATAAAGTGAGTTCACCGCCCATCAGACCCCTCTCTTTGTTCCCGCGCAGACTGCCCGGCCGGGGGCGGAGGCCGGCTATCGTCGTCGAGGAGGATCCGCCAGGCAGGTGTTTCCAGATCGTCGAATTGACCGTTGCCCACGGCCCAGAAGAATGCCCAGATCGCGAAGGCCAGCAGCACCAGGCCCAGCGGTATCAACACATAGATGATGCTCATCGTGTTGCCTCGCCCGCCGGCAATTCGCGCACGCCGCCCTTTGTCGGCGCGGTGCTCGAACCAGATGGAGTTGGGGCCCGTGCGAGACGGGTGGAGTTGAGGATGACCAGCACAGAGCTGGCGGACATGCCGATTGCGGCCATCCACGGTGCGACCCAGCCGGCCGCCGCCAGAGGCAGTGCGACGAGGTTGTAACAAACCGCCCACGCGAGGTTTTGGCGGATCA
>CAJHYD010000101.1_pt1 | contig 42495 bp, 32 predicted proteins | sample 9198701 | NCBI WGS metagenome assembly CAJHYD01 (sample SAMEA7708365, study PRJEB35096) | sediment metagenome | biome: marine neritic benthic zone biome [ENVO:01000025]; feature: sediment [ENVO:00002007]; material: shallow marine sediment [ENVO:03000034] sea grass bed [ENVO_01000059] ...
GCGGTGTTGCCACCGCCGTAAATTGCCACCCGGCGGCCGAGCTTTGGCGGATCACCCTGCTTGACGCTCTTGAGGAAACTGACCGCGTCGAGGACCTTGCCGGCGTCCCGGGCCGGGATCTCCACATGTTTTGACAGATGCGCGCCGATCGCCAAAAACACTGCATCGAAGCCGCCACTCTCCTGTTCGGCCAGCACGTCGTCGACCTTGTGTCCCAACACGATACGCACGCCCAAGGACTGGATACGCCGGATCTCGGCGTCGAGCACATCGCGGGGCAGGCGGTAGGCGGGGATGCCGAAATGCATCATGCCGCCGGGTACCGGGCCAGCCTCCCGGATCTCGACCTCGTGGCCCAGGCGGCAGAGGTGGTAGGCGGCGGACAGCCCGCTGGGTCCGGCGCCGATCACCAGGACCCGCCGCCCGCTCGCGTCTGTTGGTGCCGGCAGCGGCCAGCCCTGCTCGATGGCGAGATCGCCAAGAAAACGTTCGACCGCGTGGATGCTGACCGCGGCATCCATGCCGGTGCGATTGCATTGATTTTCGCAGGGGTGGTAGCAGACCCGACCGTGGACAGCCGGCATCGGGTTGTCGGCGACCAGGATCTCCCATGCCGCGCGCGGATTGCCATTTTGCACTTCGTTGAGCCAGCCCTGGATATTCTCACCGGCCGGGCAGGCGTGATTGCAGGGCGGCAGCAGGTCCCGATAGTCGGGCCGCCGTCTTCGCAGCGGGCCGGAGAACGACTCATGGTGCAGGTCCGCGGGTCGGGTCAGATCATGGCGTCGGTCTATCACCGTTGAATCCTCCGCCATTCAGCCGCGGCAGCGACTATGGCTGGTTGTCAGGGCCGGAAACAACGCGCGACAAAGACGACGCAACCCGACCGGGGCTAAACTCGGTCGAGGCTGTCGCGCACGGCCGATGTGTTTTGCTGATGAGAAGCGATCAATCATGGCCAGATACCAGTGTCCCGAATGCCCCTATGTCTATGACGAAGACCTCGGCGACGAGGCCCACGGCGTCCCGGCGCGCACGGCGTGGAAAGACGTCGACCCCGAGTTCTGGTGTCCGGATTGCGGCACGGTGCCGAAAGCGGACTTTGTGCCGGGATCCTGATCACGCCGACTCCGGCCGACCGGCCGGCACCACCAGTACGGGACAACGGGCGTTTTTCAGTACCTTTCTGCTGATGCTGCCGAGCAGCAAGCTCATAGCCGCGCCGAAGCCGTGCGTGCCGACGATGATCATGTCCGCCTCGAGCTCATCGGCCTGTCGCAGGATAAGCTGCGCCGGTGGGCCCTGGACCAGCAACCCGGTGGCCTCGATCCCGGCTTCCCGGGTCGCCGCCGCGGCTTCCTGGATCAGGCGATGTTCCTCCCGATATTCATCGGCCGTCTGTTTGCGGTCGCGCCGCGCGCCGGCGCCATAGCCTTTGAATGCCGGTTCTGGCGCGGCCACATGGATCAGCCAGAGCTTCGCGCCGAGCGCCGTGGCCATACGCCGGGCGATCTCGAGGACTTGCCCGGTGTGAGGGAAAAAGTCGACCGCTACCAGGATATTCACAGCGAGCTCGTGAATCTGCCGCACTGGCTCCAAAACTAGCAGAACGCGGGGAGGCCGGACTTGCCCCAGATCAACTGCCGAACGGTCGCCGGCCGACGCGCGCTGCCTCAGGCAAACAAATCGCGAAGCGCATCGGCCAGCAGACGATACTGAGCCGGGTGGTTGTAGATCTGGGCCGATATACGGATCAGACGGTGAGGTACCTCCGGCCAGGGGATGACCGGGACCTCGATCCGCCACCGTCGCAGCAGTTCGTCCTGCAGCGGATCGGCATACATCGCGGATTTTGGCGGTTCCATGGCGCCGTCCGGGAGCGGTAGTGCAGCCAGCGACCCGATCATTGTGTCGGGGCTCGGCAGCTCGAGACCCAGGGCTTCGGCGAGTTCGCGCCGGCCATCAAGGATAAGCGCGCGATTGTGCGCGCGCAGGGCCGGCCAGCGGCCAGGCAGCAGGGATCCCATAAAACGGAGCGCCGCCGGCACACAGAGCATCGGCGAGGGGTCATCGGTCCCCACCCAGTCGAATTCCTGCAGGAATCGTGAGCGATCCTGCCGGGGGGAATTGGCTCCGTGGCTGATCACCACAGGACGGATCTCCGCCTGCTGGTCCGGATGCACATAGAGAAAACCGGCACCTTTTGGCGCGCACAACCACTTGTGGCAATTACCGGTGTAATAGGCGGCGCCTATATCCGTGAGTCTCAGATCCAGCATCCCTGGCGCGTGGGCACCGTCAACCAGCGTATCGATCCCTTGCGCCGCCAGCGCGGCGACGATGCGCCTGATCGGCAGCACCAGCCCGGTCTGGCTGGTCACATGATCGATCAGCGCCAGTCGGGTGCGGGCGCCGGCGCGCTCGAGTATGGCGTCCACGGCCTGATCCGCATCGGCCAGCGGGAACGGCATCTGCGCGACTACCACCCTGGCGCCCGCCCGCCCGGCCACATACTCCAGCGCGTTGCGGCAAGCGTTGTATTCGTGGTCTGTGGTCAGGAGTTCGTCACCGGGCGCCAGAGACAGCGAGCGCAGCACCGCGTTGACCCCGCTGGTGGCGTTTGGCACCCAGGCGATGTCGGTGGATGGTGCATGCAGGAAGGCGGCAAGCTCGGCGCGGGCCGCGTCGAGCAGGCCCTCGAAGTCACGTACAAAAAATTGTACCGGCTGACGTTCCATACGCTGGCGGATCCGGTCTTGCTCCGCCAGCACGGCCCTCGGACACGCGCCGAAAGACCCGTGGTTGAGAAAGACCAGCTCCGGGTCCAGGGCCCAGCGATCGTCCATTTGGCCCGCGTTTGTCGCCATTGCTGCGCCTCCGATTCCGCGTGTATGCAGGTGTGTGCCGGCTGGCTACCGGCCGCAGCCAAGCATGGTCACGCTTGCGACGTCGTGTAAAGCGCATCTGCTCGGGAACAAGCGCGGCCAGCCATGACCTACACTCGGTGCAGAGCGTGCTGACAGAGGTAGCGATGAGCAATCAGCTTGAGGCGGCAGCCACGTCCGGACGCGAGGCGGTGTTCCGGATCCAGGGGCTGACCAAGATCTACCTTATGGGCGAGGTCCAGGTGCACGCCCTGCGCGGTATCGATCTCGAATTCTATGAGGGCGAGATGACCGCGCTGTTGGGACCCTCGGGCAGCGGCAAATCCACGCTGTTGAATATCATCGGCGGGCTGGATACACCGACCGCCGGTCGGGTCTGGTATCGGGGTACCGACCTGACCGCTGCGAGCGAAAAGGCGCTGACCCAGTATCGACGTCAGCATGTAGGTTTCGTGTTCCAGTTTTACAATCTGATTCCCAGTCTCACCGCGCGCGAAAACGTATCGGTCGTCACCGAGATCGCGACCGATCCGATGCCAGCTCAGGAGGCGCTCGCGCTGGTCGGTTTGTCCGCCAGGCTGGATCATTTCCCGGCGCAGCTGTCCGGTGGCGAGCAGCAGCGAGTGGCGATTGCGCGGGCGATCGCCAAGAACCCGGCGGTACTGTTATGCGACGAGCCGACCGGCGCGCTGGACTCGACCACCGGTGTGGTCGTGCTCGAGGCGCTGGAGCGGGTCAACCAGGAACTGGGAACGACCACGGCACTGATCACCCATAACGCCGGGATCTCGGCCATGGCGGATCGCATCATCCGCCTGGCCGACGGGCACATTGCGGAGACCGTACGCAATCCGGTACGCCGACCCGCTCACGATATCCAGTGGTAGAGGGCCTTGTCGGCACTACAAAAAAAATTGTTCAGGGACTTGGTCGGGATGGCGGGCCAGGCCCTGGCCATCGCCATGGTTATCGCGGCCGGTTCCGCCACCTACATCATGTCGGTCAATGTCTATGAGGCGCTGAGCGAGACCCGGCATCAGTACTACGAGCGCGAGCGCTTTGCCGAGGTATTCGCGAATCTGACCCGGGCGCCCGAGAGTCTGGCGGCTCGGGTCGAGGACGTCCCCGGTGTCGACCGGGTACAAACCCGGGTAGTGGCGGCGGCGCTGATCGACGTGCCGGACTTTGCTGACCCTGTGACCGGACGGCTGGTGTCGATCCCGGATGACGCTGAACCGCTGCTCAACGGTATCCATCTGCGCCGCGGCCGTCTGCCACAGCCCGGCCGCGACGACGAGGTGTTGGTCAGCGAGGCCTTTGCCGACGCGCACGGCTTGCGGCCCGGTGATCGCCTCTCGGTGCTGATCAAGGGCCGCTACAGGAGCGTGAGCCTGGTCGGCGTCGCGCTTTCGCCGGAATTTATCTACCAGATCGCGCCAGGTCGGATCCTGCCGGACTTCAAACGCTATGGCGTGCTGTGGATGTCGCGCAAACCGCTGGCCGCGGCCTACGAAATGGAGGAGGGTTTTAACGATATCCTGCTCGGTCTGGCGCCAGGGGCTGATCCCGAGTCGGTGATGGAACAGCTCGATCTGCTGCTGGAGCCCTATGGGGGCCTCGGCGCCTACGGTCGTGAAGACCAGATCTCGCACAGGTTTCTCAACGAGGAATTCCGTCAGCTGCGACAGACCGCCAGTCTGTTCTCCGGCATCTTCCTCGGCGTCACCGCATTCCTGCTCAACGTGGTGATCGGCCGTCTGGTCAACACCCAGCGCGAGCAAATCGCGATCCTCAAGGCGTTTGGTTATGGCAATGTCCAAATCGGCTGGCATTACGTGCAGATGGTCCTGGTGATCGTGCTGCTCGGCGTGCTGGCGGGCACCGGCCTGGGCGCCTGGCTCGGTGGCGGGCTCAGCGAGCTCTACATGGACTATTACCGATTCCCGTTCCTGCGTTATCGGGTCCACGCGGACACGGTCCTGGTCGCAACCCTTGTTACCGGTCTCGCCGCCGTCGCCGGGACCCTCGGGGCGGTCCGGCAGGCGGTCCGGTTACCGCCCGCCGAGGCGATGCGCCCGGCGCCGCCGGAGACCTACCACACGTCCTGGCTCGAACGCCTCGGATTCAGAGGCCGGCTGGATCAGCCGAGTCGCATGATCCTCAGACACATCAGCCGCCGGCCGCTCAAATCGACGTTGACAGCGGCGGGCATCGCCATGGCCTGCGGAGTGATGATGCTCGGCACGTTCTTCACCGACGCTATGGACGAGATGGTCGAGATCGAATTCGGCCTGGCCCAGCGAGAAGATCTGGCCGTGAGCTTTTATGATCCGACGTCGCTGCGCGCGGTTCACGAACTCCGCGCGCTCCCCGGCGTGCACTACGTGGAGCCGTTCCGCTCGGTGCCGGTGAGGCTGCGTGCCGGGCCGCGCAGCTATCGCACCAGCATCCTCGGTTACCGGCCCGACGCGGTGCTGCATCGGGCCCTGGATGACGAATTACAGCCGCTACGCCTGCCCGATCAGGGCGTGTTGCTGACCGAGCAGCTCGCCGGCATCCTCGGGGTCGCGGCCGGAGACGCCGTCGAGGCCGAAATCCTCGAGGGCCGGAGACCGCGCCGTCAGGTTGAAGTGGCCGGCGTTGTGCGCCAGTACATCGGCATCGGTGCGTATATGAGTCTCGATGGTCTCAACCGGCTGATGCAGGAGGGTCACGCCATCTCCGGTGTCTATCTGGCCGTGGACAGTCTGCAGCGGGATGACATATATCAGCGGCTTAAAGACACGCCCCGGGTCGCGGCCACCGAAGCCAGCGACGCGCGCCTGCAGAACTTCTATGACTCCATCGCAGAGTTCCTGCTGACCTACATGGGCTTTATCAGCGGCCTGTCTGCCGCGATAGTCTTTGGCATTGTCTACAATAGCGCCCGCATAGCCCTTGCCGAGCGGGGCCGCGAACTGGCGAGTTTGCGCGTGCTGGGATTCACACGCGCCGAGGTGTCCTACATCCTGCTCGGCGAACTGGGACTGCTGACCCTGCTCGCGATCCCGCCGGGCTTCGGGCTCGGTTATCTGCTGTCGGCCTGGATGGTCGCTACCCTGCCGCACGAGTTGTTCCGTATCCCACTGGTGCTGGAGCACGATACCTACGCGCTGGCGGCGGCGATCGTGATTGCGGCGGCAGCCATCTCGGGGCTCATCGTGCGACAGCGCGTCGATCACCTGGATATGGTGGCCGTTTTGAAAACACGGGAATAGGATGTGCGCATGCCTTCCGCTAGAACTTTCGCGCTGGTTTCGTTCTCGCTGCTTGTCGTCGCCGCGCTGATCTTCGGTTTTATGCCGCGGCCGATTCTGGTGGACACGGCGGAGGTCAGCCGGGGCACGCTGGTCGTCACCGTGGAAGAAGAAGGTCGCACGCGCGTCATCGACCGGTATGTGATGTCAGCACCGGTAGCGGGGTTTGCGCGGCGCATCCAGCTCGACGTCGGCGATCAGGTCAGCAAGGGAGATGTGTTGCTGGAGCTGGAGCCGCTGCGCTCGGACGTGCTCGATCCCCGCAGGCGCGCTGAGGCGGAGGCCCGGGTGCAGGCTTCCAGCGCGGCACGCGCTGGCGCCAGTCAAAACGTGGCCGCTGCCCGGGCCGACGCTGAGTTCGCCGCCCGGGAACTGGCCAGGAAAGAGAAGCTGCGCGCTGACCGCACGATCTCGGAAGACGAACTCGACCGAGCCCGGGCAAGGGCTCGCTCCGCCGCTGCCAATCTCCGCTCGGCAGAGTTTGCTGTGGATGTCGCTCAGCACGAACTGGAGGCGGCCGAGACTGCGTTGGTCTATTCGGCGGCCGCCAAGGGCGAGGGGCCGCAGGAGATGGTGCCGGTCAGCTCTCCGGTGGACGGAAGCGTGCTGGCAGTGATCCGCGAGAGCGAGGGCGTGGTCGACTCCGGCCAGGCGCTGATCGAGATCGGCGATCCCGCGGCACTGGAAGTCGAAGTGGACGTCCTCTCTGAAGATGCGGTGAAGATCGAGCCCGGCGCCCGGGTGGAGTTCCACCGTTGGGGTGGCGAGCACCCGCTAAACGGTGTCGTGCGGATCGTTGAGCCGACCGGTTTCACCAAGATCTCGGCGCTGGGAGTCGAAGAGCAGCGGGTGCTGGTCATCTCTGACATCGTGTCGCCCCGCGCGGAATGGACGCGGCTCGGCGACGGGTACCGGGTCGAGGCTGCGTTTATCCTCTGGCAGGACGACGATGTGCTGAAGACCCCGTCCAGCGCCCTGTTCCGTCAAGGAACGGATTGGGCCGCCTACGTGCTCGAGGATGGCCGCGCGCGACTGCGACGCGTGGACATCGGGCGTCGCAGCGGACTCGAAGTCCAGGTCCTCGATGGCCTGGCATCCGGCGCGCGTGTCATCGTGCATCCGGGCGATGACGTGACCGATGACGTCCGGGTCAGAGCGCGATAGCCCCGGCACCTAGCAATTCGGATCTCACGCCCTCGATGTCCTCGTGTACCAGCAGGATCGCCAGGTCGTCCGGCTCGAGCCACGCCAGCGCCGCGCGGACACCATCGATTTCCTCCGCCTGATGTTCGATATGCTCCGTCCGGGCACCGGCGGCGATCAGGGAATCGCGCAGGATGCGGGGTACCTCGCCGGGCTCTCGGCCGCGGGCGTAATGACCCATCTCCTTGATGATCACGCGATCCGGTGCCAGCGACCAGGCCGCAGCAGCCAGCTCGCGCAGGCTTTCATCGCCACGGTCGCCGGCCTGGCCGATCATCAGCAATCGCCGGCCCCGGCCGAAGCGTTCGGCGATGCTCGCCAGCGCGCGGATGCCTTCGGGGTTGTGCGCGAAATCCACCAGCACACGCGCGCCCGCCAGCTCGAACAGATTGGCGCGGCCGGGGTTATTGTCCGGATGGGCTGCGCACAAGCCGGCCGCAATGGCCTCCACCGGGAGCCCGAGGGCGTCGGCGAGACCCGCGGCGGCGAGACAGTTGGCGATGTTGTGCCGGGCAGCGCCCTGCAGGGTGACCGGGATCCGTTCGGCCGCTACCACCGGCTCCTGGCTGCCGCCACCCAGCCGTGTCAATTGACCCTCAGCCAATACCCAGGCCACGCCGCCCGCCGCGCAATGGCGTTCGATCACCGGGGAAGACGGGTCCAGCGAGAACCAGGTTACGGGTCCCTCGAGTCTCCCTGCCCGCTCGACCAGCCGGGGATCTTCGGCGTTGAGGACCGCCGTACCGCTACCACCGAGTACCGCAGTCACCAGCCATTTGATTTCTGCCAGATGTTCCAGATCGCGCACGCCGAAGTCATCCAGATGGTCGGCGCCGATGTTGGTGATCACCGCGGCATCGGCGCGGGTCATTGCGGTGCCGCGGCGCAGGAGTCCGCCACGGGCGGTCTCCAGGATCGCGCATGTGACGCGGGGGTCCCTGAGCACGGCCCGGGCCCCGCCGGGGCCCGAGTAGTCACCATGATCGAGGGTTTCATCCGCCGCTACGATGCCATCGGTGGAACAGAAACCTACGCTCATGCCTGCCGCGCGAGCGATCGCGGCGGCCAGTCGCACGGTGGTTGTCTTGCCATTGGTGCCGGTCACCAGCCCGACCGGGATCGCTCCCAGGGTCTCCCAGGGGACCTGCGTCGGCTCCGGCAACGCGTCGACCGCCCAGGCCCGACTGCGCGCCCCGTAACCCAGGCTCATGTAGTCGTCATCCGCGAGAAAGGGGATGCCGTGGGCGAGCGCGGCATCGTGCAGGGCCACCAGACCGGCGTTGGATTCCTGCTCGATCATCTCGAGCAGGCGTGTTGCGTCATCGCCGATGTCGGCCGGCGCTGCGCCCGCCAACGCAGCCGAGGCAGCGTCATGGGCCCAGTCGTTGATTTCCGTGGCCGCATACAACGCGTCGATCGGCGCGGTGAATCCAAGGCTGACGCCGCCGTCTAGCCGCCGCTCCAGCAATACGGCATTGTCCCAGCCGACCCTCGCCAACATGGCGCCGGCGCTTTGCCGCCATGCATCGACATAAGCGCCGGCATCGGCCGGCGCCACTGCCACATCGATCACCGCGGCCGGCTTTGGACCAAGGATGTTGGGGCCAGTCAGCCGACGGGAATCGAGCAGCTCAGCCTGTTTCTCCACGCCGCGTGCCTAGTCCGAATCTTCCGGTTCCGGCGCAATCATCACGCCGCGTTCGTCCCTCAGCAGGGTGACGCCACCGGACGGAGTGAACGCCTCGCCCGCGAGCTCCAGCGGCTCGAAGTGGCTGCGTTCGGTTTCCGCTCTTACCGGTACCGGCGTGGTATCGCCGGGCTTGAAGTAGATGATCTGTTTCCAGCAGCGCTTGATCGCGTCGCCAAAGACCATCACCAGATCGCCGGGTCCGGCGCTGGCCAGGGCCGTCTGCACTGCCATTGGCTCGTCCGGCACCATCTCGATCTGCTGATCCTCTACGCCTGCCTCGATCAGACCGGCGCGGAGTTTTGCCGGTACTTCGCCTTCACTGCGGCCGCGCAGGCTGTCGTCCTGACGGCAGATGTAGTAATCGAAATGACCGGCCGCGGCCCGGGCGATTTCCTGGATGTCCTCATCCCGCCGGTCTCCCGGCGCCGCAAGCACCAGGATTTTGCGCCCGGTCTCGCTCAGCCGATCGACAAGATCGCACATCGTCTTTACCGCAGCCGGGTTGTGGGCGTAGTCCAGGATCACCTTGAACGGTAGTTCGTCAAAGATGTTCATCCGGCCCGGGGCCTGGAAGAACGTCGTGTCAAAGGTGCGCAGACCCTGACGGACATTTTCCAGACTGATGCCGAGACTGAAGCCGAGCCCGGCGGCGAACATCGCGTTTTGCACGTTGTGCATCGCGCGGCCTTCCAGCGTGGCCGGGATCAGGTGCGTCCACAGCAGCGGGATATGGCTGCCGGCGTCGTAGATCGTGATCATGTCCCCGTTAAAGGCCTTCTCCAGCACCACGGCGCGGCCGCCGGCACGGACATGCTCCTTAACCAGGGTGTGGTCCGGATTCATGGTCACGTAACAGACGGTGCGTGCCTCGGTATGGCTGGCCATGTGCAGACAATAAGTGTTGTCGGCATTCAGTACGGCCGTATCCTGGGCCACCTCGATCGGGATGCGCTTGATCAGCGCCAACTCTTCCAGCGTGTTGATCCCCTTAAGGCCCAGGTGATCGGAACTGACGTTGATACAGGCGGCCACGTCACATTGTGGGAAACCCAGGCCGCTGCGCAGCAGTCCGCCGCGGGCCGTCTCCATCACCGCGGCATCGATGGTCGGGTCGCGCAGGATCATCTGCGCCGAACGGGGTCCTGTCATGTCGCCCTCGACGGTCAGGTTGCCGTCAATATAGACCCCGTCGCTGCTGGCCAGACCGACGGTATGCCCGGCCATCTTCATGATGTGGGCGAGCATGCGCGAGGTCGTCGTCTTGCCGTTGGTACCGGTGATCGCCGCGATCGGCACCGTGCCCGGCGAGCCCGGCGGGAACAGCATGTCGAGCACCGGACCGGCCACGTCCCGCGGCGTGCCTTCACTGGGTGCGACGTGCATACGGAATCCGGGGCCCGCGTTGACCTCGCAGATGCCGCCGCCGGCCTCGCGATAGGATTTGCTGATATCCGCGGTCAGGAAATCCACCCCGCCGATGTCCAGACCGATGCCCTTGATCGCGCGGATCGCCATGTCACGGTTGTCCGGATGGATGACGTCGGTGACGTCGATGGCGGTCCCGCCGGTGGACAGATTACCGGTCGAGCGCAGGTAGATGACCTCGCCGGCGGGCGGCACCGTCGCCGGCTCGTAGCCTCGCTGGGAAAGCAGCCGCAGAGCCTGATGATCCAGCTCCAGCCGGGTCAGGACCTTCTCGTGACCGACGCCGCGCCGCGGGTCCCGGTTCACTTGGTCCACCAGTTCCTCGACCGACTGCTTGCCGTCGCCGATGACATGGCCCGGGACGCGCTTCGCGGCGGCGATCAGTTCACCGTCAATCACCAGGAGACGATGGTCGAATCCGCTGACGTATTGTTCCACCACGATGGCGCGGCCATGTTCGCTGGCCTTCTCAAACGCCACTGCCACGTCCTCGGCAGTGCCGACGCCGATCGAGACGCCGCGGCCGTGATTGCCGCGCAAGGGCTTGATCACCACCGGGTAACCGATGCGCTCCGCTGCTCTGACCGCATCGGCCGCCTTGTAGACCAGCCGCTGTTCCGGCACCGGCAGACCCAGATCACGCAGCAGCGCGTTGGTCTCCTCCTTATCCGAGGCCAGGTCGACCGCGATGTTGCTGGTGTTGCCGGTCGTCGTCGCCTGGATCCGGCGCTGGTACTTGCCGTGACCGAACTGCACCAGGCTGAAACGGTTGAGCCGGATCCACGGCACGCCGCGTTCCTCCGCCGCGTCCACCAGTGCGCCGGTACTGGGCCCGAGCGCACGATTCTGCGCGTAACGGATAAACCGGTCGCGCTGCTCAGAAAAATCCCAGTCGTCATCCGGCGCGCCCTCCGGCCGCAGTTCCGCCGGCAACAGGAAGCTGAGCAGGTCGATACCCAGACGGCTCGCCTCGCGCCCCATCTCCGCGTCCTTGTACTGGAAGACCACGGTGTAATGGCCCGGCTGGTCTGGCACTGACCGGGTGCGGCCGAAGCTGACATGGAATCCGGCGATGGTCTGCAGTTCCAGGATCACGTGTTCGAGCACGTGGCCCATCCAGGTCCCCTCGTCCTCGCGCATGCGTCGCAGGAAACCACCCGCGGTGTCGTAGGAGCAGGTGTGCTCGCCGAGACCGGGCAGGGCCTCGACCAGGCGGTCGATAAATCCGTCGCCGAGACGGCGCGTCGGCCATTCTTCGAGTGGACCGAGTTCCACGACATGACGGATGACCGGAAAAGTGGCGTACACGTTCGGGCCGCCGTAGACATTGGTCGAGATGACTTGCATGAGCTGGCCCTCCGGCCTATTCGGCGGTCGCCGTCCTGGTGTTGAGATCGAAACTGCCACCGGCGATCAGGATATGCAATTTGACGCCGACCAGGCTGACCGGATCGCGGCGATGAGCCCGATCCATGGATGAGAAACTGATCTCCGAGGGATCGACGATCGTCAGCCCCCCGCTGCCGACGACTTCAAAGCAGTTGTCTGGGCCGATAAAAGCCGCCGTATCTTCGTCCAGACCGATACCGACGGCGAACGGATTATAGGCAAGGGCCGTCAGCAGTCGCCCGAGACGATCCCGCTGGCGGAAATGTTGATCGACCATGACGTGGTTGCTCAGCCCCAGCCCAGGCGCCAGGGTCACCATGTCCGGGCTCGGGGTCGAGCCCTCATAGCCTCCTGCGATCATATGCTCGGGCATGAACGCCGCACCGGCCGAGGTGCCGGCCACATGCATGCCGCGGGCATTCTGCCGTCGCAGCTCCTGAGATAGCTGCGTGCCGCCCAATGTCGTGGACAGGCGTAGCTGATTGCCGCCGGTAAGGAAAACGCCGTCCGCGTCCTCGATGGTGCCGAGGTGATCGCCGGATTCGCAGTCCTCGCGCGTCGTCAGGGGCAGGACCTCTGCGTGTTTGACACCGATCTTGTGGAACAGGCGCTGGTAGTAGGGGCCAGTGTCCTCGAGCTCCGAGGCGGTGGGGATAATCGCGATATGCGATGACGTGCCGCCGCAGAGATCCAGAAAACGCTCCAGGATCTGCGGGTCATTGAGTTTGTTCTCGGCGCCGCCGATCGGGATGATAAATCCGCGGTCGGCGCCTTCGGGCGGCCTTGCAGGCACAGGCGCTTCTCCTTAATTTTTTGCATCGCCTCGGCCAGTGTTGGTCCCCCGGCCGAGCCCCTAATTCTAACATGCCGGGCCGCCGGGCTGCGGACCCCGGGGCGCATCTCAATCCGGCATGCACAGGGTCTCCACGGCCTGTCCGCGGCGCGCACAGCTGATGGAGAATCAGGTCCAAAGGGGGTGCGTCTTGTTGCGGCGGATTGAAAAATCCCTGACGAATCCCAATAGAGAATAGAGTCAGTTGTAGTACTCCAGGCGGCGTGGCAAGCCACGGCAAGTAAGGGAGACATTAGCAAGGTCCGGTCGTAACAGGACTGGCGCAGCTGTCGCCGGCGAGCCCGACCGGGCTGCCTCTACCCGAGGCCAGCCGACCCCTGTCGCGATAGCAGATCCACTGCCGCCTGGAGATCACCGTCGGGTGAGTGATCTGGCCCCGCTGCGGAACAGGACAATCACTCGGCGCAGAACCCTTTTGCCGATCGCGGGTCGAACCCTGTAGACGACGCGCGCCGTGTCTTGTCGGCGTGATGGCAGCAACCAGCCAGACCTGGAGGGCAAAGCATGGGGAACTTGTCAAAAATCGGCGCCACCGTCCTGGTGGCGACGGCGTTTATGGTGATCACGGCCTGTGCCTCGAGCACCGGCAGTGACGTGGACTACGCCATCATTTCCACCAACGCCTCAGATATACCCGGCAAAATCTATCCGGCGTTTGTCGCCAAGGTGGATGATCGGGAGATCACGGGCGGCACCGGTCTGTTGGGCAGGAAACAAGTGGTCAGAGTCGATCCCGGCGTGCACAAGGTGCGCTTGACCGCGGATTTGTCACGCGCCACAGGCGTATTGTCCAAGCCCGGTTACACGCCGCGCGACAAGCAGCGTGGCGATTTCGAGGTAGAAGTCGAGGCCGGCAAACGCTATTTCCTCGGCGCCCAGCTCACCGCGAACCGCCTCGATGAATGGCAGCCGGTGGTTTGGCGGGTCGAAGACATCCGCTAAGGCTCGATCAGGGCCGTCTGTCAATAAGGTAACCTCCTGATTGGGTCGTTGCGAAACGGCCCCATGTTTACCCTGCACGGGGAATCACCCCCGGGCGACGCTGTTGCGTCAGGACAAAGGAGGTGAATGTCATGTCAAAGGTACGTGAGATTCTGCCCAAGAAAGTTGTGAAGTCTGCGCTTCCGGTTTCGAGGACGTTACCGTTTGGGCAGGGCATGGAAGACCTGTTCGAGAACATCTTCAATCGCGGCTGGCTGGAGCCCTTCGCGATGAGACGGCCGATGTTGCCCGAGATCGAATCCAGAGTCGACCTGCGCTTCCCGTTGGTAGACCTGATCGATCGGGATGACGAACTGCTGCTCCGGGCGGAGCTGCCGGGCGTCAACAAGGAAGAGATCGAACTCACCGTGACCGACGAAGGCCTTGGGATCATCGTCAATCGTGAGATCAAGGAAGAAGAAAAAGCCGAGCGCTTTTATCGCTGCGAGATGGCTCACGGGACCCTGGAACGGACCGTGATGTTCCCCATCGACGTGGATGTCGATAAAGCCAAGGCGGAACTCAAGGACGGTGTTTTGACCATCGTGATTCCGAAAGCCAAGAAAGTGAAGAGGCACGTTCTCAAAGTCGCATGATGCGCAGAAGCTCGCTGACCGCGGCAAAACGTGGCCAGCGTCGGAGCCGGAGCGACGCCAAGCCGCTCCGGCTTTTTCTTGCCCCGGCGCCGGGCGGGACGGGGGCATTGCCCGATGACCCATGCTGACGCAAGGTAGGGACATGGATGCACCCGCTACAGAACTCGCCATCCTGGCCCGCAGTCGCCATCGCCAAGAGGCCATGGACGCGCGGCTGGTGCTGGATGCCGTCGGTATCCCGGCCGACGCCGTCTTTCGTGATGGATGGTGGCTGTTAGTGGTGGCGGCAGAGGATCAGCTGCGAGCGCTGGAGGAGTTGCGCGCCTACCGGGCAGAGAATCCCCGCGGCCCGAAACCGCGTCCGGTCCGGGTCCCGGTGATGGTCGGCGCATTCCCCGGCGTCGTCATTTACGCGCTGGTTCTGATCGTCGTGGCGGTCGCCGCCAATCGCTGGCTGTTCGGCTTCGACTGGACCGATGCTGGCGTGATGCGGGCGGGACTGGTCCGGTCAGGCGAGTGGTGGCGCACCCTGACCGCGCTGACGCTGCATGGGGATGCCGGCCATCTAAGCGCCAATCTGGCTTTTGGCGCGGTGTTCGGACTGTTTGCGGCCCAGGCGCTGGGTGGCGGAGTGGCCTGGTGCGGCATTGTCCTGGCCGGCGCGCTGGGAAACCTGCTCAACGCGCTGGTGCAGCCGGCTTATCATTCCTCGCTGGGTGCATCGACCGCGGTTTTCGCCGCCCTCGGCATTCTGGTCGCTCACGCATTGAGGTATCGCCATGCGGTGGCGGCGGGTTCGGGTCTGATACGGCGATGGAGCCCGCTGGTCGGGGGTGTGGCGCTGCTTGCCTATACCGGCACCGGTGGGGAACGCACCGACGTGGTGGCTCATCTGACCGGTTTCCTGGCGGGGCTCGCGCTGGGGTGGGTTTGCAGCCGGCTACCCTATGAGCGACTCGGCAGCCGCTCGGTTCAACGGGCGACAGGTGTCATCGCATTGGGCCTGCTGGTTCTCGGCTGGAGTTTTGCTCTGCTCAGCCACTGATGGCATCTGTTTGCGCTCGCGGCGGCCAGGCCAGACTCGCAATAACGACTGCGACACCGGCTGCAATCACGCCCGGCACGATCTCATACAAGTCGAACATGCCCCCCTCGAGCTGTTTCCATAAGATCACCGTCAGTCCGCCCGTGATGACGCCCGCCAGGGCGCCCTCGCGACTCATCGCGGGCCAGTAGAGCGAGAGCAGGATGACCGGGCCGAAGGCAGCGCCGAACCCGGCCCAAGCGTAGGCCACCAGATCCAGCACCTTGCTGTCCGGGTCGGCTGCCAGCAAGAACGAGATGCAGGCGATCACAACGACCGCCAGTCGTCCCACCCAGAGCAGTTCCGTTCCGCCAGCGTGACGCCGGAACAGACCCTTGTACAAGTCTTCCGATACCGCCGATGACGCCACCAGCAGCTGCGAATCGGCGGTACTCATCACCGCGGCCAGAATGCCGGAGAGACAGATTCCGGCGATCACCGGATGCAGCAGCAAAGTGGCGAGGACCATAAAAACCTTCTCAGTGTCCGCACCCGCGAGCGGCGGATCCACCAGCGTGATCCCGGCCAGGCCGACAGCAGTGCCGGCGACCAGGGCGACGCTGACCCAGATCATCGCGATGCGCCGCGAGGCCGGGATCGCCGCCGGGGATCTCGCGGCCATGAATCGTGCCAACACGTGGGGCTGGCCGAAATAACCCAGCCCCCAACCGAGCAGCGAGGCTATGGCGATGCCACCGAGTGGTTCGCCAGCGACGTCGGTCAGCGGATCGAGCAAGGCCGGGTTCAGCGCGGCGATGTCCGCGGCCATGGGTTCGATACCCCCGACTGCAGTCAATGCGAACAGGGCCACGACCACCAGCGCCAGGAACATCAGCAGACCCTGGATCAGATCGGTCCAGCTGACTGCCAGAAAACCGCCGAAAAACGTGTAGGTCACCACGGCCAGACCGCCTGTGCTGATGGCTGCGAGATAGGGCAGCCCGAACACTTCCTCGAACAAGCGGCCGCCCGCAACCAGACCTGAGCTGGTGTAGAAAGTGAAAAAGACGAGGATAAATAGCGCCGAGACCAGTCGCAGTAAGCCGCGATCGCCAAAGCGGCGTTCGAGATAGTCGGGCAGGGTGAGTGCATCACCATAATGCTCGGTCGCCTGGCGCAGCCGCTCAGCGGTGAATTTCCAGTTCAGATAGGTGCCGACGAGCAGACCCGCCAGCAGCCAGGCGGATTCCATGCCCGCCACATAGGCATAGCCCGGCAGACCGAGCAGCAGCCAGCCGCTCATGTCGGAAGCCTGTGCGCTCAAGGCCGTGACCCAGCGGCCCAGACGTCGGCCGCCGAGGATGTAGTCCTTCAGGTCGCGTGTGCGACGCCAGGCGACGACGCCCACCAGGAGCACCACGACCAGATACGCGATAAAGCTGAACAGGATAGGCGTGTCGATAGCAATCATGGTTGGGGCCGCCTGAGTGGTGCTGATGGTAAACCATAGGCCGCGGCTCTGACGCGCTGCCCCGTCATCCGGCATGGCTTGTGGCGTCGCAACATCGGGGGATCGTGTCGGAGCGGGGTCGAATCAGACAGATGTCGTACAATGCCGGCAATTTTTTACACGCCGGTAATCTGAGCCGGTTGCTTCGGGCCGGACCCGGAAAAGGATAAACATGAACGAAAAGACCGGGGTCGACGAGCACGGCCTGGAAGACGTCAAACAGTTCGGCTTGTTCGCCGCGATCGGCAGTCTCAGTTATGTGTTTTGGATCGTCGGCGGCATGGAGATGATCGAGCGGCTCGCCTACTACGGCGTGCGTTCGGTGTCCGGGCTCTATGCCACCGCGCCGCTCTCCCAGGGCGGTCTCGGCGTCTCGGCCGAGGAGCTCGGTCAGATCTTTTTTATCTGGGCATTGTTCCAGTCGCTGGTGCCGGCGCTGGTCGGTGGGTTGTCGGACCGGCTCGGTTACAAGCAGACCATCTTCCTGTCCACGGTCACCAAGATCGCAGCGTATCTGATCATGGCCTTCTATCCCAGCTTCAGCGGTTTTGTCGTCGGCGCCATCGTGCTGGCCACCGGCACCGGCATCTTCAAACCGGGGATCCAGGGGACGCTGGTCAAGGCCACCAACCGCAAGAACAGCTCGATGGCCTGGGGCATCTTTTATCAGACGGTGAATATCGGCGGCTGGATGGGGCCGTTGCTGGCCGCCTCGCTCAGACAGCTGGAATGGTCGCACCTGTTCTTCGCCTGCGCCGGCATCATCTCGATAAATTTCCTGTTCCTGTTGATGTATCGGGAACCGGATATGGAGGAAAGGATCGAGCGGCGCCGGCTGATCGACAGCGGCGAGCTGAAAGAGGACAACCTGGTGCGCACGTCACTGGTCGCATTGTCCAAGCCGCCACTGTGGATCTTCCTCGTCATCATGTCGGGTTTCTGGTTCATGTTTAACGCATTGTTCGACGTGCTGCCGCTGCATATCCGCGACTGGGTCGACACCTCGACCATCGTCACCACCCTGTTCGGGCCTGACGGAACATCCAACCCGGTCCCGATCTTCCTGCTGGGGATGAGCCAGGACGGCACCCGCATCATGCCGGAGGGGCTGCTGAACGTGAACGCGGGCATGATCATGATCACCTGTTTCCTGTTCGCGCATCTGAGCGGTAAGCTCCGCGCGATCAGCAGTATGACCTTTGGAACCTTGTTGACCGCGCTGGCCTTCGCGCTCATCGGCTGGACCAGCGCGGCCTGGGTATGCCTGTTTGGCATCCTGATTTTCAGCGCCGGCGAGATGTTCTCCAGCCCCAAGATGCTGGAGTTCATGGGCAACATGGCACCGCCGGATAAAAAGGCCATGTATCTGGGCTTCTCACAGCTGCCGCTGGCCGTGGGCTGGGTGCTCGAGGGGTACTTTGGACCGATGCTCTATGGCCGGCTGGCGGCCAAGGAGACCCTGTCGCGGCGCTGGCTGGAAGACAATGGGGTCGGCGCAGAGCAGCTGCAGGCCATCCCTCAGGGCGAGGCTTTCTCCTATCTGGTCAACTTTGCCGACGGCACTCCGGAGGCGATGACCCAGATGCTGTATGAAGCCAACAATGTGGGTTTCGTGTGGGACCTGATGGCGCTGATCGCGCTGGCGTCGGCGATCGGGCTGTTCTTCTACGGCCGCTGGATCATGACCCTGGTCAAACCGGACGCGGCGGCGGCGCCACAGGCCGCGCAAGCCTGAGGCTCACGCGGCATACCGTTCAGGCCTCTTCTTCCAGTTTGAAGTCGATGGTCTGGACGGCGCGTCTGCTGACCGCCTCGCCGTCGAGGAACCGGGGCTTGAATTTCCAGCGCAATATCGCGTGCACCGCGGCGCGATCAAAAACCCGTTGCGGGTCTGACCCGACGACCACGGCATCGGCCACGCCGCCCTCAGGGGTGATGGTGAATTCGACCCGGACCCAGCCTTCAAGGCCGCGCAACAGCGCGTCGCGCGGATAGCGTGGCTCGATACGCACGATGGGCATCACGTCTCCATCCGGCGCATTGGCGTCACCGCCGCCGTAGAACTGCCCGATATAGGGGCCGCCGCCGGCGCCGAAACTCATTTCGATATCCGGCATATCCATGTTCAACATCGCGGCCGGCACGTCGGTGGGGCTACTGACCCGGACCTTGGGCGGTGGCGGCGGGCGATCCGGTGGAGGCGGTTTCTTTGGCAGTCGCCGTTCCTTGGAGTAGAGGTATTCCTCTGGCTGGACATGGATGAAATCCAGCATCTTCACCCGCGTGGTGGCGGTATCGTACTGTTTTGGCCGATTCACCAGCGCGCTGTCAAAACGGAATAACAGCAGTGTGATGATGGTCGCTATCAGCACGCAGACGATGATCTTCAGAAGCCTGGCAGCGGCCGATTCGACCTCGGCCAAACTGGGCAGATGATGATGGCCGGGGTAGTGACCCGCGACCTGATGCATGGTGGTCATCGGTTATGGTGGATACTGCTCAGCATCCCCTCTTTGTAGCAGACTCTAATCTATTTATAGCAGCGAAACCGGGTCTTTGCAGGGGCTTCGAGAAGCCATAAGTAACGAGAATCATTAGCAAAAATACCCGATCCGTCAGACCGGCCCCGGGGCACTGATGACGCAGGTGCAGCACGCGGTTGGGGCTTGGGTTAGGATGCGGCTTCCGGGTCCCCGCAGATCCTGGCTACGGAGGTCTGATTTACCATGCACCGCCCCGCTGAACTCCACCCGCCCGGCGCGTCGGTCCGGCCCGGTCCGGGTATCCCGTATCCGCTGCAGCGTGCCTACGTGCGGCTGATGATGTGGCTTGTGGGCCGGCTGCTCCAGGCCAGCTCCGCGGTGGATCCCGTTGTCATACGCGAGGTGGCGCAACTGCCCCCGGGATTCGCCTTCGCGATGCGGGTACGTGCCGGCGGCCCGGGCTTCGCCATGCGCGAAGAAGGCGGGCGGCTGAGACTGATGCCGCTAGAGCACGCTGGGCGCCTGCAGCTGAGTTTCGATTTCAAACATCTGACGCACGCATTCCTGGTCCTGGGTTTTGTTGAGGGCACAGCGGTCTCCTTCGCCCGCGACCGGATGTCTGTAGACGGCAATCTGGGCGCCGGTATGAAGATCGTGCGCTGCCTGAATCGGATGGAGGCTGTGGTGCTGCCAAAATTTGTCGCCCGCCGCGCGCTCAAGGCCTATCCGACTATCAGTCTTGGTGAGAAATTGGCGGCGGCGATTCGGATCTATGCCCGCATGCTGTTTCAGCTAGTCGGAGGGAAATAAGTCATGAGTCAGGAATTCTTCGAGTTCTTCTGTCCGGTAAAGATCGCCGCCGGCTACAAGGCACTCGAGCACATCCCATTCGAGCTGGAGGTCCGTGGCGCCTCCCGGCCACTGTTGCTCAGCGACGCCGGTGTCGTCGCTGCGGGACTCGTGGATACGGTCACGGGCGCCATGGGCACCGGTAGCGCATCGCCTGGTCCGCTGTTCGATCAGGTGCCGCCGGATTCGTCCATGGCCTCGGTCCGGTCCGCGGTTGCGCTGTACCGCGAACGCGGTTGCGACTCCATTATTGCAATCGGCGGCGGCTCGGTGATGGATACGGCCAAGGCCGTCAACATACTGGCGACGGAAGGCGGCGAGGATCTGCAGCGATTTGCCGGTGCCAACAATCTGACCCGGCCGCTTAAACCATTTGTCGCTATCCCGACCACCGCTGGGACCGGTTCAGAGGTGACCGCGGTCAGCATCATCAAGGATGAGGACTCTGGCACCAAGATGCCCTTCATGTCCCAGTTCCTGCTCCCGGACGTGGCGGTCATCGATCCGCGGACCACGCTGAAACTGCCGGCGATGATCACCGCAGCGACCGCGCTCGACGCCTTGACCCATGCCAGCGAAGCGTTCACCTGTCTGGCGAAGAATCCCCTCAGTGACGCCTATGCCTCCGCTGCGATCACCCGCGTCGCGCGCTCCCTGATTCCGGTGCTGGACGATCCCGGTGACGCCGCCGGTCGTCTCGAGCTGGCGCTGGCGGCCGCTATGGCAGGTGTCGCCTTTAACAACTCCATGGTGGGTCTGGTCCACGCCCTCGGCCACAGTGTTGGCGCGATCGCTGGCGTCCATCACGGCATGTGCATGGGCATCTTTCTGCCCCATGTGTTGCGTTACAACCTGGACGCCAGGCGGGATGAGATCGGCGAAATGCTCCTGTATCTCGCTGGTCCGGAAACCTATGCTTCGACACCGCGCCCCGAGCGGGCGCCCGCAGCGATCGGTTGTATCGAGGCGCTGCGGGACCAGGCTCACCAGCGTTGCGGGCTGCCGCGGACCCTGGCCGAGACCGGCAAGGTGCAACGGGAGGATCTGTCGCGGATCGCAGCCATGTCGCTGGACGACGGCTCGATGATCTTCAATCCCGTTGAAGTCGGCTACGACGACGCCCTGGCAGTGTTGGAGCAGGCCTGGGCCTGAGCGCCGGGGAACGCAGCGTTCCCGGTCAGATTCTCATGCGGCCCGGCTCTTGCGCCCATCCAGGGCCGCGGCGTCCGCGCCCTCCAGGAAAGCGTGAATTTCGGCAATCGTGGCCAGGGCGATCGAGCCGGGTGAGTCGCCGCCTATGTCCAGGCCTACCGGCCCGCGGACCCGGTTCTCGAGGGCGGCGCGCTGCTCGGCTGACAGAGTCTCGAGCAACGCGTTGCGTCTTGCTGTCGGCCCGAGCAGACCCACATAGCCCGGCGGTGCCGCGGCGATGGACTTCAGGGAGGCGGTGTCGGCGACAAAGTTGTGGCTCATCACCAGCGCTGCCGAGACCCGCTCCAGATCAACCGCGGATGCCAGATCTTCGGGTGCGCAGCAGACCAGATGCACAGCATCCGGGAAGAACGCCAGGCCAGGATTCTGTTCGCGATGATCGGCCAGGGTCACGCGCCAATGCAGCGCGGCGGCGCTGCTCGCCATCGGTACCGCGTCGGGACCCGCGCCGATAATCAACAGGTGGTGCTGCCGCGGTATCGGGTCGATAAACAGACGCCCGGCCTGGCCGGCGTCGAACCCGCATGGCTTGCCGCCGTCAAGATGGGCCCGGCACGCGTCGGCCAGACCCGGCACTGCGCTCTCGCTGATCCCGAACTCGTGGACGCCCGCATGGTCTATGACCACGGAGCGGCCGAGCAACTGATCCGAGATGCCGGTGGCGATAACGGCGGGACGGAAATCCTCAACCGCTTCGCACAGACAGGTCAGGGGCTGGTAATCATCCGCGGCCTGCAGGGGTTGCAGCAACAGGCGGACCAGACCGTTACAGCCCAGACCCAGACCCCAGATCAGATCCTCGTCGCCGCGCATATCGTATTCGACGATGGCCGGTTCGGCGGCCGCGATCACGCCCCGCGCCCGCTCCACCAGATCACCCTCGAAACAGCCGCCGCCGAGGATCCCGTGGTAGTTGCCCTCGCCGTCGATAATCATCCGAGCTCCCGCCTTGCGGTAGGTGGAGCCGTCCGTTTCCACGATGGTGCACAGGACCGCCGGGGTGCGATCCCGGCGCAGACGATGCAATGGGGCGATAAGGCCGGGTATGTCTCTACTCATGTGGAGCGTCCTCCGTCTGACCTGTCGGGCCTCACGCCATACTGCATCTGGTGGCAAGCGAAGCTGTGAAACTATAGACGATCGGCGCGGCCAGCCGAAGGGGGGAGCGCCTGCCTTGGCCGACCACAAGATAGCGCTTATTGCGACGCCGTCATCTTCAAAACCTGACGCCGGCAGCTGTACACAGGAAACGCATGAATGCGTCGGCGCGGCGGAATTGGCCGGTGATCCGATCCACCAGGCCCGGTTCAAACAGCGACTCGGGCTCTAATGCCGCAATCGCAATGAAGTCCTTGCGCTTGATGTCTTCGATACAGGGATGCTCCGCATCGAAGCCGCGCGGCGGCCGGATCAGGGTCTCGCCGCCGAGGCTGAATCGCAGGCTGAACTCCGGCGCATCGCGGGCAGCCAACCATTTGTCCGGGAAATCGGCGATCCGCTGGCGCACGGCGCCGAGGGCGTCCGGAGCGGGTCGCCAGGCCCCGACGCCGACAAACGCCTGGCGCGGATCGATATGCAGATAATACCCCGGTGCGTGCACGTCCTTGCCCGCTTCGTGGCGGAATTGTATGCCCACATTGGTCTTGTACGGCCGCTTGTCCCGGGCAAAACGGACGTCCCGGTAGATACGCATCAGAGAACCGCCACTCTTGCGCGGCCAGGCCACAAAGTGTGGGGAAATATCCGCCAACGGCTGCGCCATGGCGGTAATAAAGTCCAGACATGGCTCGCGCACGTCGCTCTCGTAGCGGGTCTTGTTATCCGCAAACCATGCGCGCTCGTTGTTCGCTTCCAGTTCGACCAGGAACGCCAGCAGGTCCGGAGAGAAGTGCGAAAATCCTGTAGTAGTCATTTGCGTGCTTCCGTGCTGATGATCGTGCAAGAAGTTACGCCCAGGTGTGATTATCGGTCAACGGAAAAAAAGAGGGCGCCCGCGGGCGCCCTCCGATAAGTTTCCGACTGCCGACCCTAGTGGCCGGTTGCTCCTGCCGCGCCGCGTGGGACACGGATATCTTCCACCAGATGCTGGATGTGCTCCGGCGGCGCCGTGGTCGCGCGGGACACGACAAACGCGGTGACAAAGTTAAACGCCGCGCCCACCGCACCGAAGGCCTCGGGGGAGATGCCCAACAGCCAGTTGTCGGCCGTGTTCGGTGCCATGTTGGTCCCCGGGACAAAGAACCAGCCCTTGAACCAGAAGATGTAGAGCAGCGTTACACCGAGACCGACCAGCATGCCTGCGATGGCGCCTGTGCTGTTGGCGCGCTTGTCGAAGATGCCCATCATCAGCACCGGGAAGATCGACGATGCCGCGAGGCCGAAGGCCAGGGCCACCACCTGGGCCGCGAATCCCGGAGGATTGAGACCGAAGTAGGCGGCGACACCGATCGCGAAAGCCATCGCGATGCGGCTGGCCAGCAGCTCCTGTTTCTCCGAAATCTCCGGCCTGAACACGCCCTTGAGCAGGTCATGGGAGATAGCCGAAGCGATGGCCAACAGCAGACCGGCCGCGGTGGACAGCGCCGCCGCAATACCGCCTGCCGCCACCAGAGCGATGACCCAGTTGGGCAGACCGGCGATCTCAGGGTTGGCCAGCACCATGATGTCCCGGTCGACCTTGGTCATCTCGTTGCCGGCCCAGCCGAAACCGGCCGCCTTGTCGCCCAGACCCTTCTCGTCGTAGTACTGGATGCGGCCGTCACCGTTCTTGTCCTCCCAGGACAGCAGACCGGTCGTCCCCCAACGGTCCATCCACTCCGGCGTATTGGCCAACTCTATGTTCCCGGTCGGCGAACCCACCGGTCCGGTCTGGATCGTCTCCATCAGGTTCAGCCGCGCCATGGCGCCGACGGCCGGGGCCGTGGTGTAGAGGATGGCGATGAAGACCAGCGCCCAACCGGCGGAGTAGCGGGCGTCCTTGACCTTCGGCACGGTAAAGAAGCGGATAATCACATGAGGCAGACCCGCCGTTCCTATCATCAGCGAGAACGTATACAGGAACATATTCAGCATGTTCCCGTTGGACGCTGTCGAATATTCCCTGAACCCGAGATCGGTCACGATCAGATCGAGCTTGTCCAGCAGATAGACGCCCGAGCCGTCGGCCATGGTGCTGCCGAGGGCCAGCTGCGGGATGGGGTTGCCGGTCAGATTGAGGGAGATGAAGATCGCCGGGATGGTGTACGCGAAAATCAACACGCAGTATTGCGCGATCTGGGTATAGGTGATGCCCTTCATCCCGCCCAGCACGGCGTAGATAAACACGATCGTCATGCCAGTGAACAGCCCGGTGGAGAAGTCCACTTCCATGAACCGGGAGAAGGCCACGCCGATACCGCGCATCTGCCCGATGACGTAGGTCACCGAGGCGACGATCAGGCAGATCACCGCTACGATTCGTGCGGTCTGCGAATAGTAGCGGTCGCCGACGAATTCCGGCACGGTGAATTTGCCGAACTTGCGCAGGTAGGGCGCCAGCAGCATGGCCAGCAGCACATAACCGCCGGTCCAGCCCATCAAAAAGACCGAGCCGCCATAGCCGAGGAATGCGATCAGGCCGGCCATCGAGATAAACGATGCTGCGGACATCCAGTCCGCTGCCGTCGCCATGCCGTTGGCTACCGGATGAATGCCCTTGCCGGCGACGTAGAAGTCACCGGTGGTTCGCGCGCGGGCCCAGATTGCGATGCCGATATAGAGGGCGAAGGTCAGCCCCACGACAATAAATGTCAGTGTTTTGAGTTCCATGGCTGTCCCCTAGTCCTCGTGAACGTCGAATTCTTTATCGAGCGCATTCATCTTCGCCGCATAGACGAAGATGAGGGCAACGAACACATACATGGATCCCTGCTGGGCAAACCAGAAGCCGAGCTTGTACCCGCCCAGAGATATTGTGTTGAGCGGTGCCACCAGGACGATGCCAAACAGATAAGAGACAACGAACCAGATCGACAGCAGAATGACCATCAACCTGAGGTTCCTCTTCCAGTATTCAGCCATCCGGCCGTTTTGAGGTGTTGTCATGACCCCTCCCCATTTGTGTCGACATTATTGTTAGCCTGTCGCAATCTAGCAGAGGCAGGCACTCAAGAAATCAAGACTTTAGTCGAAGGCAGCGCGGCCCATGGACCTCAGCTGCTGACCGGCAAGCATGCCGGAACAAGCGGCGTGCTGTGTTGCACTGCATGACTGCAGTTGTGCCGCTGCGTCATGCCGACAGGCCGATCAAGTTCCATTCTCGACCATTGCGGGGTTAGGATCGGCCGGACGCCGGGATTCGCCGGGCGGCACGAATTGTGCGGCCGGGTCAATTGACAAGAACAAGCGCGGCGCAGGGGAGGAGTCACAAGCATGCTGCCAACCTGGGTGCCCCCGGTCGTTGCGCTTGCCTACGCCGGCGCGCTGTTCGCTATCGCTTATGTCGGCGACAAGCGCCGGGCACCGTCGCGATTCCTGCCCGCACCGCTGGTCTATAGCCTCGCGCTTGGGGTCTATTGCTCCTCCTGGACCTTCTTCGGCGCCGTCGGCAGGGCTGCATCCAATGGTTGGGAATTTTTCGCTATCTATCTGGGCCCAGCGCTGGTTTTCGCGGTGTTTTATCGGATTCCCGAGCGCATCGTGCGGATCAGCAAGCGCCAGCGGCTCACGTCCATCGCAGATTTTATCGGCGCCCGTTACGGAAAATCCCAGGCCGTGGCCGTGCTCGTATCCAGTGTCGCCCTTGTCGCGGTGCTGCCCTATATTGCGCTGCAACTAAGAGCCGTGTCGCGCAGCTACGAGGTGCTGGCCGGCGTCCCTCATGATCAGATGAGCCAGGGGCCATTTTTTGACGGTGCACTGGTACTGGCAGCCGTGCTCGCCGTATTTACCATCCTGTTCGGAACCCGCCAGGTCGATGTGACCGAGAGTCATCGCGGTATGGTGCTGGCGGTCGCCGTCGAATCGGCGGTAAAGCTGTTGGCCTTTGTCGCCGTCGGTCTGTTTGTCCTGTTCGGTATGTTCGACGGTCCTGGCGAGCTTTGGGCGGCGGCGGGTCGGGTCCCCGAGATAGGGCAGCTCTATTCCTCGGCCAGTCTGGGTGCGCCCTTCCTCGTCCAGACCGTGCTCGCGATGCTGGCCATCCTGTGCCTGCCGCGCCAGTTTCATATCGCCGTGGTAGAGAACCGGTCGCGCAAGGATCTCGCGTTCGCCCGCTGGGCTTTCCCACTCTATCTGGGGACATTCAGCTTGTTCGTGGCCCCGATCGCGCTGGCGGGTCTGCTCCGTCTCGGCGGCGCCGACGCAGACACATACGTGCTGCGGCTGCCGATGGAGCAGGGCAACACCGCGCTGGCTCTGCTGGCGTTTATCGGCGGCTTCTCGGCAGCGACCGGTATGGTCATCGTCGCGACCATTGCCTGCAGCACCATGCTGTGCAACGAGATCGTGATGCCGGCCTTGTTGCGCTGGCGGAGCGACGTGGTGCCCCAGGGTGGCGACTTGCCGCGGTTCCTGATCCGCGTGCGCCGTGTACTGGTCGTGTTGATCCTGATCCTGGGCTGGGCCTGCTACCGGGTGATAGGCGCCTATGGTGCGCTGGCCTCTATGGGTCTGTTGTCCTTTGTTGCGGTTGCTCAATTCGGCCCGCCGCTGCTATTCGGCCTGTTCTGGAAACGTGCGACGCATCAGGGGGCGATAGCCGGGCTGGCCGTGGGCTTTGCCATCTGGATCTACACGCTGTTGCTCCCGGCCGCGACACAGACCGGCTGGTTCTCGTCCGCATTCGTCGAGCACGGGTTGCTGGGTCTGGCCTGGCTGAAACCCTATTCGCTGATGGGGCTTTCCGGACTGGACCCCATCACCCACGGCACCGTCTGGAGTCTGGGGCTGAACGTCGCTGCCCTGGTTCTCGTCTCCATCTACGGCGTGCCGGGTTTGCTCGAGCGCCGCCAGGCAGCGATCTTCTCCAACCCGCTTGGTCTTGCGCCCAGCTATGGGCCGCAGCGGCTGAAAGGGAATGCGACGACCGGCGATCTCCGCATCCTTGCCGAGCGTTTTATCGGTGCAGCCAAGGCACAGGCGGTGTTCCGCAAATATTTCGCAGCCAGGGGTATGGAGCCCAGTGATACTCGGCGCGCCGACGCCGCCGCGATCGAACTCACCGAGCGGCTGCTGTCCGGCGCCATGGGAGCCATGGCTGCGCGCAGGGTGCTGGCATCGGCGCTCAAAGGTGGTGAACTGGAGCTGGATGATCTGGCCAGCATCGTCGGATCCGCAGCACGGACCTCGGGATTTAATCGCGATCTGCTCGAGATCACCCTCGAGAACATCGCCGAGGGTGTCAGCGTGGTCGATTCGCAGCTGCGAATCGTCGCCTGGAATCGGAGCTATGAGGAGATGTTCGGGTATCCGGCCGACCTGCTCCGGGTCGGGGTCCAGGTGGCAGATCTGATCCGATATAACGCGCGGCTGGGACGCTGCGGACCCGGCGACGTTGAAGGACACGTGCAGCGCCGCCTCGCTCATCTGCGGCGCAAGACACGGCATGTCTATCAACGGGTCCGGGATGATGGTGTGGTGCTGGAAATGCGCCAGAATCCCTTACCCGGAGGCGGATTCGTTACCAGCTTCAGCGATGTCACAAAGCACAAGCAGATCGAAGCAGCGCTGATCGACAGCGAGCGGAATATCCGCACCTATACGGACATCGTGCCGGTGCTGATTGCGTTCGTCGACCGGGATCTCTGTTTCCGCTTCGTCAACCGCGCCTATGAACAGGCCGTGGGACTGCCGCGCGACCAGATCATCGGCCGTCGCGTGGATGAAGTCCTTCCCGAGCATCGTCTGATGGAGCGTGAAGCACTGATGGCGGCGGCGCTGTCCGGCGATCGCCAGAGTTTCGAGGTGGAGTCTTTCGACGCCGATGAATCCCGCCGTTATGCCGAGGCGACGTACATCCCGCAGCGCAACGAGCGCGGACAGGTGGAGGGGTTCTTTGCGGTGTTCCACGACATCACCGAGCGGCGACGGGCGGAGAAGGCGCTGCAGGGGGCCTACGGCTCGCTCGAACAACGCGTGGATGAACGCACGCGCGAGTTGTCCGATCTGAATGAGCGCCTGCGGCGCGAGAATGAGCTGCGCCGCGGTGTCGAACACGCGCTACGCGAGGCGACTAAGGCGGCTGAGACTGCGAACCTAGGCAAGACTCGCTTCCTGGCGGCTGCCAGCCACGACCTGCTGCAGCCGCTCAATGCGGCTCGGTTGTTTACCTCGGCGCTGGCTCAGCGTGAGCTGGACGGCGCCACCCGGATCTCGATCCAGCGGATCGACAGCTCACTGGTTGCGGCAGAGGAGTTGCTCACCACGCTGCTCGATATCTCCAAACTCGATGCCGGTGCAATAGAACCCCAGCTCAGTGAATTCAGCCTGCAGGAGATCATGACCGGGCTAAGCCTGCAGTACAGCGTCATCGCGCGGGAACGGGGTCTTGCGCTGCATACGATTCCCAGCCGGCTGACGGTGCGGACCGACCGCCGCTTCCTGCGCCGGATCCTGCAAAACTTCCTGTCCAACGCGATGCGCTATACGGCTCAGGGTCGCGTCGTGCTGGGTTGCCGGCGCAACAATGGCGCAGTACGTATCGAGGTCTGGGATACCGGCGTTGGCATCGAGCAGGGGCATCTCGAAGAGATCTTCGAAGAATTCCGGCGCCTGCAGAGCAAGGACCAAATCGGAGAGAAGGGCGTCGGCCTGGGTCTCGCTATCGTCCGGCGTATGGCCGGCGCGATGGGGCATGTGGTTGAGGTGCGCTCGTGGCCAGGTCGCGGCTCAGTGTTCAGCGTTACCGTGCCGGTGGTCAGGGCGCGACGTCATACCCGGAGTCAGGGGCTAAGGCCGCGACGCAGAAGTGGATTGCTCGAGGGCACCCGGGTGCTGTGCGTGGACAACCAGCCGGACGTTCTGGAGGGCATGGCTCAGCTGCTCGGGGGTTGGGGCTGCGAAGTGATGACCGCGGCGAGCACGGTTGAGGCCCTTGGACGGATCGACAACGGGGGGGGCCGGCCGGACATGGTGCTCGCCGATTACCAGCTGGATGATGGCGACACGGGTCTGATCACGCTGGCTGCCATCGGCGAATATTGTGGTGATATTCCGGGGGCCGTGATCACCGCCGACCACGGAGACGAGATCCGGGATCTGGTGCACAGTGCCGGCTATCCGATGCTGCGCAAGCCGATCCGCCCCGCCGCGCTGCGGGCGATGATGCATCAGCTCTTGTCCAAGCGCGCCGCCTCGGCCTGACCTTCAGGCACCCGTCAATCTCGCGGCCTGTTCCAGACGCCGCGCTGCCACAGCGGCCTGCGTACGGCTGCGTACGTCCATCTTGCGGAAAATCGCGGTGACGTGAGCCTTGATGGTCGCCTCGGACACGCCCAGCTCGGCGGCGATCTGTTTGTTGAGCAGGCCGTCGGCGAGCATCATCAGCACCCGGAATTGTTGCGGCGTCAGACTGGCGATCCGGCGCGCCAGATCCTGATCATGAGTCTCGTCGTCGGCGCTGCCGAGCGCCACGTCCGGCAGCCAGACTTCGCCGGCCAGGATCGCCTTGACCGCCTCTGCGATGGTCGACAGCGTGGATGATTTCGGGATAAAGCCCGAGGCGCCGAATTCGACAGCGCTGCGCATCACCCGCGGATCGGACGCGGCCGAGACGATCACCACCGGCAGGATCGGATACTGGGTACGCAACCAGGCCAATGCAGAGAAGCCGTGAGCACCCGGCATGTCGAGATCCAGCAACACCAGGTCGGCATCCTCGTTGTTGCTCGCTGCGGTCTCGAGCGTATCGACGGAATCGGCCTCGATAAAGGTCACATCACGGATGATGTTCCCTATCGCCTGCTGCAGCGCCTCCCGGAAGAGCGGGTGATCATCGGCGACGATGATGCGGGCGCTGTCCTGCATGAAATCGCGGCCCACCCGGGCCAGCCGCACCTCAGCCCAGGTCCGGTCGTTTGCTGATCAATTCGTCCACGACTCCTGGATCAGCGAGGGTCGAGGTATCTCCAAGACTGCCGTCCTCCCGCGCCGCGACCTTGCGCAGGATGCGTCGCATGATCTTGCCGGAGCGGGTCTTGGGCAGTGCCGGCGTAAATTGAATGACGTCCGGACTCGCGATTGGACCGATCTCCTTGCGCACCCAGTTCCTGAGCTCCTTTTCCAGCTCCGGGTTCGGATCCTCGCCCTTGAGCAGAGTGACATAGGTATAGACACCCTGACCCTTGATGTCATGGGGATAGCCGACGACCGCGGCCTCCGCTACTTTTGGATGGGCGACCAGCGCGCTCTCGATCTCGGCGGTCCCCATCCGGTGGCCGGATACGTTGAGCACATCATCCACCCGCCCGGTGATCCAGTAGTAGCCGTCGTCATCCCTGCGCGCCCCGTCGCCGGTGAAATAAGTGCCGTCGAAGGTGGAGAAATAGGTCTGGATAAAGCGCTCGTGATCGCCGTAGACGGTGCGCATCTGACCCGGCCAGCTGTCCAGCAGCACCAGGTTACCTTCGTTCTCGCCCTCCAGCGTATTGCCTTCGCCGTCCACCAGCGCCGGCAGCACGCCGAAAAACGGCAAGGTCGCCGAACCCGGCTTGAGCGCGGTGGCGCCTGGCAGCGGCGTGATCAGGATGCCGCCGGTCTCCGTCTGCCACCAGGTGTCCACGATCGGACAGTGTTCGTCGCCGACCACGTGGAAATACCACTCCCAGGCCTCCGGGTTGATGGGTTCGCCCACGGTGCCGAGCAGACGCAGGGTCTTGCGGCTGGTCTTGGTGACCGGGTCATTGCCATTACGCATAAGCGCGCGGATCGCGGTCGGAGCGGTGTAGAAGATCTGTACCTTGTGTTTGTCCACGACCTGCCAGAAACGGGACGAATCCGGATAATTCGGCACACCCTCGAACATCAGCGTCGTGGCGCCGTTGGCCAATGGTCCATACACGATATAGCTGTGTCCGGTGATCCAGCCGACGTCGGCAGTGCACCAGTAGATATCACCGTCCTTGTAGTCGAACACGTACTCGTGAGTCATGGACGCATAGACCATGTACCCGCCGGTGGTGTGCAATACGCCCTTGGGTTGGCCGGTGGAACCGGAGGTGTAGAGCAGAAACAGCGGATCCTCGGCGCCCATCTCCTCGGGCTCGCACTCGTTTGGCTGATCGGCGATCAGTTCGTGGTACCAGACGTCGCGGCCTTCGGTCCACGGGATGTCGTTGCCCGTGCGGCGCACCACCACCACGTTCTTTACCTGCTCGAGATTGTTCTGTGACAGGCTGGTGTCCACATTGGTCTTTAGCGGGACCGTGCGGCCACCGCGCAGCCCCTGGTCCGCGGTAATCACGAATTTTGAATCGCAGCCTTCGACACGGCCTGCCAGCGCCTCCGGAGAGAATCCGCCAAATACCACCGAATGGGGCGCGCCGATCCGGGCGCAGGCCAGCATCGCGATCGCCGCCTCCGGCACCATCGGCATGTAGATCGTCACCACATCACCACGCTTTACCCCGAGACTCTTGAGCCCGTTCGCGAAGCGGCAGACTTCCTCGTAAAGCTCGCGATAGCTGATGTGACGATCGTCTGCCGGGTCGTCGCCCTCCCAGATAATCGCAGTCTGGTCGCCGCGGCTGGCCAGGTGCCGATCGAGGCAGTTAGCCGACGCATTCAGCGTGCCGTCGTAGTACCAGCGGATATGGACATCCGGCCGTTTGAACGAGACGTCCTTCACCTTGTTATAGGGCTTGATCCAGTCGATCCGTTTGCCTTGCTCGCCCCAGAACGCCTCGGGATCCTCAACCGACCGCGTATACATGTCCTGGTATCCGGCGGCATTGCAGTGGGTGCCGGCCGCGGCAGCGGCAGTCACGGGGTAAACCTTTGCTTCAGTCATTTTTCCACCCTCAAGACGGGTTTGTGGTGAGACATCATAGAGATTAGGGCAGTCTTGCCCGATAGGGCAGGGGGGTACATTAGACTTTTGTCTGAAACCCTTCGCCGACGTGTTAGACCATTGACTAATACCACCTTTCGGCATTTCTGGTCACGATCGCGGGGCTTACACCCCCCGTAATCAGGAAGATTGGAAGATGACGGCGATTTCACCCGCCTCCAGCTGATGGCCAAGTACAGCTTCTGACGCAGGCCGTCGGACAGATGATCGCAGGGCCGGCCGTGAGGCCGGCCCTTTCTATTGGCCCCGCCCTTTCTATTGGCGTTGCCGCCTGACGCGGCTATCGTGAGCACATGAGCAGCTTTCTGAATCTCCGCGAACCGCCGTTCGCCGGTCTTGCTGCCGCAGAACGTCAGCGGATCAATGACAGCATCGAGGTGGCGACGTTCGACACCGGCGACGTGGTCAAGAAACCCGGCAAACGCTGGCGCCGGCTGTTGATCGTATTGCGCGGCCGCATCGACGCCTTCGATGAGGACGGCAACCGCGTGCGTCAGTTCGGTGTCGATGACCTGGTCGGCGCGCGTGACCTGCTGCGCGGAGACAAGAGTCGCTCACTGGTCGCGGCGCAGCCCACCGTGTGTCTGTCGATACCGCGCGCGGTCGTGGACTGGCTGTGCCACAAAAACACCGCATTCCGGATGGCGCTCGGCGCCGAGGGTCAGGCCCGGCCGGATCTGCACACCCGCAGCGAGGATGACAGTTTCACCCTGGCGCGGGTCGAGGACGCCGGCATCCGCAGGGCGGTAGTGCTCTCATCCGAGGTGCCGGCGCGGGAGGGTGTGAAGGTCTTGCGCGAGCGGCGCGCCGATTGTCTGCTGGTCCGGCGCGGTGCCGAGTACGGCATGGTGACCGGTACCGATCTGCTGGAGGCCGCGAGCTCCGCCGCCGGTATCGACACGCCACTGGGCGACGTGGCCAGCTGGCAATTACTGACGATCGCGTCCGACGAATATCTGTTCGACGCGCTGGTGCTGATGACCCGCCATCAGGTCGAGCGCCTGGTGGTGATGGATCACGGCGAGCTGGCCGGTATCCTGGAGCTCAATGACGTGCTCGGTCTGTTCTCGACCGAGTCGCACTCGCTGGGCATCCGGATCCAGCGTGCCGAGACCGTGGAGGAACTGGAGGCGGCCTCGGCGGCGACGCTGGATCTGACCCGCAGCCTGGTGGATCGTGGCATCACTGTGGCGCGGGTGGTGGATCTGTTGTCGGCGTTGAATGGTCGCACGATGACACAGTTGTTCCGAATGTGCGTCCCGGAGCCGGTCCTCGCGGGGGCGTGCCTGATCGTAATGGGCAGCGAGGGTCGCGGTGAGCAGATCCTGAAGACCGATCAGGACAACGCCATCGTGCTCGCTGATGACCTGGACTGGCCGGACCGGCAGCAGGATCTGGAGCGATTCTCCACGTTATTGGGGCGTCTCGGGTATCCGCCGTGTCCGGGCAACTACATGGTCACCAATCCGGACTGGGTGATGACCGTCAGCGAATGGCGACAGCGCATCGACGGCTGGATCCGCCGCGCCGACGGCGATGCCATGCTGGATCTGACCGTGTTCTCCGATGCGCGACCGGTGACTGGCAATACCGAGCTGTTCCAGGACGTAAAGAGCTGGATGCTTGAGCGGTTTCACGGATCGGTCGGCTTTATCTCGACCTTCGCCCACCCGGTGATCCGCTTCGCGGTGCCGTTGGATCTGTTCGGCCGGATCAAGAATCCGGATGAGGGTATTGATATCAAGAAGGGGGCGGTGTTCCCGCTGGTCCACGGCGTACGGAGCCTGGCGCTGGACAATCGTGTCCATGCCACCAACACGTTCCGCCGGATCCGCCAGCTGGTGGCGCGCCGTGTCCTCGACCCGGCGACTGGGGAGGATCTTGCCGGCGCGCTGGAGACCTTTATGCTGATGCGTCTGCGCCAGCAGCTGGAGGCCATCGCCAGCGGTTTGCCCGCCGACAATACGATCCGTCCCGCTGGCCTGTCGCGTCTGGAGCGCGGCCAACTGCGTCGCGGTCTGAGGATAGTGAAGGCGTTTCAGAACACTATTTCACGCCGTTATCATCTGGAGTTATAGCGGGACTACCGCAAGTAGTGGGAACAGGCGCCGCCCGGCGTGATCCGGCGGCGTCGACACGGGAGCTTCAGGCATGCTGGCGCGACGACTGAGAATCAGCCTTGATCGCCGCCGCCATCGGCACGGGCCGTGGGCGGCGCTGTTCGAGGACTACCAGGGTGACGAGTTGGTGTCGCTGGACTGCGAGACCTCCTGCGCCGATCCGAAGCGCGCGGACATCCTGTCCATCGGCGCCGTCCGCATCCATGGGCGACGCATCCTCACCAGCGAAGCGCTGGACCTGAAGCTGGCGCCGCCGGAGGATTTGGACGAGGCATCGGTGCTGGTCCATCGTCTGCGGCGGCAGGATCTGCACGGTGGGCTCAGCGTCGAGGAGGCCATCGATCGGACCCTCGGCTTTGTCGGCAGCCGTCCGATCCTCGGCTATCACATCCGGTTTGACATCGCGGTGCTGGATCGTCAGCTGCGCGGCCTGCACGGATTTGGTCTGCCAAACCGGGCGGTCGAGCTGGCCGATACCTACGTCAACCGCTGGGGCCGGCCCGGGGACGGGATAGAGGCGGACCTGCGGCTGGAGACCATCGCGCGCAAGCTCGATATGCCGGTGCCAAAAGGGCGTCATGGGGCATATCTCGACGCGCTGTTTGTCGCCACGCTCTATGTCCGCCTGATGCACGGCGATCGCAGGCGTTGAACGCGCTGCAAAGAATCCGTCTGGAGCGTCTCGCGGCCAGATTGTCGCGCTACCGACCGCAGCCGGCGTACCCGGACGATGAGGCCGGTCTGGCAGTCTGCAAGCTGGCGGCCGATGCGCTGCGCGCTGGTAACTACGGCATCGGCGCGATGATCATCGACGCGGCAGGCCGGCCGCTGATCGAAGCCACAAACCAGGTTTTTGAACCGGCGTTCAGCAGTGCCGGGCACGCGGAGATGGTGGCCGTGGATGAACTCGAGCGCCGGTACCCTGAGCTCGCACCCGCGGATCTGACCCTTATCGTCAGTCTCGAGCCTTGTCCCATGTGTTATACACGCCTGAAGCTCTCCGGCATCGGACACGTGCGCTATCTGGCTCCAGACCCGCCCGGCGGCATGGTGCATCTGGCCGGACGCCTGCCGGATATCTGGCGCTTGTTGACTCCGGAGCAGCGATTTGGTCCGGCAGACATATCAGCGGAGATCCGGCGACTGGCGCAACGTCTGTTCCTGACCAATCTGCGCGCGCTCAGACAGCGATTGGTGAGCCGGGGTCAACCGGCTCGGTAGCGCTGGCCCAGAAATTCGACAAAAGCGCGTACCGCCCGGAACGCTTCCCGCAGCAGCGCGGCATCTCCCGCGGCCAGCGAGCCGGTGTGGACCATGTTGGCCAGTTCGGCCGATACGCGCGTTGCTTCTTTCTCTTCCAGGCGCTTGAGTTGTTGGTCGAGACGGAGCTGGTTGAGGACCTGAAACGCTTCGACCAGATCGTCAGCCAGGCCGTCCTCCATCGCACCTGCTTCCTTCAAACCCTCGAGCCGGCGGAACGTGTTCGATGCCGAAAGACTCAATTCAAGGGCCAGCGTGCGCGCACCGTGGACGATCGGAAACAGACCGAAGCGTTTGACGTCGATGTCGCGGCCGCTGCCGCTGCCGAAAAACGGTGGTGGTGCGCCCGGTTCGAGGGCCGGTCTGACGAATCGTTGCCAGAAATCCGGTTCCCGCGGTAGCGCCTTGAGGAGCAGCACGTCCAGCGGTTCGAACAGCCCCAGATCCCCGGTCACCGGCGTGGCGTCGAGGAGGGCGGAAATGCCGAGGATCGCGTTTTCGGTGTCAGCCCGCGCCCAATCGTGGATCCGTTGCTGCCACTGTTCCGGGGTCAGGCTCCAGTCCGGATTGCTCACTACCACCTCGCGTGGCGATGGCGGATAACCGAGCTTTTGCGTGCGGTGTGTGAATTCTTCCATCTGCGACTGGCGCTGTGGCCAGCTCAGATCGGGTGAGATCACCAGCGCATTGCTCTGGTCCGTGCGCATAACCTGCTCGCCACGACCCTCGCTGCCCAGCACCAGCAGACAGGTGTGTTGCAATATGTCGTCCGTGACCAGCAATCCGTAGTTCCTGGCCATGATGCGCCGATGGAGTTCCGCCAGCAGATCCATGATGAATCGGACTTTGACCCGCTGCGCGAACAGAGAGCGGGCCAGCTCGAGGATCCCGCTCGAGGCATCCAGCAGAGCGGGGAAGTCTCTCGCCGCCTCGACCCGCAGCGCGATGACGTGGCTGTGACTGGAGAGGAAGCCGAGGATATCGCTCATCTCGACCAGTCCGACCGGTGTAGCACCGTCCATCACCACAAGCCGTTCGATGCCGTAACGGGTCATCCGGATCAACGCTTCGAAGAGGAACTCGCCCTGGTTGATCGTGATCAGATTCCAGGTGGCGACGCTGTCGACGGTGTCCTCCAACGAGTGGCCGGAGAGTGCCAGCGCCTCGAGCAGATTGGTGCGCGTAAGGATGCCGTACTCACCGTTGCGTCTGGCCAAGGCACAGTCGGAGCGGCTGGCGCGTAGGGTCTCGACCACCGATCGGATGCTGTCGCCGGACTCCACCAGCACCGCTAGACGCATACAGCTCTCGTCTACACGCGCCATATTGAAACTGACCAGATCCCGATAGGCGCCGCTCTGCGCCACGAGCTTGGTTTTGGTGGCCAGGTCCTGCAGGAAGAATTGTCCAAATTCCGGGTTGCTGTACACCAGTTCGCGGAACACTTCGCCGCGCAGCTGGTGGCACAGCGTGTCCTCCATGGCGACATAGTGATGTCGTGCCCGTCCGCGCAACACGGCCAGCGACCCAAAGACCTCGCCATCGCGATAATGGGCCACGGCATGATCGGTATCCGCGGCCGCTGGATCGCGCTCCTCGACCAGACCCTTATCGACCACAAACACAAAGCCCGATTCCCGCCCGGCTTCGATTAGCGGATCACCGGCGGAATAGAAATGGATATCCATCGCGCGAATCGCGCGCTGCCGTTCCGCGTCGCTCAACAGCGAGAAAGGTGGGTCTTCGGTGGCGAAGTCCGAATACATTCCGACAGGCTGCAGAGGCCGCCAGAGCGTGTCAATTGCACCAAGGGACTAAATCGCGGCGATGCAACCCGGCTATTTTCCCGTGGTCGTTGGGAGCCTCGATAACCGTATTGTCTGCCTGCTTGTCCCGGGCAAAACAAAACCCCCGCCGCAGCGGGGGTTTGATTCCTTATTCAGGACTCATCTGCTCAGGATGATCTGCGCAGCCTGGCACCGACAGACTTGATCGCTACCACTATGGCGGTCCCGGCAAATGCCGCCAACAGCCATACCCAGCCATGCAGGCTGCCGCTGGATACGCCGGCCACGAACGCGCCGATATTGCAGCCCAGACCAACGACACCGCCATAACCGAGCAGCAGTCCGCCCGCCGCGGCGCTGAGCCCTTCTCCCGCGGAGATCTTCCAGTGCAGCCGCAGGCTGCCGGCCAGTGCGACCGCCAGCGCGGTACCGAGGACCAGGCCGCCGATCATCAGCGTGGTCACGTCCGTCCACAGGCTGGCTTCCAGCGCATCGATCCTCGTCTCTGTGCCCCAGTAATCCCAGAATGCGACATCCCAGGAGATACCCGAGGCGCCGATCAGCTTCGCACCCCATAGCGGCAGCGCCGACATGATGACCCAGGGGCGTCCCGATAACAGCAGAGTGGTGAGGTACAGCAGCGCCAGCAAGGCGATGCCCCGGGACATGGGCCAGGGTCCGCGCAGCCAATGGTATTGCCTTGAGGGTTCACGTTGCAGATGTCCATGATGGGCGCGTTCGGCCCATATGCTCACCCCGGCCAGGGCCCCGAGCAGCGCCAGATTGCCGGCGATGCCACCCGCCGGACCCCATTCCCGCAGCATCGAGAATGAGAACCAGCTCGGACGAGATTCCCACCAGCCGATATGGGCGCTGCCGAGCGTGGCGCCGACGATCATAAAGACGACGACCACGAAATAGCGGAGGTTGCCGTTGCCCAGACCGGCCAGGGAGCCGGACGAACAGGCGGAGGCCAGTTGGGCGCCGATGCCGAACAGGAAGGCCCCGGCCAGCAGCGCAACCCCGACCGGGCGCACGACATCGAACAGTGGGCGCCCGAATGCCTCACCGAGCGCGAACAGCGGGAAGCAAGTCAGTGTCAGTAATGCGAGCAGCGCGAGCTGTGCGCGCAGACCCGCGCCGCGTCGTTCCGCGAGGACTGACCGCCAGGCACCCGCGAATCCAAATCCGGAGCGGTTGAGCGCAAAACCCAGGCCGGCGCCCACGAGCAGCAGCGACGCGTGTCTGAGCCCGGCTTGCTGAGCCGTCATCCAGACACCCGCCGAGAGCAGGCTCGCGATGACCAGAATGGATAGCCGCGGGCCGAGTCCGGCTGGTAGCGAACGGCTGGGGATCCAGTCGCGGGAGCGGAGTGTGACGGCCGTATTGTGCACGATCGCATGGTCCGTAGGTTGACGGACAACAGACCGTACCACCGAGCCTGAAGGGCCTGGAAATACCCCTTCTGTATGCCGAACTAACCGCTGGTTATGTGTCTCCAGGCGTCTTGGCGATTTGAGGTAAAGCCCTGTCGGGCTGGGTACGGCTGCGAGGTTTGTGCAGCGCATCGTCGGCTGAATCGCAGTGGATATCCATCTCCCGATTCGCGCGCTCGGGCGCCGCGTCGCTCAGCAGCGAGAACGGTCCGTTTTGGGCGGCGAATTCAGGACGCATGGCGCCGTGTTGCAGAGCAAAGCCGGGGCTGCCAATTCCACCACGGGATAAAGCACAACAGGCGCTTGGCGCCCGATCCCGGGTGCGAGTGTGCGGCGCATCATGCCTGATCCGAGGCAGTCCGGGCGGCGGCCGATCTGCGGTCCCGGTTTCCGGCTGCTAGGTCTCGCCATCCTCCTCTGCTAGGGTTTTGCCGTGTCAATAAGCAGTATTCAGCGGGGTTACCGCCTCTTGAAAAGGCTCGGCAAGACTCGCGCCGTCCGCTCAGGCTTGGGTTGCATCGCCCTCGTCGCGGCGGCATTGCTGACGCTGGTCGGCTGCGGAGCGACGGATTCAGACAACGTCAGGACCGGGGGCGTTCGCGCGACGTTGACGGTCGAGGCACCGGGTGATGGCACCAGCGAGGTCAGTGCCAAATTTACGGTGGGGTCCGGCGGGATCGGCGGTACCAACCTGGATCTCAAAGCGGGCGACAGCGCGACGGCGAGCGCAAACGGGATCGAAAAGACGTTGCGAAAGAAGACGGATGTCCTCGGCGGCATTTCCTATGACGGCGCCTTCGACTTTGATGAAGGCGAGACGCTGTTCAGGATCGCACTGAATCGACCCAACGATACGAGCGCGCCAAACTCCACCGTAAGGCTAACGGAACCGTTCGCAGTGACGCTTCCGGAGAATAACCAACGCTTCGCGCTGGCCGATGCCCTGACCATCGTCTGGAGCCCGTCCGGGTATGCATCATCGATGGACTTTGTTTTCGTCGCCAAGTGCCCGAGCGGGGCACAGACGATGACGCGGGTCACCTATCGTTCGGCCGCCGATGACGGTTCGTACAGCCCCGGTCTTGGATCGATAATCGGCGATGCGGCGGCAGGTCTGCCGCCCGGCAGTGACTGTCGGGTCGAGATGGAAATCGCCCGCTCACGGCCAGGCCAGCTGGACCCGAACTACGGCGAAGGTGGCGCTATCAGGGCGGCGCAAAAACGAAACCGGACGTACTTTGTCGACCTTCCGTAAACCGTGCCGGATCAGAATTTCGCGCGGACGCGTGCGCCGGTGATGCGTCCGACCCGGCTCTCGCGCCAGATGATCAAACCGTTGGAGGCGATGACGATGCTGGCGCCGATCAACACTATCGGCAAAGGCCAGTCGTTCCAGATCAACCAGCCGAACAGCGTGGCCCAGACGATGCCGCTGTAGTTGAATACGGTCACGATGGCTGCCTGCGCGTTGCGGAAGGCGACGGAGAGCAGCCACTGCGCCAGCGCACCGGACAGCCCGACACCGAACAGCAAGGGCACCTCGGCCATGGTCGGCGTGACCGCAACCAGCGGTAGCGGCAGTGCCGTGATCAGCGTGCCGATCATCAGGAAGTAAAAGGTGACGGTCTCGGGACGCTCATAGCGGGCCAGATAACGCAGGACGATCTGCAGCGTCGCGTGCATCAGCGCAGCAGCGATCGCCACCGTGATGCCGAGCACGCTCACCTGGCCGGCCGGGCTGGCCATGATCACGACGCCTGAGAAACCGATGACGACTGCGGCCCATCGGTAGGGTCCGACTTTCTCGCTGAGGAAGACAACCCCGAGCACGGGGATAAAAAGCGACGATGTGAACAACAACACCGTCGTCTCGGCCATCGGCATCAGCGAGAACGCGGCAAATGTCGTCACCAGAGACATTGCGCCGAGCACGGCGCGGAGGCCGACCAGCGACGGTTTGCTGCGTATGACCAGGATGTACCTTTTGCCAAACACAAAGATCAGGATCAGGAACGGCATGCAGGCGATCAGGTTGCGGTAGAAAGCGATCTCGATCACCGAGTGTCTGACACTCAGCAGTTTCGCGAACACGTTCATCACCGTGAACATGAAAAACGCCGCCATCGCAGCCAGCATGCCGCGGACGACGTGTTCCTGATGGGAATGCGCTGGAGTCTCGACCGACACGGTAATGCTGTTGTTCCATCCGGATCTACAAACCGCGCCTAGAGTAACGGATTCGTCGCGATGAAATCGAAAACAGGATAGGTTGCCAGCAGACTACCTCTCCCAAGCCGTTTGTCCGCATTCGCGGAATAGGAACTCAGCAAACCCTGGCCATCGAGGATGGAGAGTTTAGTCTCAGAAGGTCATATACTTGGCCTGTTGCCGCCCAGGACGGCCATCCGAAATCCCTGACCTGAAGGGTCGGCGAGGACTTCATCCCGGGGCGCCTGCAGAGGACGCAGCGTTGCATATCTATGACGAACTCGGTCTTGACCGGGCGGCTCTTGAGTTAGAGCTGTTGGCCCCGCTCCGATCCTTGTTTCAACGGGCAGACAATGCTCCTGATACTCCATCTCACGGCGAATTGAAGCGGGGGCTTGAGCAACTCGAGGGTTTATCCAAAACGGTACTAAGGACCCTGGAAGGATTAGATGAAGGAGTGTTCTTCAAGTCATACGGCCAGCTATTCGAGGTCAAGGATAATCCGATCCCCAAATTGCGCACCGCCGCGGAGAGCATCTTGCAGAGTGCTGGCAGAGTCGGCGGACCCACCCAGACTCAACAGTCCAGGACCCGGGCCCGCGAGATGATCGTGCGTCATGCGGCGGCCCACTATGAGAAGGCGACGGGACAGTCGCCAAACTATCCAGGTGAACTGCCGACAAACCTCGCAGAATTCGTGATCGCCGTAGGTGAGGATGTCGGCGCACCCGATGCCGGATCGCTGCCGCGCTTACTGGAGCTACTCCGGCGATCAGGAAGGTTACGTACAAAACCCAGGTAGGGATCGGCGGGGAAATTCGGTCTGACCCGGGATTTCTTGTCGCCATTTGTACAACAAGATCTGAAGTGTGCTCTGCTTGCGGTCATCGTCTCGGCGCTCTTGTCGCGCCCGTCCATCGCCTCCGGCGACCACATGATCGGCGCTTCCCCCGCATTTTCAATAGAAAACGCCAGCGTCTCCGCTGGCGTTTCTTGTTCATCGAGTGGTTGACCGACGCTATTCCTGATCCACCCAGGTGTTGACGCTGGCCGCTTCGGTCAGTGAGTCGGTCCAGATAAAGCCGTCGGTCCAGACATAACCGTCAGTCCACACATATCCGTCGGTCCAGACGTAGCCGTCGGTCCACACGTAACCGTTGGTGCCGACGCTGCCATCGGTCCAGAGATAGCCATCGGTCCAGACGTAGCCGTCCGTCCAGACGTAGCCATCCGTCCAGACATAA
>CAJHYD010000082.1_pt1 | contig 41737 bp, 43 predicted proteins | sample 9198701 | NCBI WGS metagenome assembly CAJHYD01 (sample SAMEA7708365, study PRJEB35096) | sediment metagenome | biome: marine neritic benthic zone biome [ENVO:01000025]; feature: sediment [ENVO:00002007]; material: shallow marine sediment [ENVO:03000034] sea grass bed [ENVO_01000059] ...
ACGGCGATCTTGTGAGATATGACGCCTGAATGTCCCGAAGGACCTGGACGCACAAGCACGGCTCCAGTCAGACGGCACCCTACTGGGTTTTAAGCAGCGAGTGCGTAGTTGTCGTCGTTGGCAACTATAAGTTTGCAGATGTATTTACGAGGTAACTGCTCCTCGGCATGCACCTGGAACTTCGCGACACACGTCGAAGCCATGTCGCCCCCAGGAATCGGCATTGTATGGGTATGTAACGCAACGAGACTACCCACCAGGTCTTAGTTGTGGGCGAGGCAGGCGTTGTTCAAGGCTTTTCGTCGATTATCTGAGCGAATGTACAGATAATAAAGCAATTGAATTAAAGGGCATAAGCTTATGTTTTATATAATTTTATACTATAACAATATCGGCATTCCCATCCAGTCCCAGATCCACATTACAAATACCGAGATGACCGCCAGCAGCATCAGGCTGGCCGGCACCCCGGCCATAAAGAATTCGCTCGCGCTGAATTGCCGGCTCTCGTAGGCGATCGCGTTGGGCACGGCACCGACCAAAAGCAGGAACGGCATCCCGGCCGCGGTCAGCGACACGTAGAGCACGACATCCGGTGCGACGCCCAGATACGGCGCCATCACCAGCGCCACCGGCAGCGAGATCGCGATCGCGGCGACGTTCATGATCAGATTGGTCATCACCAGCACAAAGACGCCGAGACCGAGCACAAACGCGAGCGCCTTGCTGCTGCCGATATGCGAGAGCCAGGAGATCGCCAGCCATTCCGCCGCACCGGTCTGCCACAGACAGAGCCCGAGGCTCATCGCGCCGCCAAACAGCAACACGATGTTCCACGGCAATTTCTCCAGGTCGGCGCGACGCAGCAGACGGAACACAAAAAACAATACCGTTGCGCCGGCGATGATCGCGCTCTTGTCGATCACGGTCAGGAACGGTACGAACGAACGCAGGCTCATCAACACGACCGCCGTCAATGTGATGGTCAGCGCAATGATCTCCTCGCGTTTCATCGGGCCGAGCCGCTGGTGCAGCTTCCGCGCACGGAAGCTCAGACCCGGGATCACGTCGCGCTCGGGTCGATACATCACGATCACGTAGAGCCAGATCAGCAAGACCATCAGCGCGCCGACCGGGAACAGGTAGTAGCTGATCTCGAAGAAGTCGACCTCGCGGCCGACCAGCTGTCGATAAAAGCCGATCGCGACAGCCGTCCGTGCCGCACCCAGCAGGGTGATGATGCTGCCGGCGCCGGCGGTGAATGCCATACCGATAAACAGGCCCTTGCCGAAACGGGTGGGGTGGGCGTCTTCTTCGTAGAGTGAATAGATGGTCATCAACAGCGGATAGACCGCGGCGGCCACCGCGGTCTGCGCCATCACCAGGGTCATGCCGGCGGTCATCACGAATGCACCTAGATAGATGCGACTGGTGCGATCGCCGACCAGCGTCAGCATGCGGTAGGCCATGCGGTTGGTCAGACCGGTCTTGGTGAAAACCAGGCCGATGGTGATCGAGCCGATGATGAACCACACCGCGGGATCCATAAAATCCGTGTAAGCGATACGTGGCTCCCGGATCAGGAATAGCGCCTGCAATACGCCGATCGCAATCGCGGTGGCGCCGATCGGGATGACCTCGAAGATCCACCAGGTGGCCGCGAGCAGGAACAGGGCGATGGCCAGCTGACCCTCGCGGCTGAGCACGATATGCCGCCCCGTCGGATCCACCGCCTCGGGTAACGACGGCAGCCATGCGGTGATCGCGAACAAGGCTATGCCGATCAGCAGCCAGGCCAGCCGGCGCAGGTTCAGCGAGGCGGGCTGCGCGCCGAGCACGATCCCGGCGCCATGCACCGGCGAGCGTGGTTTTTTCGGTTGCGATTCCGGTATCTGCTCGCTCAAGAGGCGTCGTCCACGTCGGCCAGGCTCCGCGAGACCTCCTTCAGGACCTCTACCGTTCTGACCACGCCGATCACCTTGCCGTCGTCGAGCACCGGCACCATCGACAGGTCGTGTCGAACCATTATCTGGATGACCCGGATCAGCGGGTCATCGGCAGTCACCATGGCCGGGATCGGATGGGCGATTTCGGAGACCGGCATCTCCGCCTTGTGGCGTAATTTCTCTTCGGCCCGCCCGGACAAGAGTTCGGTCAGATTGGGGTCGACGTCCACATCGAACATCGCCTCGGGATGATCGCTGAACGAGGCGACCAGGAACGAGGGCGCCAGACCCCGCAGGATGTCCCGTCTGCGCACCATGCTGACAAGCTGGCCGTCATTATCTATCAGCAGCAGGATCCGCGGCATCGACACCGAACCGCGCATATCGATATGCCAGTCGCTGAGCAGCCGCGCGGCCTCGCGCAGGCTGCAATCGGCGGCGGCCGACGGATATTTCTCCGTCGGTACCATCAGGTCCCGTGCCCGTGTCGTCGCCTGATCGTGGGACTCTTTTTCCACCGCGGCTCCGCTTTGCTGAGGGCCAGTCCTGAGCATAACGGGGAGCGGCGTCGGGGCAAAGGCGCAACCGCTGACTGATTTCCCCAGAAGGTCTGAGGATAAGCTAGATTTAGTCTTGGGACGGACGAATTTTGTCGCTTGCCGCCATCATTGCAGCCAAGAGCACAGCCAGGACCGCAACCATGGATGAACGCCTGCCGGAGAGTGTCGAACTGGACATCAGCCAGCCGATCTGGGATCGGTTTTTCTACATTATCTCGCTGGTGATCATCGGCACCCGCGAGCCGGACGGCGGGCACGATCTGGCGCCCAAGCACATGGCCATGCCGATCGGCTGGGATAACTACTTCGGCTTTGTCTGTAGCCCGACCCACGCGACCCAGGCCAACGCCGAGCGTAGCGGTGCCTTCACGGTCAGCTATCCACGGCCGGACCAGCTCTTGCAGACCAGCCTTGCGGCCTCGCCGCGGTTTGACAAGGTGGGCAAGCCGGCGCTGGCCGCATTGCCGGTGGTGCCGGCCCGGGTCGTGGACGGCGTAATGGTGGAGGGCGCCTATGTCGAACTTGAGTGTGAACTCGAGCGGATCATCGACGGCTTCGGTCGCAACAGTCTGATCATCGGACGCATCGTGGCGGCGCGCGCCGCCGAAGACGCGCTGCGCGTGATGGATGGCGATGACGCGGACCTGATCCACCATTCGCCATTGTTGGCCTATATCAGCCCGGGCCGCTTCGCGAAGGTCGATCAGTCACTTTCGTTCCCGTTCCCGGCCGGCATGAGGAAGTAACCATGGATGCCGTGACCCGAGCCACTGCGGTCATGGAATTTGCCGAATCGCGACGGGACTTCGCCGTAGAACTGCTGCGCCGGATGGTCGAGAGCGAATCTCCGTCCACCGAGCCCAGCGCGCAAATCGAGATACGGGAACTGATCTGCGCCGAGTTCGAGCGTCTGGGAATGCGCTGCCGTCGTCTGCGTGGGCAGAGCAGCGGCGGCATGCTGTTTGTATCGCCGAAGACACGTCGTCGCGGATCCCCGGCTCAGCTGATGCTGGGCCACTACGACACCGTGTGGCCGCTCGGCACGCTTGAGACCATGCCGTTCAAGCTCGAGGGTGAGCGTATCAGCGGTCCCGGCGTGTATGACATGAAGGGCGGTATCGTGCAGGCGATCCTGGCGCTGGAAGCGCTGGCGCGTTTCGACCCGGAACCGGCGGTAACGCCGCTGCTGTTTGTCAATTCGGATGAAGAGATCGGCAGTCGCGACAGCCGGCGTACGATCGAACGGCTGGCCCGACGTGTTGATCGCGCCTTCGTCCTGGAACCCTCGCTGGGTGCGGCCGGCCGGCTCAAGACCGCGCGCAAGGGGATCGCCCGTTTCACCGTCACGGTCAAGGGCAAGGCGGCACATGCCGGGCTCGATCCGGAGGGTGGCGCCAGCGCCATCCTCGAGCTGTCCCATGTGATCCAGAGTCTTTTCGCGCTCAACGATCCCGAGCGTGGCGTGACGGTGAACGTAGGCACCATCGACGGCGGTCTGCGCCCGAATGTGGTGGCGCCGGAGAGCCGGGCGGTGGCTGATGTGCGTGTCGCCACCCACGCCGACGCGACGCGCGTCGAGCAGGCGATCATGGATCTCGAGTCGGACACGCCCGGCACGGTACTCACGATCGAGGGCGGATTCGGCCGGCCGCCGCTGGAACCGACGCCGGCTAACCAGTCGCTCTGGGTCCGCGCCCGCGAACTCGGTGTCGATCTGGGTATGCGTCTCGACGAAGCGCTGGCCGGTGGCGGGTCGGATGGCAACACCACAAGTCTCTACACGGCCACGCTCGATGGTCTCGGCCCGGTCGGCGATGGCGCCCACGCGACCCACGAGCATCTGCATCTTGGCCTGACGCTACAGCGCGCCGCACTGCTGGCGCTGTTATTGATGGAACCGCCGCTGGCGAACACCGTGGACAACGACAAGGGGGCAGAATAATGGCGGCCTATTACTTTTTTTCCTCGGTCACCCGGATGTCCGATCTGTGGAAGAAGCCGTTCGAGGTGGTCCATTGGCCGCGGGACCAATGGGCCACCGGCGATTTCGTGGTCGGCCGCGTCATCGGCGAACACAACCGCCTTTACCGATGCGAGACCAAGACCGGGCGCATGGCGGAGATGGTCCGCGGCGATCTGCTGGTGGGCGCTTTCGGTCTGCGCGCCGCCACGCTCGAGGGCGTCGGTAACTGGCGCGACATCGGCGACGACATGGAAATGGAAGCCCTGACCGGGGCGGGGCTGTTGGGCAAGGCGACATCTACCTCGCCGATGTTGCCGAACCTGATGCATCTGAAATACCAGGGCCATGTGGTGCGCGACGGATGCAAGCTGAACATGGGCGATTTGGTCCAGCGCATCGAACCCGTGCCGCTGGAGATGCCGGTGGTGCTCGTGATCGGCACATCGATGTCTGCCGGCAAGACCAGTGCGGCCCGGGTCATCATCCGCGCCCTGACCTATATCGGCCAGGAGGTGGTCGCGGCCAAGCTGACCGGGGCTGCGCGTTATGCGGACGTGCTGAGTTTCCGCGACTCCGGCGCGCGGGAGGTGTTCGACTTTGTCGACGCGGGTCTGCCATCGACCGTGTGCGAGCCCGATCTGTACCGCGATGCACTAGGCCAGATGCTGGCCCGCGTCCAGATGACCGGCGCCGACGTGCTGGTGGCCGAGGCCGGCGCTTCGCCGCTGGAGCCCTATAACGGCAGCGTCGCGATCGAGGCGATCGGTGGGTTGACCCGGTTTACCGTGCTGTGCGCGTCAGATCCCTATGCGGTGTTGGGCGTACAGACCGCGTTCGGACAGCGGCCGGACCTGGTCGCCGGGCCGGCGGCGAACACGGATGCGGCGATAGCGCTGGTCGACAAACTCGCTGGCGTGCGCGCGATGAATCTGCTTGATCGCAGGTGTTACCCGGTGTTGAAAGACCTGCTCGCCGCGAGCCTTGGTGTGGACAACGCGACCGCGCAACACCGGATCGTGCGCTAGGCGACGTGGCAGCCAGCGCGTCTGGAGCGAGTAGGTTGTGGTCGACCGCTGCGCGACTGGATCGCGGTCGGATCCAGGTACGGGCGCCGGTCGCGCCGTTGATCAAGTCACAATAAAGAACATCAAATAATTCATTCAAGCATATGATTTAACTATGCTTTAGGATGCGTTCTTTTTGTCGCTTCCAGTCACGATCCTTGTCCGCCGCGCGTTTGTCGTGCTGCTTCTTGCCCTGGGCCAGACCAATTTCCAGTTTTACGCGGCCGGTTTTCCAGTACAGCTTGAGCGGCACCAGGGTGTAACCCTTGCGCTCCACCAGCCCGATCAGGTTGTCGAGTTCGCGACGATGCATCAGCAGCTTGCGGGTACGCGTGGGATCCGCCCGCACGTGGGTGGAAGCGGCGCTTAGCGGCGAGATGTGGGAGCCCAACAGCCAGGCTTCGCTGTTGCGTATCGACACATAGGCCTCTTTGAGCTGGGCGCGGCCGGCGCGCAGGGCTTTCACCTCCCAACCTTCCAGCGCGAGACCGGCCTCGTAGCTGTCCTCGATAAAGAAATCGTGGCGGGCTTTCTTGTTTTGAGCGATCAGGCTGCCGCCGGACCTGGCTTTCTGGCCGCTCTTGTTCTTCTTCATAAGATGTTCTCGACCGACCGCGGGTATCGGAATCCACGGCGGCTGGTGGCGTGATGGGTTTACATGGCCATTTGGATCAAGTTGTATGGGGCAGGGATTTAATCCAAAATCCCGGACTTTTGAAAGCTCCACGGCGGATCCGCCATGGCCAAGCGCACCTCCCTCCACGGTTTCTGGTCTTCCAGACTCGCCTTCGTGCTTGCCGTCAGCGGCTCGGCCGTGGGGCTCGGCAACATCTGGCGCTTCCCGTTTATGGTCGGCGAGAACGGCGGCGGCGCCTTTGTGCTGTTCTACCTCCTCTGCGTGTTCGCGATCGGTCTGCCGATCATGATCTCGGAAGTAATGGTCGGCAGACGCGGGCGGCGTAACCCCATTGCCACCATGCACATCGTCGGCGAGGAAGAGGGCAGCCACGCGGCCTGGAGTCTGGTCGGCGTCATGGGCATCATCGCCGGTTTCCTGATCCTGTCTTTCTACAGCGTGATCGGCGCCTGGACGATCGCCTATTTCGGACACAGCCTGGTGGGCAATTTCAGTCATCTGCCCAAAGACGAGATCCACGGCCTGTTTGAGGCGTTGCAGGCAAACCCGCTCAAGGTTGTCGTGCTGCACACGATCTTTATGACGCTGACCGTGATTATCGTCGGCCGTGGCGTGGAGCGGGGTCTGGAGAGGCTGGTGCGCTTCCTGATGCCGGCTCTGGTGTTCCTGCTCGGCGTGCTGCTGGTCTATTCCATTATCGCCGCCGATTTCGCCCGCGGCGTGGAGTTCCTGTTCCGCGCAGATTTCGCTGCGCTCACGCCGTCCAGCATGCTGATGGCCATGGGGCAGGCGTTTTTTACCCTGAGCCTGGGCATGGGCGCCATCATGGCCTATGGCGCGTATCTGCCAGAGGGCACATCGATCAGCCGCACGTCCTTTGCCGTGGTCGTGGTAGACACGATGATCGCGCTGGTCTCCGGTCTGGTCATTTTCCCCATCGTGTTCGCCTATGGTCTCGACCCGGCCCAGGGCCCCGGGCTGGTATTCGAGACCCTGCCGCTGGCCTTCGGCATCATGCCCTGGGGCTGGTTGCTGGGCCCGTTGTTCTTTTTGCTGCTCCTGTTGGCTGCGTGGACCTCGGCGATCGGTTTGCTCGAGCCCGCTGTGGCATGGAGTGTCGAGAGTCACGGCCTCAGCCGCCGCAGCGTGGCCATCGTCATCGGCATCCTGATCTGGGCCATGGGTCTGCTGACTGTGTTCTCCTTCAATCTGCTGTCGGACGTGCGCATCTTCGGCGGCACCTTGTTCGACAACATCGATCATCTGGCCAGCAACGTACTGCTGCCCCTGGGCGGATTTCTGATCACGGTTTTCGCCGGCTGGATCATGTGCAAGAACTCGTCGGCGGACGAATTGGGTATCGGCACCGGCCCGGCCTATCGTACCTGGCGTTTCCTCGCCCGCTGGGTAGCACCGGTTTCCGTACTGCTGGTGTTTTTGCATGCGGCGGGCATCCTCGGCGCCCTCGGGCTGGTCTGATTCATGCGTGAGCTGCGCCGCTCGACCCTGGTGCCCTATGGGGCTGACAACATGTATGCGCTGGTCAACGACGTACGCGCCTATCCCGAATTCCTGCCCTGGTGCCGCTCGGCGGTGGTCCACAGCGAGACCGAACGCTTTATGGAAGCCAGCCTCGAGCTGACAAGAGGCAAGATGTCCCGTGTCTTTACCACCCGCAACCAGCTGGTGGCGGGGGAGCGCATCGAGATCGGACTGGTGGACGGTCCGTTTCGACATCTCGAAGGTCACTGGCACTTCGACCACCTCGACGAAGCCGCCAGCGAAGTGCGGCTGGAGCTGCGCTTCGAATTCGACAGCTTCATGGGTGGCATGTTGTTCGCACCGGTGTTTGAGGATGTGGCCCGGTCGCTGGTCGACGCATTTTCGAAACGGGCACGGGATGTCTATGGCCGACGCTGAATTCATCCGGGTCGAGGTGGCCTACGCCACGCCCGAAGCCCAGTCGATTCTGTCGCTGGAGGTGCCGCCCGGCACCACCGCGGAAGAAGCGGTGCGGCTGTCCGGTATCGAGGAGGAGTTCCCGGAGATCGACCTGGGCAGCAACCGGATGGGCATCTTCGGCAAGCTGGTCAAACGCGGCCAGACGCTGCAGCCGGGTGACCGGGTGGAGGTATACCGCGCGCTCAAAGCAGATCCAAAAGTGGTGCGTCGTGAGCTGGCGGCGCTCGGCAAAACGATGGGCCGCAACAAAGCCGAGGATGAGTCCGATCCGGCTGGCTGAGCGGCTCAGCCGTCGCGCGACTCGATGATCTCGCCTTCTTCATTCTCCTTGGTATTGCCCAGGTTCTTCTCCACGCGCACCGCCTGATCGCCCTCGAAAAAGACGATAAAGTGGCGGGTGTAGACCTGCTGGGATCGACCGATCTTCAGGTAGTAGATGTAGTCCCAGCGATCGCTGTTGAACACGTCTTCCACCATCGGTGTGCCAAGCAGAAACCGCACCTGGCTGCGGGTCATCCCGGTCTGCACCTGGTCGACGTCGTCCTCCTCGAGATAATTGCCCTGCTGGATATTGATCCGGTACGGCTTGAGCGTGAAGTTGCGCACCATGCAGCCGCTGGAGGCGACCAGGCTTGCGGCCAGGAGCACCATACCCAGCGCGCGGACGAGGGCGCGGGTCAGGCTGCGCATGGGCATAACGCTGATAATAGGTGGGCGGAGCATATTTCTTTGGCGACCGGGGGGAAGTCGGTAATAATAACAGGAACTATTCTCCTTTCCATGTGGCGGGCAACGCAGCCGGGGGTGTCTTAGGTGGAGAGCAACGATCTCAGGAAAGCAGGGCTCAAGGTCACGCTGCCACGGGTCAAGATCCTCGAGATCCTGGAGCAGAAACATGAACTCCACCTGACGGCCGAAGGCGTCTACAAAGCGCTGCTGGATTCGGGCGAAGATATCGGGCTGGCTACGGTCTACCGGGTCCTGACCCAATTCGAGACCGCCGGTCTGGTGCAGCGGCACAACTTCGAGGGCGGCAGCGCGGTGTTCGAACTCGATGACGGCGCCCATCACGACCATATCGTGTGTCAGGATTGCGGCCGCGTGGAGGAGTTTGTCGACCCGATGATCGAGGACCGTCAGAAGGCCATAGCCAGCGAGCATGGCTTCGACATCACCAACCACTCACTGATCATCTATGGCGCCTGCAAACGCGCCGATTGTCCGTACCGCGAGGATGGCTCCGTCTAGGCCCGGTTGCGAGCCTGTTCGATCATCTCGCGCGCGTGCCGCCGGGTGGTGGCGGTGATCTTCACGCCGCCGAGCATGCGCGCCAGCTCTTCGACTTTTTCATCCTCGTTCAACGCGGCCAGCGTGGTGCGGGTGGTCTTGGCGCTGGCCAGCTTGCTGATCCGGAGATGATGATGGCTCTGGCTGGCGACCTGGGGCAGGTGTGTGACACAGAGCACCTGACGGCCGTCACCCAGTTCGCGCAGCCGCCGACCTACGATCTCCGCTACGCCCCCGCCGACGCCCGAGTCCACTTCGTCGAATACCAGGCAGGGCAGGGCTGAGTCCGCGGTGGCGACGACCTGGATCGCCAGACTGATGCGCGACAGTTCGCCGCCCGAAGCGACTTTTGACAGCGGCGCGGCCGGCTGGCCTGGATTCGCGGTGACCAGGAATTCGATCCGATCTACGCCCACCGCCGATACCCGGAGCGGCTCTTCAGCCTCGACATTTACCGCGAACCGACCGCCCGGCATGCCGAGCTGACGCATCGTCGTGGTCACGCCTTCACTCAGCCGTTTGGCCGCCGCCCGGCGGCGCCTGGTCAACGCCGCCGCGGCTTCACGATAATGATCGCCGGCGGCCGCCAGCGACTGGTCGCGGTCGCGCAGGGTCACCTCGTCATGCTGCAGTTCCGCCAGCTCGGTGCGCAGGACCTCGAGTCTCTGCGGGAGCACCGCGGCGTCGACCTGGTGTTTGCGCGCCAGCTGGCTGATCTCGGCCAGCCGGTTGCCGACGAATTCGAGCCGGGCCGGGTCCATATCCAGATCCGCCAGGTATCGGCGCAGACCGTCCGCCGCCTCACTGACCTGAATCTCCGCTTCCTGCAACAGCTTGCCCAGAGGTTCCAGGGCCGGGTCGAGCTCGGCGAGCTGGGTCAGGGTATCGCTGGAGCGGGCCAGCCGCTGCTGGGCGGCACCGGATTCATCTTCGTAGATCTGGTTCAGGGCCAGGTCCGCGCCCTCGGCCAGGCGGCCGGTATTGGCCAGACGCGTGTGCTCGAGTTCCAGCGCTTCGGCCTCACCGTCGCCGAGACCCAGACCCTCCAGCTCGGTGACCTGATAGCGAAGCAGGTCCAGACGGCTGTCGCGGTCCGCGTGGGCGGCGCGCAGGCTCTCCAACGCGTCCTCCAGGCGTTTTACCTCGGCCGCGGCGTCGCGCACGGCCGCGACTTCCCCGGCATGGCCACCGAAGCCGTCAAGCAGAGCCCGCTGTGTGGCCCGACGGGTCAGATGCTGGTGCTCATGCTGGCCGTGGATCTCGACCATCATTTCGCCCAGGGTGCGCAGGGTCTGCATCGGTACTGGACAGCCGTTGACAAATCCCCGCGAGCGGCCTTCGCGACTGATCACCCGGCGCAGTACGCATTCGCCGTCGGCATCCATCTCCTGATCTTCGAGCCAGCGCTGTACGTCGTCGCGGTCGCCGAGATCGAAAAATGCGGTGATCTCGGCGCGGCTGGCGTCCTGGCGTACCGCGCTGGCGTCGGCGCGGTCGCCGAGGACCAGACCCAAAGCATCGATCAGGATCGACTTGCCAGCGCCGGTCTCGCCGGTCAGCACGGTGAGGCCGCCGCCCAGCTCGAGTTCGGCCTCGTCGATGATCGCGTAATTGCTGACCCGGATCTGCTGCAACATGCCGCTCAGCGCTCCCGGTTGCCGCCCTGGCCGCTGGCGCCATCGCCCTGGCCGCGATTGCCGCGGCCCCAATGCAGCTTGGAGCGCAGGATGCGGAAATAATCATGGTCGCGTGGGTGGATCAGGATGGCGTCGCAGGGTGCGCGTGTGATGGTGAGCCGATAACCGGGCAACAGTTCGCCCAGCACGCGGCCGTCGCAGATCACCTCGGAGCGCGTATCGGCGTGCTCGACCAGGCGCACCTCGATCTCCGCGTCCGCGCTGACGACCAGCGGCCGGTCGCTGAGTGTATGGGGACAGATCGGCACCAGCGTGATGGCGCCGACGCCGGGATGGAGGATAGGTCCACCGCCGGACAGAGCATATGCGGTCGAGCCGGTGGGAGTGGCGACCACCAGACCGTCGCCGCCGTGGGTGTTGACATAGACACCGTCGATCCAGGTTTCGAAATCCAGCATGCGGCCGGTCTCGCGCCGCTGCAGGACGACGTCGTTGAGCGCCATCGCCTGCACTGTTTGCCGACCGTCGTCGAGTTCGGCGGTCAGCATCAACCGGTGTTCCTCGGCGTAGCGACCGTCGAGCACCTCCGCGACCCGGGCGAGCATCTCATCGGTACCGATGTCGGCGAGGAAACCCAGACGCCCGCGGTTGATCCCCAGCAACGGCAGTCCGGCACCGGCGGCCAGGCGGTTGGCGTAGAGCATGGTGCCATCGCCACCGATCGCGACCAGCACGTCAGCGTCATCGACCAGCGATTGATGGTCGAGGCGGGTGACCGGTAAGTGGTCGAACTCGATCGAGATCGCCTCGTCCAGGACCACACGCCGACCGGCGTCGAGCAAATGCGGGACCAGCAGCCGCATCGATTCCTCGACCCGGGGATCGGTCTGTTTGCCGGTCAGGGCGATGGTCCGGAACTCGCGTTTCATAGGTGCCTCGGCCGCGACATTAGCAGGATTGTGCCCGATCGGTCTGCATCCGCCCACAGCATCAGCAAGGAGACTCGCGGGCGACAGGCTCGCTTGACCGCCCAGGTGGGGGTTGCTAGCGTCGGGAATCGGCCGAATACGGTCGCGCGGATCCACGGGATCGATGGCGAGCAACCAGGCGTACGAAGAACTTTCGGAACGCGCGCAGCACCTGCTCAAGGCGCTGGTCTCCAGATATATCCGCGAAGGCCAGCCCGTGGGATCGCGTACCCTGTCGCGGGACTCGGGTCTGGATCTGTCTCCGGCCACTATCCGTAACGTGATGTCGGATCTCGAGGAGATGGGATTCGTCGGCTCCCCCCATACTTCGGCGGGCCGCGTGCCGACGCCCAAGGGCTATCGTTTTTTTGTCGACACCCTGGTCAACTTCGAACCCCTGTCACAGGCCGAGACGGCGCGTCTGCAGCAGGGGCTGGTGCAGCGGGTATCCTCGGATCAGGACCTGGTGCAGGCGGCTTCAGGTCTGCTCTCGGGTCTGACCCACATGGCCGGTGTGGTCACGCTGCCCCGGCAGGTGGTCGGCTCGCTGCGTCAGATCGAGTTTTTGCCGCTGTCCGATCGGCGGGTGCTGGCGATCCTGGTGATCAATGAGAAAGAGGTGCAGAACCGGATCCTCGATGTGGACCGGGACTACGGCGAAGACGAGTTGCGCCGGGCTGCCAACTATCTGAACGACCACTTCGCCGGTAAGACCCTGGTCAGCGTGCGCGAGGAGTTGCTCAACGGCCTGCAGGAAACCCGTGAGTCCATGAACCGGCGCATGGTCGACGCGATCCAGATCGCGCACCGCGTGTTCGAGGTCGGTGGCGACGATCAGTCAGGCTATTGTCTGGCCGGCGAGACCAATCTGATGGACTTCGCCGAGCTGTCCGATGTCGACAAGCTGCGCGAGTTGTTTGACGCCTTCAGCCGCCAGCGTGACCTGATTCATCTGCTCGATCGCTGCATGGTGGGTTCAAATCTGCAGATTTTTATCGGCGAGGAATCCGGCTATCAGATCCTCGGTGATTGCAGCGTGGTCGCCGCGCCCTATACGGTCGAGGAGGAAGTGGTCGGCGTGCTCGGTGTCATCGGTCCCACCCGCATGGCCTACGAGCGGGTGATCCCGATTGTCGACATCACCGCGAAAATTCTCGGCAGCGCCTTGAATTCACGCGATTAGTCCCCAAGTCCCGCGACAGGGTTTCAAGTTACTGCTTTAGTCCCGGCTGCCAGGGCCTGGCAGCCACGTATTGTTTTATCCGGGGAATTTTTATGATTGAGAATCCTGGTCCGTCGGACGCCACCGGCGAGCTGCCCCATGAGACCGCTGCGGAGGACCAGCCGGAGGCTGTGGAGGCCGCGGCGGATTCTGCCAACGAAGCTCAGCCGCTGTCGCGCGAGGAGCTTGAGCGAGAGCGGGTCGACCTGAATGACCAGCGTCTGCGGGCCGTGGCCGAACTGGAGAACGTGCGCCGTCGCGCCGCCCGCGATATCGAGAACGCCCACCGCTACGGGACCGAGCGCTTTGCCAGGGAGCTATTGACGGTCGCAGACAGTATGGAGATGGGGTTGGCGTCGCTGCCGCCCGAACAGGCCGACACGCCGCTGGCCGACGGCATGCAGGCGACCCATAAGCAGCTCGAGCACTGTCTGGGCAAGTTCGGCATCTCGGCGATCGAGCCCCTGGGCGACGCCTTTGATCCCGAGCAGCATGAGGCCATGGCCACCCAGCCGACGGCCGAGCAGCCGCCCGGGACCGTGATCATGGTGGTGCAGAAGGGCTATCGCATCCATGACCGGCTGCTGCGGCCGGCGCGGGTGATCGTGTCCCGGGAGCTGGACGGCTGAGCCGCCCTTGATATGGGCGCACCCGGCCCCATCTAGGCTTACAAGCGATTTTTCACACCTTTTTATCCAATTGAGAACAGATCTGGAGAGCTAAGTCATGGGCAGAGTCATCGGAATTGACCTCGGCACCACCAACTCCTGTGTGGCGGTGATGGAGGGCAGCAGCCCCAAAGTTATCGAGAACAGCGAGGGCGACCGCACTACGCCTTCGGTCGTCGCGTTTACAAAAGACAGCGAGGTCCTGGTGGGCCAGCCGGCCAAGCGCCAGGCGGTCACCAACCCGGCCAACACCCTGTTCGCGGTCAAGCGCCTGATCGGTCGCCGCTATTCCGACGAGGTCGTGGCCCGGGACAAGGACATGGTGCCCTACACCATCATCGAGGCAGACAACGGTGACGCGTGGGTCGAGGCGGCAGGCAATAAGCTGGCACCGCCGGAAGTCTCCGCACGGGTGTTGATGAAGATGAAGAAGACCGCCGAGGATTATCTCGGCGAGCCGGTCACCGAGGCGGTGATCACCGTGCCCGCCTACTTCAACGACTCACAGCGCCAGGCGACCAAGGATGCCGGCAAGATCGCCGGTCTCGACGTCAAACGCATCATCAACGAGCCGACCGCGGCGGCGCTGGCCTATGGGCTGGACAAGCAGCGCGGCGACCGCAAGATCGCGGTCTACGACCTCGGTGGCGGTACCTTCGATATCTCGGTCATCGAAATCGCCGATGTCGATGGCGAGCACCAGTTCGAAGTGCTGGCCACAAATGGTGACACCTTCCTCGGCGGCGAGGACTTCGATCTGCAGATCATCCGCTATCTGGCGAGCGAGTTCGAAAAAGAGAGCGGTATCGATATCAGCAAGGACCCGCTGGCCATGCAGCGCCTGAAGGAAGCGGCCGAGAAGGGCAAGATCGAGCTGTCTTCTTCACAGCAGACCGAGATCAACCTGCCCTACATCACTGCCGACGCCAGCGGTCCGAAGCATCTCAATATCAAGCTGACCCGGGCCAAACTGGAGTCGCTGGTGGAGCCGCTGATCAAGCGCACCATCGAGCCTTGCCGTCTGGCGGTCAAGGATGCCGGCCTGTCGGTCAACGAGATCGATGACGTGATCATGGTCGGTGGCCAGAGCCGGATGCCCAAGGTGCTCGAGGAAGTCAAGGATTTCTTCGGCAAGGATCCGCGTCGCGACGTCAACCCGGACGAAGCCGTGGCCATCGGCGCGGCGATCCAGGGCGGCGTGCTCGCCGGCGACGTCAAAGACGTGTTGCTGCTCGACGTGACGCCGCTATCGCTCGGAATCGAGACCCTGGGCGGCGTGATGACCAAACTGATCGAGAAGAACACGACCATCCCGACCAAGGCGCAACAGGTGTTCTCGACCGCCGACGACAATCAGACGGCGGTGACCATCCATGTGCTGCAGGGCGAGCGTGACCGTTCCCAGGACAACAAGTCCCTGGGCCGTTTCGATCTGGCCGACATCCCGCCGGCACCGCGCGGCGTGCCACAGGTCGAGGTCAGTTTCGATATCGACGCCAACGGCATCCTCAACGTCTCGGCCAAGGACAAGGCCACCGGCAAAGAGCAGAATATCGTCATCAAGGCCTCCTCGGGTCTGAGCGATGATGAGATCGAGCAGATGGTCAAGGATGCCGAGGCCCACGCCGCGGATGACAAGAAGTTCCGCGAACTGGTCGAGACGCGTAACCAGGCTGACGCGCTGCTGCACGCCACCGAGAAGACACTGTCCGACCTCGGTGACAAGGTCACCTCGGAAGAGCGCGGCAAGATCGAGTCGGCGACGGCGGATCTGAAAGAAGCGCTCAAGAGCGATGACAAGAACGTCATCGAGACCAAGGCCCAGGCCCTGGCCGAGGCGTCCGCGGGGCTGGCCCAGCGGGTCTATGCCGAGCAGGCCGAGGCGGCGGCGGGTGCCGAGGGTGGCGCTGAGACCGCCGGCAAACAGGCCGACGAGGACGTGGTCGATGCGGAATTCGAAGAAGTTAAAGAAGACAAGTAGAATTGCCGGCTGATCAGCGGTGCGGGTGTCTCACCCGCACCGCTTTGTTTATCGGCCGGGCCAGACCCGGCCCTGTGTAGACGGAAGTCCCATGGCAAAGCGCGATTACTACGAAGTACTCGGTCTGGAGCGCAATGCGACCGAGGCCGAAATCAAGCGTGCCTATCGCCGGCTGGCCATGAAGCATCACCCTGACCGCAACCCGGATCAGGATGATGCAGTGGCCATGTTCAAGGAGGCCAAAGAGGCCTACGAGGTACTGAGCGATCCGCGCAAGCGCTCGGCCTACGACCAATTCGGCCACGCCGGTCTGTCCGGCGCCGGCGCCGGCGCCGGGCCGGGTGGCTTTAGCGCCGGCGAGGCATTCAGCGACATCTTCGGCGATGTCTTTGGCGACATTTTCGGTGGCGGCCGACGTGGGCGTTCGCGCGTGTTCCGCGGCGCGGATCTGCGTTACGAACTGGAGCTCGATCTCGAGCAGGCCGCCTTTGGCGAAACCGTGACCGTCACTATCCCGGTGATGGGTGAATGTGAGACCTGTCACGGCAGCGGTGCCGAGCCCGGCAGCAGTCCGGTGACCTGCGATACCTGTGGCGGCCATGGTTCGGTGCGCATGCAGCAGGGCTTTTTCTCGGTCCAGCAGGCTTGTCCGCGCTGTCGCGGCACTGGCACGATGATCGACACGCCTTGCGCCGAATGTCATGGCGAGGGTCGGACCCGTGAAACACGATCCCTCTCGGTCAAAGTGCCGCCCGGCGTTGATAACGGCGACCGCATCCGTTTGAGTGGTGAGGGCGAGGCCGGCCGCAACGGCGGTCCTCCCGGTGACCTGTATGTGGAGATCGCGGTGCGTCCGCACCAGATCTTCGAGCGCCACGGCCCTGATCTCAGCTGTGAAGTCCCGATCAGTTTTGCCACCGCGGTCCTCGGCGGAGCAGTCGATGTGCCGGCGCTGGCGGGCCAGGTGAATCTGAAGATTCCGGAGGAGACACAATCCGGTCGCGTGTTCCGACTGCGTGGCAAAGGCATCAAACCGGTGCGCGGTGGTGCGGAAGGCGATCTGATGGTGCGGGTGGTGGTGGAGACGCCGGTCAAGCTCAACCGCAAACAGAAGACCTTGCTCAAGGATTTTGATGACGCCGTGCAGTCGAGTACCGTCAGTCACAGCCCGCGCGAGCGTGGCTGGCTGGACGGCGTAAAGGACTTTTTCGAGCGTTTGGGGTCATCGTCATGAGTGCGGATACAGAGCTGCGCGTCGCCGTTGCAGGCGCGGCCGGGCGCATGGGCCAGACCCTGCTCGGCGCAATCGCGGCGGCGCCGGATATGAGGATCGGCGGCGCTTTGCTGGCACCCGATGATGCCCGCAACGGGGCCGATGTCGGTAGCCTGATCGGTCTGTCGCCGGCCGGGGTGTGGTTGACTACGCATCCGGCTGAAGCCGTCGACGGTGCCGACGTATTGATCGATTTCTCGCTGCCTGACGGAACCCTGGCAGTGCTCGAGGCCTGTCTCGACGCATCAGTGCCGATGGTGTGCGGCGTGACCGGTCTAGACGCCGAGGCAGAAGCGCGTCTGCGCGCGGCCGCTGATCGGATCCCGGTGCTGGTGGCGGCCAACATGAGCGTGGGCGTCAACCTGATGCTCCATCTGAGCAAGCTGGCGGCGGCGGCGCTGCCGGATTTTGATGCGGAGATTTCCGAGATCCATCACCGATTCAAGCGGGATGCCCCCTCGGGGACAGCGCTGGCGATCGGTGCCGCGGTCGGTGCCGGACGCGACGGTCCTTGCGCCGCCGAAATCGGGCGGGCCCCCGGGGATGGACCCCGGGCCGACGGTGCCATTGGCTATGCCTCGATGCGCGCCGGCGACGTGGTCGGTGAGCACACGCTGATTCTGGCCGGAGAGGGCGAGCGGCTTGAAATCACCCATCGGGCCGGCGATCGGATGGCGTTTGCCGCAGGCGCGCTGAGGGCAGCCCGCTGGCTTGCCGGACAAAAACCGGGCTTTTACCGGATGGATCAGGTGCTCGGTTTGGGGGCGGCCTCAGCCTGAGCGTTGGACACCCCAGCAGCGGCTAACGTAAAATTCTCTTTCGCCCGAGGCCTGAATTGACTCAGCGGGATGGGACCGGATAACGGGCCTTTCCCGCTTTCTGCATGGGGCCGCGACGGGCGTCATGGCGTTTACGGGGGTGGCGGTGAGCACACCAGCAGTGCTGGCGCTGGAAGACGGGACGGTCTTCCACGGAGAGTCCGCAGGCGCGGCCGGTAGCGCCGTCGGCGAAGTGGTATTCAATACGGCGATGACGGGATATCAGGAGATCCTCACCGATCCCTCCTATTGCCGTCAGCTCGTCACCCTGACCTATCCCCATATCGGCAACACCGGCGCCAACCCCGAGGATTACGAATCGTCGGGCGTATTCGCCGCCGGGCTGATCATCCGCGACCTGCCGCTGCTGCACAGTAATTACCGCGCAGAGGAGAGTCTGCATGATTTCCTGGTCAGGGAGGCTGTGGTGGCGATCGCCGGTATCGACACGCGACGCCTGACCCGGATCATCCGCGAGCGCGGCGCCCAGGCGGGTTGTGTTGCGGCTGGCGCGTTCGAGACCGCGGACGTGATCGAACAGGCGCGGGCATTCCCCGGCCTGAAGGGGATGGATCTGGCGCAGGTCGTCAGTACCGAGGCTAGCTACGAATGGCGGGACTCGGTCTGGCGCCATCCTCAGGAAGGACATCGGTCGCGGCCCCGGCCGGCGCACCAAGTAGTGGCTTACGATTTTGGTATCAAGCGCAATATCCTGCGTCTGCTCGCTCATCATGGGTGCTCGGTCACCGTGGTGCCGGCAAAGACCCCGGCCGAAGAGGTGCTGGCGATGGGAGCTGACGGCGTGTTTTTGTCCAATGGTCCGGGAGATCCGGAGCCCTGCGACTATGCAATCTCCGCGACGCGTACGTTTTTAGAGCGTCGGGTCCCGGTGTTCGGGATCTGTCTGGGGCATCAGATACTCGGCCTGGCTGCCGGGGCGCAAACCGTGAAGATGAAATTCGGCCATCATGGCGCCAACCATCCGGTACAGGATCTGGATGGGGGACGGGTCATGATCAGCAGCCAGAACCACGGTTTCGCCGTCGATGAAGAGTCTCTGCCGGCCAACGTGCGTCCGACCCATCGGTCGTTGTTCGACGGATCGCTGCAGGGCATCGAGATGACCGACCGGCCTGCGTTCTCGTTCCAGGGCCATCCGGAGGCGAGTCCGGGGCCGCATGATCTGGAACCGTTGTTTCAGCGTTTTATCGCCTTGATGGAGCAGCGACATCGGGTCGCGGTCTAATTAAAAACAATAACCTAGGGATAATAGTTAATTTATTATCTTCATTTGAGTTGACTCGCGGATATCCATCCGGAGCCGGCTCGGACTGCAGGCGGCATGCCAAAAAGAACTGACATAGAAAGCGTCCTGATCATCGGAGCCGGGCCGATCGTGATCGGCCAGGCCTGCGAGTTTGATTACTCCGGCGCCCAGGCCTGTAAGGCGCTGCGGGAAGAGGGCTACCGGGTCATCCTGGTCAACTCGAACCCGGCGACCATCATGACCGACCCGGAGATGGCGGACGCGGTGTACATCGAGCCGGTCGACTGGCGGGTACTGGCCCGGGTCATCGAACGGGAACGCCCCGACGCGCTGCTGCCCACCATGGGCGGCCAGACCGCGCTCAATTGCGCACTCGATCTGGTACGCGAAGGTGTATTGGAGAAGTTCGGCGTGGAATTGATCGGCGCCTCGCGTGAGGCCATCGATACCGCCGAGGACCGGGATCTGTTCCGTAAGGCGATGCAGGAGATCGGTCTGGAGACGCCCCGTTCCGCCGTCGCCCACGATATGGAGGAGGCGTGGGCTATCGGCGCCGAGATCGGTTTCCCGACCATCATCCGGCCCTCGTTCACGCTGGGCGGCTCAGGCGGCGGTATCGCCTACAACCGGGACGAATTCGAGGAGAAGATCGCGCACGGTCTGGATCTTTCGCCGACTACCGAGGTGTTGTTGGAAGAATCGGTGCTCGGCTGGAAGGAGTACGAGATGGAGGTGGTCCGCGACCACCAGGACAACTGCATCATCATCTGCTCGATCGAGAACCTCGACCCGATGGGTGTGCATACCGGGGATTCCATCACCGTAGCTCCGGCGCAGACGCTGACTGACAAGGAATATCAGCGCATGCGCGATGCCTCGATCGCGGTGTTGCGCCGGATCGGCGTCGACACTGGCGGCTCGAACGTGCAATTTGCGGTCAATCCGGAGGACGGTCGGCTGGTCGTCATCGAGATGAATCCGCGCGTATCCCGGTCCTCGGCGCTGGCGTCCAAGGCCACGGGTTTCCCCATCGCCAAGATCGCCGCCAAGCTTGCGATCGGCTATACGCTGGACGAGCTGCGTAACGAGATCACCGGTGGCGCGACCCCGGCCTCGTTCGAGCCAACCATCGACTACGTGGTCACCAAGATCCCGCGCTTCACCTTCGAGAAATTCCCCGACGCCGATCCGAACCTGACCACGCAGATGAAGTCGGTCGGCGAGGTGATGGCCATGGGGCGCACGCTGCAGGAGTCCTTGCAGAAAGCACTGCGCGGCCTGGAGACCGGCAGCGATGGTCTCAACCAGGTATTTGAGGACACCCTGACCGAGGAGACCCGCGCCCGGCTTGAGCAGGAGATCTCGGTACCCGGCGCGCATCGCCTGTGGTATGTGGCGGATGCGTTCCGACACGGATTCGATCTGGAAACGATCTATCAATTGTCCTGGATCGATCCCTGGTTCCTGGCGCAGATCCGCGACCTGATCGAAGAAGAACAGAGACTGGTCGCCGACGGCGAGACGGCGCTCGATGCGGCCCGGTTCAGACGGCTCAAGCGCAAGGGCTTCGCCGACAGCCGCATCGCCTCCCTGCTGGGTCTGCCTGAGGATCAGATCCGGCGACGCCGGATCGGGTTCGGCATCCGTCCGGTGTTCAAGCGTGTCGATACCTGTGCCGCAGAGTTCGCCACCACCACCGCCTATATGTACTCGACGTACGAAGAAGAGTGCGAAGCCGAGCCGACCGGCCGCGACAAGATCATGATCCTCGGCGGTGGTCCGAACCGCATCGGCCAGGGGATCGAATTCGATTATTGCTGCGTGCATGCGGCGCTGGCGCTGCGCGAGGCCGGTTACGAGACCATCATGGTCAACTGCAACCCGGAGACCGTCAGCACCGACTACGACACCTCGGACCGGCTGTATTTCGAACCCCTGACCTTCGAAGACGTGATGGAAGTCATCGATCTCGAGCAACCCAAGGGTGTGATCGTGCAGTACGGTGGACAGACGCCGCTGAAGCTGGCGCGGTCGCTGGAAGCGGCGGGGGCGCCGATCATCGGTACCTCCCCCGATTCGATCGATCTGGCCGAGGACCGGGAGCGGTTCCAGCAATTGGTCAACGATCTCGATCTGCTGCAGCCGCCGAACCGCACCGCTCGCGGTATCGATGAGGCGGTGCGACTGGCCGAGTCGGTCGGCTATCCCCTGGTCGTGCGGCCTTCCTATGTGCTCGGCGGGCGGGCCATGGAGATCGTGTTTACCGAGGACGAGCTGCGCGCCTATATGATCAACGCAGTAAAGGTCTCCAACGACAGTCCGGTGCTGCTGGATCATTTTTTGGATGCGGCGGTGGAGGTCGATGTCGACGCCATCTGCGATGGCGAGGCGGTGCTGATCGGCGGCATCATGGAGCACGTGGAACAGGCTGGCGTCCACTCCGGTGATTCCGGCTGCTCGCTGCCGCCGAACACGCTGGATCCTTCGATACAAGAACAGCTGCGTGATCAGGTGCGGCGTCTGGCCCGCGGGCTCAACGTGGTGGGTCTGATGAATACGCAATTTGCCATCCAGGGCAAGAATATCTATCTGCTGGAAGTCAACCCGCGCGCCTCGCGCACGGTGCCGTTCGTGTCCAAGGCGACGGGCAGGCCGCTGGCCAAGATCGCTGCTCTGTGCATGGCCGGCAAGACCCTGGCGGAGCAGGGCGTGTCCGGCGAGCCGAAGCCGGACTATTTCTCGGTCAAGGCCTCGGTTTTCCCGTTCGCCAAATTTATCGGTGCCGATCCGATCCTCGGACCGGAGATGAAGTCCACCGGTGAAGTGATGGGTACCGGTCGCTTCTTTGGCGAGGCCTATGCCAAGGCGCAGCTCGCCGCCGGGATCGTGCTGCCGACATCCGGCACCGCACTGATCAGCGTGCGCGATCGGGACAAGGAAGATGCGGTCATGCTGGCGCGGATCCTGGTCGATCGCGGATTCGAGATCGCCGCCACCGAGGGCACGGCCGTCGCGCTGCAGGACGCCGGTGTGCCCTGCACCAAGGTCAACAAAGTGCGCGAGGGCCGGCCGCATATCGTGGACATGATCAAGAACGACGAGTTCAGTCTGATCGTCAATACGACCGAGGGGCGGCAGGCCGTGCGCGAGTCGCATTCGATCCGCCGCGAGGCGGTGTATCGCAAGGTGACTTACTACACCACGATCGCCGCGGCCAAGGCGACCTGTGTCGCGCTTGAGTATCTGGATGCGGCGGAGGTCAATCGCCTGCGCGATCTCCACGAGGAACTGCGGGCATGAGCAAGGTCCCCCTCACCGCGCGCGGCGCCGCCCGCCTGCAGGAAGAACTCAAGCGATTGAAGTCCGTGGATCGTCCCCAGGTTATCAGGGCCATCGCCGAAGCCCGCGCCCACGGCGATTTGAAGGAGAACGCCGAGTATCACGCGGCCAAAGAGCAGCAGGGCTTTATCGAGGGCCGGATCCGGGAGATCGAGGGTAAGCTGTCCCATGCCCAGGTCATCGACGTCGGCAAGATCGACGCCGGCGGCCGCGTGGTGTTCGGTTCCACGGTCAACCTGCTCGACGAAGACGATGGCTCCGAGATCAGCTACCAGATCGTCGGTGAAGACGAAGCCAGCATCCGCGAGGGCCGCGTCTCTTTCACCTCGCCGATCGCCCGCGCCCTGATCGGCAAGGAAGAGGGCGACCAGGTCACCGTCGCCGCGCCCGGTGGCGCGCGGACCTATGAGATCCTCGAGGTCCGCTACGAATGAACCGGCCGGTCTCTCTTCGGGTCGGAGAGAGTCTGATTCAGACCCTGTGGGTCGGTGGACTCTGGACCGTCGGCTATGTCGCCGCGCCCTCGCTGTTTGCCCGACTCGACGACGCCCGGCTGGCGGGATCGCTGGCCGGGGGTCTGTTCGACATCATGGCCTGGATCAGCATCGCGTGCGGTCTGCTGCTGCTGTTCGCCGAGAGCGGGTCGGGCCGTCCCGCCGGAATCCGCCGTCTGCGGCGCTGGCTGATCAGTGGGATGATGGCGTGTCTGGCGCTGGGCGTCTGGGGCCTGAGGCCATGGATGCAGGGGGCCCGGCTGGCGGACGGTAGTCCTGGCGATAACTTTGCACTGTTGCACGGCATCTCGGCCGTGTTCTATCTGGTGGCCAGCCTCAGCGGCATCCTGCTGGTGGCAAGCGCGTCGTACCGGGTCAGCCCTTCGGCAGAGTGATCCGCGGTTTCTCGGGATCCTGCCGGTAGAGCAGGGCGATGTGACCGACGCGCTGGATCAGCGCCGCCTCGCAGGCCGCGCACATCTCCCGGATCATCTCGTCTCTGACCTGACGATCCTCCGCCCGGACCCTCACTTTGACCAGCTCATGGGCTGTGAGCGAGCGGTCGAGTTCCTGCAGCACAGCCGGGGTCAGCCCGGCGTTGCCGGTCATCACCACGGGATGGAGCTGGTGGCCGAGTTCGCGCAGACGGCGTTTTTGCTTCGGGCCAGGTGACGGCGGGCGAGGGGCGTTGGTCATACTCTTAAGTGTCCGATCGGGGGGCGCGGATTCTAGCATGAGCAGGCCGCTATCTGATTAAATCCCATGCCATGGCAAAACGAAGCAAGAGCAGCAGCCGCTGGCTGGCCGAGCACGAGTCCGACGATTACGTAAAGCGGGCCCGCACCGAGGGTTGGCGCTCGCGGGCCGTGTTCAAGCTCGAGGAGATACAAAAACGGGATCGTCTGATCAAACCGGACATGACGGTGGTCGACCTGGGCGCTGCGCCTGGCGCGTGGAGTCAGTATGTCCGTCACCTGGTCGGCGGCAAGGGGCGCGTCGTGGCGCTGGACATCCTGCCCATGGATCCACTGCCGGAGGTGGAGTTCATCCAGGCGGATTTTGGCGAGGACGAGGCGCTCGAGCGTCTGCGCGAGGCGCTTGGCGACGACAAGGTCGATCTTGTGTTATCCGATATCGCCCCAAATATGAGTGGGGTGGCGGCGGTGGACCAGCCCAGATCCATGTATCTGGCGGAACTGGCGCTGGAATTCTCCCGTGAGGCCTTGCGACCGGGCGGCGATTTCTTGTGCAAAGTGTTCCATGGTGAGGGTTTCGAGGCCTTTATGGGCGAGGCGCGGCGGAGTTTTTCCAGCGTCAGGACCCGTAAACCCAAGGCCTCGAGACCACGCAGCCGTGAGGTTTATGTCCTGGCGAGAAACTACTCCGTGTAGTAGTGTCTAACACAGTAATCAGCCTCGTATTGAGGCCTTTTTTTGAGGAATAGACTTTGAACGATCTGGCCAAGAACGTCATCCTCTGGGTGGTCATCGCGGTGGTTCTGTTGAGCGTGTTCAACAGTTTTGGCACCGGTCCCCGGACGATTCAGGCGATACCGTATTCGACGTTCCTGCAACAGGTGCAGGACGGCCGGGTCAACAGCGTGGTCTTCGATGGTGACAAGATCACCGGCGACTATGGCAGTGGCGATCGCTTTACGACCTACAGCCCGGAGACGGACAACAAGGCACTGATCGGCGAATTGCAGGACAGCGGCGTCAAGTTCGAGGCACGGCCTCCGGAGCGGCAGTCCTTCTTGATGCAGCTGTTCATCTCTTCATTCCCGATCCTGTTGCTGATCGGCGTGTGGATCTATTTCATGCGCCAGATGCAGGGTGGCGCCGGTGGTCGCGGCGCCATGTCCTTCGGTAAGAGCCGGGCGCGCCTGCTGGGTGAAGATCAGGTCCACGTGACCTTTGCCGATGTGGCCGGTGTCGAAGAGGCCAAGGAAGAAGTGGTCGAGATCGTCGACTTCCTCAAAGACCCTGGCAAGTTCCAGCGTCTTGGCGGCAAGATCCCGCGCGGCGTGCTGATGGTCGGGTCGCCGGGTACTGGCAAGACCCTGCTGGCGCGCGCGATTGCCGGTGAAGCAAAAGTGCCGTTCTTCACCATCTCCGGCTCTGACTTTGTCGAGATGTTTGTCGGCGTGGGTGCGTCCCGCGTGCGCGACATGTTCGAACAGGCGAAGAAGCATGCGCCATGCATCATCTTTATCGACGAGATCGACGCCGTCGGTCGCCATCGCGGTGCGGGACTTGGCGGTGGTCATGACGAGCGCGAGCAGACACTCAACCAGCTGCTGGTAGAGATGGACGGCTTCGAGGGCAATGAGGGCGTGATCGTCATCGCTGCAACCAACCGTCCCGACGTTCTGGATCCGGCGCTGCTGCGCCCGGGTCGCTTCGATCGCCAGGTCGTCGTGCCGCTGCCTGACGTGCGCGGTCGCGAGCAGATCCTGCGTGTACACATGAAGAAGGTGCCGATCGGTGACGATGTCAAACCGTCCGTCATCGCGCGCGGCACACCTGGTTTTTCCGGTGCTGACCTGGCCAACCTGGTCAATGAGGCCGCGTTGTTCGCAGCGCGTGCCAACCGCCGCCTGGTAGGCATGGAAGAGTTCGAGAAGGCGAAAGACAAGATCATGATGGGCTCCGAGCGGCGCTCCATGGTCATGAGTGACGACGAGAAGAAGCTCACCGCGTTCCACGAAGCCGGGCACGCCATCGTCGGCTTGTCGGTGCCGGATCACGACCCGGTGTACAAAGTGAGCATCATCCCCCGTGGCCGGGCTCTCGGCATCACCATGTTCCTGCCCGAGGCGGACCGCTACAGTCATAGCAAGCAGCGGCTGCAGAGCCAGATATCGAGTCTGTTCGGCGGCCGCATCGCTGAGGAAATGGTGTTCGGTGCCGACGCGGTCACTACCGGTGCGTCCAACGACATTGAACGGGCCACGGACATCGCGCGCAACATGGTCACCCGCTGGGGGCTGTCGGAGCGCCTCGGGCCGCTGACCTACAGCGAGGACGAAGGCGAGGTATTCCTCGGCCGCTCCGTGACCCAGCACAAGCAGATGTCCGACGTCACTGCCCACGCCATCGACGAAGAGATCCGCTCGCTGGTGGATACCTGCTATCAGCGGGCCGAGAACATCCTCAAGGACAAATTCGACAAGCTCGAGACCATGGCCGCTGCACTGATCCGCTTCGAGACCATCGACGAGCATCAGATCAAAGACATCATGGAAGGCCGCGAGCCGCGACCGCCCAGCGACTGGGACGATGACGATTCGGTCACCATCGATTCCGGCAAGACCGAGGACAAGGAAAAGAACAGCGGCGCCGACGGCAAGATCGGCGGGCCCGCCGGCCAGCACTGATCGTCAGAGGAAATCAGGAAGGCCGGCGCCGCGTGCGCCGGTTTTTTTGTATGATCCGCCCTCCTGCCGCCCGCGAGAGACGCCCCATGCATCTGCAATTGCCCGGCGCCACCTTGTCCCTGGATCGGCCGGTGGTGATGGGCATCCTCAACGTGACGCCGGATTCTTTTTCCGATGGCGGAGATTTTTGCGACCCCGATGTCGCTATCGACCGGGCGCGGACGATGATCGGGGAGGGCGCCGCGATTATCGATATCGGCGGCGAATCGACCCGGCCCGGCGCCGTTCCGGTGACCGCCGATGATGAGATGCGCAGGGTCATTCCGGTCATCGAGGCTCTCTCAGGCAACATTGAGGCTGTAATCTCGGTCGACACGACAAAGCCCGAGGTGATGGCGGCCGCCATCGAGGCAGGCGCCACCATGATCAATGACGTCAATGCCCTGCGCGCGCCAGGGGCCCTGGGCGTAGCGGCGGCTACGGATGCCGCAGTGTGTCTGATGCACATGCAGGGCGATCCGCGCACCATGCAGCGGGATCCGCATTACGGGGACGTGGTCGGCGAGGTGTCGGCGTTCCTCGCCGAACGGGCCCGGCAATGTCTGGAGGCCGGGATCTCGCGACGGCGGATCGTCGTGGATCCGGGATTCGGTTTTGGCAAGACCCTGGCGCATAATCTGCGGATGATGCGCGATCTGGACCGGTTCCTGGCGCTGGATCTGGCGCTGTTGGTCGGCATCTCGCGTAAGTCGATGATCGGCGCGGTACTCGACCGGCCAGTGCAGGACCGGCTGGCAGGGAGTCTGGCGCTGGCTGTTTTTGCAGTCGTCCGGGGCGCACGCATAGTGCGCGTCCACGATGTCGGCCCGACCGTCGATGCGTTGCGGATGATCGCCGCCGTCGATGCGGCGGAGCCACCCGATGCGGAGGGATGAGATGAGGAAATATTTTGGCACCGACGGTGTCCGTGGGCGCGTCGGACAAGCACCGATGACGGTGGATTTCGCCCTGCGCCTGGCCAGCGCCGCGGCCCGGGTGCTGGCGCCGCATGGTGGCTCGGTACTGATCGGCAAGGACACCCGTCTGTCCGGCTATATGTTCGAGTCGGCGCTGGAGGCCGGTTTTGTCGCCGCTGGCGTCACTGTATTGCTGGCCGGGCCGCTGCCGACACCGGGGATCGCCTATCTGTGTCGCCGGTTGCGCACGGATTTCGGTGTCGTCATCAGCGCCTCCCACAACGCCTATCACGACAACGGCATCAAGTTCTTCGATGGCGGTGGCGACAAGCTCTCGGACGATCTGGAAACAGCGATCGAGGCACTGATCGAAGAGGATCCGATCACCCAATCTTCCGGCATGCTGGGCCAGGCCAAGCGGATCGACAGCGCGCGCACCGACTATCAGTGGTTCTGCCGCTCCTCGGTGGCTGAAGGCGTGGACTTTACTGGCATGCAGGTGGTCATCGATTGTTCCCATGGCGCGGCTTATAAGGTCGCCCCACGGGTTTTTGCCGAACTGGGCGCCGATGTGATCCCGATCGGCTGCTCGCCGAATGGGCGCAACATCAATCTCCGCTGCGGCTCGACCCACCCGGAGCTGTTGCAGGCGACGGTCCGCGGCGTCGGTGCGCAGATCGGTATCGCGCTGGATGGCGATGGCGACCGCGTGGTGATGGTGGACGAGACCGGCGCCCTGGTGGACGGAGACCATCTGATCCACCTGCTGGCGATGGACGCACTGGAGCACGGCACCCTGCAGGGGCCGGTGGTGGGCACGGTGATGAGCAATCTGGGTCTGCAGCGCTCGCTGGAGTCCCACGGCATCACCTTCCTGCGCGCCGCGGTGGGTGACCGCAATGTGCTGGCCTTGTTGAAGGAGCACGGCGGTCAGATCGGCGGTGAGACTTCGGGCCACATTATCGATCTCTCGCGCACCACGACCGGAGATGGTCTGATCACGGCGCTGAGCGTGCTGGCGGTGATGCAATCGACCGGCCGCAGCCTGTCCGAACTGACCTCCGCGATGCCGCAGTTCCCGCAGATTCTGATCAACGTCCGCGCCGATGGCCGCCCCGATCTTGCAGCGCCGCCGGTGCGCGCCAGCGTCGCAGCGGTGGAGCAGCGTATGGGCGAACGCGGGCGCGTGGTGCTCAGGGCATCGGGCACTGAACCGGTGGTGCGGGTGATGGTCGAGGGTGAGGATGAGAGTGAAGTCCGCCACGCCGCGGAAGAGATCGCGGCGGCGGTAGGCGCCGCGCCTGTGTTGCGTTGATTTAGCGACGGGGCGCCGCTAACCTTGCGCCCGCCTTGCAAGGGTCGATGATAATGAGAACCAAACTGGTCGCCGGAAACTGGAAGATGAACGGATCCCGGGCGCAGACCGAGAGTCTGTTGCGGGATCTGCGTGCCGCCCTGAATGACAGCCCGCCCTGTGAGGTGCTTGTCTGTCCCGGGTTCCCCTATCTCCAGCAGGCCGCTGACCTGATCGCCGGCTCCGGGATCCGGCTTGGTGCGCAGAACCTGGCGATAGAAGATGCCGGCGCCTTCACCGGCGAAGTCGCCGGCCCGATGCTGGCTGACCTGGGTTGCGATTATGTGCTGGTGGGTCATTCCGAACGGCGCAGTCTGTTTGGCGAGGACAGCGACACGGTGGCGAAAAAATACGTGGCCGCCCAGCGGGCCGGGCTGAAACCGGTCCTGTGTGTCGGCGAGCGCCTCGAGGAACGTGAAGCCGGGACCACCGAGCGGGTCATCGAGGCGCAGCTCCGGGCGGTACTGGATCTGGCCGGCGTCGACAGCCTCGCGTCGGCCGTCATCGCCTACGAACCGGTCTGGGCCATCGGCACCGGACGTACCGCCAGCCCCGAGCAGGCCCAGGCGGTGCACGCTTTCGTGCGTGGTCTCGTCGCGGAGAATAATGGTACAATTGCCGATTCTGTCCGGGTCCTCTACGGCGGCAGCGTTAAGTCGTCGAACGCCGCGGACCTGTTTTCCATGCCGGACGTTGACGGTGGTCTGGTCGGAGGAGCCTCGCTCGATGCGCAGGACTTCGCCGGAATCTGCCGGGCGGGCGGCAATTAGGTCGATCCAAACATGATGTTGCAAACTGTTGTCACGATTGTTCATGTGCTGCTGGCGGCCGGGCTTATCGGCCTGGTGCTGTTGCAGCGGGGTAAGGGTGCAGAGGCCGGCGCGGCCTTTGGCGCTGGAGCCTCCGGCACGGTGTTCGGCGCTCAGGGTTCCTCGTCCTTTTTGAGCCGCACCACGGCTGTACTGGCCACCCTGTTTTTCTTCACCAGCCTCGGTCTTGCCTATCTGTCGGGTCAGCGCGAAGGGCCGGTCAGCGTGCTCGAGTCCGTGCCTGCGATCGAGCAACCCGCAGAGGAGATCCCGAGTCTGCTGTTGCCCGACGGGGATCTGGATCTGCCGGCGCTCCCGGACCAGGAAGTCCTCGGCGAAGACGCCGGACCGGCGCCCGAGCCCGGTTCTGATTGATGCCGCGGCCGCGGCCGCGGCCTGTGGGCTGACGATTCATGCGGATGTGGTGGAATTGGTAGACACGCTGTCTTGAGGGGGCAGTGGCGCAAGCCGTGCCGGTTCGAGTCCGGCCATCCGCACCAGTTTGGTCCAGAAATCCGGACCATTTGCAACGGCCTATCGGGTCACGGGTACTGGTAGAATAGGCGCTATTGAGTCGTTTCAGGTCCCGACCCCGGGGCGGCAGGACAGAGTCGGAGGCACGTTTGGGGACCGTCGATGCTTGAGAATTATCTACCGATCCTGATATTTCTCGCGGTCGCTACCGTCCTCGGCGTACTCCTCGTTTCGCTGGGTTTTATCTTCGGCCCGCGCCGTCCGGATTCCGAAAAGCTCTCCGCTTATGAATGCGGTTTCGAGGCTTTCGAAGACTCCCGTATCAAGTTCGATGTGCGCTATTACCTGGTTGCGATCCTTTTCATCATCTTTGATCTGGAGATCGCCTTCCTTTTCCCATGGGCGGTATCACTCGACACGATCGGACTGTTTGGTCTCCTGTCGATGGCGGTGTTCCTCGGTATCCTGGTCGTCGGCTTTATCTTCGAGTGGAAGAAAGGGGCCCTGGAATGGGATTGACCGCGGCCGACAGCGAGGTTCTCGCGCCCGTCCCGGCAGCCGGTAAGACCGGTAATCCCGGCATCGTCACCACCCAGGTCGACAAGCTGGTCAACTGGGCCCGCACCGGCTCCATGTGGCCGATGACCTTCGGGCTCGCCTGCTGCGCCGTGGAGATGATGCAGGCCGGCGCCGCGCGCTATGACCTGGATCGTTTCGGAATCATCTTCCGGCCCAGCCCGCGCCAGTCAGACGTGATGATCGTGGCCGGGACCCTGGTCAACAAGATGGCGCCCGCGCTGCGCAAAGTTTACGACCAGATGGCCGAGCCACGCTGGGTCATCTCGATGGGCTCCTGCGCGAATGGCGGGGGCTATTATCACTACTCCTATTCCGTCGTCCGCGGCTGCGATCGCATCGTACCTGTGGATGTGTATGTGCCTGGATGCCCGCCTACCGCCGAAGCCCTTCTGTACGGGATCATCCAGCTGCAAAAGAAGATCCGTCGTACCCACACCATCGCACGCTGAGACAGAAAGATGTCGCCACGTCTGGAAGCCTTGAGGGCTCGCCTTCAGGAAGCACTTGCTGATCACATCGAAGTGGTCCCGAGTGACTGCGGCGAACTGACCATCGAGGTCGGACGGGAACGCCTCGGCGAGGTCTGCCGCCAGCTTCGGGATCGCGACGAGCTGCGTTTCGAGATGCTGATGGATCTATGCGTCGTTGACTATCTGCACTATGGGAACGACGAGTGGAATACCGAGTCGGCGACCGATTCAGGTTTTAGCCGCGGCGTCGTCCGCGGCGTCGACGCCGCCGCGCATCTTGCCGAGCGACGTTTCGGGGTCGTCTATCATCTGCTTTCGATCAGCCATAATGTCCGCCTGCGCCTGCGTACGTTCGCTTCGGACCAGGAGCCGCCAATGATGGATTCGGTGGTCGATATCTGGCCGTCGGCGAACTGGTTCGAGCGCGAAGCCTTCGACCTGTTCGGCATCCTCTTCCTGGGCCATCCCGATCTGCGGCGTCTGCTGACGGATTACGGCTTTATCGGTCATCCGTTCCGCAAGGACTTCCCGCTGATCGGCAATGTGGAGGTGCGCTACGATCCGGAGAAGAGCCGTGTGGTGTACCAGCCGGTATCGATCGAGCCGCGCACGTTGGTTGCCCGGGTGATCCGCGACGACACGCGGAACGAACCGGCCCCGGTCGAGCAGCAGGAGACCGGCGGGCATGGCTGAGATACAAAATTTCACGCTCAACTTCGGGCCCCAGCATCCCGCCGCCCACGGTGTGCTGCGACTGGTGCTGGAGATGGATGGCGAGGTGATCACCAAAGCGGACCCCCACGTCGGTCTGCTGCATCGGGGCACCGAGAAGCTCGCTGAGAGCAAGCCCTATAACCAGTCTATCGGTTACATGGATCGTCTCGACTACGTGTCGATGATGTGCAATGAGCACGCTTATGTGATGGCGATCGAGAAGATGCTCGGCATCGAAGTGCCGATCCGTGCGCGTTACATACGCGTGATGTTCGATGAGATCACGCGCATCCTCAACCATCTGATGTGGCTCGGCGCCCATGGTCTGGACATCGGCGCGATGACCATGTTCCTGTACTGCTTCCGTGAGCGTGAAGACCTGATGGACAGCTACGAAGCGGTCTCGGGTACACGCATGCACGCCACTTATTATCGACCCGGCGGCGTCTATCGGGACCTGCCGGATGAGATGCCGAAATACCAACCCTCGCGTTTCCGCAGCAAGAAGGACTTGAGCCGGCTCAACGCCCGTCGGCAAGGGTCGCTGCTCGATTTTGTCGAGGACTTTACCGATCGCTTCCCGGCCTGTGTCGACGAATACGAGACGCTGTTGACCGATAACCGCATCTGGAAGCAGCGCACCGTCAACATAGGGGTGGTCACGCCAGAGCGCGCCATGGCGCTGGGATTCAGCGGACCGATGCTGCGCGGCTCCGGGGTCGAGTGGGATCTGCGTAGAAAGCAGCCCTATGAAGTCTATGACCAGATGGAGTTCGATATCCCGGTCGGCGTCAATGGCGATTGCTATGACCGCTATCTCGTGCGCGTCGAAGAGCTGCGCCAGTCGAACCGGATCATCCGCCAGTGCGTCAAGTGGCTGCGTGAAAATCCCGGCCCGGTGATGATCGATGATCACAAGATCGTGCCACCGAGCCGTTTCGAGATGAAGGACGATATGGAGTCCCTGATCCATCACTTCAAATTATTCACCGAAGGCTACTGCGTGCCGGCCGGCGAAGCCTATGCGGCGGTGGAGCATCCCAAGGGCGAGTTCGGGGTCTACATGGTCTCGGACGGCGCCAACAAGCCCTACAGGGTCAAGATCCGTGCCGCCGGTTTCGTCCATATCTCGGCCATGGACGAGATGGTCCGCGGCCATATGCTGGCCGACGTGGTGGCGGTGATCGGCACCCAGGACATCGTATTCGGCGAGGTCGACCGCTGATGGAAGCCAAGACCCAGTCCCCGGCCGCGCTCTCCGCCCATGTGCGCGAGGAACTCGATCACTGGATCGGTCGCTTCCCGGAGGGGTGCCAGCGCTCGGCCATCATCGCCGGGCTGCGCGCAGCCCAGCACGAGAACGATGGCTATCTGACCCCGGCGCTGATCGAAGGGGTTGCGGCCTATCTGGATCTGCCGCCGATCCAGGCCTATGAGGTGGCGACGTTTTATTCGATGTTCGAGACCAAGCCCGTCGGCCGCCACCACGTTTCGGTGTGTACCAATGTCTCGTGCATGTTGCGCGGCGCCGAAGATCTGGTCGCACATATAGAAGGCAAACTCGGTATCCGCACCGGCGAGAGCACCGCGGACGGACGCATCTTCCTCAAGCGCGAAGAGGAATGCCTGGCCGCCTGCTGCGGCGCGCCGATGATGATGGTGGATCATCGCTATCACGAGAATCTCGCCACCGACGATGTGGATCGGATTCTGGACGAACTGGAATAGGCGGGCCGATGCAACAGAATCAGACGTGCTACGCGACTCTGGGGACCGACCAGCCCTGGACCCTGGAGCGCTACATCGAGACCGGCGGGTACCAGGCCTGGCGCCGCATCCTCGAGGAGCGCATGGATCCAGCGGCGGTCATCGACCTGGTCAAGGCTTCGGGTTTGCGTGGACGCGGCGGCGCGGGTTTCCCGACCGGGCTGAAGTGGAGCTTTATGCCGCGTGGGACGCCGGGCCAGAAGTATGTCGTGTGTAATTCCGACGAAAGCGAGCCGGGCACCTGCCACGACCGGGACATCCTGCGCTACAACCCGCATTCGGTGATCGAGGGCATGGTCATTGGCGGCTACGCGATGGGCGCGACGGTCGGCTACAACTACATTCGAGGCGAATTTATCGACGAGCCGGTGCCGCGTTTCGAAGCCGCCGTGCGTGAGGCCTACCAAGCCGGCTGGCTGGGTACCGATATCCGGGGCACCGGCGTGGACTTCGATCTGTACACCTTTGTCGGCGCAGGTGCCTATATCTGCGGCGAGGAAACCGCGCTGCTGGAGTCGCTGGAGGGCAAGCAGGGCAAGCCTCGATTCAAACCCCCGTTCCCGGCCAATTTCGGTCTCTATGGCAAGCCGACCACGATCAATAACACGCAGACCTTCGCCTCAGTGCCCTGGATCATCCGTAATGGGGCAGACGCGTTTGCCGCGCTTGGCGTCGAGGGATCGGGTGGTACCGCCATCTTCTCGGTATCCGGGCACATCGAGCGGCCCGGCAACTACGAGGTCGGTCTCGGCATCCCGTTCAAAGAACTGCTGGAGCTGGCCGGTGGCGTGTGGAAGGGGCGTGCGCTCAAAGCCGTGATCCCGGGTGGATCATCAGCCCGTGTGCTCCCGGCCGAGATCATGCTCGAGACCAACATGGATTTTGACAGCCTGCGCGACTCCGGCTCGATGTTCGGTTCCGGCGCGGTAATGGTGATGGACGAGACCACCTGCATGGTCAAGGTGCTGGAACGGGTAACGCGGTTCTACTACGCGGAATCCTGTGGCCAGTGCACGCCGTGCCGGGAGGGGACCGGCTGGATGAACCGCGTGGTAAAGCGCATCCTCGACGGCCGCGGGCGTTCGGAAGACCTGGACATGCTGGACAGCGTGTCACGCAACATCGAGGGTCATACCATCTGCGCCTTTGGCGATGCCGCCGCCTGGCCGGTGCAGAGTTTCATCGCCCACTTCCGTCACGAATTCCAGTACATGATCGAACACGGGGGGCGCAGCCTGGTCGATGCCGGCGACGCGGCGGCGGCATGAGCGTCATGCCGTACACAAGGAACACAGAATCGAGATGAGTGACGACACCGTCAACATAGAGATCGACGGCGTGCCGGGGACGGCCCGCAAGGGTCAGATGATCATCGAGGTCACGGATGCGCGAGGCAGCTATGTGCCGCGCTTCTGTTACCACGAGAAGCTCAGCATCGCGGCCAACTGCCGCATGTGCCTGGTCGAGGTGGAGAAGGCGCCCAAACCATTGCCGGCCTGCGCCACGCCGGTGGCCGAGGGCATGAAGATATTCACCCGCTCGCAGCGGGCGCGGGACGCGCAGAAGGCGACCATGGAGTTCCTGCTGATCAATCACCCGCTGGATTGCCCGATCTGCGACCAGGGTGGCGAATGCGAGCTGCAGGACCTGGCGATGGGGTTCGGCCGCGATGCCTCGCGTTATACGGAACGCAAACGCGTGATCAGGGACCATGACATCGGTCCTCTGGTTTCGACCGATATGACACGCTGTATCTTCTGCACACGCTGTGTGCGTTTCGGTCAGGAGATCGCCGGTATCCAGGAGCTGGGTACGGTCGGTCGCGGCGAGCATACCGAGGTTGCGACATTTGTCGCCGAGGGCCTTGATCACGAGTTGTCCGGCAACGTCATCGATCTGTGTCCGGTAGGCGCGCTCAACAACAAGCCGTTCCGTTACCGGGCTCGGTCCTGGGAGATGACACAACACGCCACGATCTCGCCGCATGATTGCGTAGGTTCCAACCTTTACGCGCATGTCCGGCGTGGCCGTCTGATGCGCGTGGTGCCGCGTCCCAACGACGAGATCAACGAGGCCTGGATCGCTGACCGGGATCGCTACAGCTGCGAGGGTGTGTACGCCGAGGATCGTCTGCTATCGCCGGAGATCCGCGACGGCGAGACCTGGCGCAAGGTGGACTGGGCCACGGCGTTGCAGGCCGTGGTTGACGGTATCCGCAACGCAATCGGTGACAATGGTGGCGCCAATCTGGGTCTGCTGGCCAGCCCCTCGAGCACCGTCGAAGAGTCCAGCCTGCTGGCGCGTCTGGGTCAGGGATTCGGCAGCGCCAATCTCGACCATCGTCTGCGCCGCACCGATTTCTCCGATCAGCTATCCGATCCGCTCTATCCTTCGCTTGGCGGCACGCTGGCGGATATCGAATCCGCCGACACCGTATTGCTGATCGGGGCGGATATCCGCCGCGAGGCCCCGATGCTGGGTCATCGTGTGCGCAAGGCGGCGCTCGCCGGGGCTCGCGTCGGACTGCTACATACCTCCGCATCCGATGCGCTGTTTCCTGTCGCCGCCGCTATCGAGGTAACGCCATCGGAGATGGTCGGGGCGCTGGCCGGTATCGCGGCGGCGCTGGGGGTCGAGGCACCTGCAGGCTCGGGTCTGGAGAGCTTGCTGAGATCAGCGGTGATCGAGCCCGGGTCCCGTGAGCTCGCGGCGCTGTTTGAGGGTGCGACGCGCCCTCACATCCTGCTTGGACAACTCAGCGGCAGGCATGCGCAATTCGGACGGCTGCGTCTGTTGGCGGATGCGATCGCCAGGCTGACCGGCGCCAGGCTCGGCTATGTCACCGAAGGTGCCAATGCGGCCGGGGCCGCGCTGGCGGGTCTTCTGCCCCATCGCGAGACCGGTGGCGGCCGGCGGGCCAAGTCCGGACTCGACGCCGCCGCGATGCTGGGGCAGCCGCTGCGCGCCTACCTGATGCTTGGTCTTGAACCGGAGCTGGATACGTCAGCTGCCGCCCGAGCGCTGGAGGTGTTGGCCGAGGCGCGCTTTGTGGCTTGTGTGACGCCGTTCGTCAGCGAAGCCATGCGCAGCTACGCGCAGGTATTGTTGCCGATGACTACCTTTGCCGAGACTGCCGGCAGCTATGTCAACGGCGAGGGTCGCTGGCAAAGTTTCAAGGGCGTAGCCCGGCCGCTGGGTGAGTCTCGTCCGGGATGGAAGATCTTGCGTGTGTTGGGCAACCTGGCCGGCATGGACGGTTTCGACTACGAGGACAGTGTCGCGATCCGGGATGAGCTGCTGGCGATAGTCGGGCGACCCGAGCCCGGCAGCACGATGTCCGAACTCAGTGGCGAGCTGCCAGCGGGCGCTGCCGAGCCGGTCCTCGACTACGTACCGATGTATGACATCGATCCGCTGGTGCGCCGATCAGCGCCGCTTCAGGCTACCGCGGAAGGACAGACCGCGCGTCGGCGGGACAGGTCATGATCGAGATGATGGTCAATCTCTGGACCGCGCTGCCAGTGCCGGTGCAGATCACCAGCAAGATCGCGCTGATGTTGTTGCCGCTGATCCTGACGGTAGCTTATCTGACCTACGCTGAGCGCAAGGTCATCGGCTATATACAGAACCGGGTCGGCCCCAACCGGGTCGGCTTCAAGGGTCTGCTGCAGCCGTTTGCGGATGTACTCAAGTTGCTGCTCAAGGAAGTGGTGGTGCCCTCCAGCGCCAGCCGCTTTCTGTTTTTGATCGCGCCGATATTGTCGATCGTGCCGGCGCTGGCTACCTGGGCGGTGATCCCGGTCAGTCCGGAATTCGTGCTGGCCGATATCAACGCGGGCGTGTTGTATGTGTTGGCACTGACCTCGCTCGGAGTCTACGGTGTAATCCTCGCCGGCTGGGCCTCAAACTCCAAGTACGCGCTGCTCGGCGCGATGCGCTCGGCGGCACAGATCGTGGCCTATGAAATCGCCATGGGCTTCGCGCTGGTCGGTGTGTTGATGGCCGGCGGCAGCCTCAATCTTGGCGCCATCATCGATGCCCAGGCGGGCAGCGCGCTGCACTGGTTCTGGCTGCCGCTGCTGCCGCTGTTCTTTGTCTATTTCATCTCCGGCGTGGCCGAGACCAACCGCGCGCCGTTTGACGTGGCCGAGGGCGAATCGGAGATCGTGGCCGGTTTCCACGTGGAATATTCGGGCATGGCTTTCGCCGTGTTTTTCCTGGCCGAATACGCCAATATGGTGTTGATCGCGGCCTTGACCGCGATCTTCTTCTTCGGCGGCTGGTTGTCGCCATTCCAGGGCTGGCCGGTGATCGGCGACACCTTCCTCGGTGCCAGCAGCTTCTTCTGGTTCGCGCTCAAGCTGTCTTTCTTCCTGTTCTGTTTTCTCTGGTTCCGGGCGACCTTCCCACGCTATCGCTACGACCAGATCATGCGGCTGGGATGGAAGGTATTTATCCCCATCACCATCGTCTGGCTGGCGGTGGAGGGCGTGCTGGTGGCCTTCAAGGTCGGGCCCTGGTTCGATTGAGCGGTGATGGCATAGTGATCAAGAGCCTGTTCAAAACGTTTTTCCTCACCGAGCTGTTGCGCGGGCTAAGTCTGACCCTGCGCAATCTGTTCGTGACCAAGGTCACGATCATGTATCCGGAAGAGAAGACGCCACAGTCTCCGCGTTTCCGCGGGCTGCACGCCCAGCGTCGCTACGCCAACGGCGAGGAGCGATGCATCGCCTGCAAGTTGTGCGAGGCGGTGTGTCCGGCGCTGGCCATCACTATTGAGAGTGATGTGGCCGAGGATGGTACCCGCCGCACCACCCGCTACGATATCGACTTGTTCAAGTGTATCTACTGCGGTTTCTGCGAGGAGGCCTGCCCGGTGGACGCGATCGTCGAGACCCGGATCCACGAATATCATATGGAGAACCGCGGCGAGAACATCATGACCAAGGACAAGTTGCTAGCCGTCGGTGACCGATTCGAACCTATGATCGCTGCCGACAGGGCGGCGGACGCGGCATATCGCTGATGGGTCTGATGTGATGGAAGCATTGATTTTTTATTTCTTCGGAACCGTGCTGGTAGTGGCCGGCATCGGCGTGATCATCGCGCGCAATCCGGTGCATTCGGCCATGTCATTGGTGCTGGCGTTTGTCACCAGTGCTTTCCTGTGGATGCTGCTGGAAGCCGAGTTCCTCGCCATCGTACTGGTGCTGGTCTATGTCGGCGCAGTGATGGTGCTGTTCCTGTTCGTGGTGATGATGCTCGACGTCAACGTGGAGCGGACCCGGGCAGGGTTCACGCGCTACGCGCCGCTCGGCATCGGTCTGGTGATGCTGATCGTGGGCATGCTCGGATATGTGGTCTGGGCGCGGACTCAGGAGATGAATTTCCTCCAGGCCCCGCCGCGGGCAGCCGCCGATTTCAGCAACACTGAGGCCCTCGGCAGCCAGCTGTACACGGTCTATATGTATCCCTTCGAACTGGCGGCAATCATCCTGCTGGTCGCGATCGTCGCCGCCATCAGCCTGACCATGCGTCGGCGGCCCGGTCTGAAAGTCCAGGACGTGGCACGGCAGGTTGCGGTGCGTCGCGAAGACAGGGTGCGGATCGTGAGCATGGAATCGGAGCAGGATTCATGATCACCGTTTCGCATTATCTGACCCTGTCCAGCCTGCTGTTTATCCTCAGCATCGCGGGCATATTTTTAAACCGGAAGAACGTGATCCTGCTGCTGATGTGCATCGAATTGATGCTGCTGGCGGTCAATTTCAACTTTATTACGCTATCGCGCTTCCTCGGTGATGCCGCCGGCCAAATATTCGTATTTTTTATCCTCACGGTTGCAGCGGCGGAATCCGCTATCGGTCTGGCCATCCTTGTAGTGTTATTCCGCAGCCGTAAGAACATAGAAGTCGAGAGCCTCGACAGCATGAAAGGATGAGCATGGAGTCGCTGTATCTGAGCATCGTGCTGGCACCGCTGCTGGCCGCGCTCATCGCCGGTCTTGGCGGCCGACTCGTCGGCCGCACCGGCGCCCACACCGTGACTATCCTCGGCGTGGCTGCGGCCTTCGGTCTTTCCGTGTATGTGCTGATGGGGTTGCTCGACGGCAATATCGAGACATTCAACGACACAGTTTACGTCTGGGGTATCAGCGACGGTGTGCGGATGGAGGTCGGTTTCCTGGTCGACCGTTTGTCGGCGCTGATGATGACCGTGGTCACCTTCGTCTCGCTGATGGTGCACATCTACACCATCGGCTATATGAAAGATGATCCGGGGTACCAGCGCTTTTTCGCCTATATCTCCCTGTTCACCTTCGCCATGCTGATGCTGGTGATGTCGAACAATTTCCTGCAGCTGTTCTTCGGCTGGGAAGCGGTCGGCGTCGTTTCCTATCTGCTGATCGGATTCTGGTTCAAGCGGCCGTCTGCGGTGCACGCAAATCTCAAGGCCTTCCTGGTCAACCGGGTCGGTGACTTTGGCTTTCTGCTGGGGATTGCCGCAGTGCTGTATTTCACCGGCAGCCTTGATTACCAGGAGGTGTTTGCGGCCGCACCGGGTCTGCAAGGTTCCACGATCGAAGTTTTCGACGGCCGCCCGTGGTCGGCGCTAAGTCTGATCTGCATCCTGTTGTTCGTCGGCGCCATGGGCAAGTCGGCCCAGGTGCCGCTGCACGTCTGGCTGCCGGATTCGATGGAGGGCCCGACGCCGATCTCCGCGCTGATCCATGCGGCCACGATGGTCACGGCCGGCATCTTTATGGTGGCACGGATGTCGCCGCTGTTTGAATTTTCGCTGACCGCGCTCAGCGTGGTGCTGGTGATCGGTGCGACGACGGCGCTGTTTATGGGTCTGCTGGGGCTGGTGCAGAACGACATCAAGCGCGTGGTGGCCTATTCGACCTTGTCCCAGCTCGGCTATATGACCGTGGCTCTGGGGGTTTCGGCCCACGCCGCCGGCATCTTCCATCTGATGACCCACGCGTTCTTCAAGGCACTGCTGTTCCTGGCCGCCGGGTCGGTGATCATCGCGATGCATCACGAGCAGGACATGCGCAAGATGGGTGGCTTGCGCAAGTACATGCCGATCACCTACTGGACCGCATTGATCGGTTCACTGGCGCTGATCGGTTTCCCAGGGTCCTCGGGGTTTTTCTCCAAGGACGCGATCATCGAGGCGGTCCATTTCGCCTCGATACCGGGCGCCGGCTACGCATATGTCTGCGTGTTGTCGGGGGTATTCGTCACCGCGCTGTATACCTTCCGCATGATTTTCATGGTGTTCCATGGCCGCGAGCGGATGGACGCCCATGCCCGCGAGCATCTGCGCGAGAGTCCCTGGGTGGTCACGCTGCCGCTGATCCTGCTGGCGATCCCCTCGCTAGTGGTCGGCTGGCTGACCCAGGAAGCGATCCTGTTCGAGAACTATTTTGGCGGTGCGATCCAGGTGCTGCCCAGCCACGACGTGCTCGCGGAACTGGGTCAACACGGCACCACACCGGCTTATTTCCTTATCCACGGTCTGCTGGCACCTCCATTCCTGCTCGCGGTCGCGGGCGTGGCGCTGGCCTGGTATCTGTATCTGAGGCGTCCGGACATACCGGCGCAACTGGCCGGGAGATTCGCGACTCCCTATCGCTGGCTGGTCAACAAATACTATTTCGACGATTTCAACGAGAAGGTGCTGGCGCCGGCCTCCCGGGCGCTGGGCCAGCGGCTGTGGCGGACCGGTGACGAGACGCTGATAGATGGCGCGATGGTGAATGGTTCGGCGCGGATCGTCGGCTGGCTGTCCAGCGCCGTCAGCCGGGTCCAGACCGGTTATCTCTATCACTACGCGTTCGCCATGATCATCGGCCTTGCCGCGATGCTTGGCTGGCTGCTGCTGGAAAGCTAGGCGAGAGGCAAAAGGAACACCGATCCATGGAGATGCCGATCCTCAGTGTCGTGATCTGGCTGCCGATCTTTGGCGGCCTGCTGGTGCTGGCCGCCGGTGAGCGCGCCGGACTCGGCCGCTGGCTGGCACTGGGCGCTGCGATCCTGACCTTTGCCGCCAGCATCCCGCTGTACACGCTGTTTGACGCCTCCACGGCGGCGATGCAGTTTGTCGAACGAGCGCCGTAGAACGCGACCTACCAAATCGAGTATTA
>CAJHYD010000095.1_pt1 | contig 41363 bp, 47 predicted proteins | sample 9198701 | NCBI WGS metagenome assembly CAJHYD01 (sample SAMEA7708365, study PRJEB35096) | sediment metagenome | biome: marine neritic benthic zone biome [ENVO:01000025]; feature: sediment [ENVO:00002007]; material: shallow marine sediment [ENVO:03000034] sea grass bed [ENVO_01000059] ...
ATTCCGAAACACGTACGGCTTCACCGAGTCTTCCAAATTCGGCATCGTCCATATCGACCGCGAGGGGGACATCATCACCTACTACCTGGGCAACAACGAGCGCATGGAAGCCTACGCAAAGGCCATGGGCGGACGATCCGCCGTCCTGGGCTCGGGGGGCTTCTTCGCGGCCGAGGCGGAAAGGGGCATCTGGGCGGGTCGGTCGTCCATGTCATCCGATGACGGGCATGTCGTCGAGTGCTCCCTTAGCTTCCGGGTCTCGGACCGGATGCTGCAGGAGAACACCTGCGCGAAGGCGGCAGCGGAAGAAGACAGTCCGGCGGAATAGTGGATAGGATGCCGGAGGTAATTTTATAAACAAACCCGTCAGGTTACGGCCTGTTTACCTCGTTGCGGTTCCGGCGAGGTCGGCTTGACCCGCCCCGGAGCGTCTGCTGACTTGGGGCTCCACAGGCCGGCCGATGGGCATAAAGTTGCCTCCCGCACCGTCTTCCGCGCATCCTGCTCCTCGATCGAGTAGCCAAAGAATTTGAGCAGATCCGGGTCCAGCAGCCCGTTGATCGTTGCGATTTGCTGGTCGTCGAAATAGTCGACGAATCCACCGATCTTGGCCCTGCGCGTTTTGTAGGAATCCGGATTTTCCCGATCCCCGGCCACCAGGCTGTGTCGCACCGTGCCATCGCTCCGCTGCTGCTCACGCGCGCGCATGCTATCGAATGCCGCGAACGAGACGGCATCCTCGATTTGTTCGCGACTGCATTCGGCGTCGAAAAAGCGCAGCACCCGTTCGAGCTCCGTCGCGGTATTCGCTCGCAGATCTTCATAGCGGACTATCAGGTGATCATCGACTTGTTGCAGACCATCGCGCCATCCCTTCAGGAAACGCATATTTCGCGGGATGCCATGATCGGGATGAGTCGCGAACTCGAACACGCCCACGTCGGGCGAATCCTCGAGGCTCGATAGCAAGGCCTTCTTGACCGGCCGCACCCGATACTTCCACTGAAAGAACTGCGACACGACGACGTCCCGCGGGTCGCGCACAAGCAACAAGACTTTTTTGTTTTCAAAGTCGCGTTTGTCGTCTCGGTGCCCGGTGAAATCCTGGATGTAATTATCGTGGGTCGAGAATATCCGCGGAATGGCCGGGTTGAGCTTGTGGAAGTTATCGAACCCGAGCAGTTCGACGTCGGCCAGCTGGTACTTTTCGCTATAAAAGCGGGAGATCATCACCCGCAGCCAGGTGCGTCCCGCTTTGGGGCAGGACACGATTACATAGTCGGCCCGGCTCAATTTTTTGAATTGCTTGCGACCCCGCTTCCAGCGATAGATCGCGATACGTTTTGCGCGGGGCAGGAAAAACAGGAAGAGCTGGACGAGATCAGAGGAATTCTTGATTGGGAAGGCAGGCATGATCGAGCTTTTTGGGATTTTCTTAGAGTGTTTTTTGAATGATAGATCAATCTACCCAGCGGGGGGGATAGATACAACAGGGGTCAGCAAGGACTCGGGACGGCCCATGGCGTGCACTACGGACTGTCGGGGCCTGGCGGGGCCTGCCTGACGGGCGCTTCAGCGCGTCAGGCGACAGGATGGACTCAGATCGGCTTGGGCCGATCTTCGGGTCTGCGACCCGGCTCCGCTTCGCTGCGCCGCCCAAAACGCTGACGCGTTTTGTCGAACGGAGGTCCGTCTCCTTGGCTGGACCCGCCAATCAAAACACGGCCCCGATGGGGCCTGCGTGACGGGCGCATCAGCGCGTCAGGCGACAGGATGGGCTCAGATCGCCTTAAGGCGATCTTCGGGTCTGCGACCCGGCTCCGCTTCGCTGCGCCGCCCAAAACGCTGACGCGTTTTGTCGAACGGAGGTCCGTCTCCTTGGCTGGACCCACCAATCAAAACAAGGCCCCGATGGGGCCTTGTTTTGATTGGCGCGCCCGACAGGATTCGAACCTGTGACCCCTGCCTTCGGAGGGCAGTACTCTATCCAGCTGAGCTACGGGCGCGTACCCGGAAAAGGGGCGCAATAATACTCATTCGTCCCGAAAAGGTCTATCGAGCGGCAACGCTGTCGGGTTTCTGTCGGTCCGAACAAAAGGCCGATTATTCGATCGGGAACACACGCAGCGCGCGGTACCTGTCGGATCAGCTATTTGACGCTCTCTCGGTGCTGTTTCTCGGGCCTTTATGAGCAAAAAATTTGAACTGGTTCACACTATTTATGGCAGGTTTTTGACATATGAGGTGAATTGAGCCAGTCTCATATTACGTGACTAGCGAGGCGTGCGTTTCAATCAGGATAGACGGAACGTTGACGCCGGTAATCGCTAAAAGGAGTTGAACGGGTTGGAGCCCGGTTAGAGGCTTCGACAAAACACGGGATCTGACTGAGGAAGGAGTCTCTCAGTGACCAAGGATTTCAGGGAAGAACCGGCCGGTAAAGGCCACGATCTGACAATGACGGCAAAGGAAGCTGCCGCGGTGCTTCAGACTGTCGAAGCCACGGTGGACACGCCGGCGTCAGACCACACCCCCACGGGTAATACACCGCGCATGGTCGGCATCCGACGCCTGATCGAGCAGGTGGCCGAATTCACGACCAACGTCCTGATCACCGGCGAATCCGGCACCGGCAAGGAATGGGCGGCCCGCTATATCCATGATCTCTCGCCGCGGCGAGACAAACCGTTCGTACCGGTGAACTGCGGCGCGATCCCGCCCGATCTGCTCGAAAGTGAACTGTTTGGCCATGAAAAGGGCTCCTTCACCGGCGCTATCTCGGCTCGGGCCGGACGCTTCGAAGTCGCCGAGGGCGGAACGCTGTTCCTCGATGAGATCGGTGACATGAGCCTGCCGATGCAGGTCAAACTGCTGCGGGTGCTGCAGGAGCGCACCTTCGAGCGGGTGGGCAGCAACCAGAGCCGCCAGTGTGATGTACGCATCGTCGCGGCGACCCACCGCGACCTTGAGGAGGCGATAGAGGAAGGCCGCTTCCGGGCCGATCTGTATTACCGGCTCAATGTGTTCCCGATCGAGATGCCACCACTGCGCGAACGCGTCGAAGACCTCGAGTTGCTCACCGGCAACATCATCCGTCGGTGCGCCGCGTCCGGGCTGGATCCGGTCACGGTGACACCCGCCGCGTTCCGTATTCTGCGCCACCACGACTGGCCGGGGAACATCCGCGAGCTGTCGAACCTGCTCGAGCGGCTGTGCGTGCTCTATCCCGGCAGCAAGGTGGATATCAGCAATCTGCCGGCCCGCTATACCGCTGACGCACCGGTCCGGGAATCGGACAGGCAGCAGATCCACGGGGCACGCGAGGCCGGACCCCTGCCTCAGGATTTTGGCCTGCCCGGCGAGGACGTGACGCTCAAGGAATATCTGGCCAATATTGAAATATCGTTGATCCGGCGGGCGCTGCACGAGACCGAGGGCGTGATCGCACAAGCCGCGCGGCGTCTCAATGTGCGGCGCACGACCCTGGTCGAGAAAATGAGGAAATACGGGCTGAACTGATCAACCCGAATCCGTTTCCAAGCGCCGTGTTGCGGCTGTGCCCGGTCCCGGGCGCCCAAGCAGATAACCTTGGGCCAGATCGCAATCCGATTCCTCCAGCATCTGCAGCTGCGTATGGGTTTCGACGCCTTCCGTGGTGACCGGCAGACCGAGGCTGCGGGCCAGCGCCAGGGTGCCGCGCACGATGCTTACGTCCCGCTCTCCCGCCATGTCCCTGTGGCCCTCCATGTGTTCCCGCCGTGCCGGGCGACCTCAGGCAGCCACCGTCTTTGCTCGCCATTCCTGCAGTCTGGCCCGCAGCCGGATCAGGGCCTGTCCATGTATCTGGCAGACCCGCGATTCGCTGACGCCCAGCACTCTTCCGATTTCCTTGAGGTTCAATTCCTCGTCGTAGTACAGGGCCATCACCATCGCTTCCCGTTCCGGCAGTTTGCCGATCTGTGCAGCCAGCGCCTGACGCATCTCGTCGTCCTCCAGCGCCGCCACCGGGTCCTCGCCGAGGCCACCCTCGATCTCTGCGCGCGGATCACCGGCCTCGCTCATCTGGTCGAGGCTGAACATTTTGCCAGTAGCCGAGTTCGCCACCATCTGGTGGTACTCGTCCACCGGCACATCCATCGCCGCCGCGATCTCTTCCGCCTGTGCTTCGCCGCCCTTGCCGTTCTCGACCTCGCGCATGGCCTGGGTCAGCCGGCGCTGGTTGCGGTGTACCGAGCGCGGCGTCCACTCCATCGAGCGCACCTCGTCGAGCATCGCTCCACGGATGCGGATGCCGGCATAGGTGGCGAAATTGGCGCCCTTGTCCGGCGCGTACTGACGCGCCGCCGCCAACAGCGCCATCAAGCCCACCTGCACCAGATCGTCCATCTCCACCGTCGACGGCAACCTGCCCATCAAGTGCGCGGCGATGCGCTTGACCAGGTCCGCATGCTCCTCGACCAGGGCATCAGCCGACTGGCCCTGGATGTCTGCATAACCATGGCTGGGCATCATCACTGCGCTCCTCCGGCTGTGGCTGCGCCTAACATCCGCTCCACAAAAAATTGGATATTGCCGCTGGCCTCAGCGGGGACGACCCATTTGTCGGCTCGCTCGGCCAGCTTCCCGAATGCCAGGGACGACCAGCTGCCGGGGAAGGCGCCAACCACGGGCATCTGTTGCTGCACCGCCCGGGCCAGGTACTCGTCCCAGGGGATGGTCCCCGCGTGATCCAGCGACACATCCAGGAAGCGCTCGGTGACCCGCGCGATCTTCTCGAACAACACCCGGCCCTGGCCCGGCGAGCGTGTCATGTTGGCGACGATGCGGAATCGCCGCACGCCGAAATCCCGGCTCAGCACTTTCATCAAGGCATACGCGCTGGTCATCGACGTGGGCTCGTCGCAGACCACCACCAGCACCTCGTTGGCGGCCTGATTCAGGCGTAACACCGACGGCGCGATGCCGGACGCGGTGTCGATAACCAATACATCGAAATCCTGGGTGAGCTGACTAAAAGCGCTGATCAGCCCGACGATCTGCGCGTCATCAAGTCGGGCCATCGAAGCGATGCCGGACGCCGCCGGTATCACTGTCACGTCACCGGGGCCGCGCAACAGCACATCCTCCAGACGCACGGCCCCGTCCAGCACGTCATTCAGGTTGTACCTGGGCTGCAGGCCCAGCAAAACGTCGAGATTAGCCAACCCCATGTCCGCGTCCAGCAGCATCACCCGACGCTCCCGGGCGGATAGCGCCAGCGCCAGATTTGCGGCCACGTTGCTCTTGCCGACTCCGCCCTTGCCGCCGGTCACCGCGATCACCTTGACCGGCCGGCTCGCGCTATTCCAGCGCGCGCCGCCAGCCTGGCCAACGGCCAGCCCCGGCGTCTGTTCAAACGCACTCATGGAGGCTCTCCCTGGCGAAGTACCGGGCCATGTAGCCCTCGATCACCTTGTAGCGGCCGCTTTGGATCCGCTCGGCTGCAGCCTGGAGCAGCCACTCGCGTCGGGACCCGACGTGGGCGACATCCTCTGCCATTTCGTCATGCACCCGGCGGATCGCCTGGCGCATGTCTGCTGCGCTGAATCGCCTGATTCTCATGCCGTCTGCTTCCTTACCTTGCATCCGGGCGGGGTCAGCCTCCGACCGCCGCCACCATCCTTAGATTCCGGTCTTCCGGCACCTCGTTGTATGCCGACACGCTGAGTCCGGGTTTGCCGTGCCGCAAAAAGCGCGACAGCCAGGGCTCTAGCGTCAGAGAAACGAGCGGAACCGCCGGCTCACCGGCAATTTCTTGACGCTTTGCGGTCTTCAAGAGTCGAGAATGCACTGTTTCTGCCAGTCCCGGCTCGATGCCACCGCCACCGTCGCCGTCCTCCTGAATAGAGCCTTGCAATAATCGTTCCAGCTTCGACTCCAGGGTGATCACCGGCAGTTCACCGCTGGGCCCGCCGATACGCTGGAGGATGCCCCGGACCAGTGCGCCCCGGGGTGGTGGCCTCCGGCGCTTGGGGGTGCTGGATGCGGGCGCCATGCTCGGCGAGGGTCGGGCAAATGCGTCGTCGCGACCTTGGCGGGATCGGCCACGGTATAACCGTGGGACTGAGACGGATCACAGCCCCAACGGATCGACAAAAATATTACTTAAGGGCTTCTGCCTGGAGCGGGGCACCGATGCCACGGACGGCAACGGCCTTTGGACGACAATTTCTTGACGCTCTGCTGACCGCTTTCCTGACGCCCGCGAGCCTTGAAACATCGGCGGAAGTCCTGCAGGACCATGCAGATATCGGCCAGGCCGTGGAACGTGCCACTGCCGCGATGCTGCCGCCCGTACTGGATCGGCGCACCCTGCAGGCAGGTCCTATCGACGACCGTTTTCGTATGCCGCGCTATCGCGAGCCCCTGGGCGCCACGGTCCCCGCCAGTACAGCAGGGAGGCGAGCATCTGACGGTGGCAGTGAGCTGTCCAGGCCCGAAACTATGGAAACCCCATGTGTCCGAGGCCAAAATGGCCGGGCTGGCGCTGGACGACGGCACCGAGGGTCAGCGTATCAAGGTCGGTAACCTGTTCTCCGAGCGGGAGATCGGGTGTGTTGTGCGCTCCGCCCAGCGGGCAAAGGCGCTTTCAGAGTGAGACGGCGGGAGCTGAAGTTTTGACGTCGGCGGCCGATAGGAATATCAGCGGGGCGTATTGCGCCCGTGGAGCGAAGCAGTCATGGCTGAAAATAGCGACGGGACCGGGCGACCCAACATCCAGCCGTCCCGCGACAGCGAAACAGCGGAAAGTGGCCGTGACCGCGAGGCTGACCAGGCGAGCAGCGCAGCGACAGAGCGTCCCGCAGGAGAGCGGGTAGAGCTGACGGAATCCGCCAAACGGATGCGCAAACTCGAGGCGCGGCTGGCTGCACAGGCAGAAATCGACGAAAAGCGAGTAGCCGAAGTAAAGGAGCGCATCGCCGAGGGCCGTTTCGATCTCGATCCGCGCCGCATTGCGAACAAACTGATCAAAATCGAGAAGGATCTCTGAGACATGACCACTGCCAGGAAATGGCAATCGGAAGTCGGTCGCGTGCTGGACGAAGAGATCCGCGTCGCCACCGCACTGCTCGGCATCCTGCGAGACGAGCGTGAGATCCTCAAACAACGTGACATGGAAGCCCTGTCGCGGAGCGGCGACGCCAAACACCGCGTCCTCGCCGAACTCGACGCGCTGGACAAGCACCGTCTGAGCCTGGCCGAACTGGCCGGCATCCCGGCGGACCGCGAAGGCTTTGGCGACTTCCTCGAGTCTCTGCACCAGGGCGACGGCATCCGGCTGCGCTGGCAGAGGATGGTCGGCTTGCTGGAGGAATGCCGCGAACGAAATGAAGCCAACGGTCGACTGGTGGCGCTGCAACGTTCGCATGTCGAAAAGGCTCAGGCGGCACTACGCGGTGTCGACAAGCAGCCCTCGCTTTACGGCCCGGACGGCAATCGCCAGCACTCGACCTCCGGTGTGCCCCTGTCCTCGGACTGAACCGGGCTCGCTACTGGCATCACCATCACGCCACCTGCAGCCGCGGGCCGGACCCGGGTCGGACTGACCCGGCCAGACACTGATCGCGCAGCTCACCGAGGCTCGGTCCGATAGCCGGATCGCCGACGATGCTGGCTGCGCGAGCCGCGGCGGAATATAATTTCCGTTCTGGATTCGTTCAGGTATTGCAACCGAGGAGTGCAGCGTGACTGCCGAACAAGACCGCAAGTTTTTCGACATCTTCATGATCGTGCTGGGCATTCTGGTAGCCGTGGCTATCGCAATCTACGGCCTCGCCCAAGCCGTTCAGGCCCGCACCCAGGATGCCTACATCAAGGAAGACAAGGCGGTTCAGGCGATGGTGGCAGAGCGGATTCAGCCGATCGGCCAGGTGGCCATAGCCGGAGAGGACAACAGCGGCCTGCGTACGCCCGGGGCCGGTTCCGGAGTCCCTGCGGAAGCACCGGCTCCGGCGCAGATGGCCGCGGATATGTCTGGCGAAGAGGTCTACAACACCGCTTGCGCCGCCTGCCATGCCGCCGGCATTGCCGGGGCGCCGAAGCTTGGTGACGCCGCCGCCTGGAGTGCGCGCATCGGCCAGGGCATGGACACGCTCTCGACCCATGCCATCAGCGGTTATCAGGGCAGCGCCGGCTATATGCCGCCAAAAGGTGGTCGCACCGACCTGAGCGACGACGCGGTACATGCCGCAGTGGAATATATGGTGACTCAGTCCAAATAGTCCCAACGCAGCTGCATAAAAAGCCGGCCCGTTGGCCGGCTTTTTTTATGCTGTAGCGGGTCGGGCGCTAGCCGTCCGACAACATCCGCCGCAGTCCGTCCAGGGTGTCGCGACCGTGAGCCTGCTGTTCTTCCTCGGACAGCCCGGACCTGCGCCCGTCCCAGATCAGACCGTCCTCGGGTAGCTCCTCGAGGAATCGACTCGGCTCGCAGGCGTGGATCTCGCCGTAACGGGCGCGCTTGCGTGCATAGCTGAGCACCAGGCTACGCATCGCCCGGGTGATGCCAACATAGGCCAGACGCCGCTCCTCCTCCAGGCCCGTCGGATCCTGGCTGTTCCGATGCGGCAGCAGATCCTCCTCCATCCCGACAAGATAGACATGGGGGAACTCCAGTCCCTTGGCCGCGTGCAGCGTCATCAGGGTGACGGCGTCGGCGTCCTGTTCGTCCTCCTGCCGGTCCAGCATGTCCATCAGGCTCAGATGCGCCAGCACCTCGGAGACGCTGCGCGTTGCGTCGCGACGGGCCAGCGCTCTGAGCCACTTGAGCAGTTCATCGACGTTTTCGATAGCGCGCTCCGCCTGACGGGGATCCTTGGCGGTATCGCGCAGCCATTCGCGATAATTCAGCTCGTCGACCATGGCCTCGACAAACTCCGGTGCTGCATCGCCTCGGGCAATCCGGTCTCCGGCTTCCACCACCCAGCGGGCGAACCGCTGCAGACGCTCCACCGCCGGCCCCGGCAGCGCCCCGTGCAGGCCCGCCTCCAGACACGCGGCAAGCAGACTCTGGGCACGTGGCCCCGCATAGGCGGCGAGTCGGCCGACGGAAGTGGCGCCGATCTCGCGGCGCGGCACGTTGACCACACGAAGAAAAGCCGCGTCGTCGTCCGGATTGGTGATCAGGCGAAGATAAGCCATCAGGTCACGGATCTCGGCACGCTCGAAGAATGAGGGACCGCCGGTAACGCGAAACGGGATGTCGCGTTCGCGCAGAGCCTGCTCGAAGGCTCGGGACTGATGATTGCTGCGGTAGAGCACGGCCATATCGCTCCAGCGCACCGCGGTGCTCGCCGCCCGCCGCTGCAGATCCATGGCGACGCGCTCGGCTTCGTCACGCGCGTCCCGCGTCGGCAGCACGCGGATCGGATCGCCCGGACCCAATTCACTCCACAATCGTTTCTCGAACAGATGCGGGTTGTTGGCGATCAACGCGTTGGCGGCCGTCAGGATACGCCGGCTGGAGCGGTAGTTCTGCTCCAGCGCGATGACGGTCAGACCCGGGTAATCCCGCGACAAGGCCTGGAGATTGTCCGGCCGTGCGCCACGCCACGCATAGATGGACTGGTCGTCATCGCCGACCACGGTAAAACAGCCCCGGTCCCCGACGATCAGACGCATCAGCTCATATTGGGCCAGATTGGTGTCCTGATATTCGTCGCCGAGCAGGTAATGGATGCGCTCTTGCCAGGCTTCCCGCACCGACGCCCGGGTCCGCAACAGCCGCGCCGGCTGGCAGATCAGATCGTCGAAATCCACTGCATTGTAGCTGAGCAAGGCCTCCTGGTAGGCCGCGTACTGGCGAGTCCGGGCCAGCTCCAGTGCGTCGGCAGCGCGGGACTCGGCCACATCCGCATCGATCAACTCGTTCTTCCACGCAGAAATCGCGGCCTGGCTGCCGGCCAGTGCTTCTTCCGTGTCCGCGCGGTCCCGACGCAACACGTCACGCAACAAAGTACGGCTGTCCGCCGCGTCCATGATAGTGAAATTTCTGCGGTACCCGAGGTGCGCATATTCCCGACGCAGGATGCTCAGGCCCAGCGTATGGAAGGTGCTGACCCGCAGCGCAGCGGCCGCTTCGGGACTGACCAGACCGGCGACCCGGCCGCGCATCTCGCGGGCGGCCTTGTTGGTAAAAGTCACCGCGGCAATCTGGTGTGGGGCAAAACAACCGGCTGCGACCAGCCGCGCGATCTTGTGGGTGATGACGCGGGTCTTGCCGCTGCCCGCCCCGGCGAGTACGAGTAGAGGACCGTCCACATGTTCGACGGCGCGCTGCTGTGCGGGATTCAGCGTCATCATATACCGGAGGATGTTCAGGGAGTGGTGCCGGCGGCGCTGGTGCGGGGCGCAGCGAGGCCGATGGCGGCGAAACTATACCGCAATCCCGCGGCGCCGCCAGATGGACCCCTGGCCGGCTAGTGGCGGTCGAGCTGACGCAGGCTCAAAGCCTCGCTCACGTGAGACTGATCCAGCGTGACGGCGCCGTCCATGTCAGCGATAGTGCGCGCCACGCGCAGCACCCGATGGCAGGCCCGGGCCGATAGACCGAAGCGGGTCGCGGCACGCTCGAGCAAACGCAGGCCATCCCGCCGGGGACGACAGATCTCCAGCAAGCGGGCACCCGGCAGCCGCGCGTTGATCCAACCACGATCGAGCTGGACCTGTCGGGCTGCAGCGACCCGGGCGGCCACATCGGTGCTGGATTCCCCAGTCGCGGTCTGTAACAGACGCGCCGGGGGCGGCCGCGGTACGTCGACATGCAGATCAAGCCGATCCATCAGCGGCCCGGAGATCCGCGATCGATACCGCGCCACTGCGTCAGGGGTGCAGCGACAAGCCGCAACAGTGTCACCCCGGTAGCCGCACGGACACGGATTCATGGTCGCCACCAGCTGGAAGTCGGCCGGAAACGTGGTCCGTGCCGCCACCCGGGCCACAGTGACCTGCCTATCCTCCAGTGGCTGACGCAGGCTCTCCAGCACGTTGCGAGCGAACTCGGGCAGCTCGTCGAGCAACAGCACGCCGCGATGGGCGAGGGAGACCTCTCCCGGGCGCGGCACCCGCCCGCCACCGGTTAGTGCCGCTGCCGAGGCCGAGTGATGCGGGTGTCTGAACGGACGCTGGCCCCAGCAACGGACATCGAACAGACCGCTCGCGGCCGCGCTGACCAGAGCCACTTCCAGCGCCTCGTCGTCAGGAAGCAGTGGCAACAGCCCGACCAGGCGGCGTCCGAGCATCGACTTGCCGGTACCGGGCGGTCCGATCAGGATCAGATCGTGGCCGCCGCTGGCGGCGATCTCCAGCGCCCTACGGGCCGCCGCCTGTCCGCGGACTTCACTCAGATTCCCGGCCGTGCTCGACGAGCCCGAATACACAGACGGTTGCGTCGCTGCCGGACTGATCGGATCTGCACCGGAAAGATGCGCGCATATTTCCAGCAGGTGTTCGGCGCCGAGCAGATCCGCACCGGCCACCAGTGCGGCCTCGGCCAGGTTATCCCTGGGCAGAAGAAGCTGCCGGCCGCTGGCGCCGGCGGCGACGGCAGCGCTCAATGCGCCATGAACTGGTCGCAGGCGACCATCTAACGACAACTCGCCGATGAATTCGGCACGCACGATGGATTTCCCGGGCAATTGTCGCGTTGCGGCGAGGATGCCAAGGGCGATGGGCAGGTCGAAACGCCCCCCGGCTTTGGGCAAATCCGCCGGGGCCAGACTGACGGTGATCTTCACTGCGGGGAATTCAAAACCGCAGTTTTGCAGCGCGGCCTTGACCCGGTCCTTGCTCTCGCGCACCGCGGCTTCCGGCAACCCGACGATGGACATGCCGGGCAGACCACCGGCAATGTTGACCTCCACTGCGACCTCCGGGGCGTCCATCCCCAGGTGCGCACGACTGCTGACGATCGCCAGGCCCATGCTCCCCTCCATTGCTCCGGGGGAGTCAGGAACCGATCTCAGTCCTCGCTGGCTGCCCCGGTCTGCTCCTGTTCCTCCAGCGCCGCCAGCCGTGCCTCCAGCGCCTCGAGCTTTTGCCGGGTCCGCTTGAGCACACCTCGCTGCACATCGAATTCTTCCCGGGTCACCAGATCCAGCCGACCCAGACCGGCTTGCAGCGCGGCGCGAAAATTCTGTTCCAGATCGGTCTGCAGCGCGCGTACGCCCTCGGGCATGGCCGCCGACACACGTCTGGCCAGGTCATCGATGATCTTTGGGTCTACCAAGGGAATTGTCCTCCATCACGGGCGCGGCGCTACAGCCAATATCTGGCTATTGAACCTCATTTCTCGATGTCTTGCGCCCCGGTATGGCGCAGCAGGGTATGGGCAGGCGCACCGAGATGGTGCGAAATGCGCTTTGTCTATACCGAGGACCCAGCTAAGCGACTGATTTACCGATGATCCGTCGACTGGCACGCATCGTGCTTAGGCACTAAGGCACCGGCTGCCGGCAGGCGCAGTGCTCCATCAGGGGCCTGCCTTTGCGTTTCGGCAGCTTTCGGATTCAGCACTGGAGGCAATACAAGCATGAAACTGGTTACGGCCATCATCAAACCTTTCAAGCTCGACGACGTACGTCAGACCCTGGCGGATCTCGGCGTGAAAGGCGTCACGGTCACCGAGGTCAAGGGCTTCGGCCGGCAACGGGGACACACGGAGCTCTATCGGGGCGCCGAATACGTGGTGGACTTCCTGCCCAAGGTGAAGCTCGAGCTCGCCGTGGAGGACGACATCGTCGAACAGGCCATCGAGGCCATCACCAACAGCGCACGCACAGGCAAGATCGGCGACGGCAAGATTTTTGTCACCGATCTTGGGCAGGTGGTCCGCATCCGTACCGGCGAGACCGGCCCGGAAGCGGTCTGAGCGTAGTCAAAGGAGAACACTGACCATGGAGCAAATCGCTGAACTCAGCTACGCCCTCGACACCTTCTACTTCCTCGTCTGCGGCGCCCTCGTGATGTGGATGGCGGCCGGCTTTACGATGCTCGAGGCGGGCCTGGTGCGAGCCAAGAACACGGCCGAAATCCTGACCAAGAATGTCGGCCTTTATGCCATCGCCTGCGTGATGTACATGATCTGCGGCTACGGCATCATGTACGGAGGCGATCATCCGTTTATCCCGGACATCAGCTTCCTCGGCAAGGCGGACAACGCCGCGGCGGACGTCATCGCCGGCGGTGACGACGCCCCCTACTATTCCACGCTGTCCGATTTCTTCTTCCAGGTGGTGTTCGTGGCCACCGCCATGTCCATCATCTCCGGCGCCGTGGCCGAACGCATGAAGCTATGGTCCTTTTTCGCCTTTGCGGTGGTGCTGACCGGCTTTATCTACCCGGTACAGGGCTATTGGAAATGGGGCGGCGGCTTCCTCGACCAGCTGGGCTTCAATGATTTCGCGGGCTCGGGCGTGGTGCATATGTGCGGCGCAGCCGCGGCGCTGGCCGCGGTGCTGTTGCTCGGCCCACGTAAGGGCAAGTACGGCAAGAGCGGCCAGATCAATGCGATCCCCGGCTGTAACCTGCCACTGGCTACCCTCGGCATGCTTATCCTCTGGCTGGGCTGGTTCGGCTTTAATGGCGGTTCAGAGCTCAAGGTCTCTGATGTCGGCGAGGCGAACGCGGTGGCACTGGTGTTCGTCAACACCAACATGGCGGCGGCGGGTGGTCTGATCGCAGCCCTGCTCGCGGCCCGGCTCGCGTTTGGCAAGGCAGATCTGACCATGGCGCTCAACGGCGCCCTGGCCGGCCTGGTTGCGATCACCGCGGAACCGCTGGCGCCTGCTCCCGGCGTGGCAACGCTGATCGGTGCGGTTGGCGGATTTCTGGTGGTGTTCTCCATCGTCGGGCTGGACCGGATGAAGATCGATGACCCGGTCGGCGCCATCTCCGTCCACGGCGTGGTCGGCATGTGGGGCCTTTTGGCCGTCCCGATCAGCAACGAGGAAGCCACGTTGACGGCTCAGCTTATCGGCCTGGTAACCATCTTCGCCTGGGTTTTTGTCACCAGCTTCGTAGTCTGGTTCATCCTCAAGGCTACGGTCGGCATCCGCGTCTCCGAGGAGGAGGAGTACGAGGGTGTGGATATCTCGGAATGCGGCCTGGAGGCCTATCCGGAGTTCACACAAGCCGAAGTGTAAGCATCGCCAGGGCGCGATGCCCGATGGGGCGGGAGGCGACTCCCGCCCCTTTTTTTTGCTTCCCCACCGCCAGTTTCCCGATGGTAGACTCGGTTCGCATAACCGAGGAGAACACCCATGAAAATGGTCTGCGCCATTATCAAGCCGTTCAAGCTGGACGACGTCCGGGAGGCTATAGCCGAGCTGGGAGTTCAGGGCGTGACTGTGACGGAGGTCAAAGGTTTTGGCCGCCAAAAAGGGCACACTGAGCTATACCGGGGCGCGGAATACGTGGTGGATTTTCTGCCCAAGGTCAAACTGGAGCTGGCGGTGGACGAAAATCTGGTGGATCAGGTAGTGGAATCGATCACCAACGTCGCCCGCACCGGCAAGATCGGAGACGGCAAGATATTCGTCTACAGCCTCGACAGGGCGATCCGGATCCGCACAGGCGAAACCGGCCCGGAGGCGCTCTAGGTCAGCACGGGATGGGAGCGGCAGGCAGATGAAACACATGGCAATGCTGGTTTTAGGCGGCGCGCTGCTGATTGGCAGCGGGCTCGCGCACGCGCAGAAAGAGGTGTATCGCTGGGTCGATCCCGACGGCACCGTACACTACAGCGATGTGCCTGATGATCCGGACGCGGAGCCCACGGGATTGACCTATGAGCCGACGATGCCGGGACAGGTCGCCGCGCGCCAACAGCAGGAATCCGCTCAGTATGCGGCGGCCGCGGAGCAGGAGGCGGTTGCGGAAGAGCAGACCGCCGAGAATCAGCGCAAGCAGAAAGAAATAGCCCGCCAGCGTGAGATCGGCTGCGCCGCCGCACGTAAACGGATGGATACCTACACCACCGCGCCGCGGCTGTATGAAAGTCTGCCCGATGGCGGCCGCCGTTATCTGACCGACGATGAAATCGACCAGGCGCGTGCCAGCTCCATGGACGACGTTGACGCCTGGTGTAACTGAAGCTGCGGCTCGCGGCGCCTGGCGGCAGACCCTGCGTTATACTGCGGTCCCCGGACCAGGGGATCGTCCGGACCGGTGAACAACCATTTTCCCGCTGTGGCCATTGCGGCTGCGACCGACGGACCCCTGGCGTCAGTCGCGGGCTAGCTGAGGGCAGCAACGAATCATGAGAGCCGGCTTCATCGGTCTCGGCGCCATGGGACAACCCATGGCGATCAATCTTCATCAAGCCGGCCTGCTGGGGTCGATCTGGAACCGCACTGCCGTCGTCGCCGAGCGGCTCGCCGCAGAGTTGGGTTGTGCGCGGGACCAAGATCCTGCCGCGCTCGCAGCCGCTTCGGATGTGGTGGTGATCTGTGTCTCCGGCGACGACGACGTGCTCGAGATGGTGGACGCCATCGGGTCCTTTCTGAATACCGGCGCCATCGTCATCGACTGTTCCACCATCAGCGCCAAGACTGCCCGCGAGGCGGCCCGGCGCCTGACCCGCTTCGACGTCGGCTTCCTGGACTGCCCGGTGAGCGGCGGCACCGAGGGAGCACGGGCCGGCACACTGTCGATCATGGCCGGCGGCGAGGCCGACGATCTGGCCCGGGTGCAGCCGGTCCTCGAGGCCATGGGTCGCACTATCGTGCACATGGGCCCGGTGGGAGCAGGACAAGCGACCAAGGCAACCAACCAGATCATGGTGGCGGGTATCAATCAGGCGGTCACCGAAGCCCTGGCCTTCGCCAAGGCCCACGATTTGCCGATGGATCGCCTGATTACTGCGCTGTCCGGGGGCGCCGCGGGCAACTGGTTTTTGAGCCATCGCGGACCGACCATGGTCCGCGGTGAATATCCGCTGGGATTCAAGGTCGGCTTGCACCAGAAGGACCTGCAGATCTGCGCCGACATGGCAGCCGAATATGGCGTGCGCCTGCCGATCATCGAGATGACCCGTCATCATTACACCCACCTGCTGGCCGCGGAGCACGGTGACGAGGACATCTCTTCGCTGTTCCGGATCAAATCCGGACTGTTCCGGGATGGCGAGACCTGAGTGGCGGACCCAGCCAACAAGCGCGTCCCCGCGGCCGACCGCAAAGGCCTGCTGTTGCCCGACTTCTGCGCGCCCGACTCGGTGATCACGGTGGTCGTGATCGCCGAACTGGTGGCGCTGGTGCTGACCCTGGCCCGGAGCGATCTTGTCGTCGGCGAATCTTTTTGGCAGGACCTGGCCAAGACCTCCCTGTTCCTGCTCTGGATCGGCCTCGGCAGTGCCGCTGTGTTGTGTCGGACCCGCGAGCGTCTGGCCCGTCTTTCAGTCCCGCAGGGCAGTTTGGTGGCGTTGGGCCTGCTGTTGGTGGTGACTGCGGTCATCTCCGAGGCGGGCTGGTGGATGGGCCAGTACTGGGATCAGCTGCGGCTGCTGCGCAGCGGTGATCCAAGCCGTCACCTGCGTTTTCTCGGCGCCAATCTGCTGACCTGCATGATCGTCAGTGCCCTCGCGCTGCGCTATTTCTATGTGTCGCAGCAATGGCGTCGCAACGTACAACTCGAGGCCACCTCCCGGGTCAATGCACTGCAGGCCCGCATCCGGCCCCATTTCCTGTTCAACAGCATGAATACCATCGCTGCCCTGACCCGACGCGATCCTGCGCTGGCGGAAGAGGCAGTGGAGGACCTTGCCGACCTGTTCCGTGCCTCGCTGCGCGACTCCAGCACACCGTTGACGCTCAAGGAAGAGATGGAAGTGGCGCGCATCTATCAGCGTATCGAGCAGCTTCGCCTCGGCGAGCGACTGCGCGTCAACTGGCAGGTCAAGGCCTTGCCGTTGCGTGCGCAGATACCGGCGTTGTCGCTGCAGCCACTGCTTGAGAACGCGATCTATCACGGCATCGAGCCGCGTCCTGACGGCGGCGAGGTGATCATCGCCGGCCGTGAGATCGAGGGCGGCATGATCGAATTGACTATCAGCAATCCGCTGCCGGCACCGGGGGATACATCACGCCGGCAGGGCAACCAGATCGCATTGTCCAACATCACCCAGCGCTTCGAACTCGCCTACGACAATCAAGCCAGTGTCAGCTTCGGCGCCGAGGACGAGCGCTACGTGGTTCGACTGCGTTTCCCTCGGGTGGAAGCGGGATGATCAGGGTACTGGTCGTCGACGATGAAGCCCCGGCGCGCGAGAGGCTGGTGCAGTTGGTAGGAGATCTGGACGACTTCGGCGTCGTTGGTACCGCCAGCGATGGTCGCGAAGCACTGGAGCAGACGGAGTCGCTGTCCCCGGACATCGTGTTGATGGATATACGCATGCCGCGCATGGATGGCATCGAGGCCGCGGGCCATCTGTCGCGGCTGGAACAGCCGCCGGCAGTGATCTTCGTCACCGCTTTCGACGATTACGCATTGAAGGCCTTCGAGACCGCGGCGGTAGGTTACATCCTCAAGCCGGTGCGACGGACACGACTGGCGGAGGGACTGGCGCGCGCCTCGCGACCGACTCGTGCTCAGCTCGCCAGGATCAACCCCGGCGAGCAACATCGCCGACACATCAGCGCGCGGACCGGTGAGCATCTGCACCTCATTCCGGTAGACGATATCCGTTACTTTCGCGCCGAACAAAAATATGTCAGTGTGCGCCACGGCGGCGGTTCGCACCTCATCGATGAGTCGCTCAAGGAACTCGAGGAAGAGTTCGCCGAGGAGTTCGTCCGTATCCATCGCAATGCCCTGGTCGCGATCAGACATATCGATGCGGTGGAACGCGCCGACAGCGGCCAGCTCCAGGTCAGGCTGAGAGACTGCGAGGAGAAACTGGCCGTGAGCCGAAGACACACCGCCGCATTACGACGCAAGGTTCAATCCGCATGATCAGGGAATTACGCATAGCAACGCGCCAGAGCAGGTTGGCGCTGTGGCAGGCGGAGTACGTCGCCGACACGCTGCGCCGCGCTCACCCGGGCATCGAGATTGAAGTCATCCCGATGTCGACGCGAGGTGACGAAGTCCTCGACCGATCGCTGGCCAAGATCGGCGGCAAGGGCCTGTTCATCAAGGAACTCGAAGTGGCGATGTTCGAGGACCGGGCGGACATCGCGGTTCACTCGATGAAAGATGTGCCGTGGGACCTGCCGCAGGGCATGGTGATCGGCGCGGTATTGCAGCGGGCTGATCCTGGCGACGCACTCGCCTCAGCGGGCGGCATCGACGCCCTCGATGCCCTGCCCGAGAATGCCCGGGTCGGGACATCCAGCCTGCGCCGACAATCTCAGATGCGCTTTCTCCGCCCTGACCTGACCATAGAGCCTGTTCGCGGCAACGTGGAGACCCGGCTACGCAAGCTCGACGAAGGCGAATTCCACGCGATCGTGCTGGCAGCGGCGGGGCTGAAGCGACTCGGGCTCGGCGAGCGCATCACCGGCCGCTTGAGCTATGAGGAATGCCTGCCGGCCGTCGGCCAGGGCGCTATCGGCATCGAGTGCCGCGAGGACAAGGAAGAGGTGCTCGCGGCACTCAAGCTGGTGGAACATGAAGGCACACGGCGCTGCGTTGACGCCGAACGCAGTTTCGCCGCCACACTGAAAGCCAGCTGCGAGTCGCCGGTCGCCGCTTACGGAGAGATCCGCGAGGGCGAACTGTATCTGCGTGGCATGGTGGCCACACCGGCCGGCAGCGAATTGCTGCGACGTGAGGTGCGTGGCAGCCAGACCGACGCCCGCCGTCTCGGCAGTGATCTGGCCAGGGGCCTTCTTGCCGATGGCGCCGGCACCTTGCTGGAGTCACTCAAGACAGAGTCATGAATAGCCGCGAGCTGGACGGAATCACCGTTCTGGTCACCCGGCCACGGGAGCTTGCCGAGCCGCTGTGCGCGGCGGTCGAAGCTCACGGTGGCAACGCCGTCCGCTGGCCGGGTCTTGAGATCGAGTCGCGCATCGCACCCGCCGATGCGACCGACAGACTGCGGCAGGCGCGCCCGCAGGACATCGTGATCTTTGTCAGCCGCAACGCGGTGACGCACGGTGCAGCTCTGCTGCCGACAGCGATGCGAGCGAAGCTGGCGGCGATCGGTCCATCCACCGAAGCGGCTTTGCGACGCCGCGGGCTAAGGCCTGACATTCTGTCGCCAGGTCACGACTCCGAGTCCCTGTTGTCGCATCCGGCTCTGGCCGCCCTCGAGGGCGCGGTGTTTATCGTTCGCGGTGTCGGCGGTCGTGAGCTGTTGGCGGAATCGCTGGGCAGCCGCGGCGCCGAGGTAATCTACCTCGAGGTTTATCAGCGACAACCGTCGCTGCATCCGCCACAACGGGTAGAAGCGCTGCTGCGGCGTTGGCGTGAAGGGCACGTGCACGTATTCACCGCCACCAGCGTCGCCATCCTGGACAGTTTGTACAATACGCTGGGCCCGGTCGGCACTGAACTGCTCAATCGGACGCCGCTGGTGACCGCGAGTCCTCGTGTGATACAAAGGGCCGAGGGTGCGGGGCACCATGCGCAGCGGCTGCTGAGCGAGGCACCTGACGACGCTGCCTTGCTCGAGGCCATCATCTCCTGGCGACAGCAGGCTGCGACTCACCCCGCCGTCAGGGATACCTAACATGAACGAAAATACCCCTAACAAGCCGTCCGGCGATCAGCCGGAAGCAGAATCGAAGACGCCAGACGATACCGGCAGCACGATCGAGACAGGCGCGGATTCCAGCGCCGGTCCGGCCGCAGCGGCGCCCGGCGCAGCCATGGACAAGGTGGAAGCACCGTCAGCCCCGGAGCCACCGGTAACGGATACCGCGCAGCGACCCAGTGGCGGCCGTGGTCTTTCCTTGTTGGCGCTACTGCTGGCCATCCTCGCGGCAGTCGGATCCGGCTATGTTTTCTGGGATCAGCGCCAGGCTACGATCGGGGCGGAGAGCAACCGCTCGAATCTGGATACCGCCATCGGTCGTCTGGATGACAATACCCGGCAACTGTCAGCGAGCCTGAAAGAGCTGGAGCGCAACGCCGGAGAGTTGCGGTCGAACCAGAGCGCTGCCGCCGATGGGCTGCAGCGTCAGCGCGCGCGGATCGACGGATTGGAGAGCGGCTTGTCGCGTCTCGCGCGCAGTCGCGACACCGCGGGCTCCCAGCTGGCGCACGAAGAAATGGAGCAGCTGCTGCGGATCGCAAACTATCAGCTCACCCTCGCCAATGATCCGGATACGGCCCTGGCCGCGCTGCAGGAAGCCGATGCGGTACTCGCCAGACTGGCCGACCCGGGCCTGCAGCCGCTGCGCCGCCAGCTTAGCGACGACATCCTCGCGTTGCGTTCGGTGGAGCGTGTCGACATCGAAGGCATCGCGCTACGTCTGGACAGCCTCGCCCGCCGGGTCGACCAATTGCCACTCAACGCCGACGCTGCGGAGCTGGTCGTGCAAGGCGAAGAGACGCCGGCCAGCGGCGGCTGGGCTCGCTTCCGGCAGAAAGTTTCCGAGTTCCTCGCCGGCATATTCACCGTGCGCCGCACCGAGAGCAGCCAGGGGCCGCTGCTGTCCCGAGAGGAAGCGTTTTTCCTCCGCCGTAACCTGGAACTGGAACTGCAGACAGCGCGCGTCGCCCTGTTGTCCAGAGATGAGGACGTGTTCAACGCCAGTCTCGGCGCGGCCCGGCGCTGGACGCAGGAATATTTTGACCGCGACGCCACCGCCGTCGAGACCTTTGTCGACGGGCTCAACGCGATCGCAGGCCAGCGGCTGAGAGCCGAGCATCCGGATATCTCAGGTTCGCTCAGGATCTATCGCGAAATGGCGGAGCGGCAGACCGAGGAGCCATGAAGCTCGGCATCCTCATCATCCTCGGTCTCGTTGCAGGCGCGTTCGGCGCCCATTTCCTGATGCAGGATGTGGGCTACGTCCTGGTCAACATGCGCGGGTACGCGGTCGAGATGTCGGTACCGGGGCTGATCCTGGCGCTGGCCGCGTTTTATGTCGCAATACGCATCATCATCCGCCTGATCCGGGCACCGAGGAAACTCGGACAGGCGGCGGGTGCCTATCGTTCACGGCGAGCCCGCAAGCAGTACACGCGGGGCCTGATAGCCGTCGCCGAGGGTAACTCGGCACGGGGCGAGCGCCTGCTGACCCGCGGCGCGCGGCGTAGCGAAACGCCCCTGCTCAACTATCTGGCCGCAGCGCGAGCGGCGCAGGCCCAGGGCGCGGATGAGCGTCGGGACAACTGGCTGCTGATGGCCCGGGAAGAGGAACCCGAGGCGGAGGTGGCCGTGCTCCTCACCCAATCCGAGCTGCAGATTGAACGAGGCCAGTATGATCCGGCGATACGGGCGCTGACCCGGATCGGCGAATCGGCCCCCAATCACGGCCGGCGGCTGCTGCTGCTGGCCAGGGCCTATCGGGCGACCGGTAACTGGACCGGACTGCGGGATATCCTGCCGCGACTGATCAAGAGCAAGGCGATGCCGGCCGGGGATCTGGAGACCTTGCAGCGGCAGATGTGTACGGCATTGATGGACCAGGCGGCCAGCGATGGCGATGCCGCCAGGGTCGACGAAATCTGGAATGCCCTGCCAAAACCGATCCGCGCCAACCCGCGCGTATTTTCGACCTACTCGCGTGCCGCGGCGCGCTGTGGTGGCCACGACAAACTCGAGAAGGTCGTGCGCAAGGTGTTGAAGACCACCTGGGATCCGAGCCTGGTGGAGATATATGGCGAGCTGGAGACCAGCCGCCCCGCCGCCCATCTTGCCCATCTGGAGGCCTGGCTGGCGCGGCGGGGGGATGATCCGGTGCTACTGCTGGCGGCGGCCAGGCTATGCATACAGAACCAGCTGTGGGGCAAGGCACGAAGCTATCTGGAAAGCAGCCTGGCGTTGCGGCCCGAGGCCGATGGTTATCGGGTCTACGGCCAGCTGCTGGAGAAGATGGGCGAATCAGACGCGGCTGCCGAGGCCTTCCGACTCGGCCTGGAAGCGGCCACGGTGCACGCCGCGGTCCCGGCATTGAGCGCGCCGGAAACGCCGGGCAAGCCTGACTAGACAGATCAGGCGGATCCTTCGCCTCGGGGTTGGGCATAATCGAAGGAATCGAAGTAGAGCTGCTTCGGATCCAGACCCTGTTCGGGGAACAGCGATCGCCCGGCCTCGATCATCGGCGGCGGACCGGCCATATAGATGTCATGGGCGGACAGATCGGGATAGTCCGCAACCAGTGCTTCGTGCACAAGACCGACGCGGCCATCCCATGTCTGATCGGAATCCGGTTCAGACAGCACCGGCGTAAACCGGAAACCAGGACGCTCCCTTACCCAGGCCATCAACCGCTCTGCGTCATAGAGATCGATCCGCGCGCGCGCCCCCCAATACAAATGGACGGGACGCTCCCAGCCCAGATGGAAGGCGTGTTCGAGCATCGCCTTCAGCGGTGCGTAACCCGTGCCGCCACCCATCATCAGGATCGGCCGCTCGCTGTCCTCGCGCAGATAGAACTGACCCAGCGGCCCCTCTAGCCGCAGCAGCGCGCGCGGCTTCATGTGGTTAAACACATAGTCGGAGAAACGGCCGTCGGGGACCCGGCGCACGTGGATCTCCAGCAACTCGCTGTCATGCGGCGGATTGGCCAGGGAGAAGCTGCGTCGCGCGCCATCCTTGAGCAGGATGTCCACATATTGTCCGGCCAGGTACTCGAACGGCTCGAAACCCGGGAGCTTCAGCGCCAGCGCCATCACGTCGGGGCACAGGCGCTCGGCGCGCTGCACCCGGCAGGGCAGCCGCCGGATGCGAATATCACCGGGCGTCACCAGCGGCGCGATGTCGATGTCCAGATCGGTTTCTGCCACCGCCTGACACAGCAAGGCCTGATCGGCGGCCTGATCCACGGCACTGAGGGCGGACGGCGTCCCCCGCGGATATTGAACGCGACCGCTGCGGATATGCGCCTGACAGGACAGACAGCTGCCGCCGCGGCAACTATGCGGCAGATTGAGCCCGTGACGCAGCGCCGCAGTTAGTACCGGCTCTCCCGGTCTGACCTCGAAGCGCTCGCCGGAGGGATGGAGTGTGACGATAAAACTCATGGATAATCCTGCTGCAGATATCGGTCGAACACGGGTGACCCCCATGAACCTGGCTATTGTAGGCGCTGGCTATACCGGGACACGCCTGGCCCGGGTCTGTCTGCGCGAGGGTGCAAACGTCATCGCCATGACGCGCGCCTCACAACGGCAGGCGGAATTAACCGCCCTCGGCGCGCGCTGTGTTTCCCTGGATCTCGATAGCGACGGGCCCAGGGCAACGGCAAGCGGTATCGCCGGTCGAGACGTGTTCTATATGGTACCCCCGGCCGATGTCGGTGACGGGGATCCACGTATGGGCCGGTTTCTCGCCGCGCTGTCCGCAGAGCCCAGCTGTCTGGTCTACCTGAGCACGACAGCGGTCTATGGGGACAGTGGCGGCGAGCGCGTGGATGAAAGCAGTCCCACCCGACCAGCCAGCGACCGCGGCCGGCGGCGGCTGGATGCCGAGCGCCTGGCCCTGGACTGGGGCAGCGCCCACGGGGTTCCGGTGCGAGTGTTGCGGGTCCCGGGCATTTACGGACCGGGCCGGCTGCCTCTGGCACGTCTGGCGGCCGGCGCCTCGGTGGCCCGGGACGAGCCGTCGCCCCGACCCGGAAACCGCATCCATGTCGATGACCTGGTGGGCGTCTGTCTGGCGGCGTCTGCTTATCAGGGCGCGCATCGGGTTTTTAATGTGGGCGACGGCAACCACGCCAGCATGGGCGAGTATTTCCGGCGTGTCGCGGCCATCGCCGGTCTGCCGGCGCCGGAGGAACTCGACATGGAAGCCCTGCTCGCCCGGTCCTCGCCGATGATGCGCAGCTTCCTGCAGGAATCCCGGCGCCTCGACACCGGGCTCATGCGCTCGGAACTCGGCTACAAACCCCTTTACCAGGACCTGGAACAGGGCATCGAGGCCAGCCTGCGGGAAGACGCCGAGGGCGGTTGATCAGGGCTGGGATGCGCGGCTGTTGAGCCAGTCCGTCAGCGGGCCCCACTGTTCCCAATCCGGCCACGCCAGATACTCCGGCAGATCGAACACCCCCATACCCCGGGAGTAGGCCCGGATATAGTTTTGCGCCTCGCGCAGGGTGGCCACGTAGGGCACCGATTGCTTGCGCAGAAACAGATCCAGTTCGTCAAAGATCACTGTATTCTGGACGATACGGTTGCCCACCAGTCCGATCTTGGCCTGCTTTCTCTCGATCTTGCCCGAGGACAGCAGCTCGGCAAGGAAGTGCCGCGTCGCCCGCATGTCGATCTCGGACGGCATCACCGGCACCAGCACCGTCTCAGCCCGCCGCAGGAGATCGGTCAACTCTTTGCCGTGGCTGCGCGCGGGGGCGTCGATCACCACATATTCGGAATCCCGAGGCAGGTGACGCAGTCCATCCTCGAAGGCCGCCAGAGTGGTGACTTCAGGCAGGTTATCGGGCCGCAGATCTGCCCAATCGAGACTCGAGCGCTGCGGGTCAAAATCCGCCAGCGCCACCTTGTGGCCCCGTATTGCGTAATAGCTGGCCAGGTTTGTGGCGATGGTGCTCTTGCCACAGCCTCCCTTGGCGTTCATGACGATGATATGGCGCATGCGTTCCCTCCTGGATTGTCGTCTAATTTAAAAGCTGTCAGCCCAGGCCCAGGTCCGGCCAGAGCATATCGATCCTGCGGCGTGTTGTTTCATCCATGCTGATCGGCGTGCCCCACTCGCGATGGGTCTCGCCCGGCATTTTGTTGGTGGCATCAAAACCGATCTTCGATCCCAGACCCGATACCGGCGATGCGAAATCCAGATAGTCGATCGGCGTATTATCGATGATCGTGGTGTCCCGGGCCGGGTCCATGCGCGTGGTCATGGCCCATATCACGTCCTGCCACGAGCGCACATCCACGTCGTCGTCGGTGACGATCACGAACTTGGTGTACATGAACTGCCGCAGGAATGACCAGACACCCATCATCACGCGGCTGGCGTGCCCCGGATACTGCTTGCGGATACTGACGATCGCCATGCGATAGGAGCAGCCCTCCGGCGGCAGATAAAAATCCACGATCTCCGGATACTGGCGCTTGAGGATCGGCACGAATACCTCGTTGAGCGCGACCCCCAGGACTGCCGGTTCATCCGGTGGCCGGCCCGTATACGTACTGTGATAGATCGGGTCGTCACGATGGGTAATGCGATCGATGGTAAAGACCGGGAACGATTCCACCTCGTTGTAATAGCCGGTGTGGTCGCCAAACGGCCCCTCGGGCGCGGTGTCGTCGGGAGAGATATGTCCCTCGAGCACGATCTCGGCGCTGGCGGGCACCTGCAGGTCGCTGCCGATGCATTTCACCAACTCGGTCTTCGAGCCCCTGAGCAGACCCGCGAAGGCGTATTCCGACAGGGTGTCCGGCACCGGCGTGACGGCGCCGAGTATCGTCGCCGGGTCCGCGCCCAGGACCACCGCAATCGGGAAATCCTCGCCGGGGTGGGCCTGCTGCCATGCCTGGAAATCCAGCGCACCGCCGCGGTGAGACAGCCAGCGCATGATGACGCGGTTGCGTCCGATCACCTGCTGACGGTAGATACCGAGGTTCTGTCTGGGGCTGGCCGGACCCCGAGTCACCACCAGCCCCCAGGTGATCAACGGTCCGGCGTCGCCGGGCCAGCAGGTCTGGATCGGCAGACGGGCCAGATCCACATCCGGCCCTTCTGCAACGTTGGTCTGGCAGGGCCCGGACCGGCGCAGCTTTGGGCCCATGTTGAGGACCTGGCGGAACACAGGCAATTTGTCCCAGGCGTCGCGCATGCCGTGTGGCGGCTCTGGCTGACGCAGGAAGGCCAGCAGCTCGCCGATCTCGCGCAGCGCGTCGACCGACTCCTCGCCCATGCCGAGGGCGACCCGTTCCGGTGTACCGAACAGATTCCCCAGCACCGGCATCTGATAACCTTGCGGCTGTTCAAACAAGAGGGCCGGGCCGCCGCGGCGCAGCGTGCGGTCACAGATCTCCGTCATCTCCAGGCGCGGACTGACCGGCGCCTGGATACGCTTCAACAGATCCCGGGCCTCGAGCTGCCCGAGAAAATCGCGGAGATCACGGTATTTCATGACGCCTGTCTGGAATGTGCCGCCGACACTATAATCATGCGCTAGCGATGATGAAAGCTTATGTTAACTGCGATCACATGCTCCACATAAACGGACCGCGGGCAAGCGGCCGGTATCGCCCATGAGCGCGTCGGGTGCGCGCCCGGACTCGGCGCTCGCAAACGCCGGCGTGCGCTTTGTAAAGATGCACGGTCTGGGCAATGATTTTGTCGTCATCGACCGCCGTTATCAGAGTTTTGCTGCGGACGCGGACCAGATCCGCGCGATGGCCGACCGCCATACCGGCATCGGCTTCGACCAGCTGCTGCTGCTCGACCCCCCCCGCAAAGGCGGTGACGTGGCCTACGGGATCTACAATGCGGACGGCCTCGCAGCAGAGCAATGCGGCAACGGTCTGCGCTGCGTCGCGCTCCTGTTTTACGAGACCAGCGCCGGGCGGCGCCGGGAGATGGCGGTGGAGAGCCCGTCGGGCACCGTACGCGCCCGGGTCCGGGACGACGGCCTGGTGACCGTAGAGATGGGCGTGCCGGACTTCCGGCCGGCGGCGCTGCCGTTCGAGGCGACAGAGCAGGCGCTGGTCTATACCATTGAGGCCGCGGGGCACAGCGTCGAGATTGGCGCCGTATCCATGGGCAACCCCCATGCGGTGATCCGCGCCGCTGCGGCGGCCACGGCGCCGGTGGCGGAGCTCGGTGCGGTGATAGAGCACCATCCGGCCTTCCCGAAAGGCGTCAATGTCGGCTTTATGGAGATCGTGGATCGAAGTCATATCGTACTCCGGGTGCATGAGCGTGGATGCGGCGAGACCCGTGCATGCGGCACCGGTGCCAGCGCCGCCGCTGCGCTGGCGCGTCTGTGGGGCGAGACCGACGCCACCGTCACCGTGCGCTTGCCCGGTGGCGAGCTGAGCATCGCCTGGGAGGGCGAGGGAGAATCGCTTTGGATGACGGGACCTGCCGTCAGAGTCTATGAGGGAATCACCAATCAATGAGTAGTCAGCCGAACAGCAATGCCGTTATCGACCTGCCCGACGAGGACGAGGTCGCCCGCTTCCTCGCCGCGGATCCGGAATTTTTCGAGCGCCACCCGCAGCTGCTCGGGCAGATCCGGCTGCCCCATGACAATGGCGGCGGCACCGTGTCGCTGGTCGAGCGACAGCTCGATGTGCTGCGGTCGAGGAATAGCAAGCTCGAACAGCGCCTGCGGGAACTTGTCGGTGTGGCGCGCAGCAATCATGAACTTTCGGACAAAGTGCACCGTCTTTCTCTGGAGTTGATTGGCGCCGATGGCCTGATCCAGATCATCGATCGCCTCGAACTGGCGCTGCGCGAGGATCTTGGCGCCCACGAGTCAGTGGTGGTGCTGTTCCACGAACCGTCCGCTATCGTGCAGGCGGCCGACACCCGTTTCGTGCGCCGTGTGGAGCGCAGCTGCGCCAGCCTGAAACCGTTTGCCACCTTTATCGAGCAAGGGCGGCCGCGCTGCGGGCGGGCGCGGGATGCGCAACTCGATTTCCTGTTCCCGGAGCATGCAGACGAGATCGGTTCCATCGCCCTGGTGCCGCTTGGACCCCAGGCCAGGGTCGGTATGCTGGCCATCGCCAGCCACGATCCGGATCGGTTCCATCCGGGCATGAGCACGGATTTCCTCGAGCGCATCGGTGACCTGATCGGGGTTGCGGTAGCGGCTCGCGCAGGCTGAGCGGAGACGCACGTGCCAGGATTGGATCGACAATGGATCCTGGCCTATGGGGAGCACCTGCGTTACGAGCGTCGCATGTCCTCCAATACCGAGAAAAACTACCGGCGCGACGTCAACGCTCTGCGTCGCTTCCTCGAGAGCGAAGCGTTGTCCGACTGGGGCGCGGTCGACACCTACCACATCCGCGCTTTCGCCTCCTGGTCTCACCGCCGCGGCCTTGCGGCCAGCAGCATCCAGCGACGTCTGTCAGCCCTGCGCGGGTTCTTCAGTTATCTGCTGCGGGAGGGCGAGATCGAAGCCAACCCGGTGATGGACGTGCAGGCACCGAAGATGTCCAAACGGCTGCCCAAGACCCTGGACGTGGATCAGGTGGCGCGGCTGCTCGAGATCGACAGTGACCACCCGCTGGCGGTGCGCGATCGTGCCATCATGGAGTTGTTCTACTCCAGCGGTCTGCGTCTGGCCGAATTGACCGGCCTCGATATGACCGACATCGATCTGGCTGACGGCACCGTTCGCGTCACCGGCAAGGGCAACAAGACGCGGCTGCTGCCGGTGGGTCGCAAGGCGATCCGGGCCGTCTCGCGCTGGCTCCCGATACGCGCCGGCAAAGCGAATGCCGAAGAGACGGCACTGTTCGTCAGCCGCCTGGGACGCCGTATCAGCCATCGCACCGTGCAGACCCGCCTGCGCGAATGGTCGCGCCGGCTCGGCATGGCCTCCGGCGTCAATCCACATCTGTTGCGCCACTCATTCGCCACCCACATGCTGGAATCCAGCGGCGACCTGCGCGGGGTGCAGGAATTGCTGGGCCATGCCGATATCGGCACTACCCAGATCTACACCCACCTTGATTTCCAGCACCTCGCCCGCATCTATGACAAATCTCACCCGCGGGCACGTAAGCGGCAGGACGAATCGGACTCAGACTGATACCGGACGTCCGTCGCCCCCAGACAAAGGACCAGACCCCATGGAGCAGTTTCGTGGTACGACCGTGCTGTCAGTGCGCCGTCACGGCGTCGTCGCCATCGGCGGCGACGGCCAGGTGACCCTCGGTGACACGGTCATGAAAGGCAATGCACGCAAGGTCCGCCGGCTCTTCGACGGTCGAGTGTTGGCCGGGTTTGCCGGCGGCACGGCGGACGCGTTCACGCTTTTCGAGCGTTTTGAATCAAAACTCGAGCAATACGGCAACCTGACCCGGGCCGCCATCGAGCTGGCGAAGGACTGGCGCACCGACCGCATGTTGCGCCGTCTTGAAGCCCTGTTGTGCGTGGCGGACCGGGAAAAGTCGCTGACCATCTCCGGCAACGGGGACGTGATCGAGCCGGAGCGCGATCTGATGGCGATCGGCTCCGGCGGCGCATACGCAAAATCCGCGGCCCGGGCACTGCTCGAGAATACTGAGCTTGATGCCAGCACGATAGTACAGAAATCGCTGCAGATCGCTGCAGATGTCTGCATATATACAAACAGCAACATCGTCATCGAGACCCTCGAAGCGTCCGACCCGGGCGCCTGAGCCGGAGCCAGCCCATGAGCCAGATGACCCCCAGAGAGATCGTCCAGGAGCTGGACAAACACATCGTCGGTCAGGATGACGCCAAGCGCGCGGTCGCTATCGCGCTGCGCAACCGCTGGCGGCGAATGCAGGTCGCGGAACCCATGCGCGGCGAGATTACGCCAAAGAACATCTTGATGATCGGCCCCACCGGCGTCGGCAAGACCGAGATCGCGCGACGCCTGGCACGTCTCGCACGAGCTCCGTTTATCAAGGTAGAGGCCACCAAGTTCACCGAGGTCGGCTATGTGGGCCGGGAAGTGGACAGCATCATCCGGGATCTGGTGGACGAAGCGGTCAAGATGAGCCGCGAGGCACAGATAGAGAAACTCCGGGATCGGGCACAAGACGCGGCAGAGAGCCGCATTCTGGACGCGTTGCTACCCGGCTCGCAGGACAGCTGGGGCGGCGGCGAGCAGGAAGGCGAAACGCCGGGTGGCGCCGAAACCCGTCAAAAATTCCGCAAGATGCTGCGCGAGGGGAAGCTGGACGATCGCGAGATCGAGATACAAACCCGGGCCGTGCCGATGGGCGTCGAGATCATGGCGCCCCCGGGGATGGAGGAGATGACCCAGCAGCTCCAGGGGCTGTTCCAGAATCTTGGCGGTGGCCGCACCCGCACCCGCAAACTGAAGATCAAGGACGCATCCCGTCTCCTGGTAGACGAGGAAGCGGCCAAGATGATCAATGAAGAAGAGCTCAAGTTGAAGGCGGTCGAGAATGTCGAGCAAAACGGCATCGTGTTTATCGACGAGCTGGACAAGGTGGCCAAGCGTAGTGAGGGCGTTGGCGCAGACGTATCCCGCGAGGGCGTGCAGCGGGACCTGCTGCCACTGGTCGAGGGCTGTACGGTCAACACCAAGTATGGGATGGTGCGCACCGATCACATCCTGTTTATCGCTTCGGGCGCGTTCCATGTCGCCAAGCCCGCGGACCTGATCCCGGAGCTGCAGGGCCGTTTCCCGATCCGGGTAGAGCTGGACGCGCTGACCACCGAAGAGTTCCAGCGCATCCTGACCGAGCCGGATTGCTCACTGACCGAGCAATACCAGGCGCTGATGACCACCGAAGGCGTCGAGCTCAGCTTTGACGAAAGCGGCATCCTGCGGGTGGCGCAGATCGCGTTTCAGGTCAACGAGCAAGCTGAGAACATCGGCGCCCGCCGGCTGCATACGGTGCTGGAGCGACTGCTGGAGGCGGTCTCGTTCGACGCTTCGGAGAGCGCCGGTCGAGGCATCCGGGTCAACGCCGATTATGTGGACCAGCATCTGGGAGAGCTGGTCAAGGATGAGGACCTGACCCGCTACATTCTCTAGAGCGTGGCCGCGACCGCGGCTCGCGGTAGAATGTCGGTCAAACGCGCCCTGGCGCGTCGTGCCGACGGTACCCCATGAACGACAAAGCCCCGGTCCCTACCGAAATCCGCCTGCGTCGCAAATCGCGCCTGCTGGAACTCAGCTATGAGGACGGTCATCAGGCGCGGCTGCCGTGCGAGTATCTGCGGGTATTCTCGCCCTCCGCAGAAGTGCAGGGCCACGGGCCGGGCCAGGCGGTGCTGATGGTCGGCAAGGAGTCGGTCAACATTACCGCGGTCGAGCCCGTGGGCCACTACGCGGTGCGTCTGCGCTTTGATGACGGTCATGATTCCGGGCTATTCACCTGGGCCTATCTGCATCACCTGGCCAGCAAACAGGACGAAAACTGGCAGGATTACCTGCAGCGTCTGGATGAGGTCGGTTACAAGCGGCGCGATCCAAAGCCGGTGGAACAGACCGGGTGAACGACCCGCGCCACACTGCTGATTTCGGCTTCGAGCAGGTTGCCGCCGAGGACAAGGCGCGCCGCGTGCGGGGCGTGTTCGATTCGGTGGCCAGCCGCTACGACTTGATGAACGATCTCATGTCGCTGGGGATCCACCGGCTATGGAAACGGTTCACCATCGAACAGACCGGTCTGCGCCCGGGAGACCGCGCGCTTGATGTGGCAGGCGGCACCGGCGATCTCAGTCTCGGTATGGCGCGCAGGGTCGGGGACGAGGGTCGCGTGGTGCTGACCGACATCAACGCCGCCATGCTCAGCCTGGGGCGCGACCGGCTGCTGGATCAGGGTTTCAGCTCGACCATAAATTGTTGCGTCGCAGACGCCGAACAGCTGCCGTTCGCCGACGCCAGCTTCGACTGCGTCACCATCGGATTCGGGCTGCGAAACGTGACCGACAAAGCGGCTGCGCTGGCTTCCATGTATCGGGTACTCAAACCCGGCGGCCAGCTATTGGTGCTGGAATTCTCGCACCCGGTAGCACCGGGTCTGGCGCCGATCTACGACCTGTATTCATTCAAACTCCTGCCGGCCATGGGTCGGATCGTGGCCGGTGATAGCGCCAGCTATCGCTATCTGGCCGAATCGATCCGCATGCATCCGGATCAGGATACGCTGCAGCAGATAATGATCGACAACGGCTTCGAAAACTGCCGGTATCACAATCTCTCTGGCGGCATCGTCGCGCTGCACCGGGGCTACCGCTTTTGAGCGGCGATCAGCCGTTGTCCGCGCCGCTGTACAAACCGCTTGAGACGCTGCTCAACCGCGGCATTTCCAGCTCACGGGAAGCGTCGCGCCTGAGCCGCTCTCTGGCCGGGCGAAGACTGCGTATCGAGCTGCGCGGGCTGCCGCTGGCGCTGGAGATCGCCGCCACCGAGGACGGCCTCGCGCTATCCGAAGGAAGCCAGCAGACCCCCGACTGCGTGATCAGCGGGCTGCCCTTGTCGCTGGCGCGGCTGGGCCTGACCGGCGATGCGGACATCTTCCGCCAGGGCGGCGTATCGATCAGTGGCGATCCGGTCCTGGCTCAGGATTTTCAGCGTCTGCTCGATCTGGCCCGTCCCGACTGGGAGGAAGAGTTGTCGCGTCAGGTCGGCGACGTCGCCGCGCACCAGGTCGGCAACGCGGCCCGTGGGCTGGCGCGCTGGGGACAGCAGGCGGTGGACACCCTGAGCCGGGACACAGGTGAATTCCTCAAAGAGGAGAGCCGCGATCTGCCGACACGGTTCGAGGTCGATGAATTCCTCGATCAGGTGGATGATGTGTCCGCGGCCGTCGATCGGGCCGAGGCCCGATTGCGGCGGATGGAAACGCGCCGGAGTCGAACATGATGCGGCCGGCACAGGCCCGACGTCTGCTGCACATCCAGCGCGTGCTGATCAAACACGGCCTGGATGAATTCCTGGCTCACAGCCGCGCCACGCGCGTGGCCGGTCGGGTGCTGGGATTCGGCGTCTCTCGCATCAGTGACGATGACGTGCCACGCGGAGTGCGGATCCGGCTCGCGCTCGAAGAGCTGGGCCCGATCTTTGTAAAGTTCGGACAGAGCCTGTCGACGCGGCCGGATCTGTTACCCCGCGACATCGCCGACGAGCTGGCCAAGCTGCAGGATGCGGTCCCGCCTTTCCCTGGCGAGCAAGCCCGGGGGCTGGCGGAGACTGCATATGGTCAGCCGCTGGAGACACTGTTTGCCCGCTTTGACGATGAGCCGCTCGCGGCAGCCTCGATCGCCCAGGTTCATGCAGCGGCGCTACAGGACGGCCGCGAGGTGGTGGTCAAGATCCTGCGTCCGGATGTCCACGAGCAGATCGGCCGCGACCTCGCGGTGCTCTACGCACTCGCCCGGATCGCCCAACGCTATTGGCCGGAGGCCCAGCGTCTGCGTCCGCTCGAAGTCGTAGCCGAGTACGACAAGGTAGTGAATGACGAACTGGATCTGATGCGGGAGGCCGCCAATGCGGCCCAGCTGCGGCGCAACTTTACCGACTCGGCATTGCTCTATGTGCCGGAAGTTCACTGGGAGTTTTGCCGCCTTAATGTGCTCGTTACCGAGCGCATCCACGGTATCCCGGTCGGCGATGCGGAGGGCTTGAGGGCCAGAGGCGTGGACATGGGACGGCTCGCCGCCACCGGCGTCGAGATCTTTTTTACCCAGGTGTTCAGGCACAATTTCTTTCATGCCGACATGCATCCGGGGAACATCTTCGTCGATGCAGCGGACCCAGCCAACCCGCGCTATCTGGCTGTGGACTTCGGCATCGTCGGCAGCCTGAGCCCCAGGGATCAGCAGTATCTGGCGGAGAACTTCCTCGCCTTCTTCAAACGCGATTATCCGCGGATCGCCCGTCTCCATGTGAATTCCGGCTGGGTGCCGGAAGACACGCGTATCGACGAACTGGAAGCCGCTTTTCGCACGGTGTGCGAGCCGATCTTCAACAAACCGCTGAAGGACATCTCCTTTGGTCAGTTCCTGGTGCGGCTGTTTACCGCCGCGCGCCGTTTCAACATGCAGGTGCAGCCGCAGCTCATCCTGTTGCAGAAGACCCTGCTCAACGTCGAGGGCCTCGGCCGCGAACTCTATCCTGAACTCGATCTGTGGGAGACCGCACAGCCGATCTTGCAGGAATGGATGGAGGACCGGGTCAGCGGCCGGGCGGTGATCAACCGCCTGCGGGATCAGCTACCCGAGGTCGGTGAGAGCCTGCAGGAATTCCCCCAGGTGGTGCACAACATCCTGCAACGGGCCGCCGAAGGGAAGCTGCAGCTGGAAGTGAAAGTCCCGGGCCTCGATGCGCTGCACCGGCAGAGCGCTGCCGAGGCCAGACAGCAATGGCTCACTCTGTGCGGTGGCGCCTTGCTACTCGCCGGCGTCGTCTGGCTGGGTCTGGCGGTTCAGCCGGTCGCTCCGGGCTGGGCCGGTAGTGGTGCCGGGCTGGCATTGATGCTGTTGGCGCGCACCGCATCGCGTTCCGATCGCTGACCGAGCGGCTGTCGTTGACCGGGCTCTTGATCCGCGCCAATACGGTTCTGAACATGCGCCTTCTAACGTAGATCGCGTTGCGTCTTCAAGGTACAGGTTCCGGCCAGAAGCAGACGGTCAGTCATCTACGGCAGCTACGCCGTACTTCTTGGCAATAACAGATAGAGCATTCCGATCTGCCGAGTCCGCCGGTATCGCACCATATCCACCCACCGCATCAGAAAGCACAAATTATCTGTGGCCTGACGACGCGAAGGTTTCCTTCCTGTCCGCCCTCTACCATTCCGGTTAACGAAACCGTCGCGCGGGCGGACCTCGGAGAGCTTCTGAACATCGTAGTCGCCGGGTTCTGATGCATCCGCATAACCGGTCACAGTCTACACGCGCTGCAGCGATTCCCTGTTAGACGGCAGACGGTGCTTCTGAGGCCGCGCGCGGGTCGCGAGTCCGCTGAGAAAAGTGGTACGCGATCCGGTCAAGACCCTCCCGCTCGTAGAACCGGTGTGCATCCTCGCGATGGAACGCTGAATCGAGCTGCAGGCTCTCGCAGCCGAATTCGTGCGCTCGATCGACCAGCCAGAGGAGCAACTCGGCACCGTGACCGCGAGATCGGTGAGCGTCGTCCGTAACGAGATCGTCGACATGGAGGAACCGACCGTCAATCAAGGTCTCGCGAATCTGGTAGCCTGCCACAGCCACGGGGGCACCGTTGCTCTCGAGACAGACCAATCGATACCCGAGCTCCTGCTGGAATCGGACACGAGCGAGAAACGAGTCGACTGAATACTGCGGCCGCAGTTGCCGCATGACGCGATAGCACGCTTTGATCTGGCGATCGGATTGCGCCTCCCAAATGCCATCCTCATCCCCATTAGTCGTCTAATACCCAGTTGAACTGCGCTTAAGGCTGGCGTGGCCTCGGCGACAGCCGAGAGTGCGTCAGGGTCAAGCGTCACCTGCAGCGCCTAGTTAGGCGGGACTTGCCACGAGCGAACCCGATAATGCCTGGTGCCTCGAACACCTTGAATTATTTTGTGGCTCATTCGATGCTCCCGGATGGGCTGTGAGGTCATATCAGCATCAGCCATACTCGGCGATGACCAGTCGATAGCCAAGATCAAGCTCATCTAAGTCAAGAAGTTGGCCATACCGATGATCCCACACCCCACTCTCGATGTCTGCGGCAAGCTGACGAAGTCCCTTGTCAGACTCGTCGGCGGGCAGCTCCGAATAGGTTGAGATTCCGGAACGCACGAGAGGATCGAGGTAAGCCTTCGGACGTCGCCAAAACGCGCCGTGGAATCCATCGATGCAATCGTGCGGGATGGGCACGGAGAGAATTTGGCTGGCACCCAGTGCGAAAGCAATATCTGAGATCGGCAACGCTCGTCGCCTGTCAACGTCGCGAGCGCAAGGCAAGTAGTCGCGGATCAGCCAAAACGACTCCCAGACACTCTGATCCCAGGTGAGAATTACAACGCGACTTCGCGCTACCCGGAGCATTTCGGAAAAGCCTCGATCTGGGTCAAACCAGTGATGTGCAGTGAGGATGGCTAGGGCGGAGTCAACAGCACCGTCGCTTAACGGCAATTGCTCTGCAACTCCTTGGATCGCCGGTGCAGAGCCAGGAGGGCGTTGGCGAATCATGGTAGCCGATGGTTCTACCGCGACGACGATTCGATCCATTGGTTCATACGAGCCCGTACCGGCGCCTACGTTCACAACCGAGCACGAATCGCCCAACGCCTGAGTAATACGCTCTGCGATGCGTGGATCAGGGCTGCGCGTTGCTGCGTAGTCGACGCCTATCCTGTCGTAGCTACTCACCACCGCTGTCACGTGTACCCACCTAATGTCCAGAGCTCAGCGGCCCGCTGAAGTGGCGGCCTTTTTGCAAATGCAAAAAGGAGGACACTTTAGTGGGTCCGCTGCAGCGAGTTGTTAGGCGTCACCATAGAAAGCCTCATGAAACTGGAATGCGCCCATCGGCTTGGTGGCTGTGAACAGCTTTAGCATGAAGAAATCCTCCGGTTCGTTCTCCGGCACGTTCTGCGGGGAGAGCTCAAACCCGAATCGTCGATAATACTCGGGATTGCCCGTAAGAATGCAGCCAAGTGCGCCGAGTTCACGAATTTCCGACAAGCCACGTTCAATCAAAGCCGAACCAACTCCTTGACGTTGATGTGTGGGCAATACAGAAACCGGACCAAGGGCGAACCAAGGATGTGTGGAGTCAGACACGCTGGCGGGAGAGAAAGCAATGTGACCAACAATCTTGCGGTCGAGAACGGCGACCAGAGATAGTGTGAGGGCACCAGCAGTCCGAAGTCGTTCGATGACATCTTGCTCGTCTCCATCAGCATATGGCATATCACGAAACGCGATCTCGGTCACGGAGCGAATCCTGGTGTGATCTGAGTTGTGCTCACCCCGAATTTCGAGCGACTGCACAGTGACGCCTAATATCTATTGGACGCCCGAAATGGGGTGTTTTATTGGGACAAAAGCGGGTATTAGCACGGTGGTGGTCATGGCAAGCCTCTGATTTCCCTATCTGCGCGGGCATGCCCATACGAATATCATGACTCAGCCACAAATGCGATATAGGAACATCGCATTTTGCCCGCGGACCCGGGTTCGATTCGCTCTGGTCGAACGACCAGTAAGGGTCAGGACTTGCCGGATTGGATTTGGCCTTTTCGGGCCGGAGATGGCCTCTCGAATGGATCTACTCGAAACCTCACGATGAGCGACCAGCTTTTGTTCAGTCTGGGTCACTTGCTATGAACACTGCCGAAAAGTTGCGGCAGGCAATCCGCGATGATCAGGACGGCATGCCCGACGGCACGAGTTAGTATGTTCGACGCTCGCGCCGGGCGATCCTCAATTGTCCGGCGCGCCCTGCTCCACCCACGCGCGCAGGATAGCGATCTCATCGCTGGTCGGTGGTCGCGCGTCGCCATGTGGCATCTTCAATGACGGGTCGGCCCGCCCCTCGACCAGCATGATCAGCGTGCTGCTCAAAGGATCACCGGGCAACACGACCGGTCCATACCGGGTCCCTTCCATCACCTCCGCATAGGAATTCAGCCGCAGACCGGAGGCCTCATAACCGGGCTGCCCCGGCTCATGGCAGGCGCTACACCGCCGCTCCAGGACCGGCTGGACATCGGCGCTGAAACTCACCGTTTGCGCTGTCTTGCCGCAGCCGCCGAGGAGTGCCGCCGCGGCCATGGCTGCCGTCAATATCGCGGATCGATTCATGTCCTGTCTCCGGTTGCCCAACGCGATCTATCGCATAGACCCAGTATAGTCGCCACCACCCGGTGCGGCGCCGGCACGCGCCCCGATGACGGCCCAGCCCGACATCGTTTCAGACCGGTTTATCCAGGGCCAGGAAGTAATAGATAAATTTCTTGTCCCGGCGGTAGCCGAGCGATTCGTACAGGGATTGTGCGCCAAAGTTGTCCGTCGCCGTGGACAGCGAGAGGCCTTCGGCACCGGTCTCTGCCGCGAGGACCCGTGCGGCCTCCATCAGCGCCCGCGCCACGCCCCGGCGTCGCTGCTCCGGTACCACGAACAGGTCATGCAGGATCCAGATCGGCAAGGCCGCGACAGAACTGAAACTGGGGTAGAGCTGAACGAAGCCGAGACCCTGCTCGCCGGAATCGTCGACCGCCAGAAAGACCACGGACTCATCCTGTTTCAGGCGCTGTTCGAGAAAGCGCCGGGAGCCGTTGATATCAGAGGGTTGGTGATAGAACTGGCGATAGGCGTCGAACATCGGCGCCAGCAGCTCCAGATCGGCAACACCGGCTCGGATCAGTTTCATAAGGACTGAGCTTACAGTAAGGCCCCGGCGCGGGTCAGCCGCACCAGGGCCTGCATATCGATAGCGTTATCAGCCGCGATTTTTCAGCAGATCGCGGATCTCGGTCAGCAGCTCTTCTTCCTTCGAAGGCTTCGGCGGTGCGGCCGGCGCCTCTTCTTCTTTTTTGCGCATGCTGTTCATGACCTTGATCGCCATGAATATCGCGAAGGCGATGATCACAAAGTCGAATACGGTCTGGAGGAAAGCACCATAATTCATGGTCACGGCCGCAGCGTCTGCGGTGGCAGCCTGGATCGTCCAGCCCAGATCCGCGAAATCGACACCACCAACCATCACGCCGATCGGCGGCATGATCACGTCCTTGACGAACGACGAGACGATCTTGCCAAACGCGGCGCCGATAATGATACCCACCGCCATGTCGACCACATTGCCGCGCATGGCGAAACTCTTGAACTCCGTCATCATTCCCATGATGTTCCCCTGGTTGCAGCCTTGATTGGCTGTGTTTTTGTGTTGAGCGGCATGGTAACGCCGCCGGCAGGTGTAGAAAATATCAGATACCGTCTCAGACCTGTACCGGTTGCCGCGGATTCGCTGCAAGGGAGCGGATAAAGTCCGCGGGCTCCTCGCCGCGCTCCATCGCCTCCACCAGCGCGGAACCGACGATTACGCCGGGCACATAGCGGCCGATCTCGGCGACCTGGGCCGGTTCGCGGACACCGAAGCCGGCGCACACCGGCACCGGTGAAGCCGCGGCCACCTTCGCCAGGTATTCAGCCAATCGATCATTTTCTCGGGCGGCCCCACCGGTGATGCCGGTCACGGTCACCGCATAGACAAACCCGGTACTGGCCGCGCAGCTTTTGGCCAGCCGTTCATCGGTGGTCACCGGCGTGACCAGCTGGATCAGCGCGAGTCCATGCTGTTTTAGCGCGGCCGCGATCTCCTCACTCTCGTCCAGCGGCAGATCGGGCACGATAAACCCGGCCACACCGACCGCCGCGGCCCGCTCGGCCAGACGCTCATAGCCGAAAGCCAATAGCGGGTTCAGATAACTCATCAACACCAATGGCGCCGAAGCGTCCACATGCTCGATCTGGTCGAGGATCCAGGTCAGGGTGACACCGGATGCGATCGCCGCCTGGGAAGCCCGCTGGATGGTCAGGCCGTCGGCCATCGGATCACTGAACGGCACGCCGATCTCGACCACGTCAGCCGCCCTGGACAAGGCCTCGAGCTGCTCCGCAAACCGGGCACGCTCCGGATAACCCGCGGTCAGGAACGCGACCAGCGCAGTACGCCCCTCGGCGGTGGCGTCACCGATCGCGGCGCTGATGCGCTCCGCGGGCGTCATCGGTGCACGCTCCCCGGCGGATATTTGGCCAGCGTGGGCATGTCCTTGTCGCCGCGGCCGGACAAGCCGATAACGATGCGTTTACCCGGATTGTCCGCAGCCCATCGCCGCGCGCCGGCAAAGGCGTGGGCGGTCTCCAAGGCCGGCAGGATACCCTCGAGCGCACAACACTCGTCCAGCGCCTCAAGCGCCTCTTCGTCGCTGGCGGTCTCATAGCGAACGCGCCCGATAGAGGCCAGCAGGGCATGCTCGGGACCGACCCCGGGGTAGTCCAGACCGGCGGACACCGAGTGAGTCTCCTGCACCTGTCCGTCGGCGTCGTGTAACAGCATTGAATAGGTGCCATGGAGGACGCCCGGTCGGCCGTGGGCCAGGGTCGCCGCATTTTGCCCGAGACCCTGGCCGCTACCGCCGGCCTCGATACCGAGGATCTCTACCCCGGCATCGCCGAGAAAGGGGTGGAACAGACCGATAGCGTTTGAGCCACCCCCAACGCAGGCGACCACCAGATCGGGCAAGCCGCCGGCGCGCGCCAGCACCTGTTCGCGAGCTTCCTGGCCGATCACGGAGTGCAATTCCCGCACCAGATAGGGGTAGGGATGAGGCCCTACTGCGGAGCCAAGCAGATAATAGGTTTCAACCGGGTCGGACACCCAATCACGCAGCGCTTCGTCGATGGCCGCGCGCAGCGTGCGGTCACCGCTGGTGACCGGGATCACTTCAGCCCCAAGACGGCGCATACGTTCCACATTGGGAGACTGGCGCTCGCAGTCGATCTCTCCCATGTAAACCACACAGGGAAGCCCGACCCGGGCGCAGGCGGCGGCGGAGGCCACACCGTGCTGACCGGCGCCGGTTTCGGCGACGATCCGGGTCGCACCGAGCAGCCGCGCCAGCATCGCCTGACCCAGCGCGTTATTGATCTTGTGGGCGCCGGTGTGGGCCAGATCCTCGCGCTTTAACCAAACCTCGGCGCCCCAGACCCGGCCCAGGGCCGGCGCCGGCGTCAGCGCCGTGGGGCGTCCGACCCAGTCGCGCAGATCGGCCCGGAATTCGGCCTGGAACGCAGGGTCGTGCAGATACTTTTTGACGCCGCCTTCAAGCCGATCCAGCGCCGGGACCAGGGTCTCCGGCACGTAGCGGCCGCCAAACGGACCAAAACGGCCGCGACGATCCGGCAGCCGTCCCGACAACAGGTCATCGAGCAATTGCGCTGCGTTATCCGGCTGAGCTGCTTGTGCCGTCATTTGCGTGATCTCCGAGGATTTCGATCGGGGCCGCGGCGGCGCGAGCCGCCTCGACGAATTTATGGATACGTTGCGGATCCTTGCGTGCGGGCGCTGTCTCGACACCGGAGCTGACGTCCACGCCATAGGGCCTGACCGCTTTGATCGCTTCGCGGACGTTGCCCACCGACAACCCGCCGGCCAGGATCAGGCGCGTGCTGCGCGCCAGCCGCGCAGCGGCGCCCCAATCCGCCACCTGACCGCTACCGCTCACCGGACCTTCGTAAAGCAGCAGGTAGGGGATCCGCTCGGGCATCGCCTGACCATCCCGATACACCGGCAACGGCCGGCACGGCCCGTGCAGCTCGATGGCCTGAAAGTCGGCATGATCTGTCTGCAGGAAATCGGGTCGGAAACCTTCCAGCACCGCGTCCACCTCCGCCGCCGAGGGATGCCGCATGACCGCTACGCGGGTGACCTCCGCCGGCAGATCTGCCGTCAGCTCAATCGCCTGAGCCACGCTGACCCGGCGCGGGGATTCCGCAAACACGAACCCGAGCGAATCAGCACCGGCGTCCACGGCCGCCTGCACCGCCTCCCGGCTGGTCAAGCCGCAGATCTTGATGCGGATATTCA